>Ga0181593_10001619_pt1 | contig 20506 bp, 24 predicted proteins | sample 071ome_19_FD_133756 | JGI IMG/M metagenome (GOLD analysis project Ga0181593, IMG submission 133756) | Coastal salt marsh microbial communities from the Groves Creek Marsh, Skidaway Island, Georgia - 071413AT metaG (megahit assembly) | ecosystem: Environmental > Aquatic > Marine > Intertidal...
AATTGCCAAGCGATCGTTTTTTTAGTTCATATAATCGCTTGCTTAATTTTTACAATGCGCCGGTCATCGATCAGGGAGTAATCAATCCAGAGTTGGATGCGGCATCTATTGAAAAAGCGTATTTCGATAATCAGCCGGAATTTGCTTTTGTCGACGACTTTCTGACGGATCAAGCCATTTCAGAATTGCGCCAGTTCTGTCTGGAGTCGACAATTTGGTACGATATGTCAGCAATAGGGGATCTCGGCGCAAATCTTGAAGATGGTTTTTGTTGTCCATTGCTGTTGCAAATTGCTGATGAAATCAGGAAAACATTTCCAAGTATCTATGGGGAACATTATTTCTCAACGTGTTGGTCATACAGATACTATGCAAAAAAATCCGGTGATGGGCTTCATGGTGATAGCGGGCGGGTCAGTGTGAATATTTGGCTCACGCCTGATGAGGCAAATTATGACCCTGATGGTGGTGGGCTATTGTTTTGGAATAAAAAAGTTCCAATGTTGAAAGTTAAAGATAACCCAAAAGAAATGACTGATAAAATCATGCGGGACATCATTGCGGAGCCGGATGCCGAATATTTTTCAGTGCCCTATAAATGCAATCGTGCAACATTGTTTAATTCTAATATTATCCATAAAACGGATGATATTAATTTCCGGACTGGTTATGACAACCGCCGTCTCAACATAACTTTTGTTTTTGGAAAGCCTGAATATTAATATTAGCTGACTAAGCTAATTAAGAGAGGAATACTTAGATGCCGGAAGAATCATTGCGGGACCGGATCGGGGTCGATTTAGGTAATAAGAAACCAGTCGAAGAAGGCGTCAAATGGGCAGTTGAAAATGGTGTTAAATATATTGATATCAAAATTAACGATGAACCAAATGACATACGAAGCTTCGACGAAGCGCGATGCAAATCAATACGTGAAGCTTGTGAAAAGCACCAAATCCATTTGGGCATTCATACAGAGTCAGCCGTTAACATTGCTGAAACAACGCCTATCTTAGCGGAAGCCGCAGACGAATACTTAAAATCATTTATCGATATTGAGAAACGTTTGAATGCGGAATGGATGGTTGTTCATGCTGGGTATCATTTCGGTGATTTTATAAGCCGCCGTAATGCGAGTTTGGAAAGATTGCAACGGGCTGTTGATTATGCAGAAAAGCAGAATGTTCAGCTTTTGCTCGAAAGCATGAATAAAGAGCCGGAAGACGCCGAAGTTCACTATCTTGGATATAATGTTGAGGAGTGCCGGTGGTACTTTGACAAGCTTCAATCCCCCCATATTGCCTGGTCGTTTACGATTAACCATGCCCATCTTGTGCCAGAAGGAATCGATGGCTTTTTAGATTCACTCGATTTCTCCCGGTGTAAAGAAGTTCGGGTGGCCGATTGTTTTCGTAATGGTATTGAGGTGCACTTAAAACCGGGCGAGGGTGATTTGCCGTTCGGTGATGTGTTAAAACGCATTGAAGGATTAGGCTATACCGGGCATTACACAAACGCTTTTGGAACTTGGGAAGATCGTTTGGCCGGCCGAGACTATATGGTGGATGCCTATGAGAATGCGTAGGCTTAGAAATTTATCAATTGAATTTGAGTAGACGACTGTGAATCCAAAAGTAAGCACCAATCAAAGGCAGGGAATCAGTAACGAACCTGATTGGGAAGCCTTGCGCCAGGATTTCCCAACCCTTCAAAAACATACTTATATGGCGTTGGCTAATAAAGCGCCGCTGCCCCGCCAGGTTGAAACGGCAATGCACGAATGGATGGCCGATATTTATGATAATGCTGGCGAAGTGTCGTTTTCTATGGAGCCAATTGAAGAAACACGAAATACAGTAGCGCGTGTTTTTGGTGCGCCAAGCGAGTCTATAGCGCTCATAAAAAATACATCCGAAGGCATTAATATTGTTGCGAAAGGCCTTGAGCTCAAAGAAGGGGACAATGTTATCATCAGTGAATTTGAACATGAGAATAACACGTTCCCATGGCGATATCTCGAAGGGAAGGGTGTAGATGTTCGTATGGCAGAGCCAACGGAAGATGGCTGTCTTACTCTAGATTGTTATCGGCCTCTCATTGATCGACATACCAAAGCCGTATCCGCTTCATGGGTGTCGTACGGCAACGGCTATCGTCAAGATGTGCCATCCCTTGCTGCGTTATGTCATGACTCTGGTGCTAAACTTGTTATCGACGCTATTCAAGCCGTTGGTATACTTTCGGACCCTATTTCATCTTTGGGTGCGGATATTGTTATTGCCGGCGGTCATAAAGCTCAATTCAGTTTAACCGGTGCTGGTTTCATGTATGTCAATCCGGACATCATTTCTGAGATCACGCCGCCTTATGCAGCAAAATACAGCTTTACATCGAACGACCGGTTTCAAGAATCTCCCAAATTAGCGGGGGATAGCCATCGATTTGAGTACGGTAATCCGAATTATCTCGGTATTTGGGTGCAGCGCCGTTCTGCTGAATATGTTGAATCGATCGGTTTGGAAAACATCGAGGCCCGTGTTCGTGAAATAACAACCTATTTGATGGATGAAGCCGAAGCGTGCGGCCTTAAAGTTTTAACCCCAAAGCCCTGGCAGCAAAGAGCCGGTATTGTTAGCCTCGATTGTTCAATGGATCACGAACAATTGGTTCAAGACCTGCAAAAGAAAAATATTTTTGTCAGTTACAAGGACGGATATTTACGCGCATCCTTACATTTTTATAACAATAAAAATGATGTCGATACGCTGATCAAGGCAATCAAGAATTAAGTTTAATTGGCCCTTTTCAAAGCTTGGTCAATAATTTCTCCCGCCATACCGATATAATTTGCCGGATCGAAAAGCTGATCCAATTGTTTATTAGAAAGATGTTCCGTGACTTCGGGCATAGAAAGCAAAATTTCACGCAAATGTTTATCGTCTTTTAAAGATCGGGCGCAGGCTTCACTTACGATTTTTTTCGCTCCTAAGCGGCTTAGGTAAGGGGCCAACGCCATCATTACGGCTTCAGATAGGATCAGCCCCTTTGTTTCTTCCAAATTCTGGCACATGCGGTTTTTGCGAACATCAATCCCGTTAAGCATATCAATCGAAAGTTTTAAGGCCCCGCCGGTTAAAATAAAAATTTGAGGGAGAGCGGCCCATTCGGCAATCCATGGAGGGCCGGACCTCTCATGTTCACGGGACATGGCCTCAAGCATCAAGCCGGCGTTGTGGTTGGATAATTTAGAAATGCCCGGAATAAATTCGGCAAAGCGTGGGTTTCTTTTTTGCGGCATCGTGCTGCTTGAGCCCCGGCCGGGAACATAACCTTCGAACACTTCAGCTACTTCCGTTCGCATTAAAATGCCAATTTCATTGGCAATTTTTCCGAGTGTCGCCGTCATCATGGTGAGCAACAAGCAAACTTCAACGAATCGATCCCGTGACGAATGCCAAGTGACCAAGGGTTGATCGAGGTTTAATTCTTTCATCAGCTCGGCCTGTACAAGTAGCCCTTTGTCCTCCAAAGAAGCAAGTGTGCCGACGGCACCACCGAATTGGCCGACTAGAACTCTCGGTTTGCATTGAGAAATACGCTCCTGATGGCGCAGTAATTCTTCCAGCCAGACAACGGTTTTTAATCCAAAAGTTGTCGGCAAGGCCTGTTGGCCTGCCGTACGGCCTGCCATTAATGTATCTCGATGCTCATGCGATAATTTTTTGAGAATTCTAATCAGTTCATTGACGTCTCGATCAATAACTGAAAATGCATCGCGTATTTGAAGAACGACAACAGTGTCCATAATATCTTGTGTCGTTGCGCCCCAATGAACATAAGCACCGTGTTCCCCACAAGCTGCGGTGAGCTGTTTCACCGTCGGCGCAATAACACGCCCAACAATTTCCATATCGCTTTTAAGCACATCCCGGTCGATTGCTTCCGGTGTTGCCTTTTGTGCGATGACCTCTGCTGCTTCTTTCGGGATGACGCCAATGGTTCCTTGTGCCTTCGCTAAGGCACGTTCGACCACGACACAGCGATCAACATAAGAATCGTCGGAAAAGATATTCCGCATTTCTTCCGTACCGAATAAATCTTTATAAATGTTTGAATCAATGAGAGTAGATGGCATGGTTAAAGCCTTATAAGTTGAGTTGTCCCATCGCGGGATCAAGCCATTTTAAAGAACTAATTGTGTCTTGAGAGGGTTTGTATTCACATCCAACCCATCCATTGTAGCTAAGCTTATCGAGTTCAGAGAGAACATAACGGTAATTTATTTCACCTGTACCGGGCTCATTTCGGTTTGGTGCATCGGCAAGCTGTATGTGGCCGATTAGATCTATGTGGTTTTTAACAAATTCAACGAGGTTACCTTGTGCGCATTGAGCATGATAGTAGTCAAACAAAAGATAGACATTATCATCACCGGAGTCGCGAATGGCCTGAACAGCCATGTTGGGGGAGTTTAGATAAAAACCAGGTACGGAATAATGGCTAATGGGCTCAATAATAACCTTTATGCCGTGTTTTGCGCAGGCGCGTCCCGTGTAACGTAAATTCTCGATATATGTTTCATAATATTGGCCGGGATCCGCATTCTCCGCTGTTAAGCCGGCCATAGCATGTAGGATTTTTATGTTAAGGGCTTGCGCCAATTCGATTGCCCGCTCGACACCCTCTCGGAATTCAGTGACGCGTTCCGGGCGACAGGCTAGTCCGCGATCGCCGTTTTCCGGGTTACCGGTCGGCGTTGCGGTTTGTACGAACATTAATTCATTTTCGCCCAGCCAATTTTGAAGTTGCTCTACCGGATAACCGAAGAGGTTTGGGTTTTCGATAGCTTTGAAGCCGACTTTTGCTGCAGCTGAAAACCGTTCTTCAAATGGCAGTTCAGTAAATAGCCAGCCAATATGCGCATCAAAGCGAAGCATGAAGTTTCCTTTTACCTGAAGATAAGTTTCTTGAGTTTGGAAATAGCACTGTTCGGACTTGTTAATACTTTAGCATTTGTCAATGATTCGACGTCTTTCAATGCCTGTGACATCGAAAATTGCGCCAGCATTAATGTATCATAAGCCGGTAACTTTGCTGCGGCCTGAGCAAGCAAGTCATTGTGTTGTTCAGGGTTGCCGGCAATCAGTGCTTCTAATGCTCCGGGCACGAAATGTGTTTCAAGTGACATGTTTTTATTCATTGAAACTGCCATTTGCTTAAATTCTTGTGTCATGGACGGAATAGCGGCTTCAAACGTTACCAACATACCCGTTCCCCCTCCCAACTCAATCGCTTCTTCAAACATCGCCTCATTGGGTTTCAGGACTGGAATCGAAATATTATTACGTGCGTTTTCGATCGATTCCGCAAACGCCGAACAGGTATATAAAATCCCATCGACATTTGCCTGGACGGCAAATAAAGCAAGTTGGCTAATTCGGTTCTGAATTTTATCCGTTTGCGTGCCGGTTTTGGCAATTTCCCGGGTGAGATCTTCAGCCAGTAGACTAGTAATATTCGCTTGGGGCCAATCTTGCGCAAATGCAAGTTCCACTGGTGAGATAGCGGCGTATGTCGCGTGAATTAATGCAATATTAGGGTTTATCATAAGTTAGAATTATCAATTTAATTCGTGAAGTCCTAGCGTAACGGTTTTATTCCGTCTAGCCTATGGCATGAAATTTTTAAACGCCAACCAAAACAATACGTGGAGAGAATTATGGCGAAAAAGCTAATTCGGTCTGAAAAAGAGTGGAAATCTCAATTGACCGAAGAACAATTTCAGGTGACACGATTGAAAGGAACCGAGCGGGCCTTTACCGGACAATATTGGGACACCAAGACACCTGGTGAGTATGTTTGCATATGCTGCAGTCAAGAACTTTTCAAGTCGACGACAAAATTCGATTCCGGAACGGGCTGGCCTAGTTTTTTTAAACCCATTAATGATGAAAGCGTCAATACAGAAACAGATTACGCCCACGGTATGATGAGAACCGAAGTTCTCTGCAGTCAATGCGATGCGCACCTTGGTCATGTATTCGACGATGGTCCGCAACCGACAGGATTGAGGTACTGTATCAATTCGGCTTCTTTGAAGCTAAAACCGAGGGAAGAAAAATAGGTATTTGCATTTATGACTAATTCAATGGCAAATGATTCTGAAGCAATCCAAAAAATTAATTCATATCCTTATAAAACTATAGACACGATTCGCTTCCAGGATGTCGATCGGAACAATCATGTCAATAACATAGCTTTTGCTATTTATGGTGAAACAGGACGAACTAATTTTGTCGATCATTTGTTTGAAGAGTTTGGCGATAAAATCGATTTTGTTGTCGCCCGTTTAACCGTTGATTATTTAAAGCAGGCCTATTTTCCGGGAAGTGTTGAGGTTGGCACAGCTGTGCAGGTTATTGGCACTAAATCCTGTACGCTCATACAAGGTATTTTTTGTAATGGTGAATGTATTGGAACCAGTGAAACAGTATGGGTGTATTTTAACCGCCAAGAAAACCACTCCGAAGTGATTCCAGATGATGTTCGTGCTCTACTTGAAAAATATAAGCTCAAGACCCCATAAGGCGAGGGTATTCTATTGCCGGACAGCGATCCATTATCACTTGTAAGCCGGCTTTTTCAGCGCGCTCTGCAGCCTTGAAATCAATGACTTCTAATTGTGTCCAAACCGTTTTCGCGCCAATGCTGATCGCTTCTTCGATGACGGCACCAGCCTCGTTTGATCGCCGAAATATATCGACCATATCGATTTTTTCAGGAATGTCGAAAAGAGAAGCAAAAACCGTGAGATCGTGAATGGTGTCGCCTGCGTATTGCGGGTTTATCGGAAATACACGGTATCCTTTATCAAGTAAGAACCGCATGACACGGAAGCTTGCCCGTGCCGGTTTCACACTGGCCCCAACGAGGGCAATGGTATGGGTTGTTTCAAGGATTGTCCGTATAAAAGAATCTGGGTAATTGAGGTCATGCATGATCGCAGTCTACATGACACTCTATTGAATCAAAATAAAACTCTAAATTTGACTAAACTGCCGGCTCTGAGTCTGAAGGACCTGCCCAGGTATCGGGAATATTATTTTTTCCGCCCCTGATCGTTGGGTAAGGGTACCGGCCAACGCCATATTGTTTCAGAAATTTCCAGTAAATCCGGAATGACCAAGGACCCAGTGTGCTGTAGCCCCGCAAAAATATAGAGGCGGTATGTTCCGATAGTGCGGCGATGGCTTCTCGCCGTCGTTCTTCCAGTGGGAAGTTATCTAATATAAGTGGTTTCATGTCCGGCTCCCTGTTGTAACCGAATTGATCTCATTCTCAGTTTTATTGGTGCATTGATACGTCCCCAAACTTACTGACGGTGTTCTCAATATTGCCGGCAACTTTTTCCAGAGAAACGTTGCCTTGATCGATTTGTTTAATATTGAACAGATGCGTTGAAACACAGTTCTCCGGCTGTTGAATGTTAACAAGAATTAGATCCCCGAGCCGGAACATTTCAGCAGCTTCGTCAAAGTAGCCTGCAGCATTCAGTTCTGATGGGGAATCGGATGTTATGAAATGCCACAGTGTAAATCCGTTGGCATATCCTAATACGCTGAGATCATGGCTTTTGAGCATTGATTATTCCGCTTCGTCCTCTGCTCCGCCGGTCTAAGGAAGCCTTAAGACCGACGGAGCTGGGGGGAGGTCATCATGGAAACAAAATCAACATAATACAAAATGTATTATTTTCAAGATGTGCTAAATCAATTTATGAATTTAATTGAATATTTTATCCACATACGATTGAGGCATTCAGACACAGGGCTGTCTCAACCAAACGGATGAAAAATTAAACAGTCTTACTTGCAGATATAGCCAAGCACCGCTGCATTACGGCAACACTATGCTGTTAAAATTATGGCAGCAGTATGGCAGGTAGATTGAAATAATTTAATGTTGGAAGGACTGACTATTTGCCAGATTTTTTCCGAGCTTTTTGCCGCCTCTCGGGACCCTTAGGCCGAGTTCCCTTGCGTCGGCGTCGTCGTTCAGGGCCAACATAAGTTACATTGCCCTGTTCATCGCGGCTGACAATAACGTCACGGAGACTGTCGCGTGATGTAAAGGGGATCATTGTAAGCTTTGCCGATTGTCCCGTGATCAGCCGGTCCATGCTAACGCCAAAGAGCAGGGACAGCTTAATGATGGTTAGAAGGCTGGGTTCCCGTTCCCCGCGTTCGTATTTTAATATCGTGTCCGTATTTAAATTGAGGAGCTCCGCTATATCTTTTGCGACAAGGCCTCTATCCTCACGGAGAGACCGCAAACTCCGTCCAAACATCTCCGCCGCTAAAGTATAAATTTTATTGTTTGTGAAACGATAATACAAATTGTCTTATGGTTTTTCGGAAAAGGAAACTAAACGTGAACATAACAAGAATATTGTCAAAAAAAAGAGAACAAACGTTCTACGTTCGTTCGTTTTTGTAATTTTATTGCGCGTAATTTTACCCTCATCCCGCTTTGGCGGGTTTTTTTATGCGCACCATTTGTCACGAAAAGAGGTAAGTCCATGACACTATCATCCACGGTCACCAAAAGCTCGTATACGAGCTCGAGCAGTTCGCCGTTTCCGACGGGATTTAAGTTTTTACTGAACACAGACGTGAAGGTCATATTCCGCGATGCCCTCGGGGTCGAAACGACCCTGACGGAGGGAAGCCACTACACCCTGACGGGCGCGGGCAACGATGCCGGCGGCACGGTGACGATTACTGATTCTAATTACGAGCCGGATGAGGCCGGAGAAACGCTCACGATCAAACGGGCGGCCCCTGAAACCCAAGGTACGGACCTGCCGCTCGGCGGCGCGTTTCCGTCGGCGAGCGTGGAAGAGTCTCTCGACCGTTTGACGATGCTGGTATATCAGCATTCCGAGGAAATCGCGCGCGGCGTTTTGTTGGCCGAGACGTCATCGGCGGGCCCTATCACATTGCCCGACCCGGCCGCCGATACGCTGGTCGGATGGAATGCCGGTGGTACGGACCTCGAGAATAAATCGTCGCCGTCGGACGCGATCAGTTCGTCCACACTGGGTATGATCGCGCAAACGACGGCCGGTACGTTCGTTGCCCGAACGATTACGGGTACGGCAAATGAAATTTCGGTCGCGGATGGCGATGGGGTAGCCGGCGAACCGACCTTGTCGTTCCCGGCAACACTTGATTTTTCCGGCAAAACAATTACCGACCTCGGCACGGTAGCGACAGCAGATATTGATGGCGGTTCCGTCGATGGGACAATAATCGGTGCCAACACAGCGGCGGCATTAACCTGCACGACATTCACGTCGACCGGCATCGACGACAACGCGACATCCGAGCAAATGCAGATCGGCGACAGTGCGGTCAGCATCGCACCGAACACCATGATCGGCAGCGGCTCCATCGCACCCGACGGCACCCTGCATGTGCACACGGCCAGCGCGGGAACGGTAACGGCAGCAACGAACGCGGATGATTTGGTGGTTGAGAACGATGCTGGCGGTGGGATTTCAATCCTGACACCGAATAATGTCACCGGTCATATTATGTTTGGTGATCCTGATGATAATGATGTGGGGAGGATTGCTTATTTTCATAGCGACAATAGTCTTCGCTTTGATACGAATGCTTCTAGTTCGCTAATTATCGATAGCACTGGTGGGGTTGGTATCGGGGCGGCTGCATCAGGAGCAAAATTATATGTCACCGAAAACGCCACCAATCTTGGTGCCATTCGAGGTTATAACACGTCAGCATCATTTACTTCTCACACGCTTCAACTTTATACGGATACCGTTGCTGGAACAGGTTTTAACTTTGTTCAATGTGCGTCTGATGTCGATGGCACTGTCGATAACGAATATCTCTTACGCGGTGATGGCAACGCTTTCGCCGATGGTTCCTGGTCCGGTTGCGGTGCCGACTATGCGGAATACTTTGAGAGCGCGGACGGCTCTAGACTCGATATCGGCAGAACGGTTGTCTTGGAAGGGAACAGGGTCCGTTATTCGACACCATTTGATCATCCGAAAGACATCATCGGTGTCGTGCGTCCCAAGGCGATGTCCGGGCGTGGGCCTCTCGTACGTGGTAACTCGGCCTGGAATATGTGGGCGAAAAAATATCTTACGGACGATTATGGTGCTTACATTATGGAAGATTATTTTGTTTATGAATGGCGTGAGACAGTACCGGAACAGGACGACGGTATAAAGCCGGGAGAGGCCATCCACAGTTATGCTGAAGACAATATCCCGAATGGCATTACTGTTCCGCGTGATGCCAAAAAAACACTGATGAAACGGCGCAAACTCAATCCGGCGTGGGATCAAAACGCCGTATATATTTCCCGTGAAGATCGGGATGAGTGGGCCTTGATTGGCCTGCTCGGCCAAATGCCGATAACAAAGAGCGAAAAACTTGGCCTGAATTGGGTTAAATTAATGGAAATTTCTACAACGGTTGATGAATATCTAGTGAGATAATAGCATCTGATAGTATCAATTTATCCTAGTTGGATTTCATGGCATTATATGAAGACAAATATCGTCGGGCCGTAGAAGCACTCAGTATTTTTTTGCAAGAACTGGGGGAGCTCACACCGCCTCCGAAAGAGGTGCCGCCAGAATTACTTGATGAATTTACCATGGGCGGTCAAATACCGATTGCGTACCATTATCTCAACGATAAGCCGTATCGGATTAAAGATGACAATGGCGAGATTTCGCTTGAGAAAAGCGACCCCAGGATCATCTTTCTTAAGAGCGATATCGATCATTATCAGGAAATGGTGCGAAACAAAGACTCGTTATTTCGTTCAGAGACAGACACTTAGCTTTATGAGGCGTTAAATAAGTATCCTATAAAAGGAAAAACCATCGCCATTATGGGGGCAGCGTTACCATGGGATAACGCTGTTTGTCTCGAGTACGGCGCCGATCCTATAACGATCGAGTATCAGGCGCGATTTTCCGATGACTCACGTGTAGATTTTTACACGCCGGCTCAATTCGAACGAACGGGCATGATCACGGATTGCGCTTTATCGCTATCAAGTTTTGAACACGACGGATTAGGTCGTTATGGCGATCCGATCGACCCGAACGGCGATCTCAAAGCAATGCAGAAGATGAAGGCCATCGTTCGTAAGGATGGTCTAATGTATCTTAGTCTGCCAACAAATACACGTGACGTGGTCGGGTGGAATGCTAACCGGATTTATGGACCCATACGCTTACCGATGATGCTGGAAGACTGGCATATCGTCGATGTGTTTGGGGCCCCAGGTCAATGCATCTCAGTGAGCGACGGTAAAATTCTTATCGATCCGGCCGGGTGGCAAGATTATTACGAAAAAAGAAATCTACCGAAGCCAGAAGAGTGGGTTTTCATTCTTCGGAATTGATTTTTATATTTATTTATAACCATTCAATCAAAGCGGCCTTTACAGCCGTTTTTTTTGTGCCTGTTCCTTGCTGAAATTGGACGGTGTTCATCAATGACTGAAAATAAACGTTTTAATAACCCCCTAGTGAAGTTACTGGAGGAGGGGGGAATTCCATTTCGCTGGTGGATCATATCAATCACGCAGGTCGTCGCATTTACGGTTCTATTCGTGAAGGCGTTCGGCACCCTTGAGTCCGTCGATGGCCGGTCGCTGGCGAACCGCAGCAGCATTGAAGAAATCACGGCTATTGTCTCGGTGCAGCATGCCGTCGATTTGAAATTGGATGCGTTGTTTCAAGCGCAGCGAGACTCGTTGAACCGGCTCGCCGATCGGGTCAATCAGCACCACGAAAGCCATCAACGGTTTGGCAGCGGTATTTCTCAATAGACCTTGGTTTGATGCGATGAAACTAAAAGAAGGTGTGCGGATATATGGGATCAGGTCGGAACTTGTTTTGGCCCTAATTGTTTGCGAAGACGTTTACAACGAGGTTGGTACGGACCTGGTCGTTACATCCATTATCGATGGCATGCATTCCAGTGGCTCATTGCATTACACAGGTTCGGCTGTCGATTTACGCATTCGCAATCTGCCGCAAGGGCGTGCCGAAGCCGTGCGGGATGAAATCGCCGAACGTCTCGGCGGTGATTTTGATGTGGTGCTCGAAGCCGATCATCTTCATCTCGAATTTCAACCGAAAACGGCTTACGAAAGGAGTTAGCGATGTGGTCAGAAGTGTTAAAGGCCGCTGATGAGTATCCAGGCAATAGCGAGCGGGGCAATGAATTTGCAGATGAACATCCAAATTCGGGCGACGGGGAATCTGTGTTTTCCGCCGGCTGTGGCTTCTTCCAGTGCTTTTTCTGAGAAAAACCAGCCGACGAACAAAGCGATAAAGATGCCGCCTAAGGGCAGCAGTAAATTCGAGCTCAAGTAATCAAGAAAATCAAAGATGCCTTTACCGAAGATTGTGTAATCTTTCCAAACACCGAGGGATAGAGAGGCGGGAATGCCGATCAAAAACATAACAGCACCCGATCCCCAGGCGGCCGTTCTCCGCGAAACTCCTTTTTCATCGACCAAGTAGGTCACCACGACTTCCAACAGTGAAACAGCGGACGTCAGCGCGGCGATGGCCAGCAGTACGAAAAACAACGGCGCGAAAACGACTCCGCCCGGCATGTTGGCGAAGACGGCGGGCAGGGTAATGAATGTGAGACCCGGCCCGGCGTTAGGATCGAAGCCGAAAGCGAAGACGGCTGGTAAAATGACTAGGCCTGCTAAAAATGCAATCGAGGTATCCAGTGATGTCGTCCAAATGGTTGAAGTCGGCAAGTTCATTGTTCGATCGAGGTAAGAGCCATAGGTGATCATGGCGCCCATACCGATCGAGAGCGAGAAGAAGGCCTGCGACAGGGCCGCGTTAAATGCGGCGGCATTCATCTTAGAAAAATCCGGCTGGAGGAAATATTCGATGCCTTTCATGGCGCCGGGTAGGGTTAACGACCGGCCAAGCAAGATGAGAATGATGACAAACAATGCGGGTAATAAGATTTTACACCACCGTTCGATGCCACGACCGATGCCGCCGATCACGACGGCGATGGTCAGCGTCATGAAGGCGGCATGAAAAATAATCGGACGAACCGGGTTCTCGATGAAATTCGAGAAAACCTTGCCGAGTTCCTGAGATGTGCCGTTAACAAGCACGCCCGTCATCATTTTCAGGATATACGCCAACGTCCAGCCGCCGACGACGCTGTAAAATGAAAGAATAACGAATGCGGCGGCGATACCCATAAACCCGACGATGGGCCAAAGGCCACCCTTTAATTTTGCAAAGGCCCCGATGGGATCCTTTCTCGCCGCTCGGCCGATAATGAATTCACACAGCATGACACTGATGCCGATCGTGAACGCCAAGGCGAGATAGGTAATTAAAAATGCCGCGCCACCGTGTTGTCCGGCGAGATAGGGAAACTTCCAAATATTGCCGAGGCCGACGGCCGATCCCGCGGCGGCAAGAATAAAACCCACCCGGCTGCCCCAATGTTCGCGCGGTGCCAGCATTATGATGAATACCCCCTAAATATTCCCCCAGAAACTAATCAAAAATTGGGTATATCCGGCAAGGTCCGAATATTTGCCTCCCGCCTTTTTAACAATCCCACTTTTATATTAAGCAGACATCGCTGGCGCAGCCCAAATCTCTGTCGGCTTGTTGAAGGAGTTCACTCCACGCTGTCGGTGTTTCAATTTTTCGTCCGACGACGCGCCGGGAATTTCCTTGAAACCAGAAATTATGGGTCGGGTGTTGCCCGCCCGCGACCAGCAATATCAGATTTTCCGGCTTGCGCGTTACCGGCCATGGGTCAAGCTTAACTGAGTCCCGCGTATCGGGGTTTGTATCCGCTTCAATCCATTGTTTGAGGCCCGTTCGCTCGACGCTTTCTTTGGAGATTGCCGAATTTTTCCAAAGGTGATTTCTGATTTTTTCCTTTGTCCATCCCAGCCCGGCCAGCTGTTTCGCTACAATGCGCGACATCATGATGGCGCCGGGTGTCCCTTCTTCATATCCCCTCAAATAGTGAATATGTGGAACTTGCAAATAATCGACGAGTTTCTCTAACCCTTCATTCGCTTCTTGTTCCAACGTTTCTTTTCCCGTGCCTCGCCGCATAATGTTTGCCGCGCCCGTCGCAATAAATACGGATACGGCGTTTGTACCAGGCTCGAAGCCATGGCGTTCCGTCGCAAACGCCGGCCAGCCTTCCGGTAATCCTTCTTCATCTTCAGCAAATACGGCGTTCGTGTAACGCATGGGTCCAAAAATTGCCATGGTGCCGACGCCGGGGAGGGCGCCGCCGACATTTTGCAATAACAGTCTTAATGCGCGGCCAATACTGGCTCCGGCCGGACGTTGTGGATCGGGGCCTAACAATCCAAAACCGGAATTCAATCTAATTTCGTTTGCGATCGGCCCGTTCAGGACCACGACCGGAAAAGTGCTGCCGGACGTTGCCTGCCAAGAGGAATGAATAAATTCCGGTTCCATTACAGCATCGATAACGGATAGCAAAACCGGTAAATATTCTGGCCGGCCACCGGCCATGGCGAGAGACACGGCGACTGTTTCGACCGTGACGATACCCCCGCGCGGAAGCAGTTTTCCTAATTTTTCATGACGGGGCAGGTCTGTTCCTTCGAGTATCCAATCAACACGCGATGTATCCGGCGGAACGACCGGCAAACCATCGCCCCATAGATTGGTTAGAAAAAGGTTGTTTGTTTGGCGTTGGGCATCTTCATAATTTTCGCCCGAAATCGAAAGCATTGGTGCGTTACGCAACCCTGTTTCCTTGGCTGCCGGTTGCCAAGCCGTCAATCCTTCAGAAAATTCATCAACGCGGTTTTCAAGCAGCGTTAAATCACTTTCAACAAGAAAAAGATCGACTGGAAACGTGACCATGGATGCATCTTGGTCGAAACCCAATCCAGACACAGCATTACGAACGACACCTATAAAGTCTTCGCGGGTGAGCGTGACAGTTGGAATTCCCTCGGCTTCAATTTTTGCAGCAGCACGGCCGCAAGCGGTGGCGCAAGCGCCTCAAGAAGCATTGCCAATGACGACAGCATCCACTCCTGATTCTTTAATGCGTTGTACCGTTTCATCATTCCCGATTTTCATATTCCCGATTGGGAATTCAGAATACGGCACGATTTCTACATCATCGAATTTTTCACTGAAATAATTGGCGACCAACGGCAGCATACGGTGCGCTTGCCATTCATCATTCGAAACGAAGCCAATTTTTTTTCCATTTAATGAATCGAGACGGGAGGCATGTAAACGGAGAACTTCGGTTGCCCCACTAGGGTCAAAAACTTCGAGCGTATGCATTGCTGTATCCTTGAATTTGAGGAGTTGCCGTCAAATATAAAAACACATGTTTTAATTGATGGAAACAGCCAGAATAACTGCCAATTGTCAAAATACTGAATTTGAGAGAAAAATGGTGCCGCCGGGGCGAATCGAACGCCCGACCCCACCCTTACCAAGGGTGTGCTCTACCCCTGAGCTACGGCGGCATAGGGTAACCATTACCCTAGTCGTGAAATAATTCACACGATATAAGTAATGTGCATTGAGCGGCGAAAACATGCCATAGGCCTTTCAAGGAGGCAAGCTTTCCTCTCCACAGGTTTAAGGGTTCAAATTATGCCTTTAAAAGGCCACATTATTGGTCAAGATTTAATATGAAAGACGAAAAATCCATATCTCAAGAGACCGAGAGCAAGGCAAATAAGCTGGCTTCGAAAAAAGCTAAATTAGCTCAATCGCTTCGTAAAAATCTTTCAAAGCGAAAACAACAATCAAAATTACGAAATTCGCAACGTTCCAAAAATGATTAATACTATAAATAAAAAAAACTTCATGATGCATATTAAAGCGGGTCTTGATGGATCAAATACGAATTAGAGGCGGGAACCCTCTTAAGGGATCTATAAACATTGCCGGTGCGAAGAACGCGGCCTTGCCATTGATGACGGTCAGTCTCTTAACGGATGAAGAGATAACATTATCGAACCTTCCACATCTTGCTGATATTTCGACAATGTCGCATTTGCTTTCAGATATCGGTGTCGATATCGCAATGGACGGCAATGTATCCGGTGGTCATTCGGGCCGGACATTTAATTTAAAAGCAAAAGATATCCTTAATACGACGGCACAATATGATCTGGTGCGAAAGATGCGAGCCTCCATACTTGTTCTTGGCCCGTTATTAGCGCGTTGCGGTAAGGCGCGCGTTTCGTTGCCGGGCGGTTGTGCGATTGGGACGCGCCCCGTCGATTTGCATCTCAGAGCTCTAGAGCAGTTGGGTGCTGAGATCGAACTGAGTGAAGGCTACATCGAAGCCGAAGCACCAAAGGGCCTCAGTGGCGCTCATGTCATTTTCCCGACAGTTACGGTCGGCGGTACAGAAAATATTTTAATGGCTGCGACCCTCGCTAAAGGAAAAACGGTCATCGGTAATGCAGCCCGTGAGCCTGAGGTTTCTGATCTTGCTCATTGTTTAATTGCTATGGGCGCAAGGATTGACGGTGTCGGTTCGGATACGCTGACAGTTGAAGGTGTCGATCGTTTACATGGTGCTGAGCATGCGGTTTTATCTGACCGCATCGAATCAGCAACCTATGCTGTTGCTACGGCTATTACCGGCGGAACTGTTGATCTGATCGGCGCGCAATTTGATTTAATCGAATCGGTCAGCGATATTTTAATGCGTGCTGGTGTTGAAATTTCCAAAATTGATTCTGGATTGCGCATTAAGAGGGAAAATGACTCAATTCAGGGCGTAGACGTTATGACGGAGCCTTTTCCAGGGTTTCCAACAGATATGCAGGCCCAACTCATGGCATTGATGACAATTGCTGAGGGTGCATCGATGATTACCGAGTCTATTTTTGAAAACAGGTTTATGCACGTCCCTGAGTTGTGCCGCATGGGTGCAGATATCAATGTCCATGGCGCCTCCGCTATCGTTCGGGGCGTGGATAAAATATCGGGCGCTCAGGTCATGGCAACGGATTTACGAGCATCTGTATCGTTGGTATTAGCCGGCCTCGCCGCCCAAGGTGAAACCATTATTAATCGCGTCTATCACTTAGATCGTGGGTATGAAAATCTTGAAGAAAAATTAGCGGCTTGTGGCGCGGATATTTCACGAATTCGAGGCTAACCGTTTGAATTTTAAAGCAATAAATAAAGCTATTCGAATTGAATGAGATATAGAATTTCTGTCTTTTAGGAATGCCCCCTTGACCTTTTTGGGTGAGCAGGGCACTAAGCGTTCGTTGAAATAACTTATGACGGTTTTATGGCAAAAGAAGAGTTATTAGAATTTTCCGGAACGGTGGTTGAAAAACTGCCAAACGCCATGTTTCGTGTCAAACTTGAGAATGACCACGAAATCATCGCGCGGATTGCCGGCAAAATGAGAAAATTTCGCATCCGGGTTTTACCGGGCGATAAAGTTGATGTTGAAATGACGCCTTATGATTTAACTAAAGGGCGTATTATTTTTAGACATAAATAAAATAATATTTGTCGCATTAATTTTTCGGATATAACTCCATGGATTCCAGCACCATGGAAAAGCCAGTGCCCCCTAAACTTTCCGAATTTGGTCTGACGGAACAGGATCTTCGTTCCGCTCCAAAATTATTGAATCAAAATTTGACGAGATCATTGCAACTCCGCATCGGTTTTATCCTAGGCGTTGTGTTGGGTGTTGGGTCATTGTGGGGGATGTTTGTAAAAACAGATTCATTTGTTTACGGCGTCTTTTTTGGTTCGTTAATTGGTTTTGTTGTCTTCTTAATGGTTACCTTCTTAAGCGGTGCTGTTGTTGTTCTGCTTGCCAATGCGATTTCATATATTCAAAGCTTATATTATGGCCGGTTTAATGAAAAAACTCGTCAAGTATATCGATATTTCAACGCCAATAAGGAGTTTGACAGATCGATGAAAGTCTATGAACGCTATCGGCAATCCAAACGATATTGAGCGCATATTTGATCGTTGAATATGACTTAATATGAATGATGTATAATTATTTGGATCACAGATTTCATAAAAATATAGATTTGAGAAATGTTCAAAAACCACGAAATTTCATTGGGTTAGGTATTATTGCCGGCGCTTGATCAAAAAATTATCCCGGTTTTCCTGGAGTCGCCGTCTAAAACCCACTATACATCCGGCCCTTAACAGATTGAGATTGCTGGTGAATAAAAATAATGCCGGAAAGCGATAAAATCATTTTAGCTTTGCCGAAAGGGCGCATCCTTCGCGATGTCATGCCGATTGTTCAGCGTGCGGGTATTGAGCCGGAACCCGCGTTTTTTGACAAGTCTGTCCGGCAATTAAGGTTTGTCACAAATAGGCCTGAACTCGATATTATTCGTGTTCGAAGCTTTGATGTCGCAACCTTCATCGCTTTTGGTGCGGCTCATTTTGGTGTTGCCGGAGCCGATGTTCTATCTGAATTTAATTACTCTGAAATTTATGCACCTCTAGATTTGGACTTAGGTGCGTGCCGTATGGTTGTTGCGGAACCCAAAGAAATGGTCGGCGTTGATGACCCTTCTGGGTGGAGCCACGTTCGTGTTGCGACAAAATACCCTGGAATTACGCAACGGTATTTTGCTGAACGAGGTGTTCAGGCCGAATGTATAAAATTGTCAGGAGCCATAGAGTTGGCGCCAGGGCTGAATGTCTGCAGAAGGATTGTCGACCTCGTTTCATCAGGGGATACATTAAGAGCCAACGGGCTCGTTGAGGTTGAAGAAATCATGTCGATTACGTCGCGCCTGGCAGTTAACCGTGCGGCATGGAAAACACGTCCCAAGGAAATCAATTCTTGGATTCAACGTTTTCGAGAAGCCCTCCATGTCAAAACGTCTTAAAACGACTGATTCCAATTTTACTTCACAATTTGATGATCTCGTTTCGGCAAAGCGTGAGGCGGACTCGGATGTCAGTGATTCCGTTAAACAAATTATATCGGATGTGAAGGAGCGCGGTGACGAAGCCGTTATTCAATATACACGCCAGTTTGATCGTTTTGAAATATCAGGCAATAACTTGCGTGTGTCTATTAATGACATTGAAAAGGCTGAAGAATCTTGTGATTCTGAAACTGTTCGGGCTTTGAAACATGCTGCGGAAAGAATTCGGGATTTTCACAGCCGCCAACTGCCGGATAATCTCGACTATGTTGATTCGAAGGGTATTCGTCTGGGGTATCGTTGGACCCCGCTTGGCGCTGCGGGATTGTATGTGCCTGGCGGTACGGCAGCATACCCATCATCCGTTTTGATGAATGCCATACCGGCAATGGTCGCCGGCGTTAAGCGTGTTGTGATGGTTGTGCCGGCCACGGAAGGGGTTATCAATCCGTATGTTTTAGCAGCAGCTAAAATTTCCGGGGTTCAGGAAATATACCGGATTGGCGGTGCGCAAGCGGTTGCCGCATTAGCATTTGGCACAGAATCAATTAAGGCTGTTGATAAAATTGTCGGTCCCGGGAATATTTATGTCGCGACGGCCAAGCAGCAAGTATTTGGTGTCGTCGGGATTGATATGATCGCTGGGCCGTCTGAGATTTTGGTCGTTGCCGATGATAAAAATGATCCGAATTGGATTGCCGCAGATTTGTTATCTCAAGCAGAACATGATGCTTCGGCACAATCAATCCTCATAACGAATTCATCTGCTTTTGCAGATTCAGTTGAAGCCGCATTATTGCAGCAATTATTCGAACTGCCGCGAAAAGAAACGGCCGAAGCAAGTTGGAGTACACATGGAACGATCATTATTGTTGATAATTTTGACGATGCCGTGCCGTTAATTGACCGGCTTGCACCGGAACATTTAGAGCTTGCTGTTGAAGAGGCAGACGAGTTTGCTGGTAAGATTAATAATGCCGGTGCAATTTTTGTCGGTCGATTTACTCCTGAAGCCGTGGGTGATTACTTAGCTGGGCCAAACCATGTATTACCAACGGCGCGGAGCGCGCGGTTTTCTTCTGGCCTCGGTGTATTAGATTTTATGAAGCGCAGTTCAATCGTGAGCTGCGATGAAAACAGCCTAAATGACATCGGCTCAGATATTATTACGTTAGCCAATGCAGAAGGGCTTGATGCTCATGCACGCTCAGTCGGCATACGTATGAAGCCTAAGAGTTAAACGCAGTCGACGTTTGTGTGATTTTATGGCGAACACAGACCAGCGCATCTCGGGAATTTCACTCGATGAACACAGCGTTGTTCGCCGAAGCCCTCAGGTTGAGCATGAACAAAAAGCTGCCATCTATGACCTTATAGAAGACAACGAATTCTCACCTATTCAAAAATTAAAAGGGCCATTCAATCTTATTTTGAAGATTGAGGAAAATAGGCTTGTTTTTAATGTTCTCAGTGAGCGGGACGAATCATTAAC
>Ga0181593_10001622_pt1 | contig 20497 bp, 16 predicted proteins | sample 071ome_19_FD_133756 | JGI IMG/M metagenome (GOLD analysis project Ga0181593, IMG submission 133756) | Coastal salt marsh microbial communities from the Groves Creek Marsh, Skidaway Island, Georgia - 071413AT metaG (megahit assembly) | ecosystem: Environmental > Aquatic > Marine > Intertidal...
TGTGGTGGGCATTGGGATGGGCTTACCTGGCATGGTGAGTATCGATCAAACGACGGTTTACTATCCTCCTAACTTACCCAGTTTAGATGGAGTTAATGCCGCTGAGGAAATCACGAAGCGAACAAAACTGCCTTGCCGGATTGAAAATGATGCCAACATTGCAGCCTTAGGATCTTTGCATTTTGGGGTAGGAAAAAATTATAGCCACTTCATCATGCTTACTCTTGGAACGGGTGTAGGCGGTGGAATTATCATTAATAAAGAATTATTCAAGGGCTCACGTGGCATGGCCGGAGAGTTAGGACATATTATCTTAGACTACCACGGTCCACTTTCAAACAGTGTGACTCGCGGAACCATTGAAGCCTACTTAGGTCAACGATTCCTCAGCCGATTTGCCATGGACATGATAACTCAACATCCTAATAATCCACTTTACCAAAAGTTCAGTAAAGACTTTGATAAACTAGAACCGGTAGATTTAACTCAAGCTGCGAATACCGGAAACGACCTAGCCATTGAAATTCTTGAAAAAGCGGGGCAGCGCCTAGGCTATGCTATCATCAACTATACCCACATGATGGATATACGCACCTATGTGTTGAGCGGAGGAGTAGCCAAAGCTGGTGAATGGTTGTTTGGTCCTGCACGCGATATAGTAAAGAAACATATGATGCCTCCTTTTCAGGAAGGTTTTGAAATTGTTTACGAAGATTTAGGAAATGATAGCTCACTTCTTGGCGCCGCTGGTTTAGCATTCGACTCCTTTAGTTAATCCTACAGAGTGTGCGATTCCAGCCAAAATATCTCTTAATCCCCGTTTTGATGGCCATAGGTACACTCCTATGGTCTTATGAGGTATTTGGTCAGGTTATGGCTCCCCCCGACCAGGGAATGGGCAATGTCGGTAGTATGGAAACAGGCATTGGAACGGATGGCGCAAATAGTGGCAATGGTGCTCCAGCCAATGCGGTTCGATTTCAGGCAAATGACTCACTTATTGTTCGACTACTCAACGGACGTAAGGCTTTTTTATTTGGAACCGCTAAAATCACACATTCTACCGGGACCCTACTGGCCGGGAAAATAAATATGAATCTTGATTCAACTACGGTTGAAGCTAGAGGTTCATCGCTCCAAGATAGTCTAACCATGCCCGTGCTAACTATGGGTGAAGACGAAATTAAGAGCAATCGCATTCTATTCAATTACAAAACGGAGAAAGGTAAATTTGAGGACGCACAAGTAAACGTTAGTGATGGGTTGCTCATCGGGGCAAAAATCAAAAATGTGAACAAGTCGGAAGTGTTCATTCAGGACGGAATCTATTCAACCTGTCCTCCTGACTACCTTTATTATTACCTGGAAGCCAAACAGATGAAAGTGGTAGATGAGGAGGAAATCTTTTTCACTAATGCACGGCTCTATGTGCTTGATATTCCCTATCCCTTTGTGCTCCCTTTCGGTTATGTACCTGCTCAAATGGACAAGAAACGATCGGGTTTACTTACACCCACTTATGTGTTTGATGCCCAGGCTTCGAAAGGTATTGGGCTGCATAATTTAGGGTGGTTTCAATACATAAATGATTATGTCACCACTACGCTTAGCGCGGATGTCTTTACTTCGGGCACCTATTATGCCAACAATTCCACTCAATACCGATTAGCCGATCGTTTTAGTGGCGCCATTACACTTGGTTACTCTCGTGATCAGGGTTTGGAGCCCACCGACCCCGATTTTTCAACCCAAATAAACAAATCCATTGGTATACGGCATCAACAGACTATCTCGCCCTATGCCAGTATTTCGGCCAATGTGAATTTGAGAACGGCCGACTTCTTTAGCCAAAACTCTTTCAATATTGAAGATCGTGCCCAGACCAGTTCTACCTCCCGTATAGCCTATAATTATCGAGATCCTGAGGGTCTCTTTAGTTTTAGTACCAATGCTAGTATGGTTCAAAATTTCTTCACGAATTCAACCTCTTTGGATGGCCCTGGATTCACCTTTTCGACCAAAACTCTAAGTCCGTTTAAATCCACTGGTTCGAGTAGTAATGCCAAGTGGTATGAAAGTATAACCCTAAGATATAACAATAATTTTGACAGTAATTTTGATTATCGCCCATTAGACGCCGATACCGCTAGCATAGGCTTTATAGACGCTTTCCTTTCTCCCAGTCAATACCGTGAAGCCACAGGTACAAACGACTACATACAACTGGGTTTAAAACAAAGTGCGAACCTAACGGTAGGAAAAATTATCGACTCCCCTTACATCAATTCCTCCGTGGGCGTTCAGTTAAATGAATATTGGTATCCAAGTTCTATCAATAAACGTTTCGACCCAGAAACCAATCAAATTGTTACCGACAAGGTGAATGGATTTGTGGCCGGTAGAGATTTTTCTTCCTCTCTTAGTTTGTCCACTACTTTATACGGAACATCAACTAAAAAAATAGGCAGCTTTGAAGGACTTCGTCATACACTAAGGCCTTCTATAAGCTTTGGATATCGGCCCGATTTTAGTGAGCCAAAGTGGGGATATTTTCGGGAGGTTGTGAGTGATACCCTTGGCAACACCCAGCGATACAGTATTTTCGATAATGAAATCTATAGAGGCCCCTCTGCCGGTGAGCAACGAGCCATGAGTCTGAGTATTCAAAATATCCTAGAAACTAAGCGAGTCCGTCGCGATACTACAGGCGAAGTAAGTGAAAAAAAATTAAAGATCATCGACAACTTATCGCTTAATACCTCCTACAACTTTGCAGCCGACAGTCTTCAGTTAAGTCCGCTTAGCGCTTCCTTGAGTTCAAGTAGTTTGAAAGGTATACGCATTAATATGCGGGCGAATTTTTCATTTTATCAACGAGACTCGTTGGGGAGATACTTTGATCGCTTTTTGATCAATGGTTCGAATAAGCTAGCACAAATGGAGAGCTTTCGTTTTACCGCAAGCACCAGCTTTAGGGGAGGTGGTGGTGGGATCGAGCCGATTACCCCAAAGTACCGTCGTAATTATGATCCTTTTCGGCAGGGTTACTTCAATCCCGTGGATGCCGCATTCGGAGAAGAACCTGTTATCCCATTCAACTCTCCCTGGAGCTTCAGCCTAAATTTTAGTTACTCTTGGCGCTATCGCCATAATGACGACCCCTTGAAAAGTGCCACCTTAAATGCTCAGAGTATCAGCTTCAATTTGACACCAAAATGGCGTTTTGGTACGACTTTAGGGTACGATTTCATTCAAAAAGAATTAACACCTTCGCAATTTTCCCTCAATCGAAACCTTGAGTGTTGGGATTTATCTTTTCAGATTAGTCCTTTTGGAGATTATCAATACTATTTCTTCCGACTCAGCGTAAACAACGCCCAAATTCAATCCCTATTCCAAAAATTACCCGTACTAAAAAATTTAGAGCGTAGTTCTTCACCCAATGGACGGTCGGGCCGAGGCAGCAGCACGGGTTTCCCAGGTGGAACCAGTTTCTAAGAACGGTTCCCATTCATTTTGGCCAGGTATTTGACCACATATTTGCCGATGACATCAAATTCCAGATTTACCCCGTCGCCTTCTGCTTTCATCGATAAATTGGTATGCTCCCAAGTATAGGGAATAATGGCTACCCGAAACGCATCACCTAAATCTTGAGCAACCGTTAGACTAATGCCATCAACGGTAATACTCCCTCTCCCAACAATCATATCACGAAATTCATCCGATAAAGCAATGTCGATCAACCAGCCGGTTTCTTCTGCCTCAATACTGCGGATATGCGCGACGGTATCTACATGCCCTTGAACTAAATGTCCTTCAATGCCTTTTTGAAGAGTCATAGACCGTTCTAAATTTACTTTCTCACCTACCTTTAAACTTCCTAGGGTGGTTTTACGAAGGGTTTCTTCTATACTCTGTACCGTAAAACTAGTTTGGTCAAATGCCACTACGGTATGGCATGCCCCATTGATGGAAATACTTTCATCAATATGACAATGAGCACCGAATGAACACGCAATCCGAGTCTCTTGTCCTCCGTTATTCAAACTTTCAACGGAGATAATCTCACCCATTTCTTCTATTATTCCTGTAAACATCGCTTTTGAATTTATATGTAGGCGCTAAGCAACAAATCGTCTCCAACTTGGCTCCAGCTCACCTCTTTTAATGTACAAATGTCTCGCATTCCGTTAATTCCTAAATCCATAATGGACCGAGTACCGCTCCCTAACAATTTAGGGGCAATAAAGCATTCCAGCTTATCCACAAGTCCTTCCCTCAAAAGAGCCGAAGCCAATTGCTGGCCCGCTTCAACCAGAACAGATTGTATTCCCAAAGTTCCCAAGGCCTGAATAGTTTCACGGAGGTCTACATGGCCATCTTTTTTGGCAACACGAATAATTTGACCCCTAAAATAATTATGCTGCATCAACTTTAGCATGGGATCCGCATCATCGGAGGAAGCTTCTTTGTTCCAGGTTACCACAATGGTTTTCTCCTCAAATTTATCGGAAAATAACTGAAGTTCTTTTGGCAGGGTATAGGGTCCATCCAATACTACCCGATAGGGTTGGCGACCTTGAACATGACGTACGCTTAATTGAGGATTGTCCACCATCGCGGTGTTTCTACCAACCAATACCGCGTCATAAAACGCTCTCCATTCGTGAACTTTTTTACGTGCGGGCTTACCTGTAATCCATTGGGAATCGCCATCGGGGGCGGCTACATAGCCATCAACCGTTTGAGCAAGCTTAAGAGTAACGAAAGGGCGGCCATACTGCTGAACATGATTAAAAAACTCATTTAACTTTTCAGCCTTTTCTTCTAATACACCTAGCTGAACCTGTTTATCAGCGGCTTTCAGCTTCTCAATTCCCAAACCATTCACTTTCGGGTTTGGATCTTTTTGTGCGATTACAACACGATCGATTGGCAAGGAAGCCAACAGTTCGGCACAAGGCGGCGTCTTTCCATGATGAGCACAGGGTTCAAGGGTTACATAGACGGTAGCGCCTTTAAGATGGTCGGGATTTTCAACCGATGCCACGGCATTTACCTCGGCATGAGCTGCCCCGTACTTCTTGTGATAACCCGAACCAATTCGATTCCCCTGTTTATCTACAATCACACAACCTACCATGGGATTGGGTGATACCGAACCCTTCCCTTTAACCGCAAGATCCAACGCTTGCTGCATAAAGAAGGCATCCCGCTCTTCTTGGGAGTACGCTGAAGCCATATGAGCTTGACTATTGATTAGTAAAAAAAGGGATGAAAACCACGTTCTCATCCCTTTAACAAAGTTCTTTAGGCAAATTATTGAAGTAGAACCGATCGGTTATCTACAATATCTGCTTCGCCTTTTAACTGTGAAATCCACACGCTCAAGTACTCATTGTTCAGAGATTGCTCGAGTTCTTGGCGAATGGTATCGTAACTCTCGACAGAAGCGGTACCCAAGGTAGGTGCATTTACGGATTTTACGAACACCACATACATCCCGCTTTCCCCGGCAACAGCTCCAGAAAGCGAACCCGCTTCAAGGTTAAATACTTGGCCAATAACTTCTGGCTCACGCCCTGCCCCACGAAGTACCGTACTATTCGAAGAAAGGTTTTCTACGGTTTGAACCGTCTTATCGGTAGCTTCTGCTAATGAAGCTAGATCGCTATGCGCGGCCAACCACTCGTTCAACTGAGCAGACAACACCTCTTTTCTTTTTTCGGTCCGAACAGCAGTCTCCACTTGAGTACGTACCTCTTCAAGCGGCCGAAATCCTTCTTCAATTATTTCATCAAGTTGTATCACTACTAATTCTCGGCTTAATTCAATAGGAGCCGAAATATCACCTTCATCGGCACGAGAAAGAAAATCGAGCACCTGCTGAGAGTTTCCTAAACCAGAAATAAAGGTATTTCCATCGGTAGCAAATATGCTTCCTAAGCTTAACTCAGCTCTGTTGGCTTCATCAACAAAGTTATTTTCTTCAGCAAAATACTGAAATTCATCTGCTTGCTCACCAACCTCGTTTAAGGTAGCCGGTAAAGCCTCATACATACGAGAAAGAACTGCAAACTGTATTGCCGAACGAGATTCACTCACGTTTTTAATGATGGCAGCTGAAGTTCCCAATTCCAATACACCGGTTACATCTCCCTCATCAACCGCTAAGACCGCTTCGTATTCTTCACGAACTTCATCTTTATCGACCATTACGCCATTAAAAGGAGTGGTAGATTGTTGCAAAACCAAAAATACAGAATCATTCTCCGCAGCGGCAAAATCTGCTCTTAGATTCTCGAGTTCTTGTCTGATAACCGCAGAATCCTCTGAGGTAGGTAAGGTGCTAAATCGAACAAATTGTGCTCTATACGCCTTTTCTTGTTTGTAGAGTTCTTTATTGGCGTTGTAATACGCCCGCACATCGGCATCCGACACTTCAATAGTCGCTTCATCTACTTCACTATATGGAAAACGTAGATATTCCAATTCAGCAAAGGTATTACGGCGGGTAAATTCACGTTCCACTTCGGCTTGGGTAACTTGAAGGCCAGAAGTAATGTAGTTCGTTAGTTTTTCTTGACGTCGCTTTTGGCGTAATTGAAGCTCGATAGCAATAGCTTCTTGGCTATACTGCTCGTCTGAAAGCACATTTTGAACCATAAATCGGTCAATGGTACCATCTTCGCGCTGGAAATATTGGCGAATAAGCGGATCGGGATTTTCTCCATATACCATACTCAACAGCTCATCATCGGTAACCGTGATCCCTAACTCATCCATTTTTTGTTCCAATAACTTAGAGCTCACAATTTCGTCCCAAACCTGAGACTCATACGCCGCCCGTAATTCTGGGGTCATGCTCTGTCCGGTTTGCTGGCTGTAGGCATTAGAATAGTACTGAACCCGGCTATTGTATTCTTCATAACTAATGGGTTCGCCATTTACAGAACCCAAAGATCTAGGGCCCATCATTAACGCATTAGGGTCAAATACATCCATGACCACCCATAAAAGACCAAAAGATCCTATTAATATCCACAAGATAACTCCAGTGTTATCTCTAAATTTTCCCATTACACCCATGACAGGTTTCCTCTAAATCGTACGGTTAATTGTTGATTTTCCCGGCTGAAAACCGGCATTCTACAAACTAGAGTTCTTAGCTCAAAAGTCTTGATTTACTCCAATAGCAAAAACAAGGGTTTCATTGATCTAAATAAACAATAGCAAGATCGCAAATATACGCCAATAAGGTGGCAATTAAAAGTAAAAGCCACGGTCTTTAGACATGAATAGGCCTAAAATAATTCAAACAAACGTAAATGCTTCAGGTAACGCTTTGGATCCTCGTTAATTCCCTTAATTAATAGGTTTAAATTGAACGCTAGAGAATCGGCATTTTGATAAAATGAGGGGTCGTTTAAGAGCAATCCTAGACTTCCTTCACCACTGTCCATTTTTTGTAGGACCGACTGAAGACTCTGGGAGGTTAGCGTTAATTCTTTGGTTAGGATGTTCATTTCGGCACTTAAAACCTCGAGATTCTGAATACTCTGCTCAATAGAAACTCGTGAGGAATCACTGATATCACCAATAGTATCTAGGGTCTGTTTTGCGGATTGGATCATTCCTTCCAATTCATCTGAACTATTTTTTATTACCCCTAGCACATGGTCGCTGGTCTGCTTTACATTGGAAAGTGTACCTCCTATATCTTCAGAAGACTGTTGGTTTAAAAAGTCCAACGCCCGAAGCTTTTCATTCAGCAAAGTGATAGTGACCGCTACCGAATCACTAATTGCGGTCCCTCGATCAGTAAACACATTTAAGAGCCCCTCTTTTTGAATTCCTTTCAGTGATGAACCCCATTCCATGGTTTCTTGTGAATCAGACTTAATAATCCGAATGGTAGAAGAACCTAAAAAATCAGGTGCCGCTAACTGAGCCATGGACCCTTTGGGTAAGCGTATATCTTCGGTAATATTTAGTGTAATTAATGCACTATCCTCTTCTGGTATATACTGCATTTCGCGTACGGTCCCAATTTTAAACCCATTCAAATACACATTACTACCACGAATCAGTCCTTCTACGCTTTCAAATTTGGTGTACAGTAAATTGACCTGCGAAAAAATGGGTTCGTCTTTCATTATACGAAACCCCATATACCCGATAATAATGGCCGATAGCACAACCAATCCAATTTTTAATTCGTTACTTATGTTTTTCACCTGACTCATCTTTGTGTATTCATTCTAAACTTATGGCTAATATACCACTTAGATTTGGTATTCACTTGCCTTAATAAAATCTAACAGAGGCGGATGGCTACTTGCTTTCATTTCATCAATGGTACCCGACCAGCTTAACTTTTGATCATCTAAAAAGGCAACTTGTTCCGCGATTTGCAGAACACTATGCATATCATGTGTAATAACTATCGAGGTGATTGATAACTGTTTTGCAAGAGCGACAATCAACTCATTAATCTCCTCGGATGTTTTAGGGTCTAAGCCCGAAGTTGGCTCATCATAAAGCACATATTGAGGTTCTAAAATTATGGCCCTTGCCAGACCAACTCGTTTACGCATCCCTCCGGACAACGCCGAAGTTGGCTTTTCGCCCGATTCCTTAAGATTCACCATTTCGAGTGCTTTTATTACTCGAGCCTCTATTTCATCTTCCGTATAATCGGTAAAATAACGCAACGGAAAGGCCACATTTTCAAAGGTATTGATGGAATCGAACAGTGCAGCTCCCTGAAATAGGATGCCAAATTTTTGGCGAATCTTACGTAATTCAACATAACTGAGTTCAAAAAGTTGATGCCCATCAATAGTAATGGAGCCACTATCAGGATACAACAGTGCATTTAGGTGCTTAAGTAATACAGATTTTCCACAGCCAGATTTCCCTATAATAGCCAGTGTTTGACCATCGGGAATCTCCAGGCTCACATCTTTCCAAACCAGGTTATTACCAAAGCTCTTTGTTAAATGCTTAATTTGAATCATATTATTTATAGAAGCCTAATAAACTCACAGTTAGTGGACGTGTTACAACAAAAGTGCCGCCAACACAAAATCGGATAACAGTACATAGATACAACTTAAAACCGTTGCCTGAGTAGTGGCATTCCCAACCCCTTCGGCACCCCCACTTGCATAATACCCTTTAAATGCAGAAATGGAGGTAATTACGAATCCAAATACAAAGGATTTCACTACTCCAAAAACTACATCTTCAGGGAAAAAAAATTCTCTAGCACCCTGCATAAATTCCGCTGCTGGTAGAATGCCATCTAATGCACCGGCTATCAAACCTCCAGATATACCCATAACCGCTGCTATAACATACAGTACTGGAAACATAAATATACCCGACAACACTCGGGGAACAACTAAAAAGGTAACCGAATTAAATCCCATTGATTCGAGAGCATCAATCTGTTCACTCACTCGCATGGTACCGAGTTCGGTAGAAATTCTTGCACCTACTTTGCCCGCAAGAACCAATGCCCCAATTACAGCCGCTAATTCAATAATAATGGACTGCCCAACAATGGAACCTACAATCGATGCCGGATAAAGATCGGTGTCTAACTGATACGCGGTTTGAAGGGTAAGTACCGCCCCAGTAAACACACCCGTAAGCATGATAATGGGAATGGATTCATAGCCAATTTTTACAAATTCTTGGAATAAATTCTTCCTATAGCTACTGAATTCGAGTATCGAACGAAGCGCTTGAAAAAGGAGATCGGCGTACTGCCCAAGTTGTCGAATAGCATCCATGATTCGATTCTACGGTTAAGCTTTCAAATAGTTATATTACAAAAGATTTAGACCAATTGTCATGCCAAGACCACTGTCCGACTCAAAGGGATACAACTTTTTACCGGTTCTTTATTCGTTACTTCTGATTACCGTAATCGGGAGTTCAACCCTCTTTTCCCAAAGTACGGAACAGGAAATTTTTCGTTTTTTACGCATGCCAACTTCAGCTCAATTAGCTGGTATGGGTGGAAATCATGTTGGGCTATGGAAACCAGACGGTTCTCTTTTTATTGCCAATCCCGCCTATCTAAACGAGGATCATCATGGGAGCACCTCGCTCAATTTTGTGAACTACTATGCCGACGCTCGGTACAGCAGCGTGCATTACGCACATAATCTTCCCGAAATTGGCACCTTGGGCCTTGGCTTTCAATATGCTGGATTTGGCGAAATGACACGCTACGATGACTTGGGAGAATCACTCGGGAATTTTGTAGCCGGAGACTATGCTCTTCACCTGAGTGTAGGCAAAAGTCTCTATCCCACCATTCGTAGTGCCTTCACCGTACACTGGTTATACTCTTCTCTAGATACCTATCAGGCAGCAGCCTTTGGGTTTTCAGGAGGGCTGCACTATACACACCCCGAAAAAACCTTTGCAGCAGGTTTAGTACTTAAGCATGTGGGCATGGTGTACAATAGTTATAACGGAAGCGATGAAAGACTTCCTTTCGACTTTTCCATGGGTTTATCATTTAAACCTGAAAAGTTTCCCTTTTTATTGGCGCTTAGTCTTTCCGATTTACACCGGTGGAAACTACCGGTTCTAGGTGAACGCAACCCTACTCAGCTAGATTATTTCGTTCGCCATATAAATCTTGGCGGGGAAGCAAATCTGGGTAGGCACGCCTTTCTAAGATGGGGTTATCAACCCTACCGGCACGAACAAACACAAACGGGTCAAGCCATTGATTTAGCTGGGGCCAGTTTTGGTTTTGGTATTAAAGTCAAAGAGTATCAGTTCGATATTAGCCGCCAATCATATAGCCGAATGGGCGGCGTAGTTCAAGTAAGTCTAAAACGTATTCCTAAATGATGTTGAACCTAATCAAAGTTATTTATGAAGGTTTGACTTCACTATATTAAATCACTTTCCGAATTACACATAAGTAATCGGTTTGAAGTTCTAATTATTGCTATTATTCCTAGCGATGGGCGTATTCGGTTCAACCCGAAAAGTTCGGACCTTATTCATGCTGGAGATTCCATAGTTATACTTGGTGAAAAGCAAAAAATAAACCATTTTAGGTCGGTTATTTGCATGGATAAGCGAAGTTTAGCCGATCGCGCAAAAACTGTACAATCTACTCACAAACGATCATGATCAGATATTTTACTGCAGGAGAATCTCATGGACCTACCCTAACGGGTATTGTTGAAGGCGTACCTGCTGGACTTGCTATTACCGAAGACGCTATTGCCGAACATTTGGCCAGACGCCAACAAGGCTATGGAAGAGGGGGTCGTATGGCATTCGAAAAAGACATAGCACGCATCGATTCTGGGGTGCGATTTGGAAAAACAATGGGCGGTCCCATTGCAATGGTTATCCAAAATAGAGCATTTGAAAAGGATAAAGCAGGCTGGCCCGTGGTTATGAATAAGGAGACCGAGGCAGAGGGTATTGAAAAAATAACTCTTCCAAGACCTGGGCATGCCGATTTGGTAGGGGCTCAAAAATATCGCTTCGATGATATTCGACCCGTTATTGAGCGGTCCAGTGCCCGCGAGACCGGAATGCGCGTGGCTTGTGGTAGTGTAGCTCGAGAGTTTTTAAAGCATTTTGGTATTGAAATTGGTGGTCATGTGATTCGAATCGGAGCTGCCGGTTATGATGGCTGGGATCAGATTCGTGAAACCAGTGATTCACTCATCTTGCAAGGAGCCGAGCATTTATACCAACAAGCCGACGAGTCTGAGGTACGTTGTTTAGATCCTCAATTAACCGAAGCTATGGTAAATGAGATTAAAACCTACCGAAAAGCGGGCTCCTCGTTGGGTGGTGTATATGAAATTGTGGTGACTGGTGTGCCGGTAGGTTTGGGTAGTTTTACGCATTGGGATCGAAAGATAGATGGTCAATTGGCGCAAGTTATCCTAAGTACGCAAGCGATGAAGGGGGTGGAAATTGGACTTGGATTTGAGTCGGGCGCCCGACCTGGACATGAGGTTCATGATGAAATTATTCATACAGGGGAGCGTTTTTCTAGAAAAACCAATCGCTCGGGAGGAATAGAAGGAGGGATGACTACGGGTGAGCCCATTATCATTCGCGGAGTTATGAAACCCATACCCACCATGTTGAATCCACTTCAAACTGTGGATATGCATACTTTAGAAGCTACCGAAACTCGTTATGAGCGCTCCGATGTTTGTGCCCTCCCACGTGCCGTTGTGGTGGCTGAAAGTGTTATTGCTCCGGTAATTGCCAATGCATTTTTGGATAAATTTGGAGGCGACTCCATTGAAGAAATAGAAGAACGATATCAACGATAATGCCCAATCGATTACTCCATAACATCTTATGTACAAAGCTAGCACGCATTGGGTTAGCCATAGTGTTATTAGGTGTTGGTGGCGAGTTTTTGGGAGGTTTTCTTGAAGCTGGCCCGCAGCTTTTTGCTCAAACCGCGGACACTACCCAGGCTTTAAATCCAGAAAATGAACAAATCTATACGGTTCAAGCCGGGGAAACCCTTTTTGCTATTTCTAAGAAACTTGGCGCTACGGTAGAACAACTTAAGGACTGGAATAATCTTAGCAGCAATGCACTTGCTATCGGGCAGCAATTAAGGTATCCCGCCTTAGTGGTCTCTAATTCTTCATCGGTTGTAGATTCCGGCCCTTCCACTGGTATGGATTCCTTACAGGCTCCAACAAAAGACGAGGAAGAAGAGCTTAACATTCCTTCAATTATCAGTAATAATACCAGTGAAACTACTGAGTTTTATATTGTTAAAAGCGGCGATAATCTTATACGTATTGCCCGCACTCATGCGATGAGTGTTGCCGAGTTAAAACAACTGAATGAATTAGAATCGGATTTTATCCGTGTAGGGCAGCGTCTCACTGTGAAAAAAATCGTGGATAGTGTCGCTCCTGTTGCATCTCTTTTTGAAGGAGTATCCGCACCTCAAGGAGCCTTTTTAATCTATACGGTTGATGCTAACGATGTGCTGGATTCGTTACTTCTTCGGTTTGAATTGCGAAGAACCGAGCTCGAATACCTAAATCCAGATATCAATATAGATGCCCTAGAAAATGGGCAAAAAATAACCATTCTAGCCCCTCCTTCTAGGAATTATACGAATCCATACACCGAAAAAGCCTCCCTGATTGATATCGGGCATGTTCCTGTATTGGTGTATAGCGCCGAAGAGATGGCCAATCCAACCACCACAGGTGAGTTGTATAATCCGTTAGAATTTACCGCTGCACATTCCAGTATCCGATTAGGGCAAGTTATTTTTATTGAGAATCCAGATAATGGAATTGGGATCTATGTCCGTATCAATGATCGGGTTAATCAGGAAGGGATTAAGCTTTCTCAAAAAGCTTTTAAATACCTTGGCTATTCAATTCAACATGAGGGAGCTGCCGTTATTTATACTTTAGATGAGTTATAGGAGGAGATACCTATGGAATCGAAAGTTTATGCCTCCCCTTTGCACCGATACCATCAGCTTACTCGAGGCCTTCTCTATAGTTTTTTAGCCGTTTTACCTCTTTTTATCTTATATGAAGCACTCATTCTTATATCAGCACCTAGCTCGGATATTGTGGTGCGAATTAGCGTGGATGTTTGGTTTAAGTATTTATTAAGCTCCTTAGGTCTCGATGCCCTAAATATTACCCTGCTATTTGTACTGGTGGCTGGGCTTTTTATTCTAATAAAGAAGCGTAATGAACTTCAAGAGGTTAAATCCTCTTATTTTGGGGTCATGTTTGTAGAATCCACGCTCTGGGCGGTGGTAGTGGCTTTTTTGAGCTCTGGTATTGTACAATTTATACTCCCTGGCATGTCGCTACAAACGACACAAGATTTTGTGCAATTGTCTTATATACAAGAACTTGCGCTCTCATTAGGAGCCGGATTATATGAAGAACTTTTCTTCCGAGTGCTTTTGGTAAGCTTTTTACTATGGGTTTTTGGCTTCGTTTTTGGGGGTAAATCGTGGGCTACATACCTTTCTGCCATACTTTTGTCCGCCGTACTCTTTAGCTTAGTTCATTATATGGGGAATCTTGGTGACCCCTTTACCATGAGTTCTTTTTTGTTTAGGTTACTATTCGGAGTTATTCTTAACGGAATATATGTTTGGCGAGGGTTTGGAATCGCAGCCTGGACCCATGCTTTATACGATGTGATAGTGATTACTTTTCTGGGATCTTGAGATAATCGATACCTCATATTATTAAAATCTATTACCGTAAGGTGAAGAACGGCAATTAGTTCAGTTAATTAAGTCAAGTAGAAAAGCCGTATATTATTAGACTTTAAATAAATAAGCGTATCTAGATTTAGATTACGAGGTCGATTTGAGTAAACGACAATTAAATAAACAACAGGCCTTCAATGAAGAAATCCTTCCTCATCTGGATTCCCTGTATAATTTTGCCCTCCGTTTAACGACCGACCCTAGTGACTCCGAAGATTTGGTACAAGATACCATTGTAAAGGCGTTCCGCTTTTTTGATAGTTATGAAAAAGGGACCAATGCAAAAGCTTGGTTGTTCCGCATTCTAAAAAATTCGTTCATAAATAACTATAGAAGAAACCTGAAAAAGCCTCAGGAAGTAGACTATGAAGAGGTGGCCGCTTTTTATGAAAATGTGCGTGCCGAACGTACCGAGACCACCGATTTAGAGCATCTCATTTTTAGAGATATGATGGATGATCAATTCTCTAAAGCTCTTTCTAAGTTACCCGAAGATTTTCGTACAGTCGTATTACTCTGTGATGTAGATGGATTCACCTACGAGGAAATATCAAATATGCTTGATGTTCCCATAGGAACCATTCGTTCTCGCTTGCATCGGGGACGTAATCTACTCAAGACAGAACTCTATGAACACGCCAAAAAACACGGATATACCGACGACTAATCACCGGATATGGCATACTAAGCCATATTCAGATAAATCCGCATGGTTGTTCCCTTGCCTGGTTCACTTCTAAACACTTCAATTGTTCCGGAGTGATATTCTTCCACTATACGACGGGTCAAATTTAATCCCAATCCCCAGCCTCTTTTCTTAGTACTAAATCCTGGAGCAAATACCTTTTTTTGTGTTTTTGGATCCATTCCAACGCCACTATCTTCTACTTCAATTATGAGTTGGCCCTGATCCACTAGACTTCGAATCGCAATCTTTGGAGATCTTTCTACCCCATCCAAAACCAAAGCATCCATGGCATTTTTCATGAGATTCTCGATGGCCCACTGAATAAGTTCAGGATTTAATTTCACCAATCCAGTTGCCTTAAGGTCTTTTTCGATATACACCTCTTGTGCCAATTTAGGAAGTCGGGCTTCCATATATTTGATGGATTCATCCAAAATAGGATAGATATCCATCGACTGGAGTTCCGGTTTAGAACCAATTTTACCAAATCGTTCAGCCACACCTTTTAAGCGATCCACATCTTTTTCAATTTCATCAAGGGCTGAAAACTGTTGATTGGACTCGGATAGTTCATCCCGAAAAAGATGGATCCATCCCAATAAGCTTGAAATAGGGGTCCCAAGTTGATGTGCCGCTTCTTTTGCCATACCCACCCATAAATTTGATTGTTCCATTCGAGTTATACTTATTAAACTGGTATATCCAATAAAAAAGAGAAGGGCTATTACAAAAATTTGAAGCCAGGGAACATAACGAAGTACCCGTACTACCGAACTTTCCCCATAGTACACAAACTGCCGAATCGCCTCGGCTCCTTCTCCAACCACAATAGGAATTGGAGGGTTGGTACTTTTTAACTCTTGCACATACGCCAATCGTTTGGCTTCTGTATCTACTTTTGAGATAGGAACATTTCGAAAACTATACTCAATAATAGGTTCCCCCGTTTCTGACAGCATCACATACTCTAGCGGGCGATCTTGATCATCCACTAAAACCGCTGGAAGTTCGAACTTACCACGATTATCTAAAATTAACTCATCGGTAACGAAGTTCTGCATGCTCCTCATGCTTTCAACCCGATAGAGATTTTGGATAACACTATCTGGTACAACCTCTCTCTGTTCTAAGTCCGCAATAGCGTCCAAGAGTAATCGACTAGCCTCTTGGTGGATAGGTAAGGCGTTAAACTCCAAAGCTTTTGCCCATAACTGCACACTGGCGCGCTCTTGTTCTAGGATTCGGTCTATCAGATATTGATTGTAAACAATAGACCCAAAACCCAATACTACCAGCAATACTACCAGTATCCACTTAATTGGACCCGTTCGATCGAATAACTTCATTGCGTGTTAATCTTCGAAAAACGAACGCTTAGGCTGAGGCCTTCTGCTTCTCATAGACGGGTGGCGCTTGCTTCTCAATCGTTTCACGAGTGATAATACAGCGCTTGACCTGTTTCATTGAAGGTAGCGTGAACATAATATCCAGCATAGAGCTTTCCATGATAGAACGTAGTCCACGAGCTCCCGTTTTTCGGGTTTTAGCTTTTTCTACAATAGCTTTTAGAGCTTCTTCCTCAAACTCTAATTCTACGTTTTCTAGTGAGAACAGTTTTTTGTACTGCTTAACCAACGAATTCTTGGGCGTCTTCAGAATATCCATAAGCGCCTCATCCGATAATTCATGAAGGCCACAAATTACCGGTAATCGACCTATAAGTTCAGGAATAAGACCGAAATGTTGAAGGTCTTCAGGCTCTACATGTGTGAATATCTCGGGATTGTCCTTGTCGAATTTAACCTGCTCTTTGGAATGAAATCCCATAGCTGAGGTCGACAACCTTCTCGCTATAATTTGCTCAAGTCCAGCAAAGGCTCCACCACAAATAAATAGGATATTAGAAGTGTCGAGTTGAATGAAACTTTGCTCAGGATGCTTACGCCCACCTTTAGGGGGAATGTTGGCAATAGTACCCTCCAAGATTTTTAGCAGGGCTTGCTGTACCCCTTCCCCGCTCACATCTCTAGTAATGGAGGGGTTGTCACTTTTTCGAGCCACTTTATCCACTTCATCGATATAAACGATTCCTCTTTTCGCTCGCTCTACATCATAATCGGCCGCTTGAAGTAAATTACTAAGAATACTTTCAACGTCTTCTCCCACATAACCCGCTTCAGTTAATACTGTCGCATCTGCAATGGTAAATGGCACATCAATAATACGCGCCAGGGTCCGCGCCAGAAGTGTTTTACCACTACCCGTTGGCCCTAATAAAGCGATATTACTTTTCTCAATGGTTGTATCGTCGTCTTCATTGAATTCGGCTCCAATCCGCTTATAGTGATTATATACTGCTACACTTAGTGTCTTCTTGGCAAATTCCTGCCCAATCACATATTCATCGAGCTTTGCTTTTATCTCGATGGGTTTTAACACGGGTTGAAAGGCTTTTTCTCTTCGTTTTGAAAGAGATGCCAAATCACTTTTTATGATACTGGACGCATCTTCTACACACCGATCACATACATATACCCCAGGTCCTGCCACCATGCTATTGACCTCAAGGCTTGAACGACCGCAGAACGAGCAGTTTACTATGTCATTGTTTTTCTCGTTATCACTCATGCGTATGTGATGTTTAGGTAATTAATCGTTTATATAGTGAATTTATCGGTACCTAGTTACTTGACTTTACTTATTACATTATCGACCAAACCATAAGCTTTGGCTTCATCGGCCGACATCCAGTTATTACGATCGGAATCTCCAATCACATCATCCAATGTTTTACCACTGTGGTCTGCAATAATTTGAGAGAGCTCTTTTTTAATGCGAATAATCTCTTTCGCTTCAATCTCAATATCACTCGCCTGACCTTGAACCCCGCCCAATGGCTGGTGAATCATTACCCGCGAATGTGGTAAACAACTTCGCTTACCCGCGGCACCGGCCGTTAAAAGAACCGCACCCATACTTGCCGCCATGCCCATACACGTAGTCGCAACATCACATTTGATGTGCTGCATAGTGTCATAAATGGCTAGACCTGATGACACCACGCCACCAGGGCTATTGATATATAAATTTATATCCTTCTCAGGATCTTCTGATTCCAGAAACAATAGCTGAGCAACAATCGCACTTGCTACCACATCATTTATAGGAGAGCCCAAAATAATGATACGATCTTTTAACAGACGTGAGTAAATATCATAGGCCCTTTCACCACGTGAAGTGGTTTCGATTACCATTGGGATAAGGTTGTCTTCTACCGGATTTACGGTACTACTGTACATAGGCTGTTGATAAATCGGTTGTTTGGTCATGGCTTATTGGTTCTCCTGCTGTTTTTCTTGATGCTTTCTATAGTCTTCTTTATTGAGTTCTTCAATTTGCACTTCATCCTTCAGTTTCGCAAATACTTTATTATCACGTATGGTGTTTCTGAGTGATTCTAGCATATTTGGATTCTGAGCATAATAGCCTTTCAACTGGTCAGCTGTGAGACCATAACGAGCAGCTTCCATACCTAACTGAGCATCGATATCCTCAGCCGTTATTTCAATGTCGTCATATTTCTCTTGTAACTGCATATTGATAAAGTACCACTTTGCCTCTTTTGCTGCTTGACCCGCCATTTCTTCTTTATACGAGGTGGTGTCAAAATTCTCGGGCAATGTATTACCGTACTGTTGTTTGAGTCGTTCCACATAGGATTCTTGCACCTGAGATACAAAAGTTTCTGGCACCTCAAATTCATGCGCATCTACGATAACATCAATAACATCATTTTTAAAGAAGTCCTCAGCCGATTGATCATAGTACTGCTGCATCTTACTCTTAATATAACTTCTGTATTCATCCTCGGTCTTAGCTTCACCACCGCTTTGCTTAGAGAAAAACTCTTCATTCATATCTGCTTTAGTAAGCGCTTGAACCGTTTTTACAACCACACGGAAACGATCGGTTTCTCCATCTTCTTCAAGAGTCATATCAACGGTATCACCGGCCTTTTTTCCTTTTAGATGACTAAGGAAATCCGCTGCTGATTCTTTTCTCATGTCGATGGTTTGGTCCTTGTCTTGATCACCTTCTACAGGATTACCATCGGCATCAAGCGAAATCACATCTGCCGTGATTTTAGATTCGGCATCTATTTTGGTGTCCACTTCTTCCCAATTACCCTCACGTTCCACTGCGCGCTCCATTTCCTCATTTACCTCGTCGTCGGTCACATCATGTACCATCCCAACTACTTTTAATTTAGATAAATCGGTGAGCTCTACTTCTGGCTTGGTACCTATTTTGAACACCACTTCGAGTTCATCATTCTCCCATTGAAAATCTAACATCTGAGTTTCACCAACGGGGTCGTGTTCTTCTACAACCTTAGTTTCAAAGATTTTTTGGATGTATTTGTTAATCTCTTCGATCTCAATTTCTTGACCAAAACGCTTTTTTATCAATCCTAAAGGGGCTTTTCCAGGTCTAAACCCTGGCAGACTTACTTTCGGACGAATACCTTTATAGGCTTCATCAAAACTAGGCTGTAAATCTTCTCTATTTGCTAAAATTGTAATTTCTTTATCGACCGAAGTCAGGTCTTTAACCTTAATTTCCACTTGGGCTCCGCTTGTTTCAATGGTTTAATCGTCTAATGAGACTCGGTTGTTATTTTCTAACCTTTTAGAATCGTATTAGACAAGGGTTTTGTAAATGTTTTACAGTCTAGAAAAATACGACTTTAATTAGCGGTATTCAAAGCAGAATTAAGCTAGTTCGATGATATCCAGATTTATCTCTATCACTTTGTATCTCTTGTCCAAATTGCTTCGTTTTGCACGAATCACATACGTTTTTAAGTCAGCATTAATTTCATCGAATAATTTGGTTTTCATCTTCGATCTATAAGAGGTGGAATTGCTCACGGTAAATAGAGTGTCATCAAAATCCACCATCATCATTTCTCTATCTTCTTTCTTTTTTTGTTCTACAACAATCTGCCAAATTTGTTGAATATACTCGTCTGTCAAGAGTACATGGCGACCGTTTTTTGAAACAATCAGTTGTTTATTTTCTTCCTTTATTAGAATATGATCGGGCTCTGATTTAAATGAGGTGTTAAATCTTAATTTTTGAAACAGTACCCAAAGCATTAGCGAGCATACAATACCAAAAAGCACCCATAGCCATTCTTCGGTTAATATATACCCAAGCCATGATGTGGTATTAACTTTTTCTAACATACTGTCATCTATCTTAGAAAAGGCAAACCACAAATTTCTAGCATCCATGATGGTATTTCTACCTACAAATAACCACTCTCCTCGACCTTCATCATAAAAACCTGTTATGGACATCGTATTTGGAAATACTTCTTTTTTAAGCTGATAAAAAGCTCCATTGTCTAAGCGCATAAATAGTCTCCCACCTACATGTGCCCATTCAACTGATGAATCCAAAGAGTAGGCTTTGTTATGACGAAAAGCTCCCCATATCACATTCTTATCTCGAGGCAGTAA
>Ga0181593_10001634_pt1 | contig 20455 bp, 28 predicted proteins | sample 071ome_19_FD_133756 | JGI IMG/M metagenome (GOLD analysis project Ga0181593, IMG submission 133756) | Coastal salt marsh microbial communities from the Groves Creek Marsh, Skidaway Island, Georgia - 071413AT metaG (megahit assembly) | ecosystem: Environmental > Aquatic > Marine > Intertidal...
AAAAAAAGTAGCTGCGGTACACGTTGCTAAAATGGAGAGAAAGGCTTTTTTGGCGGGGTCTCTTGGGGACTCCTTAGCCAAAGCTGTTCTTGAGAAAGAATCGTCTGTCGTTCGCTCTTCTTTGTCAAAAGATGCCGAAAGTGGGTTGTTCTTACTTGCAAAGCGTAACGCGGAGTCTTTCTCGGACTTTATTTCTCCTGAGAAGCAGGACAAAGACGATGCTGCACAGAGGATGTTTCGATATGCTTTCGCGCAGGCATCTAGTAGAGAAGAAGTCCGAGAGATGGCTGGAAAATGCGCTAAGGCTTATAGTAAGCAAGATATTTCGGGGATGGCTTCTGCTTTAAGGCTACCTAAAGATGTCGTTCTAGTCGTGCTTCTTTCCTATCTTAAAGGTAATAGGAGGAACGCTTCTTATAAGTCGAGATCGCGCTCCTTAGAAAGAGGCTTCGATAGCCTGCTAGATATATCTTCTTCTTCCCTGTCTTTGATCAGTAGATTCGTTAAGGGCGGGGTTGGGTTTTTAAGATATTTGTTGCCTGAAAGACTTGGGGATGCAATTTCTGCTCCTCTCACCTTCGGTGTTTTAGCAGGCTTGTTGATGTCCTCTTGGCCTATCATTATTGGTGCGAGTTCCCTCTTAGCAGGAATCTTCACCTCTGCACTCTCCGCCCTCTCCTCCTACTCTTTTGTCTCAGCCTCTCTCATTGTTCTAGGCTTGTCGGGTTCCTTGATTTATGCTGCGATAGAAGCCTGTATCTGGCTTGGCACAGAAGTAAAGGAACTCAAGGAGTGGTCTAAAGGTAATTTGGCAGATGCTTTGAGGCTGTCGTTTAAGTTTATTTGGGAAGCTTCTAAGATGATTCTTAAGGGGCTTTATCGAGTCAGCAAGTGGTTTATGTCTGAAATTAAAGAGTACTTCTCTCTTCTTCAAAAAGACTACGACTCCTCTGACGATGCTTCGAGCCCCCCTGCTTTAGAATATGACTTGGGCGAGCTCTCTGCTTATGTTTGATGTATTGTGACCGTTCTTCCATCAATCTGAAATTCTCCCGAAATGCTCCGACTGTTGAGCTCGATATTGAATTGAGAGAGTTGCTTTTCAGAGAGCATGAACACCATCTTATTTTCGATCTCGCTAGGCTCCGCCCCTAAGCTTTTTAGGTACTCATGGAGAGGGGTGCATTGAGAAGATCGTTGGTAGAGGCTTATCAGCCCATCTATTGCGTGGCTCTTGAGAGCTTCTTCTGACTCAGTACTCATTTCCATGAGGGACTCATTTTTAAGAGAGATGAGTTTTTCTAGGTGCTCTTTAAAGCTCGCGGGTAGAAACACAGGGATGAAGTAGGGAGTCCCCTTTAATTCATCTTTAGGGTTAAGTATTTCATCTAATACTTTATCGTTGGGCATACTCGATCTCCTTAGAAGGCCAAAAATATTCAAGTCCCTCAGGGGTTCCTTGAAATTGGTCTCGATAATGGTCGGGGTTTTTTTGGATGAGCTTAGATCGGTGAGAGACATGGACACGTTCATCTCCCCACCACAATGGTTGAGAGGGTCTCACGACCCATTTCCGTAGTGACAGGAATTTCTCAAGGGTTGTATCTTTGTACCCTCTCTTTCTCCATTCTACGCATATTCTTGTCGAGTAGTGGATCAAGAAGTCCTCATATCCTTCCCACATTAAGACTGCGGGGTGATTCTTCCAACCAATTCGCTCTTCGGGCGGTGCGAGTCTTTTTTTCTCAATGGTCGCCAAGATGATGAGGCTTTCAGAGCGTTGTTTCCCTAGTCTGCGGTCGTCAAGAGAGCTCGCGCATAATTTCAAGTCAGAGTAAGGAACAAAAGTTTGCATTGGGATATGTCCTTTGTTAATCGGGTTCGTGAAAACCTGATCTCACATATAGTAAAAGGGTCTTAAAATGCTTTACTTTTCATACATCTTGCTGACTATCACTCTCGCAGTATACTTCATTCTCTTTGCACAGGCGTACAAGGCGTATCGTCATGGTGTCCCTGCCACATTCCTTAGTAAGTCTAAGGAGAGACGTAAGTTTTTTTGTGGTAGATGATCTATAGTCCCTGTCTGCTAGACAGACAGGGGGCTTCTCTTGAGACACAAAACATCAGCCGAGCTGAGTGAAATAACGAGCGGTCTTGATTCTGATGTGATCAAGAAGGGCTCTGCTATTTCAGTATCCATTAAGTATAAAGACAAGTTGTTTGTCGAGCCCCTTATCATTTCGGTCGGGGACTACCAAGTGACTTTGGACGCAAAGGGTTCGAGAGACGCACCTGATATTTACTTGTCTTGCTCTTGTAGTTATTGGCGCTACCAAGGTCCTGAATATCACGCGCTTAGAAATAACTATTTATATGGTAAGCCTAGAGGTACAGCGGAGAAGCCTAAGCAGAGAGACCCCAAGGGAAGTCACAAGCTCTGCAAACACGCTTACGCTGTCGTTAAAAGTTATTTCTAGGAGAAAACCATGCCTACTTATGATTACAGATGTGCTGAGTGTGAGACACATTATACTGCCTTTTTAAGAATGTCTGACCACGACAAGCCACAGAGCTGCCCTGAGTGTTCACATATAAATGTGAAGGTTCCTTCTTTGCCCCAATTTATTTGTAAAGGTGATGGTTGGAGCACGAAAAATGAGCGCATCAAGGCACAGATGAAAAAGAAGAATGAAAAGCTCGATGCGCGTCAGTATGAAATGAAAAGAGACACCAAGGTCGGGGGTCGTCTTGTCCCAAATGTAAATGGTGAGAGGGTGGATTCTTGGGCAGAAGCGAGTAAGCTCGCAAAGTCACAAGGGAAAAGCACCGACACATATGCTCCAATGGTCGCTAAAGAGGCTTCTGAGAAAGGTAAATAAATATGTCAAGAGGTAGGTTGATCCCTAGTCTTGTAACTAGGAGTAAAAATCAGATAGATATGAGTCTGCCCAATGGCATTCTTAGGGACATGACTCATGTCGAAGTGTATGGGGCATCAAACATAAATGATGCGAACCTTAACCCTTCTCTCCTGTTTTCTGTCATTGTAGGGCGTAGCTTTATTTCCCCTTCTTTAAGAACTACGCGATCAAGGGGGCAAGAGGACTCTAAACGAGATCAGACACGTTTCCTCTTTAATTTAGATGACTACGCAACCGTCCCCCAAGCAGGAGTGACGAGAATTCCTCCTGACAACCACGTTGCGTATATAAGAGTGAGGGGTCTTTTGAGAAATGGGACTGCCACAAAGCTAGGTCCTCTCGTAGCAGTCGTTCCTTATGACTTCTTGGGTGTCCCAACTCCTCTCTTTACCTTCATGGCTAACGCCCCCGATTTAGCGACGAATGGGGTAATTCCCGATGTGTTAGATGATGGTGCTTTGAACATCCATCTCCCTTTATTTTCGCAGACTGTTAATATAAAGAACTTTTCTCAGGCGCAAGGGGGGCAAAACTTGTTTGTTTCCTACACATCGGGGATGAGTCCTACGATGCTCAGACCTGGAGAGGAATTAAATCTTACAGGGGTGACAGTCCCTGAGTTCTATTTCGCCTCGGATGGGGGGACTCCTCTGTTTAGTGCCCGATGCGGAATCGTAAACAAGGGCTGATAAATACTTCTTTTATCTTTGCCTTTATCTCGACTCAATCCATTTGAAGGAGAAATGTTATGCCACAGGTATATTTGGTCGCCCGTAGTGCAGATCTTCAGAATGGGTCAGTTATGGTTACTGATCTCTTTCCGAACGAGAGCCAAAGAAATACAGCCCTCGACCCCCAAGGCGCTGGTCCTATTTATGTCCGTCAGATCGACAGCGGTCTGAGTGGTCGTTATCGTTCCGTCATTGTTGCAGACAACGCAGGAGACATTTCGTTCTCTCGTGAGGCTCGTGGTCTTGTTGCGTATCTGCTTTACAATGTTCAGAACGGTGCGGCAGGACCCGCGCTCACTCTTGAGCAAGCTTCAGGTGCTGCTTCTGATATCATTTCAGAGGTTCGCGGAGGAAACAAGCTTGAACTCGCTGACATTGACGTGATTCTCGCAGCTCAACCAGGAGCTGCGGGCGCTACTCTTACTCAAAACACCTCAACGGGCTCCGTTTCAGGACTCATTCGTGTTCTTGCAGGTGAGACTTATGTCGTACCTGCGGGTTCTCCGATTGAGATCGGGGGTGTTTTTGTTCCCGATGCGAACGCCGACGAAATCGGATTCCAAAGAAATGTCCGTCACCCTGTTTATGGAGACAGCTCTTGGGAGGTGTCTTTCTCTGAGGGCTCTCTCGCAGGTCTTGCAAGTAGAGGTCTTGTCACCGTGTACGTCAATGACGGAACACTCCACGCTTAAGAAATAGGGGACTGAATATGCCTTTTATTTACGCTTCTTCAAGAGTCGCTGAGGGTACTTTACAGATTACGGATCTTTTCCCTCATAAGACTCAGAGCAACGCAGTTATGACTCCTAACTTTAGAGGTCCTGCGTATATTTACAGCCCAAGTAAGACTTCTCTTACTTCACTTCCTGTCTTAGACGCTGACTTCGATGTTGTTGGAGCTAACTCAGGTCTTGCTTCCTATCTTCTAGCTACGATAGACGATGACGCAAACGGGACAGTTCTTATTTCAGAGGCTGATTCTGTAGCGGTTGCAGAGGCTCTAATTGCTCTCGCAGAAGGGGGCAGCGCCCTTACTTCTAGTCAGATCAATCAGACGATTCTGAATGTGACGGGAGATGCGAATGGGATCGGGATTGGCGGAACCACCGCAACAGTCTCTGAGATTCTGAGCATTATTTCGGGTTATTCTGTGTTCACCATTCCTAACGGAACTTCGCTAGGCGGGGCTCTTAGAGCCTTTGAGGGTGTTAATGTTGCAGGCTTCTTCTCAGCGCCTTCTTATGCTGATCGCTTGATCAGCACCTTTGAAAGCAGCTTTTATATTTCAGCTCGTGAGGGTCAGCTAAAGACTGCTCAGACTGCTTCTACACCTCTTGTTGTTTGCTATGCAGATGACGGAACACTCATTCAGTAATAGGAGAAGAACACATGGCTAGTCCTGCTATTTGTATTCGTGACGTATCTATCGCAAACAACAGCTTTCAGATTACAGACCTGTGGCCGAACCGCGCTCAAGCAAACCCTGTAGTTGACCCTGTTGCTCAAGGTCCTCGCTATCTGCGTCAGCCTGAGAATCAGCTTCCTACTGTAGATCAGAATGGGATCACCACTAACTCTACAAGTGGTCTGACCTCTTACATTCTTATCACAGCACAAGACGGCAATCCCGCTGCACCGACTCCCGCACAGGCTAAGCTTATTGCTGACGCTGTGATCTCTGAAATGAGAGCGGGCGGTGCTCTAACAGCTCTTCGTCTTGGCGTAATCTATGGGAACGCTGTTGCAGGCTTTAGCCTTGGCACAGGTTCTGTTGAGGATATTCTTAGCATCCTTGCAGGAGCTAAGTTTACGCTTGAGGTTGGAGTAGATACTACTCTGCTCGCTAATGCGACCGCTACTCGCTTTGACTCAACTGTCTTTAAGGCAGTTAATGAGAACGACTCAAGCTTTTGGATTTCTGTCGCTCGCGGTCAGCTCTCTACTGCCATTTCAGAGGAGCTCGTAGTGTGCTACGACGGCGCAGGAAACGTGCTCCCTCTCTGAGAATAAGCCCTTAGAGTTGTGAAATGAAAAGGCTCGCCTAGTGTGAGCCTTTTTTGTTGGTATTATGCTCTGAACACACAAGGGCGAGCTTGATATGTCTGAAAGATTTAAAACCGCAGATTTGTACTTCTCCGCATTCTTGAAAGTTGCAGGCGTGAGATTTATAGGTACAGAGCTTGAAGGTAGAAAGGTTTTTTTCCTATTTGAAAAGGTAGAAACCATTAGGGATTTAAAGCGCGAATATTTCAACAAAACTGCTAAAGTCCCTGCCTTGGACTTTGTTTCTGAAATAAGAGCCATGAAATCTCTTACGCATCAAAAGACATCTAGTTTTCGTTGACTCTTTATACTCTCTACTTTGCGAACCTATAGACGTAGAGAGAGACTAAGATGAAGCTAGGATGGTTTTTTATTGCGATTATTTTACTATTTCCCCTCGACTTAGGAGCACAGGTTAATGCTGAAGCTTTTAGAATCGACGCAGGGGAAGGTCTAAGTGGAGAACTCCAACTTTCTTTAGGTGTCTTTACAGGGAACGTCAAACAGAGATCTTTTGATGGTTCCTTTAGGGTGGACTTCATAGCCCCTCGAAAGACTAAGATTTCTGCCCCTAGCCATCATGTGTTCTTTGTAGGCAGCTATTCTAATGGCGTTGCGAATGGGGAGTCTTATAAAGACAACTTATTTGGTCATTTGAGGTGGGTTCATCTCCTCGATGGGGAATCAGGCTTAGAGTACTTTGCTCAATCGCAGTATGATTCATTTCGTGATTTGAGACAGAGGTCGCTGTTGGGTCTTGGATTTCGGTCTGAGCTCTCCCTTCTCACTACAGCTATCGGCTTGGGGATTGGGGCTATGGCTGAATATGAAGACCTTATTTCGGGCGGGGAGAATCAGTTTGTTTTTAGAAGCACTAATTATCTCTCCCTAATAACAAGCAAGTGGTCGGTTCGGAAAAATATGACTCTTATGTATCAGCTCGTGGGTTACTATCAGCCTCTTTGGACTGATATTTCAGACTTTAGGGTCAGCGCGGAGTCTCAAGCTACTTTGAATTTCACCAAGCGTTTTGGGGTCGCATGGTCTTTGAAGTACCTTTATGATTCAAGACCCCCCAAACAAGTAGAGAGGCAAGACATCAACTCTCTCTTAACTCTGAAATATAATTGGTGATTAGTTGATTTATAAAACGCTCTTTTTATTCTGTTGAAATAGGGGTCTTGAAATGAACAAGCAAGCTTGCGTGATTGCTCTCGGTGAAATTGGCGGTAAGAGGTTCATGTTTAAGAACCGTGATCGAAATTATATTCCTGAGCTGAAAGTGTACCATGTCGTTCGCAAGGGCGTAGAAATGGTTTACTTCAAAGATGAGCTTACGGGTTGGTGTGAGGGCATCAATGAGTTTGGTATCGCGGTAGCCAATGCCGCTTTGATGGTCGTTTGGGACGAGAAAGAGGGGGGTCAGAAAAAAGACAACTCTGTCTTAGGTGTTATTGGGTCTAAAGATGCTGAAAGAATCTTATCCTGCTTAGAATGTCGCACTTTTGACGAGGCTCTGCTCTGTGCAACGACTTACAATAGTGGGATTAAGGGGCACACGTTCCTTTCCGATGGAGTAAGAGCTTCTTCAATAGAGCATACAGCCAAGCACCGCGCTTATGTGGAAGACTTGAGTTGGGATGACTTCCATGTCCGTTCAAATCATGGCTTGAAATACCCCTCTGCGGGTTACACAATAGGGGAGAATAAAGAAAGCTCTCATCGGAGAATGGAGACGACTAAGAATATCCTCACTCGCCTTAAAAGGAACTCCCCCGAAGATTTCATTAAAGAGGTATATCGTCAGCGATTTGAGAACCTATCTGACCCTTACAATGTAGTCAGAAAGACAGACAATATGTTCACAAGCTCTCAAGTTCTATATGACTTTGAGAAGAAGAAGATCACTCTGTTTTTGATTCCTGATGATTCAGATTATTTAGGGTGCGAGGTGAAGGTTTATAGACCAAAGCCTTCTTGTTCTTTTGAAGTAAAGAGATTAGGTTATTTCGATGATACGGGCAGACTCTCAATCTCTACCGTGAGGGGGAATCCCGTGAGAGTGGCATCCTCTTATAGGGGTCGGAAAAACCTGCCCCCTTTCAGCTAATTTCTTGATCTTGAGATACTCTGAATATTTCAGATCCCTTGTGACGCACTTGAACCCTTCTTTTTCTAAGATTGGAGCGTCTTTTGCTTCCTTCACAAAGGCATAGAGCTTTCCTTTAAGACATAAGGTTGTCTCCTGTGTTTGGTTCTCAGGGTATACAGAAATAAAACCAAAGGATAGAGCGATGAGAGAGAGTGATTTATACATGGCGGAAGATTCTCAAGATTATGTGTTTGAGGGTAGTGTTTGGGTAGACTTTGATATATCCGAAGAAGAATCTGATTTCATAGGATTCCTCTTAGAAGAGGGTGATGATAACTTAGCTAAGGATCTGATGTCTCTCCTTGATCTTTAGAAGAAGGACCTCGATAGAAGCTTTATCTTTCGTAGGAAGTATCTTTTGACCTTCTCACTCAGCCCTGAAATGGAGAACCCTTATGAGAAGAACAGCAAGTGAAGTCTTAAATGATTTAGAGGCTCGGATCGAGCGTCTTGAGCGTACCGCAGCATACAACTCACGCGCCGAGCCTCGCAAGGCAGGTCCTCGCAACCTCGCTGATATGGTGGCAGACGCAGACTACCTTCTTGAGAAGGCTCGTCGCGCAGGGTATCGCGGAGCTAAGATTCAGTATCGTGGCGATGTTCCTGTTCTTGTTCTTGATCGTGGCACATATGTCTTCTTTGATGAGAGAGGCTACACTCTTGAGAACCCTCAGGGTGGGGAGTTCTTTACTTATAAGATTGGGGACATCGTTACTCGCCTACAGGGTAGACCTGGCTCTTTCGGTGGCGAGAGCGATTTCGAGGAGCAGGTTGAAATCCCTGCTTCAATGAGCGATGTGGCAGTCGCGCTTGAGGATTGGATGGGCGAGAGTTGGAGACAGACGGGCGCGACTACGTTTGTAGGTGGTCCTTTCACGCTTGCTCTTAAGCTACAGCCTACTCGCATCCATTTCACGCTTACGGGTCCTGCCGTTTACATCCCACGAGGGGTGGCTAAGGGAGTGGCTATGGGTGAGGGTCGCATGGAGCAGGTCATCGCTCTTAAGGAGCGCCTTGACGCGATTGCTGAGAGAGCAGGTAAGCGCAAGACAAGAGAGAATCGCTACATTCTCAAGATGCTTCAGTATAAGTGATCTGACTCACCAAAGCTGAAATAGCAAGCCTAGTCCCCAAGAGTAGGCTCCGTCCGTCCTTAAAAGGGCAGACCCCATAGGGGCGATGTTTAGATTTTTGCCTAACAGTCTGTGGTGGTAGCTCACTTGTGGTCCTACCCCTAAGCCGTTAGAAGAAATCAAAGCACTCGCCCCTATTCTTATAGAGCCCTTCCTCAAGTTGAGAAAGGAAGCTCCCCCAACTAGACCTGTTTCAATTTCGGGGGCGTACCCCACGCCTGCATATACAAAAGGCTCAAAAAGTTTTATTTTAGGCTCTGGCTGAACAATGACTGACGGGGTGTAAAAGAAGTCTGGACTCAAATTAGGGTCGTCTTTAAAGAGCTCTGTTTCTGTAAGAGTCGTGAACTCACCTGTTTCCTCATCGAAAAAACCCGCTTCTACTCGGATGCTCTGATTCTGAACAATCCCTTCCGTAGGGTCTTCTCTGAAATTAACGGCAGTCACTCGAAATGCTAGGTTAAGATTGAGGTTGAAATCGTCTGTCCAAAGGTTGGGGCTTGAAAAGGTAGCAATTGGGCTACCTTTTACTTTGTGTTCGGATTCCCATGAGAACATGAAGGGGTCACAAGACTGAGGGAACTGCTCGCACCATGAAATGTGCTCTATCTTAAAGCCTTCCCAAGTCTTAGGCTTAGGGGGTGCAGGCTTAGAGCTAGACTTACGACCACCTCTTCGAGCACTTCCTTTCTTTATGTCCACTCCGAGCTTTGATATCTGTACTCCAAGACTGTTCACTTGAGTGTTTGTCTCATTTCTAAACTTGTCGAAGTCGTCTCCGAAATGCTTGAGTCTTTCTTCGCTCTTTTTCTGTAGCTCCTCGACACTCGTCAAGTGACTCTCTGCCATTCTTATGTCTTCTCGGATCTCTTTTATTTTTTCAGCGTTCTTGGAGAAGTTCCCCTCAATCTGTTGCTTGATCGTCTCATCAAGACGGCTCATCTTATAGGTGTTCCATGCTTGGTTCCCTAGAGAGAGACTGAACATACCTACTGCTAGGTAGATGAGTGAGTCTGTGCTTAAACGAAGCATCTTCATTTTTTTTTTCTCCTTGTTTTTCAACTCTTTAAGGCTGGCTGTGGCGTGTTTTGAAAAAATGTCTTTGACAACTCCCCTGTCGTTCTTATATAGGTGTAGAGGGTCGAGGCGGTCTTGACCTATGTTAATCCTAGACAGAGGAAAACAACATGACTATTTCAGCTTACATTATCGGCGGTGAAAAGACCTACGCCGATCAGTTCATAGAGAAAGCCCATAAACAAGGGATTGATCTTCAGATGGTGGGGCATCGTGATTGGGACATGGGGACGAGAGGTTCAGTACCCGACTGTGATGTGATCCTCGTTCTTAAAGATGTGACGAACCATATGCTTAGAGATTGGGCGCGTGAGCAAGCGAGGTCTTTGGGTATCAAGTTCTGTGAGGTCAGTCAGAAGATTTCAATTGCGATGAAGGGTCTTTGTCATGTGCTTGGACTCCCCTCCCCCAAAGGAGAAGATATGAAAGAAAATGACTTTTTTGATTTTAGCGACCCTGCTGTGAACTTATTTCACAGGAACTTTATTGATAACTATGCCTCCTTTACGGTCTCTCCGAATAAGCTCGGCTCTCGTAAGTCTGCTATCCATGATATGTCGCTATCTTATTTCATGCGTTCCTTTAAGGATAAAGACATAGAGGCTTATGACTTCGGTCTACCCACTCTTTCTCTAAAGAGTTCTAAAGAGATCAAGACTTTCGCTAAGATTCAGTCAAAGAACCTGATGACTCTCCTCGATCTTTATAAGAGGGCTTTTGAAGATGCGAACATAGATTCTTCAGAGATCAAAGAGGCTGTCGCCAAATGGACTCTTTGTATGCGCCTACAGACGACAGACGTTGTGCTCAAGAGAGCTGTCCCTATGATTTTCGGGGTCAGCTTCGATGAGGTCTTACAAAGTCTTAACGACCCTGCCCTTGACTTTATTGAGGAAGCGACTTCTTCTGTCGCAGATCCGAGCCAACCCCCCCAAAAAAAGACACAAAAAGAAGGGAATGAAATGAATTTTTTGTCGGAGTGCTCTACCAAGATTATCAAAACACCCTATGCTATCTTAGGTGCAACCCCCTCTCATACGAAGGCTTGTTGCGAGAAGGAAGGGCTGTCGTACAAAGAGGTTTCCTCTTACATGACTCACCTTCGGAAGTCTTTAAAGAATCGAGGCAAGGGGCTTACGAAGTCTGAGCGTCAAGTCATCCAAGAGACAAAGTTCTTATGGGCGCTCGATCTTCTCTTGAGCGGGGACTTGAAGATTGACTCTCTTGGCTCTCTCCAAGCCGCAACGAAGGCTATGTGGGCTACTCGCATTTCAGATAAGTATCTGTCTGAGGTGTCTAAGATTCTGAGCGACAACTCTCTTGAGGAGAAAGCCCTCTCAGAGATTTCTCCTGAGCCTACTACAGTCGAGACAGCTACAGTCGAGACAGCTACAGTTGAGTCCCCTCGCAACGGAGTCTCGATTGGAAGCTTTAAGATTGATATACAAGGCGCGGGGAAGGTGTCGATTGCTGAAATGCCCGCAGGGGACATTTCAGTAGTGGGCGATCTCCAAGTCACTATTCGAGAGGTTAAGGGAGAGACTCTTTATGGTGTCTTGATTGAGGGCAAGTAGCGCCCTAAGCGACAAGCATTTCAAGGACTTTGCAGATACACATCTGTAGTTCTTCTGAGTAATAGCAGTACATCACGGCATCTCCTCTTTATTGTCTTTATAGACAGAGAACATAGATGATTTATAGGGGGTGCTGAAATGAGTCAGACTTTTAGTATGCGCTTTAAAGAAGAGGGTATCGTCTGCACTTGGTCAGTAGAGATTCTGCACAAAAAGTTTTCTCACAAGCCCTCTACTTCTTGGGAGATCCCCTCTGATTTTGAAGAAGGTTGGTCTTGGGGAGACGACCACATTTCAGAACACCTTGAGAGGTGTTTGGATGCTGATCTGAGCTACCCCATTTTAGTTTGGGACGGTCTTGTCGTAGATGGTTGTCACCGCATATGTAAGGCGCTCTCTCAAGGAGAGAGTCACATACAAGCGATTCTTATCGAGAACATGATCCCCCCCTGTAGTGATGAAGAAGCCCCTTTTAGTGAGCCTGAACCCCCAAGGTGGAACTTTGGAGACATGGTAAAGGTATTGAAGGTACTCTCTACACGATAAGCTTTTTATGTTTCATCTATGATAAAGGGGGCTCTCTTATGGCTGTAGTATTCAAGCGCAATCAAGTGTTGGGTCGTGGCGATCTTGACATATTTCTAACGAACTCTAGTGGTAACGTGTCTGATGCTGCGAGTATTTCATACGCACTCTATTATGTTGACCCCACCCCACCTGAAACCGAAGTCTTAATCGGAGACCCTGCGAGAGTTCCCGAAAACCCCTCTGTGGGGGAATACTATGCGAGCGTTAGAATCCCCCCTACCGCGAGCTACGGGACGTATCGGATTCGATGGACTCTTAAAGAGCTCGTGAACAGCGCAGATCAAACGGTGGTGCAGGAGTTTGAAATAGTTTCTGCTGAAGTAAACACGCTACTTTCTCTGAGCGCCTCTGAAATACTGATGATTAATAAGCTCCGCCTTCTGCTTCGAGATCAGAACCCTGATAAGTATTATAAGTTCCGTCCCCCTGAGCACGAAGCTAATATAAACAACTACAACAGGGTCTTTGGACAAGTGTGGGAGGACGCAGAGCTCTTAGAGTATCTTGAGAGAGCTTTAGATTGGTGGAATATGCAACCTCCCGAAACGGAGAGCTATCAAAATATGGATACTCTCGTGAATCGGAAGCCTGCTTGGAGAACGCCAATCTTACAAGGGGCGATTCAGTTTGCGGCTATGGCTTTGCAGGCGAATTGGATTGTTGATGAGTTTGACTATTCTATAGGGGGTATTTCGCTCTCTGTGGACAAGTCCTCTAAGTATGAGGGTCTGAAGTCAAGCGCGGAGCAGATGTGGTCTCAGAGTGTAGAGGCTAAAGCGAGAACCACAAAAATCATGCGAGGACTTTCTCAGCCGAAATATGGTATCGGGGTGAGAAGCGCATTTGGTCCTCACGTTGGGCGTGGCGTTCTTAGCCCGCGATCATTTCTTTAAGAAAGGCTAGATATGAATGATGTACAGTTCAGCATTGTCCAAGATGCAGTCATGTTTCACCTCAGAGAAAAAGAGGGCTTGAGTCAGTACGAAATAGACGTGACTTTGAAGTCTATCTACATGATAGGTCAAGGACCTACCACCCGAAATTTGTCGAAGGGTCCACGACAGAAGAAAGGGGAAGAGATATTATCCGCTATATACGACCCCGACCACCCTCTAGAGGACGCTATTGAAGTTATGATAGGTATGTATATGCACCTTTCAGAAGCTTATTCTAAGAGGTCAGCGAAGCGGAGTTTTCTTTTCCCTGAGTTGACTCTCCTCGCAAAGCCTTTCAAAGAGTACAAGAAGAGTGCGGTTAAGAGCGAGATGTTGAAGAAGGCATCTAGAAGGTCTGTTTTGAGATGATGTCGGTCTTAGCTTGGCTTGTATATTTCTGCCATGCCTCTCTCTTTGGTTTGTTTTTTTACATATTGACCAAAGAGGCTGAAATTATGGAGCCTGTGCTACTCTTGATAATGTGCGTTATTTTTGCACTTCATTCTTACATCATGTTCTGAAATAAAGCTTTTATGTTTTTGTTTTAGGACGCGCCTTCTGATTGGAGTTCAAAGATGCCACAGCAAAGCAATAACGAAAAAACCTTAGAATGGGTTTTTAAAATATCTACGGGTCTTGTGATTCCTTTAGTGATTTGGGTTTTTAAGCTGTCTGTCTCCATACAGCTTGATCTTGAGAGAATTAGGTCGAGTATCAATTCTGTGCAGAAAGACATACAGACTCTTTCCCGCCAAGTGGGGGATAACAAAGATGGTATCAAAGAGAACAAAAAAAATTTGGACGACTCTGTTAAGGAAGTGACTAAGACAATTAGTGAGGTGAGGGGGGCAGTTAATCAAATCAACACGGGGTTAGGAAAATGAAGTCTCTTATAGCTTATGTTTTTGTTGCGCTGATTGGTTATGCCGCTCTGACAAGAGTTCCCGCAGGGGGGCAGTCTCTTGACTATGTATCCCCAAGAGAGCTTTTAGAGCTTAGTCGTTCAGGGACTCCCTATCAGGTCAAAGGTCCCCGCGATGCAGAAGATAGTTCGAGAAAAAAATTAAATCTTAAAGCATTTTCTGTTGATTCGATGGTAAAGTCTCCTGTCACATCAACCCCCCCCTCGCAGGGGTCGTCTAAAATGAAGAACGAAGCCGACTGTCTTCACAAAGAAGTGATGCAGTTAAAAGAGGCTTTAGAGGAGAGAAAACATGGCAGAGCAAAACGCAAAGCAAGTCGGAGAGTTGACTGAAGAGGAGCTTAACCTCTTTGCTCAGAGTCGTAATGTTGCGACCCAACTGATTCAGCAACTAGGCGCAATCGAGCTTCGTAAGTCTCGGATTGTCGCTCAAATCAACGCCAACGAGCAGTCAGCCCAAGAGCTTCTAGCATCGGCTCGTGAGCGAGTGGGTCTTGACCTCACAACGCCGTGGCAGATTCGAGATGACGGGGCGATCTTTGCCATTTCCTCTGATGAGGAGTCTAGCTCAGAGGAGAGCTGATCTACCTTTCCTTCTGAGGGCGTAAAAAGGGGGGTTGTCGGCTTGGCATCCCCCCTTTTTAGTTTCTTGATTGTCTTCCATGTGGACAAACTAAGGAGAAAGATGTGAGAAAAGAAGCCGTTGAAAGAGTGGCGAGAGAATATATCTCTCAGAGAGTTGCGAGCCACGATAAGATCTCAAAAATTGACATGAAAGAGCTTTTCCTGAAATTCATCGCGAGCCCGATGAAATATAGGAGGAAGCTCGGTCTTTTTGAGGAGACTCTTGACGATCTTACAGATGAGATCATTAAGAGTGTCGCGCCTACGATTACTGAGGCGATTAGAGAGAGCGAGGTCAACGCAGACCTCGATGAGTTCGAGGAAGGCGCTTTTTTGAGATATAGTGAGCGCACGAACCCATCTCTTTCTAGGGGTGGTTATTTCCCTGAATACGACCCCCCTAAAGACAAGTCAGAGGACTTCCTTGAGGGGTATGAATGGGGAGATACGAACAGACCCCCTCCCCCCTCTTCTTATCGAAAGAGGTTGGTAGAGGAAGCTACCTTAGAGCATGAGGGCAAAGTCACCGAGCGCGTTGTGGTTCGGTTACTCAAAGGCTTCTTTAACGCGATCAACCCTTGGGAAATCCTCAAACACGCCTTCCACTTAATTAAGAGGGACGGTTGGGACGTAGAAATAGAAGAAGATATTTGGTATAAGAAATGGTCAAAGAGGGCTCAAAAGCTTACCCTTACTGCTCTAAAAGTGGCTTTTGCAGAGGCGTTCGAGCACTATATTCTGCCTCAAACTGTCGTTTATTTTACGGGAGACCCTTCTTGGTGGAAGCTTGCTGCTGTGCCATTTCTCGAAATTGGACTCGCTATTTCAAAGTTCTTCAGCAAGACGGACACGACCGACGAAGATGAGATCAGTCACCTAGAGTGGTATGAAGAGAACTTTGGGGACATTGATGACTATCTCGAAGAGGTCGAGAGAAATCAGAGGAGAGCTTCTTACGCAGCCCCTCTCGTTTTAGAAGATGACTTCTACCTAGACTGATAGGGGTATGAAATGACAGCAGGGTGGTATCAGAATAGAACAGCTTATCCTTTGCCCCCTCTGTCTACTTTTGCTGTTTCCCCTTATCTTAAAAACACGATAGATTTGAGGTGGGACAGCCCTACTATTCGCCATGAGAACGAGGGTTGGATAGTCAGGGGGGTGAATATATATCGCTCCTCTGCTTCTGACCGAGGACCTTATGACAGGATTAACATTTCACCTGTTGGCGGCACGTTTTATCGGGATCAAAATAAAACCCTAACTGTCCATAACGAAGTGGTGTCTCATTGGATTTCTAAAGGAAATCAAGCTGAGGAGTCATTTCGGTTTCAGACCAAGCACCCGATCTCTAGCCTGTACGATCCAGGAACCCCTTCTGTATCAACAAGCGATGTCATCGTTTCTGTTGATGGCATCATCACTCCTGTGATGAGAGTCCTTGGGGAATTAGGTCAAGTCTCTCTGATAGAGAGCACTTTGCCTAACCCTTTAACACTAAGAAATAACACTTACCCCCCGCCGATTACCGAGGAGTCAACTGTCACAGTTAGCTATCTCGCCTATTTCCCTAGCTCTCGTGTTCGTTTGGGGACAGATAAGAAAGATTATTATCGTATTTCAACTGTGGCAGAAGACCCTAAGACGGGACTCTTGCATGAGACTCCTCTTGAGTATTGCCCCCCCTTCTCAGATCGTGAAATAGAAGCGGTTGACTATATGTGGAGAGAGGGCATACGCAGAAATAATTGGATCCTCGACCAAGGCGGGGAGCGCGTGAAATTATTTGTTCGTAGGGTGGGCGGTGAAATTTGCTACTGCGCGGGGTTCGACAGAGAGACTCTTATTTACGCTAAGCAACCCGACTCCCTCTGTATGTCTTGTTTTGGGACAGGACTTAAAGGCGGATATGATGGACCTTATGATATAATCGTAGGTCCAAATGAGGGGGAGAAAGCAGTCACTCAAGACGTACAAGGTCGCCGTAAAACTCATAATTATGGTGTTTGGATAGGTCCGAGTCCTGTCGTTAATCAGAGGGACTTTATCGTCAAACAGAATAACGACAGATATTCTATTGGACCTGTGGACATCGCTTCTAACAGAGGAAATGTTCTCCATCAGACCTTTTCTATTTCGTATTTAGATTCGGGTGATATTAGATATAAAGTGCCTGTCACGGGAGTCCCTGTCACATGGAACGAGAGTCGCTACACCTACAACCCGATTCGGGAGACGCATAGTGCGAGGAGCGATGCTCCTTATCCTGTAGGAGCAGATAACGCATACCCTATGGGGTCGGGGAGAGAAGACAAGCCCGACCAATTTGAGGTAAAGGGTCGCACAGGGGTTTGGGAGAACCATCACTCTTAACGCAAAGGGGGTTTTGAAGTGCCACCGATTGAAGGCGTTAAAGGAACTCAGATAGTCGCGACAGACCAAGAAAAAAAAGAGGTCACTAATTTCTACTTGAGAAAGGGATCTGCCTTTCGCTTAGGAAAAGGAACCCCTATTGTCAAAGTGCTTGCCTTAAAAAAAGAAGGTGTTTCGGATCGAAAGATCAATAAGCTCGTTGTAAAATCTGCTGAGGGTTATGGGAAGATTGCTGTCCACTACCTTAAGAAATTCGCAGCGCAAGAATTGAGAAAGAGAAATATGCTCGCAGGCTCAGGTAGCCCCGACTCACCAAAAGTGACCCAAAAGTTTTTAGACTCCTTCGGCTACTTTGTAGAGCAAGACGCAGGCTCCCCCTTTCTCTCTTGCTTTGTATTTCTGAGATATGATGACGAATGGGCTTGGATGGCTCGCTATATTATGGGGAAATATGGAGATTATCCTAATGAAAGTTTTATCCGAGAAAACCACACCCAATTTCAGTTTAAGAGGGCTCGTAGAGGGCAAGAAGAGAAAAAAAGGAGAGGGAGAGGCTTAGGGAAGAAGAATAAAAACCCACCGATCAACCCAAAAGCAGGGAATACAACCCACAAGTTCAGTCGGTATGTTGTCCCAATAAAAGATAAGAGTTCGGGGAAAATAGTGTTTCGATCTCTCCCTCTCACTACACAGAATAAGTGGCTTCACCCTGCGATCAGCAAGTTTGATTTTGTAGAGAGAGCATTTCAAGAAGTGGAGAAAGACATGGAATTGAACTTAAAGAAGCAATATCAAAAGTTAATCGCGCAGGTCAAAGAAGGTGTAAGATGATGTATCTTATTAGATGCGAGCACCCTCAAGGAATTGAGGTGACTACGCTAGGTATAAAACTGAAAAAAGGAGATGCCTTTGAGTGTCCTAAGAATGTTTACGACACGAACAGAGAGCTCAAATCTCTAATTTCAGCGGGGCTTCTTTCATATCACCCTAAGCTTCCTGTAGTGCAGGAAGCTAAAAAAAGAGGGCTTGTCGCTCATGCCCGCCCCCCTAAACCTGCGCCACAGTCTCCAAAGGTTATCCATACTACAGAAGTCCACCACCACGAGAATCAAATGGACTTAGATAGCTTGGCTGCCAAGCTTTTAGAGAAGTTGAGTGGTGTCTTATCTCCTGAAATGATTGCTCAAGCAGTTGCTAGTCAGATCCCTCAACAACAAGTAGTCATTCAGCAGGGTCAAAACACTACTCCCCAAGGGTATAGTCAGCCCACAGATGATCTGACCTTCATCCCCTCTAAGATTATTTCAAGTGATGTGAAGTCCTCCGCTAACTCAACTGTGTCAGAGACAAGTGGGTCAGACGAAGGAATTTCAGACGCGCTCTCCGCCTTGAGAGCCATGAGAAAAGCAAACAAATAACCCCCCTAGAAAGGTTAAGAAACCATGAGTAAAGGAATCGGACTAGACATCGGCACAATGAACCTTGTTTCTGCTCGCATTGGAAATAAGAAAGATGTCTCTATCAGACGTATGCGTGATCTCTTCATTGATCTCCCCGTTTCAGCTAAGAAGATGCTCAAGCTCGGCTCTGTCTCTTACATCGAGTCTGATGAGCACCTTCTCGTTCTCGGTGACGAGGCTATGGAAGTTGCTAATATGTTTGGACGCGAAGGACGCAGACCTCTCAAGGCAGGTCTTGTCTCTCCTGATGAAATAGATAGTCTTACTGTGCTTGGTCACATGGTGAAAGACGTGCTCGGAGAGCCTTCCCATGAGGGCGAGCATTGTTATTTCTCAATCCCTGCCGCGCCTGTCGATGTGAATATGGATGTGGTGTATCATAAGGGGGTGTTCTCTCGTATTGTGCAGGAGTGCGGTTATACTGCTCACCCTGCTAACGAGGCGATGGCTATCGTGTTTGCAGAGACAGCGAAAGAGGGTTTTTCAGGGATTGGCATTTCCTTCGGTTCGGGCATGACCAACATTGCGCTCGCCATCAATACGATTGAGGGTCTTTCTTTCTCTGTTGCTAGAGGCGGGGATTGGATTGACCAAGGCGCTGCCCGCTCTGTAGGTGGGACAGCCTCTAAGATGTGCGCTGTGAAGGAGAAGGGTATCAACCTCAACGACCCTAAGAATCGTGAGGAAGAAGCTATTTCTTTCTACTACAAGGCGCTGATTGAGTACGCCCTTGATAACATCGCACAGCAGTTTGTTATGAAGGGTGGTCATCTCACTCTGAACAAGCCCATTCCGATTGTAGTTGGTGGGGGTACGAGCCTTGCAGGTGGTTTCATGGAGTTCTTTCAAGAGGTCTTTGAGACGAAGCGTAAGCGTTTCCCTATTGAGATTTCTGAAGTACGCCATGCCTCAGACCCTTTCCATGCTGTCTCTAAGGGTATGCTCGTCTTAGCTCAACAGGAATATGACGAGGACTGATAATTTTCTTATCTCCCTCCATGTTCTATTTAACCCTCTTACATGGAGAACTGATATGAGAAGAACAGCAAGTGAAATCCTAAGCGACCTTGAAATTAGGGTCGCTCGTCTTGAGAAAGAAGCTATCTTTGGACTCTTCAAAGGTAAGAAGCCTACGATAAAGTCTGAAGAAGATTTGCTCAAGAAGTCGATTGAAGGCTTGCAAGGCATCTCAGAAGTGTCGGTTGATCTTTCAGACGAAAAAAACCTAGAAATGGTAATCACCTATGAAGGTGAAGATTTTTACTTTCATGGGCGCTGCTCTGTAGATAACTACGGTATTTATGGTGGCTCTAGAACTGCCTCAAGCAATCTCATCTTTCAGTCTGTTAGAAACGAGAGGTCAAGACGAAACAGGGGGCGTGGTGTCGGCACAGGTATTCTTAATCTCGACACTATTAAAGGCAACAAGTACAGGTTTGATCTTGACATAGACCTTATCACCGAAAAAGGTAAGGTTGTTGAAGGTTTAGATGACTTATATAGAGATTTAGTTCGCTCTTACCGAGGGAGGTTGGAAGCAGAAGAGCGAAAAGATCAGCTCGCCTTTAAGCAACAGCAAAGAGAGATGAGTGAGAGAGCTCGCTTCGAGCGCGAAGAAAGAAAGAGACTAAGACGAGAGCAACTCTCAAGGCGTTAAGAGAATAGGAGGGCATAAGCCCTCATTACTTTGGTGGCTTCCAACCTGATGAATCCGAAACCCAAGGGTGCGCCTCTCCTAAACCAACACATAAAGGCGAGTCCTTAGATGACCATTTGCATCTAGAAGCACCGCGCTTAGTTCTTTTCAGCTTGTACTCGGCTTTTAAGGCTTCTGACCTACTAGCATAAGGTCCAAAGCAAGCCCTAGCGACCCAAGGTCTATGTTTAGATGTGTACTTACCACCATTTGGGTTTCCCTC
>Ga0181593_10001637_pt1 | contig 20439 bp, 18 predicted proteins | sample 071ome_19_FD_133756 | JGI IMG/M metagenome (GOLD analysis project Ga0181593, IMG submission 133756) | Coastal salt marsh microbial communities from the Groves Creek Marsh, Skidaway Island, Georgia - 071413AT metaG (megahit assembly) | ecosystem: Environmental > Aquatic > Marine > Intertidal...
GGCGCAGGTTCTGTTCTTCGACGACTTCGAGGACCGGGTTCAGGATCAAGCCACCATCGGCAACAACTGGACCTGGTATGACCAGGGGTGGTCCGGTGATGAGTGCTCCAACGAGGTCGATCCGTCCAGCGGTTTCGGTCCGTTCGACGACGGAAACGGCAACGACTATGAAGCCGCCAACCGCAATTACTGGACGGCGGACGTGGCCAATGGTGGTGACGGCAACTACTTCCGGGCGGGTCTCGAGGTGCCTGCCTGGGAAGGTGCCTACAGTAACATGCTGCGCGTTTACGGCAATGTTTATGTCAACTCACAAAGCTGCAATCGTGTGCTGATATTCCAGGAGATCAACCCGATCGTGCACTCGGGTGTCTTCGAGTTTTCGTATGATGTTGTAAAAGACGTCGTCGGTGATTTGGAAAACGGCAGCGCACGAGCGGGCTTCGTGAAGGTGCTCGATCCCAATGACGGTTACGGAACCGTCCTATTCAAGGTCGTTGATTCAGATCCACCCGTGGCCGGCCCTGCCAGCCGGGCAATCCAGTTCGAGATTCCTGAGGCCTATCAGGGGATGATCCTGCAGTATGGTTTTTACAACGACTGGACACCCAATTTGGGTCAGACCTGGGACAAGTCCGGCGCCTACTACGACAACATCAAGCTGGAAAACCTGATCATCGGTCCTGCTCACTCCGGCAGCTGGTTCAACGTCAACCAGTCCGGTCATGGTTTCTCGATCGAATTTACTGAGATCGACGGCGTAGGACCGATTGCCGCGGTGTACTGGTACACCTACGACGCACTGGGGCTGCCGATTTTTCTCGTCGGCAACGGTGTGCCGGTCGGGAATCGCGTAGAGGTGGTTTTCGAATCGCCCGTCGGCATGGTCTACGGCGATTTCGATCCCGACACCGTGACGCGACTGGAAGGCGGAACCGGCGTATTCGTATTCACGGATCGTGACAACGCCACCTTCACTTACACGCCGGCTGCAGACATGGGTTCGCAGCACGGAATCAATGATGGGATCGACAGCCTGCCGCTCGTGAAGTTGTTGGGCATCCCGGCTGATTCAACGTTTGAGAATCCCACTTACGAGTGAGCCATGACGTTTTGCTGTCCCTGCAGGGCCGTCGTCCAACCCCACAGGTACCTTTCCCGGAGCAAGACATGAACCTCTGCGCACGTTTCCTCACCGCACTCCTGCTGGGTGGCCTGCTGTCCACGGCGCTGGCACAGCATGACGCAGCCACCGACACGACCGAAGAAGCCGAAGAGAATGAGGCCTACCAGCTCGAAGACCTCACGGTCACCGCCTTATGCCACAAAAGTCGCCTGATGGCCGAAAGCTGAACCCGATCAAGACGCCGTGTCACTGCAGAAATTAGCACGCACTAAGGGGCGAGTACGCGCTCTCACCGCACGCGCTGCCTCTCGACTGGCAGATGCTTTTCAGATTACGGGAAACTGCAAAAAAAGCCCTGAGCTGGATTGAAAACCCACCAGACCAGCGGGTAGGCTTACTTTCTCCACCTGGAAATCACCGCCATGGCCCGCATCAAGACCCTGTCCTTACTGACGTCCTTACTGTTCTGCTCGGCTCTACCCATTCGCGCCGCGACACCACTCAACTATCCCGAGGCCTACCTGGATCTTGAGCTGCCACAATATGCAGCGGCCACTGTGGTGTCGGTAGGCAGAGTTAACAACATGACCGATGGCATCGTGCTGGCACTGGAAACGGAAGCCACCCACGCTGAGCTGCGTGAGTACTTTGAAGCAGAACTGGCTGCAAGAGGATGGATACTGCAGGAAACCATTGCGACAAGAAAAATGCGTGAAGCCGGGGTTTTGAACAACATGCCCTTCATGGGCAATTTCTGTCGCGACGACGGTACAGGATTCCAGGTTATTGCAACCGATCTCGGCGAGCAAAGAAAGGTTGATATCAGCGTGACGGGCGCATCTGCAGCCTGTGCTGTCGATCAGTGACCATGCGAATGTCCGTGCCCTGCCCCGCCGGGCATGGCATGCAGGACCAATCCGCTTGTTGCCAGAGCAGGAACCTGAGCAGTTGAAGTCAAACGGTGTGGCTGAGTTGGTGGAAAATAGCCAGGGCGTCAGGGGCTTTGTGCCACTGCCCCCGCGCCGCATGATGATCGAAAATTTCGTTCCAATATCCACCTCGATCCAGTGCATCGTTAATGAGGGATTCACCCACTTCTCTCCAATGCAATTGCCTGTCGTAAACTTCATTCGCAACGGGCAAATGCCATTCACTATCCCTGTCCTGCCTAGGAGGGATACCGGCCGCGATGTCATCGGCAATGGGTATCTCGCTCCACTCTGGCGCGTGAATCGCAATAACATGCCGATGGAACGGACTACTCACAAGGTCCGTCACAGGGTAACTGAATGTTGCCCTAATCAAGTCTGGATTTAGAAACGGCGTAATCGCCTGTCCCGGCTGAGCGCCCAGGGCGCCGGAACACCAACGTCTTGTCCGCTCGAACAGGTAGAAAAAATCAAGACGCCTGAGCCCGGCTATCTGATAGCTGGCTGCCCGTCGATAAGCCGCCAAAATGACTTCTTGGCTGAGATCACGCATTTTTTCAGTGAGGTATGGCGGAAAACGGGATGTTAATTCTTTAATGAAATGGTTCTCAGCTTTCGCTGGCTCCCATCTTGCGGTCTTAATTTTCTTCAAATAGTATCCACGGCAGATTTCTCCGGCCGCGCCCATGACATTCACGGAACCTCCCGCCAAGTGCTTTTTGCCTGCCAAAAAGGATATATGCTTGTGGGTCGTCAACTGACCAGATTGCCAAAGTAACGCCTTATTGATTGACTGTCTGCAGCCTTCAGAGTCTCCAGCGGGAAGCCCCCCCGAAGTACTGATTTTTAGCTTTATCCCTGCGATTTCCGCAAGACGCGAAGCAATGATGACGTCAGGCCGCTCGACGTGACCCCGCACTCGCGCTGAATACCGGACACCCGATGCCCGAAGCGAAGCCACCACGGCCCGACTATCCCAGCCCCCTGACAGGCCAGCCCCTGGCTTTTGCCAAAGGGGCTTGGCCTGCTCTATGAACTCGATTAATGAAGCTCGAGCCATTTCATGGCAGTCCTGCTTTGACATGGGTTCCGGTGAGACCCAGTCGGAAATCACATCGATTGACTTGCGATGCACTCCCGTCTTGCTAAGCCTCAATTGCGTGCCGGGCGGGACGAAGCGCACGCTTTTGAAGCCGCTCATCTCAAGAGGAAACCATCCCAGTGCAAAACGCACTGCCCATTGTTCAGCGTCTAACTCAAGACTGGCGCCCAACGCATTCAGCGCAAAGAGCTTATTGGTCACCGCCCATAGCCCATCGTGCTCAAACTCGAAGAGTTGCGCCTGACCCAGGCCATCATTCTGGACGAATGTTTCGCCATTATTTTCGTCAGACCAGATCAGGGAAAACGGGGGAGCCAAATCCTTCAGGAATGGTGTTGGGTTTTTCTGAAGATTTCGACACAGACTGGGGACAATGGAGCCATTGCCGGGGTCAGAACCATTTGACTCAAGCGCGATACGCGCATTGACAGGATACTCTGGGGCAAATGACCAACATGTTTTCTCCCTTTCGATCAGAGGGACACACCACCGGCGCACCGGGAGTTCCAGATAAGCCAACCGAGCGGTCGGAGTGCTGTGAATCCTTTCTGCGGGCAGGTGCTCAAACAGAGGAGCAAAAATTTCGCCCAACTTTTTGACGACCTTCTTTGAGTCCGGCCCAGAGTTTGGATCATCGATCCGCCTCCACAATAAAAACACATTCATGCGCGGTCCTGATGACCATGCGAATGTCCGTGCCCTGCCCCGCCATGCGACCGGTGTACCAATCCATGCGCGATCATTCCAATGATCAATGCCTGGAAAACAGGAACACTGTCATCGCCCGCCAGCGGCAACACCTCATCGGCCAGTTCATAACCCAACACGGTGACCAGCGCCACTAGCGCCAGCACCAGCCAGGCCGCAAAACGTCCATACCCCGGCGCCACCATCAGCCAGATGATCAGGCCGACGCCCACGCGGTGCAGCACGATGGCCAGAGCCAGCCCTTCACCCGCTGATGAGCCGCTCATTGCCAGAGCGGCCCCGTCGAGCATGGCATGCAGCATCAATCCAACCACGCCCAGCACCAATGCCGCCAGGTGAAACAGGCGCGCAGCCTGTTTAATGGCAGATTCCAGCAAGCCGGGCAGCGCGTAACCAGCCGCGATCAGAATGAATGACACCCATCCCAAGTGACCAAAAGTCTCCGGGACCAGGACGACAGCCAACAGCGCGACCAGAACGATGACCATGAAACGGTCGAAGGTGCGCGCGATCAGCCCGCCCCGTCGCAACCAGTGGTAGAAGAGCGGTCCGCCTAGCAGTGTCAAGATGGAAAGCGTGAGCACAAGGTCCTCCCGGCAAGGCGCGAAATACTATCATGGCTGTTCACAAAGCGGGACAAATCCTGTTCACCGCCGACAGTATTGGTAGAATTGCGCCGATGGAGATCGAGCGCATCGAGGCCATGATCGCCGAATGCTGTGAAGATCCGGACGCGGACGAGGGACTGCAAGAGTTGCTCGCGGTCGTCGCGGATCGAAATGGTATTGAGCCAGATGAGCAGGAGCTGCAACGGGGCTCGCAATTTGTCGTGGGCTATATCGAGCAGGTCCCCTACATGCTGAAAGTGGCTGGAACCGCAGCTGCCAACGTAGGCCTTGAGAATGAAATGGAGCAAATCATGAACATGGTTTGCTCCTACTGGCTGGAGGGGCTGGATATCATCCCGGACCACCTGGGACTGATCGGATTACTGGACGACGCGTACTGCTCGATGACCACCCTGCAATCCGTGTCTGATCACTTCCGCCTGCAGACCGGTAAATACCTGTTCCCTGATGACCTGACCGACGCCAACCGTGTTATGCGGAAAATCATCGGTGATCCTTATGTTTCCGAGCTGGACCAGTTCGTGAGCAAAGCACTGAGCGAGGCAGGCGTCATGCAGGCACTCACCGCTCTGGCCAGCCCGGAGAAGCAGCGCTTTCTGGATGACCAGGCCAATATCTGGAACCACGGCCCGGTCGGCAGCATCCCGTTGGATCGGCTCAAAAACCTCGGCCTGCTGGAAGACTGACTCAGCCCTGGGCTGAAAACGCGGGCCGGGTCAGGTTCACCGGGTCGCCCTCGGTCACCACGATATTGTCTTCGATCCGGATGCCTCCATAGGGCGCTAACTCTTCCACCCGGGCCCAGTTCACGCCGTCATCACCGTTCCGAGAACGCCATCCGTTGAGCAAGGTATCAATAAAGTAAAGCCCCGGCTCAACGGTGAGGACGTTCCCTGCTTCGAGGGTCCGGGTCAGGCGGAGGAAAGGGTGTCCTTCCGGACGGGGTAACTCTGTACCCTCCTCATCCGCGATCAGGCCAGCCACGTCATGGGTTTGCAGGCCAAGATAATGGCCCAGGCCATGGGGAAAAAAGACGCTGCTCAGACCGCTTTCCACGGCCGTGGCGGGGTCTACGGTAATCACATCGAAGTCATGCAGAACACCGGCGATATCCTGGTGCGCCCGGAGGTGCATGTCACGATAGTCAACGCCGGCGCGCATACCGTCACAAAGCCCCAGTTGCAGCTCATCCATGGCTTCGATCATTTCCGAGAACCTTCCGCCGTTTGCGGAATAGGTTCGCGTGATATCCGAGGCATAGCCCTGTTGCGTCGCCCCCGCATCAATCAGGAAAGAACGACACACTTCCGGCCGCTTATGCTGCCGTTGCTGGTAATGCAGCACGGCGCCATTGGTATTCAAGGCGACGATGTTGCCGTACGGCAGTTCGGCATCCACCAGGCCGGCCGCTTCGCAGTAGCGCACGTGAATCTCGTATTCGCTGCAGCCTTCGCGGAAGGCGCGCTCAGCCTCGACATGGGCCCTGGCCGCAACACGGCTGGACTCTTGAATGCAGGCCAGCTCGTACGGGGTTTTTCGTGTCCGGTCGAGATGCAGCCGGTTCAGCAATCGCTCGGGATTGAGTTCATCTCTGCCCTGCAAATCGGGGGCGTCACCAATGAAAGCAACGCGGCTGGACGGAACGCCATCACACCATTGCCCGGTGTCTCTGACCGAACGCACATCGAAATGATCAGCCCACCATGATGCCGGGTCCGACGGTGGCAGGTACCAGTAATCATCCGGCTGGTAGTAATACAACACGGGGCGGTTCCCGGGCTCGACAACCAGCACGCTGTCATGATGCCGGGTGAGCGGCGCCCATGCCAACAAGTGGGGGTTGGTCCGGAATGGATAGTGATAGTCATCGAGGAAGCTGATAATTTCGCTTCCCGCATGGATAACCGCGGCATCGAAGCCCTCGGCTGCAAGCGCTTGCGCCCAGCGTTCCTGGCAGGTCGCCACATGCTGGTCGTAATGGTCGCAGATAACGGTCTGGCTCGGCATGATGATTTCTCCATGGTCGCCCGCCGGGGCGTTGGATTTTTCGAAACCGTAACCATATCAGGCATTGATGTTGTTAACATAGCCCCTGCCCCACAAGGCAGCCCAAAACGCCTGCCGGCCCCGCACGCGATCATCGGACACCATGACCATTCATCTTTACAACACGAAAACACGCAAGAAAGAAGTGTTCCAACCCATCAACCCTGACCGGGTCACCATGTATGCCTGCGGACCGACGGTATATAACTACGCTCATATCGGCAACGCCCGGCCAGCGGTTATTTTTGACCTGCTGTTTCGGCTGCTGGCACGCGACTACCCGGGCGCCGTCTACGCGCGCAACATCACCGATGTGGATGACAAGATCAACGCAGCCGCGGCCGAGCAAGGCATTCCAATCAGCGAGATTTCAGAGCGCTATGCCAGCGCCTATCACCAGGATATGGCCGCGCTCGGCGTCGGCCTGCCCACCTTCGAACCCCGGGCTACGCACCATATCGAGGACATCATTGATATGATCGCGCGCCTGGTCGCTGGCGGTTATGCCTACGTGGCGAACGGTCACGTATTGTTTGATATCACCTCCTTTCCGGAATACGGCGCCCTGTCCGGCCGAGACATTGAAGACATGCTCTCCGGCGCCCGCATCGAGGTGCAGGATTTCAAGCAACACCCGGGCGATTTCGTCTTGTGGAAGCCCTCCGAAACCCCGCTGCCCGGTTGGGACAGCCCCTGGGGCTTTGGACGACCGGGCTGGCATATCGAATGCTCGGTCATGGCGGAAAAGCACCTCGGCGACACCATCGACATTCATGCTGGCGGCCAGGATTTGGTCTTCCCGCACCATGAAAACGAGATTGCACAGAGTGTCTGCGCGCACGGTGGCCAGACCTTTGCCAATTACTGGCTGCACAACGGTTTTGTGACCGTGAACAAACGCAAGATGTCAAAGTCTTTGGGTAATACGCTGGTCGTTCACGACCTGCTGAAAGACGAGCGCGGAGAAGTCCTGCGTTACCAGTTGCTGAGCGCCCACTACCGACAGCCGCTGGACTGGTCGAGTGACGCGTTGACTCAATCGCGGCGCACGCTGGACCGCATCTACGCGGTCTTACGCAGTTGCAAGGAGGCGCTCGGGGGACTGCCGGAGCCATCCAGCCCGGGCGAGCCTTTTCTTGAGGCGCTGCGTGATGACCTCAATACGCCCGTCGCGCTGGCCGAACTGAATCGAGCCGCGCGCGCGCTCGGCAGCACCGATTCCGAGAGCGAGCGTGAGCGGCTGGCCGCGGAACTACTGGCCAACGGCGTGCTGATCGGGCTTCTTGAAACCGACCCTGACCAATGGTTCGAAGGTGAAAACGCCGATGATGATGAGGCGATAGAGCAGTTGATCAGCCAGCGCGTTCAGGCACGCGCGGATCGAGATTTCGCGCGGGCGGATGCGATTCGCGACCAGCTGACGGCCATGGGAATCACGCTTGAGGACGGGGCCGGCGGCACACGCTGGCGGCGGAAAGATTAACGTCATGCATGATCCTAAACAGGCCCAACAAGCCATCATCGATGAATTCAGTCTTTTTCCCGACTGGATGGACCGTTACCAGTACCTCATTGATCTTGGGCGCAAATTGCCACCGTTGGAGGATGCCGAAAAAACGGACGATCGTTTATTGGAGGGATGCCAGTCGCAGGTATGGCTGCTGATGTCGGATGACCCGGATCACGTTGAAATCAGGGCCAATAGCGACGCGGCCATCGTTTCCGGCCTGATCGCTCTGATCATTCGCGTTTACTCGGGTTTGACGGCCCGCCAAATACTGGAAACCCAGGCGTTTTTCATCGACGAAATCGGCTTGAGCCACCACCTGTCACCCACGCGCTCGAACGGGCTGTACGCCATGCTCGAAGCCATCGGCGAGCACGCCCGAAAACTGGTCAACTAGCGCGTCGGGCCCGGGATGGGCCCAGCCGGAACATGGAACAGATCAGCGGCTGTCGCCAATCTGCTTTTGACGGATTTCCCAACGCTCCTGCGCGTCGAGACACAAGGTGGCGATGGGCCGGGCTTCCAGCCGCGCGAGGCCAATTTCCTCGCCGGTTTCCTCGCAGTAGCCGTAATCACCGTCTTCGATGCGAAGCAGGGCTTTGTCAATTTTGTTGATCAACTTACGGTACCGGTCGCGGGTACGCAACTCCAGGCTGTTCTCGGTCTCGCGGGTCGCCCGCTCAGCTTCATCGCCGACATCGCGCACTTCCTGCTGCAGGTGGCTGATGGTCTCGCGTGATTCCTCGACCAACTCGCTTTTCCAATCCGACAGTTTGCGCCGGAAATACTCCAGGTGCTCGGGGCACATGTATTCTTCTTTGGCTTTGGGCTTGTAACCCTTGGGTAATTCAACTCGAACCGTTTGCATGACTCGGCATGAACTCCTTTGCACTCGATTTGTTTATCTTATCTATATGATATTATTAGATATTAATACTATACGGGTTCAGTGACCCGTACCAGAAAGAGCGTTTTTATATACGATGTTCAACGCTACGGCAAGTTTTTTTACCAATTGACCTTACTCAAGCAGCCGAGACGGGATGTCAAAATTACTGATCCTCATCATTCGCGGGTACCAGTTTGTGCTCAGTCCCTGGGTCGGACAGCACTGTCGCTTCACCCCGACCTGCTCACATTACGCCATCGAGGCCATCACGCGATATGGTGCCTGGCGAGGTAGCTGGCTGGCTATGCGCCGAATTTCCCGTTGCCATCCGCTGTGTGACGGTGGTCACGATCCCGTGCCGTGATTCCCGGCCTCAAGCCGGTAGAATAGGCATCGCACATCAAGGGTGTTGGAGCAGGAACTCATGAGCGACGAAATTCTAATCTGTAATGCGAGGCTGGTCAGTGAGCGCCGCGTCACCGAAGGTGATCTGCTGGTCAGGAACGGACGAATCGAGAAAATCGGCTCGTCCATCGAAGCGGGTGAGCTTACGAAAGTGCATGACGCGCGCGGGGCCTTGTTGATGCCCGGAATGATTGACGACCAGGTGCATTTTCGTGAGCCGGGACTGACACACAAAGGCTGTATCGCCACGGAATCACGCGCTGCGGTCGCTGGGGGAATCACCAGTTTCATGGAGATGCCCAATACCCGGCCTTCCACCACCACGCACGAAGCGCTCAATGACAAGCTGGCCATCGGCGCCCGATCATCCGCCACCAACTACGGTTTCTTCTTTGGGGCAACCAACGACAACATCGAAGCCATCAGGACGCTCGACCCCCGTAAAGCCTGCGGCGTTAAAGTCTTCATGGGGTCATCCACCGGTAATATGCTGGTTGACCGTGAGCAGACCCTGGAGGCGATTTTCCGCGACTGCCCGGTACTGATCGCCACTCACTGCGAATCCACGCCCATGATCCAGTCAAAGCTGAAAGAGGCCATGGAGAAATTCGGTGGTGAGATCCCCATCGAGGAGCATCCGAACATCCGCAACAGGGAGGCCTGTCTCGCCTCATCCACCCTCGCGGTGGAGTTGGCGCGGCGTCACCAGGCGCAACTGCATGTGCTGCACATTACCACCGAAGACGAGTTGGCGCTGTTCGAGCCGGGTCCGATAGAAGGCAAGTCCATTACCGCGGAAACCTGCGTTCACTTTCTGCACTTCAGCGCCGATGACTATCCGCAACTCGGCAACCGAATCAAATGCAATCCCTCCATCAAGCTGGCCAGCGACCGTGACGCGCTGCGAGCCGCTTTGCGATCGGGGCGTATCGACATACTCGCCACGGACCACGCGCCACACACGGCCGAAGAAAAAGCCGACCCCTCTTACATGAAAGCACCCGCTGGACTGCCCCTGGTGCAGGACGTGGTGCTGGCGGCCATGGAACTGGTTCATGATGGCGACCTCGATGTTGCCGAACTGGTCCAGGTCATTGCGCATAATCCGGCCATCCGTTTCGACGTGGCGGAGCGAGGGTATCTGCGGGAGGGCTACCGCGCGGACCTGGTCCTGGTCAATGACCGCGCCGAACACGAGGTGACGGCCGATAGGGTGCTGTCACGCTGCGGCTGGTCGCCATTTGAAGGCAGAACATTCCGCAGCCGCATAGAGCGCACCTGGGTCAATGGCACGCTGGCCTGGGACGGCGAACGTGTGATCGAACACGACAGGGCCATGGCGCTTGAATACGCCCGCTGAGCCCTGACCCTGAAAACCCCAAGCAAGGCCGCCATTGGCTCATTCATTGGCCTATAATGCGCCTCCCGACTAAGGAGACTTGAAACAGATGGGATTCTTGAGTGGAAAACGGGCGCTGATCGTCGGCGTCGCCAGCCCTCGCTCTATTGCCTGGGGCATCGCCGAGGCCATGCACGCGCAAGGCGCCGAACTGGCGTTCACCTACCAGACGGACAAGCTGCGCTCTCGTGTTGAGACCATTGCCGAACAGTGCGAGAGCGACATTGTCTTGCCCTGTGACGTGGCCTACGACGAGCAGATTGAGCAGGTATTCGACAAGCTGTCAGGTCACTGGGACGGCTACGACATCCTGGTCCACTCGGTGGGATTCGCGCCGCGGGACCAGTTAGCAGGTGACTATCTTGATGTGGTCACGCGGGAAGGCTGCCAGGTCGCCCATGACATCAGTTCATACAGTTTTGCGGGTCTGGCCAAGGCCGGCAGGGAAATGATGGCAGGACGCAATGGAGCGCTGCTCACGCTCACCTTCCTGGGCTCCCTCAGGGCCACCCCCAGCTATAACGTCATGGGGCTGGCCAAGGCCAGCCTCGAGGCGAACGTCCGCTACATGGCTCAGAGCATGGGCCCGTTGGGGCATCGTGTAAATGGGATTTCAGCGGGCCCCATCAAGACCCTGGCAGCGGCGGGCATTTCACATTTCCGCAAGATGCTGGAACATGTGGAAAACGCCACACCGCTTCGGCGAACGATTACGCCCCGCGAGGTAGGTAACGTGGCTGCCTTCCTGTGTTCCGACCTGGCGTCCGGCGTGACCGGTGAAATCACCTACGTCGATGCGGGCTACAACATACTCGGAATGGCTGAACTGGGCAGCTGAGAGCTGGAATGAGGCCCGACAGCGCTGTCGGGCCCTGATATCACTGACTGCCCTTACTGCAGGGCATCCTCGAAAATTTCGACATTCGCAGCCGACCTCAGCTGCTCAACCAGTGCGATGGCCTCCGCGCTGGCCGCAGCATTGGCCACTTGGCGCTCGTACTGCTGGCGCGCGATGAGCGCGGACGCGTCCAACTCACCGTCAGTGACATCCTGCAATAACACCATTGCAAAACCGTCTTGCGCGTCAACCACGACCGGCGCCATGGCGCCTTCAGCCGGCATCTGCAGCTTGAAGACTTCCTGCACCACGACGCGATCCGGGTTTGCCGCCCGGCGTCCGGAAGCTTCAATGGTCAATACTTCGGTACCCGTCTCCCCGGCCAACGCCTCGATGTCAGCACCTTCCTGGCCAGCCGCCAGCACGAATGCCTCGGCACTGGCTCTGGCCGCCTCTTCTGCACGCTGCCTCCGCAGCTCAAGCACGATGGTTTCGCGTACATCTTCCAGGGGCATCAGTGCAGCCGGGAAATGCTCATTCAATCGAATCACCACCATGTGGTTTTCGCCAAGATCGACCGGGTCGCTGACCGATTCCTGGGACATGACCAATTCAGAAAACGCCGCTTCCACAACCGCTGGGTTCGATGAGATACCCGCGCCTCCGGCCCGGCTGAAAGGTCCTTCTGTATTTACCTCCAGACCCAACTCCAGGGCGGCGCTGTCCAGCGTGGTCGGGTCTTCATAAATGATATCCACCAGGCGATCCGCAACATCGAGATATTCACGCTCTGCCTCCTCTTCCTGGTGCTCCTGGATCAGGACCGAACGCGCCTCTTCAAATGACATGCCGGATGAAGGCTGTATTTCTTCCAGCTTGATGACGTGCCAGCCAAAGCCGGTCTGCACAGGATCAGAAATCGGTCGATCTTCCGTCAGTGCGTAGAGCGCTTCCTCGAAAAGCTCCGACATGAGTCCCGGCTCAATCCAACCCAGGTCTCCGCCCATTTCCGCAGAGCCGAGGTCATCAGAAAATTCACTGGCCAGCGCGGCAAAGTCCTCTCCCGCCTGAGCCCGCACGGCCAGGTCTGCAGCCGTTTGTCTCGCGGTTTCCTTGAGGTTGTCTTCTGCATCGGGTGCCACCTGGATCAGGATATGAGACGCGCGACGCTGTTCCGGCGTGATAAATCGACCTTTTTGTTGCTCAAACCGGGCACGTAAAAATTCATCATCCGGTTCAGATCCAGAGCTGACCTCCACGGCGCTGAGTTCGAGATAGTCCACAGTGACCTGCTCCGCCGACTGAAACTGACCCGGGTTCGCCTCGTAGTAAGCCAGCACATCCTCCTCAGGCACCTCGGTTGGAATGGTCTCGAGGTCCGTGGGGAACATCACGGCCTGGAAGCTGCGCGTCTGCTCCTGCAAGGCCACCCGGTACGCGATCTCGGACGGCGTGCTCAAACTGCTTTGCAAAATAGCGGTGGGCAGCTGAGCGAAAATACTTTGGGCGCGAAAATCCGCCTCGAACTGGGCCGGCGTCATGCCCTCGGAAAGCAGCCGGTTCTGGTAAACGTCTGCATTGAATGCACCATCGACCTGAAAGGCTGGGACGCTGCGAATTTCCTGCGCCAGACGGGCGTCGTCGATCTCCAGACCCATAGCGAGTGCTGCCTGCTGGACCAGTTCCTGGTCGATCATGTTCTCCAGGTGTTCCCGGCGCGCTATCAGGTTGTCGAACTGTAATGGGTCAAACGCGGGCCCCATCAGCGCCTGCATGCGTCGCCGATAGCTAGAGTAACTCTCGTTGAAATCATTGAAGGTGATCTCGGAGTCGTTGACCCGGGCGACAAGATTTTCATTGCCGCTGGAAAAGTAGGAATTTACCCCGACGAAAGCGAACGGAATAATGAGTATGCCGAGGACAAAGAAGGCCAGTATGCCGGTCAGGCGGTCACGAATGGATTGCAGCATGTCGGTTTATCATCGAATGTGAAACTACATGATAGAGAAAAGGGCGCCTGTTGGCGCCCTTTTCCCGCTTCTGGCGGAGTGGACGGGACTCGAACCCGCGACCCCCGGCGTGACAGGCCGGTATTCTAACCAACTGAACTACCACTCCAATTTTTGGTGGGTGCTGACGGGCTCGAACCGCCGACCCTCGCCTTGTAAGGGCGATGCTCTCCCAACTGAGCTAAGCACCCCCGAAAAGGCGCGCTAGTTTACGGCATCCTTGAGCGCTTTGCCAGCCTTGAAACCGGGGGAGTTGGAAGCCTTGATGGTGATGGCTTCACCGGTGCGCGGGTTACGGCCCTGACGTGCAGCGCGATGCTTGACAGAGAAGGTCCCAAAACCTACCAGAGACACTGACTGACCCTTTTGCAGTGCCGAGGCGATGTTGTCAGTGGTAGCGTCCAGCGCCCGTCCGGCGTCGGCCTTGGTCAGACCAGTGGAAGAGGCGATAGCGTCGATCAGGTCAGATTTATTCATTCTTGCACTCCAGATTATTTAGTGATTGGTTGCGAAGGGCTATTGCAGGCCAATAGGTTTATTCAGTCAGTTGACTTTTCAGGTTTCCAGGCGATGGCCAACCCCCGAAACGCCTTATACATAGCGGCCTGCAAGCCGAGCAGGAATAGTAATACAGGCTTGGCGGAAGGCGCAACAGAATTCAGCATGTACATGAAGGAAACACCTTAGCAAACACGCCCAAGCGCTTCATTTGCGGTTAAAGCCAACATTGGGGGCGCACAAATGAAATGGGCTTTGGGGTGACGGCCTGGCCGTCAGCCAGCGCCCAATCAGTGTGTCCTGGGTTGTTCCTCGCGCTCTGAACCGGTGGCCTGGTCGGCCTCACCCGCTGCCAGCAACGGCTTTGGCATCTCCTCCAGCGCCAGCCCAAGCACCTGATCGACATTGCTGACCGGATGAATCTCCAGCTTGCGGAGGATGTTCTTTGGAATCTCGGCCAGGTCTTTTTCATTGTCTGCCGGGATAATGACCAACCGTATGCCACCCCGGTGCGCTGCCAGGAGTTTTTCCTTCAGGCCGCCAATCGGCAAGACCTTGCCGCGCAGCGTGATTTCTCCGGTCATGGCCACATCGGCCCGGACCGGTATTCGGGTCAGCGCTGAAACCAGCGCCGTGCACATGGCGATGCCCGCGCTGGGGCCATCCTTCGGCGTCGCGCCTTCGGGGACATGCACGTGCGCGTCCAGGGTCTGCTGAAATCCGGCATCCAGCCCCAGCCCTTCAGCCCGGCTGCGAACCACGGTCATCGCTGCCTGGATGGACTCCTTCATTACGTCCCCCAGATGGCCCGTGAGCGTCAGCTGGCCTTTGCCCGGCACCAGCGAGGCTTCGATGCGAAGAAGCTCTCCACCCACTTCCGTCCATGCCAGGCCGGTCACCTGACCCACTTCGTTACCGTCTTCGACCACCCCATAGCGGAATTGGCGCACACCCAGGAATGACTCCAGGTTGCGCGCATTCACCGTCACGCTCTTGCGGTCGGATTCCAAGGCCAGCTTCTTGACCGACTTGCGGCAAATTTTGGCAATTTCACGCTCGAGGTTACGCACACCCGACTCTCGCGTGTAGTAGCGAATAATATCGATCAGCACCTGGTCACTGGCCGTGAGCTCATGATCTTTAAGCCCGTGTTGCTCCATTTGCTTGGGCAACAGGTATCTCTTGGCGATATGGAGCTTTTCATCCTCGGTGTAGCCCGGGATGCGGATCACTTCCATGCGGTCCAGCAAGGGGCCGGGAATATTCAGGGAGTTGGCAGTGGCAATGAACATCACCTCGGACAGGTCAAAATCGACCTCCAGGTAGTGGTCGTTAAACGCGTGATTCTGCTCGGGATCGAGCACTTCCAACAAGGCGGACGAGGGATCTCCGCGGAAATCCATCGACATCTTGTCCAGCTCATCGAGCATGAACAACGGATTGCGGGTGGCTACCTTGGCCATGTTCTGCACCACGCGCCCTGGCATTGAACCGATGTACGTGCGGCGGTGCCCGCGAATTTCTGCCTCATCCCGAACGCCGCCCAGCGACATGCGAACGAATTTGCGCCCCGTGGCCCGGGCGATGGATCGACCCAGGCTGGTCTTGCCCACTCCGGGGGGGCCAACCAGGCATAAGATCGGGCCCTTCATGGACTTCACGCGCTGCTGTACGGCCAGGTACTCGAGAATACGCTCTTTGACCTTTTCCAGCCCGTAGTGATCTGCTTCGAGAATATCCTCGGCCACGTCCAGTTTCTTGCGCACACGGCTGCGCTTTTTCCAGGGCACGCTCAGCAGCCAATCGATGTAGTTACGCACGACGGTCGCTTCGGCCGACATGGGTGACATCATCTTCAGCTTGTTGAGCTCAGAGTTGGCCTTCTTTTCAGCTTCCGCGTGCATCCCGGCTTCTTTCAGTCGCCGCTCGAGGTCCTCCATTTCATTGGGCGCGTCGTCCATGTCGCCCAATTCCTTCTGGATGGCCTTCATTTGCTCATTGAGGTAATACTCTCGCTGGCTCTTCTCCATCTGGGACTTGACCCGGCCACGGATACGCTTCTCCAGCTGAAGCACCTCCATCTCGCCTTCCACCAGGCTCATCAGATGTTCCATCCGCTCCGCGACGCTTCCCATCTCGAGCAGCGACTGCTTTTCCTGCAGTCGGATGTTGAGATGCGCGGCCACGGTATCGGCCAGGCGGCTCGCGTCGTCTATGCCCGCCAACGTCGTCAACAGCTCGGGCGGGATCTTGCGGTTCAGCTTGACGTACTGCTCGAACAGCGAGACCAGCGACCGCATGGTGACTTCTATTTCCTTATCGCTGTGGTCGTGATCGTCGTCCAGCGACTCCCATTGAGCCTCGAAGTAACCTTTCTCATCTGAAAATGCGGTAACGCGGACACGCTCACCGCCTTCGACCAGCACCTTGGTCGTGCCGTCAGGCAGCTTCAGCAGCTGCAATACGGTGGCCAGCGTTCCGACCTCGTAAAGATCGGCCACTTCCGGGTTGTCCACATCGGGGCTGCGCTGGGTCACCAGGATGATGCGCTTGTCGACATTCATGGCCTCATCCAGCGCCAGAATCGAACGCTCGCGCCCAACAAACAGGGGAATGACCATGTAGGGGTAAACCACCACGTCCCTGAGTGAAAGTACCGGCATGGGCTCCGATTCAGTTGGGAACATGGTGAGGCTTTGATCGGATTCGGACATTAGGGCTCTCTGGGTCTGGTGAGGCGCGACACTGGCGCGTCTTGGGCTAAGCTTAGCAGCAGTTGACCGTCCAGCGCGCGAACGACTGCGAATGTCCTAGATATTGATGCGCGAGCGGCTTTTTCAAGCCGCCGCATGGACAACGGAGGAAGGTTTTATTCGCTGGCGGCGCGACTCTGCGGGGCGTTTTCGTAGAGCACGAGCGGCTCGGCTTCGCCTTCAATGACGGTCTCATCAACCACCACCTTGGACACCCCTTCGAGTGAGGGCAGTTCATACATGCTGTCCAGTAAAACGCTCTCAAGAATGGTGCGCAACCCCCGGGCGCCCGTCTTGCGGGCCATGGCTCTGCGGGCAATGGCGCGCAGGGCTTCCTCGCGGATATCGAGCTCGGCGCCCTCCATCTCAAAGAGATGATTGTATTGCTTGATCAGCGCGTTCTTGGGCTCTACCAGGATGCGAACCAGCGATTCCTCGTCCAGCTCGTGCAGCGTGGCGACGACCGGCAGACGCCCGACAAACTCGGGAATCAGGCCAAATTTGACCAGATCTTCAGGCTCCACGTCCTGCAGCACCATGCCGATCTCGTCATCCTTACTGCGGCTTTCCACCTCGGCTCCAAAACCGATTCCGGTCGCGCTGGACCGTGCCTGGATAATTTTTTCCAGGCCAGAGAAAGCACCGCCACAAATGAACAGCACCTGGCTGGTATCCACCTGCAGGAACTCCTGCTGCGGATGCTTGCGCCCACCCTGTGGGGGCACCGACGCGATGGTGCCTTCAATCAGCTTGAGCAGCGCCTGCTGCACACCTTCACCGGAGACGTCACGGGTAATGGAGGGGTTTTCCGCTTTTCGGGAAACCTTGTCTATTTCATCAATATAGACTATCCCGGTCTGCGCCTTTTCGACATCGTAGTCGCACTTCTGCAGCAGCTTCTGGATGATGTTTTCGACGTCTTCGCCGACATAGCCCGCCTCGGTCAGGGTTGTTGCATCGGCAATCGTGAACGGGACATTGAGCATCCGCGCCAAAGTCTCCGCCAACAGCGTTTTACCAGACCCGGTAGGCCCGATCAGCAGGATGTTGCTCTTGGTCAGCTCGATCTGCTCTTCAGAACGGTTGGGCTCAAGGCGCTTGTAGTGGTTGTAGACAGCCACCGACAGCACTTTTTTGGCGTGATCCTGGCCAATGACGAAGTCGTCGAGAAATGCGTGGATCTCTTTGGGGTTGGGGAGCGAGTCGCGCTCGGTTACGCCAGCCTCTTCGAGCTCTTCGCGAATAATGTCGTTGCAGAGCTCAACGCACTCGTCGCAGATGTAAACACTGGGCCCGGCGATCAGCTTGCGGACTTCGTGCTGACTCTTGCCGCAGAACGAGCAGTAAAGAATCTTTCCGTCGTTACTCTTGGTTTCTTGATCGCTCACCTGAATTCCACCGTTATCTACGTGAATTTCCTTTATTTTTAATTTTCTTTTTCAACGTTTCTGCTGTCAAGCACCTGGTCGGCGAGACCATACTCCACGGCCTCAGCCGGGCCCATGAAATTGTCGCGCTCGGTGTCCCTGGCGATGGTCTCTTCATCCTGGCCGGTATGCCTCGCCAGCAACACGTCAAGCTGCTTGCGCACCTTGAGGATTTCTCGTGCGTGAATGTCGATGTCTGTCGCTTGTCCCTGGAAACCGCCCAGGGGCTGATGGATCATCACCCGCGAATGCGGCAAGCAATACCGTTTGCCCTTTGCGCCGGATGCCAGCAGAACCGCCCCCATGCTTGCCGCCTGGCCAACACACATGGTGCTGACATCAGGTTTGATGTACTGCATGGTGTCGTAGACAGCCAGCCCTGCCGACACCGAGCCACCCGGGCTGTTGATATACAGATTGATGTCTTTGTCGGGATTTTCCGACTCCAGGAACAGCAACTGGGCCACAATCAGGTTGGCCATGTGGTCTTCGATGGGGCCAACCACGAATATCACCCGTTCTTTCAACAGGCGGGAATAGATATCGTAGGCGCGCTCCCCGCGCGAGGTCTGCTCAACCACCATGGGGACCAGATTCAAACCCCGGATATCCATGCTCATCCGACCTGGCCTCCACTTGATGCGGCGTTGATCACGTCATTGAAACCCATCGACTTGTCTTTGACTTTGGCCTTCTCGAGCACCCAGTCTACCACCTGCTCTTCCAGTACCGAGCTTTCGACCGAGCGCAGCAGGCGCTGCTCGCTGTAGTACAGCCGAACCACTTCCTGAGGCTGCTCGTAGGTGTCCGCCACCGTCTCAATGGCTTCACGAACGCGCGCGCCATCGACCAAAATATGATTCTGACGCGCGATCTCGCTGAGCAGAATACCGCTCCTGATCCGTTTGTCCGCCATACCCATGAAAGGTTCCAGGTTTTCGCCGTCGGCCTCGATACCCATGCGGCTGGCCGCGTGCTGCTGCATGCTTGCGGCTTCCTCGCGAACCATGCCGGCCGGCGCCTCCAGATTTGAATGCATGCCCAACAGTTGTTCGACCACCTGGCCTTTCAAAAAGGCCTTCGTGGCCTGGCTCAGTTCACGCTCCAGGTTGTTGCGGATTTCGGTTTTCAGGTCGTCCAGTTGCCCGCTTTCTACACCAAAAGACTGAATGAACGCCCCATCCACCTCCGGCTTGATGGCTTCCTGCACCTTGACCACCTTGAACTGCACTTTGGCGGCCTGCCCGGCCAGCCCTGGGTCCTGGTAGCTCTCCGGAAACTCGATGTCGGCCTCAGCCTCTTCACCGGGCCCAATCTTGGCAACGGCCTTTTCCAACTGGTCGAAACCGGATTCACCCAAAACAATGGATACGCGTTGGTGGCCCTTTTCCGGCACCCGCCCCGCGGAGGTCTCTGCCACATACTCGATGGTTACCTGTTGCCCATCCTGTGCGGGCTGCTCCAGGTCATTCCAGGTCTGACGCTGAGCCCTGAGCGTATCGAGCATGTTATCGACATCGGCATCGCTGACCTCGGCTTCCGGCCGTTCGATCTCAATGGCGGTCGCATCGATATCGCCTACCTCCGGCATCACCTCGATACTGGCGGTGTACTCGAGATCACCACCCGGCTGCATGTCGGGGCTGCCTTCCAGCACGGGGTTTGAAGCCGGCCGCAGCGATTCCTGCTCAATCGCCTCGGCCAGGCTGCTCTGCACTTCCTGGGCGACGATTTCCTGCTCGACCGATCTGCCGTAGCGCTGCTGCAGCACCTTGAACGGTATTCGCCCCGGGCGGAAGCCTTTGATCTTGACCTGCTTGCCAATTTCTCGCAGCCGGGCATCGATCTTTTTCTGTAACTCACCGCCAGGAACCTGGACAGTCAGCTTGCGCTGAAGCGCAGATGATTTTTCAACCGAAACTTGCATTTAGACGTTTCACCTTTGGGTCTTGACGATGGTCCGGAAGAACTGCCAGGAGGGAATGGTGCGAAAGGGGAGACTCGAACTCCCACGGGTTACCCCACTGGATCCTAAATCCAGCGCGTCTACCAATTCCGCCACTTTCGCAGTACGAAGGGACCTCGAATCCGTTCAACAAACTATGGTGTTGGTGGGCCATCTAGGACTCGAACCTAGAACCAATAGATTAAGAGTCTACTGCTCTGCCAATTGA
>Ga0181593_10001651_pt1 | contig 20370 bp, 21 predicted proteins | sample 071ome_19_FD_133756 | JGI IMG/M metagenome (GOLD analysis project Ga0181593, IMG submission 133756) | Coastal salt marsh microbial communities from the Groves Creek Marsh, Skidaway Island, Georgia - 071413AT metaG (megahit assembly) | ecosystem: Environmental > Aquatic > Marine > Intertidal...
ATACGCGTGAATTGCAGGACCGGGCGATCGCGACAGTCACCAACGCTGCACGGATGCGCTACCAGATGCTGACGTCGATCTACGACGCCACCGTCGGCGCCCGCCAGCAAGCTGCCGAATAGCCTTGCGCTGGTACGAGGGTGAGGGAAAGGTCGCGCTGGTTACCGGCGCGACCGGTGGTATCGGCGGGGCAGCAGTAAAGTTGTTTCGCGATGCCGGTGCGACCGTCGTCGCGACCGGTCGCGATCAACAGCACGTCGAAGAAGTATTCCGCAGCGACGACCACGTCTTGGCCATCGAGGCCGACTTCGCCAAGGAATACGATGCGCGCCGCGCGATCGCCAATACACTCGAACGCTACGGCCGGATCGATCACGTCATCCACAGCGCCGGCGCGGTCGGTAAAGGGCGAATCGAGGAAACGAGCCTCGCCGACTGGCATCGCTTGATGGACATCAACCTGACTTCTGCGTTCCTGCTGTGCCGCGAAAGCTATCCGGCATTGAAGGAAAGCAAGGGCAACGTGGTTCTGCTGTCATCGAGCAACGGGATGCACGGCGGAACACCGGTCTCCGGCCTGCCTTACGCGATGGCCAAGGCGGGCGTAATCAACCTAACCCGTTACCTTGCAAAAGAATGGGCACCTGACGGTATTCGCGTGAATTGCGTGTCGCCCGGACCGGTCGACACGCCGATGCTCGACCGCCTGACCGAAGAGCAACACGAATGGACCAAGGCAGCCACACTACTGGGCCGCTACGCCACTGCCGATGAATGCGCCGGTATGATCATCCATCTATGCTCGGATTATGCGGGCTCAATGACCGGTACTGTCGCCAACGTGTCGTCCGGCATGGTGCTGGACTAGGCGATGCCGCTTGCCCACCACGACACGTCTGAAATCACGGGATACCACGCCCACATCTATTACGACGCCGAAACCCGCGAAGTTGCCCGGCGCGTGCGCCTCGGGATCGAGGCACGGTTCGCTTGCGTTCTAGGGCGCTGGCATGACCGCCCCGTGGGGCCACATCCGAAATCGATGTACCAAGTTGCTTTCGAGCCCGAAGAATTCGCGAAGATCGTCCCGTGGCTCATGATCAACCGGCGCGGGCTCGACATTCTGGTCCACCCGAACACCGCCGACGCCGTTGCCGATCACGACGTCAACCCGTTATGGCTCGGCAACAAACTCGATCTCGACATCGAGTCGCTGCGCCGTTTCGTCATCGAAAACGCGAAGAAGGTTGCCGCGGGCTGACCCTGGCGCCTTCGCGGAGTTCACCTCCGTAGGCAGGCGGCGCCTAGATCGCGATGGTAAAGCCGCCGTCGACCGTGATGATCTGGCCGGTGACGTAACGCGCTTTATCCGAAACCAAGAAAGAGGCGACATCCGCAATATCCTCGGGTGTGCCGATTCGCTTTAACGGAATACTGGGCGCAGCCGCGCGGAGCCCTTTCGCTCCCATCGAGTGAACCGGATCGAGCGCCTGTGCCGTCCAAATCAATCCCGGCGCAATCCCGTTGACCCGTATCTTATAGGGCGCCAATTCGACCGCCATGGCTCTCACCAACCCGGCAATCCCTGCTTTCGCGGCTGAATAGGGGATGTGATCGCCCCACCCAACGACGTGCCCGGCAATCGACGACAGACATACGATTGACCCCTTTTTCGCTTTGCGCATTTTCGGGCCGGCGGCACGGACCACACGCATCATGCCTTTGAGATCGATCTCGTGCGTAATATCCCACTCCTCGTCCTTCAGCGTGCGCAGCGGCATATGTTTGGCGATCCCCGCATTGTTGATAATGACATCAAGGGCGCCGCGGTATTTCTTCTCGACGGTCGCGACGACATCTTTGACGCATGCCGTATCGGCGACATCCATATAGTGGAACTCCGCATCACCGCTGCGGTTGATTTTTCGCGCAATGGCCTTGCCTTCTTTTTCAAGAACGTCGGTCACGATGACCCGGTAACCTTCTTTGCCGAGAGCGATCGCCGTTGCGGCGCCAATGCCGATCCCGGCACCGGTTACCAATGCAATTGGCTTAGCCATGTACTTCTCCTTTGATCGAGTTAACTAAAGACATCACCGCCATTGGGGCCCAGTGTTTGGCCCACGAAAAAACGCGACTCATCGCTCGCCAGAAACACGAAGGCTGGCACGATGTCTTTGTCGACATCGCCAAAACGGTGTTTAGTTTGCTTGGCAAGAACCGTTTTCGGCTTCTCTGGCGGCACCTGCTCCACCATCGGCGTCCACGTTGCGCCTGGCGCAACGCAATTCACGTTGATGTTGCGCTCGCCGACCTCTAGGGCCCAGGTATGCGTCATCGCGATGATGCCGGCCTTGGCAGCGTTGTAATGCGTAAAGAGAGGTGTTCCTCCAAACGCAAACTGGGTCGAGACATTGATGATTTTGCCGTAGTCGCGCTCGTACATCTGCGGCAAGACATGTTTGGTACACAAGAACGTGCCGCGCAGGTGCACACCAACCATCCTGTCGAACATGTCCACAGACATGTCTTCGACTGGCGCACCTCGATCCGCATGACCGGCGTTGTTCACGAGAATATCGATTTGGCCGAATGCTTCGATCGCTTGATCGACCATCCCTTTGACCTGGGCCTCGTCGGACACGTCGGCCTTGACGACGATTGCGCGCCGCCCCGCCCCTTCGATGGCCTTCTGAACCTCCCAAATATCACGTTCTTCAGCCTTGCTCGGGAAGTTCAAAATGATATCGGCACCCTCGCCGGCATAGGCCTTGGCGACGCCGGCGCCAATCCCGCTGGACGACCCGGTGATCAGGGCAACCTTACCTTGGAGACGCTTGGTCACAGATCGCTCCTTAGAGCATCATATCGCCACCATTGGGGCTGATCGTCTGGCCCACCATATGGCTTGCCTCGTCTGACGCGAGGTAAACGAAAGCCGGAACGATTTGATCGACCCTAGCCAGGTCGCCTTTGGGAATCATCGCTTTGATCGCTTTGAGATGATCATCCTCAACCGCATCGAGGATCGGCGTGTAGGTGGCGCCCGGCGCGACGCAATTGGCATTGATATCACGATCACCGATCTCCCGTGACAGCGACCTGGTGAAGGCAATGATGCCCGCCTTGGCCGCACAGTAGTGACCAAGCCCCGCGGAGCCAAGATAGGCAAGCTGTGAGGCGTTGCTAACGATCTTGCCCGACCCTTGCTTATACATATGCGGCAGCACGAAGCGGGTGACGAGAAACACACTGCGCAGGTTCGTCGCGATCATTTCGTCCCACATCGCGACCGGCATTTTGTCGACCGGCGCGCCAGAAGCGATTCCGGCGTTGTTCACGAGAATATCGATATTGCCAAGACGCTTGAGCGACTCCTTCACAAGGCGACGAACCGGCGCTTCCTTGGAAACGTCGGCCTGCACGATGTAGGCCTTGCGACCAGCCTTGCGCACCGCCGTCGCGACCTTTTTGGCTGCGGCTTCCTGTTTCTTTGTCGGGAAGTTGATGACGACGTCAGCACCTTCTTTTGCGAACGCAACCGCCACACCGGCGCCAATGCCGCTGGACGCGCCCGTGATCAGTGCCTTTTTGCCTCGTAATCTTCCGGCCATGTTCGTCTCCTGCCCGTCGTCTGATATTTGCCAGTGCTAAACAAAAAAAGAGGCCCCGCCGAAGCGGGGCACGACTGACGCAGTGGCGCCGAGGACCGCAGCCCTCGGCGCCAACGCCGTCTATTCGCTCAGGTCGTACCAGCGGATTGAGTTATCCGCGTGCCACTTGATCCCCTTTATCTTGGCGTTGAAAGCCCACTGGGTCTTCCATTCCAAGACAGGCAACCATGCAACATCCTTGGCAAGAATCTCCTGTGCTTCCGCGAGTTGAGCCGTCCGTTTTGCCGCATCACCCTCTATGAGGGCGCTCGCAAACAGTTCGTCAACACGAGGATTGGAGTAGTTGACCATGGTGTTCAGGCCACCCTTCTCTTGCGACACGAAGAACAAGAGAAGACCGTACGCTGCATCCGGCGCAATCGGCTTTTCCTGGTCGTTGATTGCAAAGGGTAGATCCTTTTTGACCAATTGCCGGTCGCCGTAGGTCGTCTGCGGCAAAGGATCGAGTTGCACGTTGATCCCGATCTTGGCCAGGTTGGTCTTGATCAGGTTGGCAACTGGCCCGAGGGTGGACTCCTTTTCCGTGACGTAAGCCATATTGAAGGCACCCTCGAATGCCTCAAGACCCTTGCCATCCGGATAGCCGGCCTCGGCGAGAAGTGCTTTCGCCTTGTCCAGGTCTTCGACGTATGTAGTCGAGGGTTCGTGGTAGTCGGTGTAGGAAGTCGGAATCTGCCCCACCCACTTTTTAGCACCACCGAAATAGGCATCCCGGATAATTGCGTCGTAAGGAATCGCATATGCAATCGCCTGACGGACCTTCGGGTTGTCAAACGGCGGTGTCTTGAAGTTCATGTGGACGAAGAGGTTTTCGTTCCCCAAAACCCCAGCAACCTTCACGTTACGAACACCGCGTAGGCTGTTGAATTCCTTCGGCGTCACACGCTCGATAAGGCCGGCCTGGCCGGAGCGCAGAATGACTACCCGGTTCCCACTCTGCGGCACCTTGCGCAGGATGACCCGATCAAAGTGGGGTTTGCCGCGGTAGTAGTCCGGGTTCGCAGACACGGCGAACTCTTTGTCTTTTTCCCAACGATCCAGGCAATACGCACCGAAGCCGGGCGCATTTTCGTTATCGTTGTATTTGTGACTCCATGGGTCGTCCGCAGTGGCGTTCGCCTCCATGGTTTCCTTGTCATAGATGTAGAGCCCGAAAATCGTCAGGACGTGCTGGAACAAAGCGTTCGGCGCTGACTGACGAATCTTGACGGTGTACTGATCAACCTTCTGAACCTCATCGCCAAGTTTCTTGGCGGCCTTGGCTTCATCGGAGTCGCCAAAGACGGCGGTGGTGAAGTTGTCGATCGAACCCACGTTCGACAGGAACCAGCCGATCGGGGCCGCACCCGAAACCGATTTCGCCCGGGCCATCGTATAGACCACGTCGTCCGCATCGAACGTCGCGCCATTGCATCCTTTGACGCCGCGACGCAGGTTGAACGTCCAGGTCAGCGTTGCCTCGTCGTAACTCCACGACTCGGCCAAGCGGCCTTCGAACTGCGTGAAGTCGTGGACGATCACACCCTCGTCGTTCATCCCTTTTTCTTTGTAGTAGATGAGCGGTTCGAGCAGGTTGTCGACGCCGGTCTGAGTCGCCGGAATGGCGATCGACGCACCGTCGTAGTCGAGCCCAGCAGGCACGTCTTCCGCCAAGACCAAAAGATCAGCAGCAAACGCCGATCCTGCGGTCAGGCTGAACGCCAACGCCGCCGAGCCGATAAGCCCAGTAATTCGATTCATGAATAGTCCTCCCTAGCTTTTGATTGTCGACCTACCCGAGCGATGGGAGGCCAAATAGTTCGAATTAGTTCGCGGGTGAATAGTCGTACCAGTGGATAGAGTTGTCCGGGTGCCAAGTGACGCCCTTTACCTGATCGCTGATGGCCCAGTTCGTCTTGAACTCGACAACCGGCACCACCGCGACATCAGCCATCAGTTGGTCTTGGATCTCCACCAACAGGGCGTTGCGCTTCGATACGTCACCCTCGACCAGCATCTCGAAGAATTTCGCGTCGACCAAATCGTTGGCGTAGTTCATCGAATTGAGAATCCCGCCTTTTTCAGACGACACGTAGGATAGCTGGACGCCATAGCCCGCGTCCACGCCGATCGGCTTCACGTGGTCGGTTAGGCCGAGCGGCAGATCCTTTTTCACCAATTCGCGGTCGCCATATTGAGTGGCCGGAATCGGATCCATCTGCACTGGAATCCCAACTTCTTCGAACGCCGAGCGAAGCACGGTTGCAACCGGACCCAGCACCGACTCGCGCTCGGACTGATAAGTGATCTTGAACGAGTCCGCGAATTGATCCAGCCCCTGGCCATTCGCGTAACCCGCCTCCGCAAGCAGCGCCTTGGCTTTGCTTGGGCTGTACTCGTACTGCGTGGACGACGCGTGAAACCCGGGGTAGCTAGACGGAATCACACCAGTCCATTTGCGAGCCTGTCCGAAGTAGCCCGTTTGAATGACGCGATCATAGGGAATGGCGTGCGCAATCGCCCGCCGCACCCGAACGTCATCGAACGGCTTTACCTTGTAGTTCAAATGAAGGAATAGGTTCTCGTTGCCGAACGTACCCAACACTTTGACGTTACGCGCCCTTTTCAGGTTGTCGTATTCCTTGGGCGTCAGCCGCTCGACGATATGGGCTTGGCCCGACCGCAAGATCACGGCCCTGTTCGAGCTCTGCGGCACCTTGCGAAGAATCACGTTGTCGAACGCGGCTTTACCCCGGTAGTAGTCAGGGTTCGCGCGAGCGCGGAGTTCTTCGCCCTTGCGCCACTCGGAGAGGCACCATGGCCCAAACCCTGGCGCGTTCTCGTTGTTGTTATAGGTGTGGCTCCACTTATCCTCTGCGGTTGCATTCTCTTCCATCGTCTCTTTGTCGAGAATATTGCTCGCAAAAATAGTCAGGACGGGCAGAAACAGCTGATTGGGCGCGGACTGACGAATAGTGACCGTGTAGTCGTCGACCTTCTTCACCTCGTCGCCGAGTTTCTGAGCATCGCCACCACCGAAAACCGCAGGTGTGAACCCGTCGATTGACGACACGCTCGCAAGGAACCAGCCGATCGGCGCGGCGCCGGATACGGTCTTGGCCCGCGCGTAGGTGTAGATCACGTCGTCGGCGTCAAACGTCTGGCCATCGCAACCTTTGACCCCACGACGCAGGTTCAACGTCCATGTCAGAGTGGCCTCGTCGAACGACCAAGACTCTGCAAGCCGGCCCTCGAACTGTTGGAAGTCCAACAGCTGCACACCCTCATTGTTGACTTGCCCGTGTTGGAAATACACCAGGGGATCGAGCAGGTTCACGATCCCGCTATAGGACTGAATGGTCGACGACGTTGGGCCGTCGAAATCAAGCCCGGCGGGCACATCGTCGGTAAGGACCAATAGGTCCGCAGAATAAGCTGGAACGGCAAAACTAAGCGTGAGACCAAGCGCAGCGAGCGAACGCATCAATGCCGATTTCATAACGGCGCCTCCCCAATGTCCGTTCATTTATCGTTTAAGGGACTCTCGCCGCCCCTGGGAGGCGCGTCAAGGAAAGCTTGCCGCGAACGACGTTGACAGTTCAGCAGACACGCCTGCCGGCGCCCCCTCCCGGACCTGGAACCAGTCTAGATTGCGTCTTGCCAGCTTGCGCCCTACGCGCGCTCGGCGCCAAACAAGAACCATGCGCCCGCGCCGCCGAAATCGCCGGCCTGAAACAAGCTTGTGCGCCCCTTGGCAAATTCCTCGCCCACCGCGCTGGGCTGCACCTTGGAGAAGCACTTCTCTTTGTCGAAGCCTTGCTTTGCCGCAAATGCTACAAGATCCAGGTCTTTCAGAGGTCCCCAGAAAGGTTCGTTGTTGTTGTACGTATCCCAGTCGAGAATGAACTGATCATATGGGTCCATTCCCTCGAAGGTTGGGGTCTCGGCGTGGATCATCAGTCCGCCCGGCTTCAGCAAGCGGTGACACTCGGCGAAGATGTTGGCCAAGGCTTTGTGCGAGGTCTCGTGCATCAAAATATGCGACACAATCAGGTCGAAGTGAGCGTCCGGATAATCCGTCGCCTCAGCATTTTGCTGCGAAAAATGGACCGCCTTACCCATCGATTCCGCTCGGGCATGGGCGTAGCGAACGAAGGGGCCTGCGATATCGAGCGCATGGACTTCTGCATCCGGAAACGCGTCGACATAAGGCAACGTGCTGTGCCCGACCGAGCATCCCATATCCAATATGCGCTTCGGCGAGAAGCCGGGCCGGTTCTGGCGGAGATAGGAAAGGATCGTGGCCCCCATATCCTCGTTGTACGCCCCCATTCGCCCCATCGAATATAGGAACACGCCCGGATCAAAGACCGCCCCGGGCAGCACGTCGTCGTCGATCAGCTCGTTGTGATAGCCGCCGGGAATGCAGTGAATGCTGACCGCCGAGACATATCGTGGAATCTCGATATTCGGATTCGTGCGCAGCGACCCTTTACGCGCCTTGCGCCGGACTTGTTTGGCTCGATCGGCCAACGTCTCGATCTGTCGCAGGGCGATCTCGCTCTGCGTGTCTTGTTTCATTTCCTGGCTGGTGCGCTGCAGCGAACTCCAAGCCTGATAGGTCGTATCACGCGCCATCGTCTTCCGGACATCATGGCGATTGGCCGGATCGCGGCCCAACTCGCGCCTGATCGCTGGTTTCACTTGCTTGTCGTAGACCGTTCGCAAATTGGCGGAGATGTTGTTGGCAAGATGGAGCTTTAAGCCGGACACGAACATCTGCCGCGCCGATTCGTCATGGGTATTGTCCGGCAGCATCGGGTGCTTGCCTTGTCGCTCCATCATGGCTTCGTACTCTCCGTCTCAAGGGGCAGTTGCCGCATTATAGGCTAGGGACACCGCCCGGGGTCAAAGACTCGTACCAATCGTTGCCTACGGGTATTACCGTGTGCCAATCTGCGCCCGAGGATCGCGCCAGACGATCCAAGACAGGGAGAGACGATGAACGGGAATAGCGGCCTTGGAGCCACGCTGGCGCGCATCGACGTGCTGCTGGACCGCACGCTCTACTATCTTTCTTCTTTGCTCCTGATCGCGATCGCCACGTCGGTAATGTACACCGTCCTGGCCCGCTACCTGTTCAATGCGGCGCCCCTGTGGGCCGAAGACGTGCCGCGGGTCTTCTTTCTGTGGATGACCTATCTCGGCATCGCCGTCGCGACACGGCGCGGCCAGAACATCCGGGTGACATTCTTCGTCGAAAAGATGCCTTTGCGGGCCCGCTTCTATCTGGACGTCTTCATGCACGTCTGCGTCCTAGCAATGCTGATCTCGCTCCTCTGGTACGTCTGGCCATGGATCGAAATCAACCTGGGCGGCACGATGTTGTCGACCGGCTGGTCGGAAGCGGTCAAATGGTTCCCGCTGCCGGTCGGTTGCGCTCTGATGCTGATCTATCAGCTTCGCGTGCTGGTCAAAAGCTACCTCGAATATCGAGCCGGCACTTATACGGGTGAGCCCAGCGATCTCAATGAAGCGGGAGGCGACTGATGCTCCTGGTCAGCATGCTGCTCATTCTTTTTGTTTTCTCGCTGATCGGGATGGAGATTGGCTGGGCCATCGGCTTTGCCGCTTTCGGTTATCTTGTCCTCTCCCAATTCGAGCCCTTCGGCACGCCGATGGAGCTGTTCCCCCAGATGATGGTGGCCGGGCTCGACGCGTTTATTCTGGTCGCAATCCCATTGTTCATCTTCGCCGGTGAATTGATGAACAAGTCCGGCGTAACGCAGCGCATCGTCATCTTTGCCTCGGCTCTGGTCGGCCATATCCGTGGTGGCCTGGCCAATGTCGGCGTCGTGGCAAATTTCATCATGTCCGGCATTTCCGGGTCCGCCCTCGCCGATGCGGCCGCCACCGGAACGGTGTTGGTCCCGGCCATGAAGGAACGCGGCTTCCCGACGGGGTTCTCGAGCGCGGTGATCGCCTCGGCTGCGACGGTCGGCCCGATCATTCCTCCATCAATCTCTTTCGTCTTGCTCGGCGCGATCATGGAGATCTCGGTCGGCCGCCTGTTCATGGGGGGCGTCGTACCGGGCTTCATCATGTTTGTGACGATGTTCGCGCTGACCTACTGGATTAGCCGGCGAAAGGGCTATCCCGTCGAAGAAAAGGCAACCTTCCAAGAGCAACGGGTATCGTTCATCGGCGCTTTTCTGCCGCTGCTTGCGCCGGCCTTTGTAGTCGGCAGCATCGTCGGCGGCATCGCGACCCCGACAGAAGCCGCAGCCATTGCGGTCTTCTTCACGTTGATCCTTGGCGTCTTTGTCTATCGCAATATGGGTTGGCGCGAGATCGTGGATTCGGCGGGCATCGCGGCAATTTCCTCGGCGGTCATCATGCTCACGGTGGCGACGTCTCAGATTTTCGCCTTCCTGGCCGTCCGCGAGAAACTCGGCGTAATCCTGACCAATGCCATGCTCGGGGTGTCGGACAACGTCTACGTGTTGCTGCTGATGGCGAACATCCTGATGCTGTTCCTCGGGATGTTCATGGAAATCCTGCCGATCATGCTGATCTTGGCACCGATCCTGTTCCCACTATTTGCGTCGATGGGTGTCAGTGACGTCCATTTCGGCGTCGTGATGGTTCTCAATCTGATGATAGGCATGATCACGCCGCCGATCGGGCTCAACCTATTCGTCTTGTCAGCCATCGCGAAGGTCGGGGTCATCGAGATTTTCCGCTACGCAGTCCCGTATTTCATAGCCTTGCTGGGGGTTTTGGCCCTCATTACCTACGTGCCACAGGTCACGCTATTTCTTGCGGACCTCGTAATTCCTGTAAGATAGTGTAGAACAGCCGGTAAACCGGCACTTAAGGGAGGAGTTCCATATGACAGATTTCATGATTACCCGTCGCGATGCGATCAAGACCAGTGCGGGCGTGATCGCAGCCGGCACAGTAATGGGTGTGCCCAGCGTGGCGCTAGCCGCCGATTTCAAGTACGGCACCGCCGCAGCGCCGTCGTCGATTTCGGCTCGTGCCGCGGTCGACCTTTTCAAAGCGGTTGCAGAACGCACCAACGGCGACGTTGTCTTTGAGGTCTTTGCCGGCAACCTCGGTATCGGCGAGAAAGACATGCTCGAAGGCGCAGCGATCGGGACCGTTGACGGGACCGGCACCGCCTACACCGGCACGCGCGAGTTCGACATTTTCTACTCGCCGTACTTCTTCCGTGACAGCGAGCACGCTTTCCGCGTCGCCAACGGGATCCTGAAGGAGCAGACCACCAAAGTTCTGCTCGAACGCTACAAGGTCCATTTCCTCGGCGTCGGTCGTGCGGGTCCGTGGAACCTCTACCTTCGGAGAAAGATCGACGGCTTCGAAGACCTCGCAGGAATGAAAATCCGCGCATCCCAAATCGAAGGTCAGGTCAAAGGCCTGAATCACCTCGGCGCTGAACCGACGGTCATTGCTTTCAACGAGCTCTACGGCGCGCTGCAGCAGGGCATTGTTGACGGGGCATCGACGCTGGCAGCGCTGATGATCCCACAAAAATTCTACGAGGTGACCAAGTACATCGCGCAGAACGACTTTGGCCTCGGGCTCGACAAGTTCTACATCAGCGCGCGGGTCTGGGATTCCTTCAGCAAGAAGAATCAGGACATCGTCCAGAACACGTTCGATGAGCTGGAGCCGGAACTCTACGCTAAACGTGTCGCCGACGAACTCGGTCCGAGCTACGCAAAATGGGAAGAGTTGAACGGTAAAGGCACCGTCCTCAAGCTTGATGCATCGGCAGCGCAGAAGAAGATGGCGCCGCTCAACAAAGAGCTCGCCGACGATGTCTTCGGTCCGGGCACCTGGGACAAGATTGAGGCGGCGTAAAGACCGCGCTCGTTACGACCTTGGATGGGGCGCTCTTCGGAGCGCCCCCTTTTTTTGCCTAACCGCGGTTACTGACACTCGGCGCCGGCCCACTCGGGTAGCCCGGATTCGGCACGCAGATACATAGATGCCGAAAGGGTTCGTCGCCCAGCACCCGCCAAACAACGCGGCATCCCCTCGGCAGCAAATAGACCGACCCCTCCTGAGCGATGACAGTACCCGTCTCTTTCATTAGGGGCGGCAAATGGTAGGTCATCTCGGCACGCCCCTTGGTGACGTAGTGCACCTCATCGTGGCTGAGCGTCCAGACGATATCGGGACCCGGATAGAAATCCTCAAAATTGATCTGCGTGGACGGCTCGTTAATACCGGTATTCACCGCGCGATAGCGCGACCCTTCGATAAACGGAAAGGTCTTGTCCGGCGCGGTGTCGAGATCTGAATCTTCAACATTGTACAAACCGAACCCGGACCATTTAATAGCCTCCATTGATCACTCCTCTTTGCGATTGGATGACGTTATGCCGACCAAGCCAGACTTCACGGCCATGATCCTCCTAAGCTACACACCGCGGCCCGGGATCGACACCGAGGAATATGAATCTTGGTTGAGGGCAGTCGATAATCCGTTCTTTAACGGCGTCCCGGGGATTGCCCGCTACACCAACTGGAAGATCACCGCCGCCGCGACTCCGATGCCGTTCTCTCATTTCGATTTTATGGGCGTGGACAGCGTCGAAGCGGCCAACGATGTCTGGCAACGGCAGGATGTCAAAGATTTCACCGCAGAGTGGCGACGCCTTTGGGGCCTGGGACCTGAAGCAACCGACCTTTCGGTCAACGCGCACGTCTATTTGTTCGAGAACGAAGCCGCCGCCGGCATGGCACGCGCCGACACCGTCATCGTCACCACCGCCGAAACCCCCGTCCCAGACGCCCCTCCCGCGGAGCGTTGGCGGCTTGTCCGTCCGCTGCGTGGTGAGCCCCGCTTCCAGCATCTCCGGGTCCAGACCGGACCGGCGCCCTCCTCCTTGCCGTCGGGCGCGATGGCCGCCGTTCTTCTGGCCGGTCCCGACTAAGGCTGACTGCGTTCGAGCGTCGACAGAACGTAACTCGAATCGTAAACCGGATAGTGCATCTTCAACATCACGCGATCTGCATCGTTGGTGCACCACATTTCTAGCCACAACGACCCATCGAGTTCTACGTAGCGAACGTGTTCAGCTTCGAACGTGCCCGCGGGCACCTCGATCGTCTCGACGCCGACATATTCGGCCGTCATCGGCCACAATCCCAGCGTTGGACCCGAGGCGCCATTGGCGAGCGGCGAACAGCTTGGTATGGGCTCGATAAGCTGACGTCCCAGATCAGGGTCTTTCTTGATATTGGCGCAGTGCCATACATCGGTCGATACCGCGTGGGTAATAAAGGATTGCGGTACCGCATCCAGGTCGAAGTGCTGCGAAATACGCCCTTCGTTGGCGGTAAACCCTTCGCATTCCGCGCGGGTGCCGTCAAAACGAAACCACGTGGAGCCAATCACCTCTTCGTATTGGCGAACGCGGATAAAGCAGTCGACGGGTCGGAATGCCGCATTCACCGTGTAGACGACATCGCGCACGATCTCGGTGTCGAATATCTCCGAACGCGCCCGAATCGTTCTCTGCCCATCGGCGTGCACCGTTACGGTGCAAGGCTCCTGCCCACGCTTCGTGCCATCTGCCGTCAAATAGTCGATGTCGTAGCGCAATTCGCGGTGCTTCATCGCTGTCCTCCCTAAATGTCGTAAACGATGCCTTGACGCGCCAACCCGCGCTTCATCGCCGGCCACTCCGTCTCTCCGCGTGGACGGCCGATATTCTCAAACTGCTGAGCTGTTTTTTCGGCCGTTTCTGGCGAGGGCAAATGAAGCGCCTGTCCGGTCGCCTGCATCATCAATTGCGCTTCGCAGGCTTTCTCGAGATCGTCCATGACACAGAACGCCTCGCCGACGGTGCGACCGCCGACGATCACGCCATGGTTCCGTAAGAACATTGTCCGGTGGTTACCCAAGCTGAGGGCAAGCCGTTCACATTCGTCATCGTCTTGTGTCGGGAAGCCTTCATAGTCGTGATAGGCCACCCGGTTGTAGAACTGGAGCGCATGCTGGCTCACCGGCAAGAGCCCTTCTTTCAAGCCCGCAATTGCGATGCCGGGTAACGAATGGTGGTGAATGACGCAAGAAATATCCGACCGGACATTGAGAACGGCAGAGTGAATGACGTACCCCGCCGGATTGACGTCGTAGGGGTGATCGGGGTCGGCTTTGTTCCCGTCGCGATCGATGCGGACCAGACTGGATGCGGTCACTTCGTCGAACAACAGGCCGACTGGGTTCAGCAGGAAGTCTCCGTCACTATCCGGCACACGCGCAGAGATGTGGGTATTGATCCGATCGACGATCCCGAATTCGTGGCATAACCGGTAGCACGCCGCGAGGTCGCACCGCACCTGCCATTCGGCATCGCTTACCTTGCCTTTGAGGTCGACATCCTGAACGTAAAATTCGTCTTCCATGGTCATGCGGACCCTCCCACCCTTCGACAAGCCAACATGCCCACGACGTTAATGCTTGCCCCGCGAGTTTGCCAGCGCGCCCGACCCTCACCTAGAGTGCGTCAAGCGCGGCCAGAGATAGGAAGAGATATGGCGAACGACAAAGCAATACTGGGCCCCATCGTCGGCGCGACGGTTTTGGCCGCAGACCTGGATGCAGCCACTGCCCCTTATATGGATTATCTCGGCTACCGTGTCCTGGACCGGGGAACGACCTCAGCGGACCAAGCCGCGGTGTGGAACGCAAGCGCCCATAGTGGGGCGGCCTACGCGGTCCTCGGGCCGGAAAGCGGCGAACGGCAATGGATCCGTTTCGTCGAAGCGGCACCGGTCCCCGGCTACAAGGCAATGACTACCTTTGGGTGGCATTCAATGGAAATCCTCGTCTCCGATGTCGATTCGCTACCGGCAAAATTACAAGATTCGCCCTTCAAACATCTCGCGGGCCCGGCCAACCTCGGCACCTCCTCGGCAATTCGTGCGATGCAGGTTCTCGGGCGCGCGGAAGAAGTGCTCTATCTCACCCAAACCCCCAGCGACGGCAGCTTGCCGCATTTGCCCTCAGCAAAGACCTTCGTCGATCGAATTTTCATCATGCCGCTCGGCACGCCCGACATGATGGCGTCGCGCGATTGGTACATGGAAAAGTTCGCCAATGTCGGCGAAGGGATTCTTGCACCCGACATCGAGCTTGGTTTGGTCACCAATGCCATGGGCCTCCCAGCAGGTACAAAAATGGGGATTTGCACCGTCCGGTTGGCGGGGCAAACGCAGATCGAGATCGACGATTACCCCAGCGCGGCGAAAGATCGGCCCCGCAACGCCGATAGCCTACCGCCCGGTATCGCGTCGGTCTCGTTTGCCACCGATTCGCTCGACAAAGTAGGCCTAACGTTCGTCGGTGAGCCTAGAGCATTGGCCGGCGCTCCCTACCACGGAAAGCGCGTCGGTGTGACGATCGGGCTCGCCGGTGAACTCATTGAGCTCGTCGAGGAGTAGTTGACCGAAGACGCGGCAACAGGGGGCGGCGGGCCGCCGCTCGGTCGACTCCTGTCGGTGACCATTTCCGTGCCGGATTTGCCCGAAGTTGTCGAGGCCTACCGGACGTATTTGGGCTATCGCCTTTTGGAGACTGGTTACGTCCCGACCGCGCTCGCCCAATCCTGGGCGGCACCGTTGAATGCCGACGCCCGGTTCGGCGTCATGAGCCCACCAGGAGATACCTCGGTGTCCTTGCGCTTTGTGGAGGGATCGATCCCCGAGAAGTACCGCCCTTTGCGCACCTTCGGGTGGGCAGCAGTCGAAATCGTGGTCCTCGATGTCGATGCGCTCAGTGCAACGCTCGTGGGCTCCCCTTTCGAGGTCATCAGCCCGCCCGCGAACTTATCGTTCGGTAGCGGCGCCTTGCGCGCAATGACCGTTCGCGGTCCGGCGCGGGAAGTGTTGATCTTCACGCAGATCAACGGCGCCATCCCAGGATACGATCTTCCGCGCGCGACCGACCCCGTGGACCGACCGTTTATCGCCATCCTCGCGGCCGAAGAGATCGAAAAGGCGAGAAACTTTTATCGCGACAAATTCTTGATCGCGCCGGGTCCGCAGATCGACACGCCGAATCTCAGTCTAAGCGACGCCTTCGAACTGCCGCCCGAAGAAACCCACCGAATAACTACGATCGGTATCGCCGGACAAAGCTACGTCGAAATCGACCAATACCCCGACATGGCCGCCAAGCGGTTCGGCGACGGCGGGTACCTAGTTCCAGGCATCGCACTCGTCACCTTCGAAGGCCGTGGCCTGGACGATCTGCCGCTCTACTGGCTTGGCGCCCCGAGCGTCTTTGACATCGCGCCCTATGCATCGCGGCGCCAGGTCACATTCTATGGCGCGGCAGGAGAGCTGATCGAATTGGTCGACGCCGACTAGGCGCCCAACTGCGCAAGACAAGACTGGGCACAGGCGTCAACGATCGCCGCAGTATCCAACCCGTAGGTCCGATAAAGATCCGGAATGTCGCCAGACTGTCCGAACTTGCTCACGCCCAACGGATGCACTCGTTGGCCGTTCACCGAACCAAGCCATGACAGCGTGGCGGGAGCCCCATCAAGGACCGTGACAATCGCCGCATTGGGCGCCAACCGGTCGAGCAAACTATTAATGTGTGCTTCGCCGGCGCGAGAACTTCCCCAGTCCTTGTGCAATATGTCCGGCGAGGTCACCGCCAGGAGACCAGCTCCCGGTATGTCTTCGACGATCTCAGCGTGCGCTGCCATCGCTTCCGGCGCTACGGCACCGGAGTACACGATGGCCAGGGGTGCGCCCGCTTGGGGTGCGACCTGCCAATAGGCACCTTTTACGATGTCTTCCGCGAGGTCGGTGATGTCGCGTTCGGGCTGCTGGAGCGACCGAGTGGACAGCCGGAGATAGATCGACCCGCCGTCATCGGCCTGCATATGGTCGAACCCCCACTTCATGATGACGGCGAGTTCGTCGGTGAACGCCGGGTCGAAGGAGACGAGTTTGTCCTGAGCCATCCCGATCATGGGGGTCGCGATTGATTGGTGTGCGCCGCCTTCGGGCGCCAACGTCAGACCGGATGGCGTTGCTACCAACATGAAGCGCGCGTCCTGGTAGCAGGCATAGTTCAGCGCATCGAGACCACGCATGATGAACGGATCGTACAGCGTGCCCACCGGAAGCAACCTCTTGCCGAAAAGTGGTCCGGACAGCCCCGCCGCGGCAAGGAACAAGAAAAGATTGTTTTCGGCGATCCCAAGCTCGATGTGTTGTCCATTCTGACCCATCGACCATTTCAGCGGCGACAAGACGTTCTCTTCTTTGAAGACATCGGCCCGGCCCAGACGGTCGAAAATGCCACGCTGATTTATCCAAGCCCCCAGATTCGTTGATACCGACACGTCGGGCGAGGACGTAATGATGTGCTCCGCAAGATCGGAATCGCTGCGGCCCAACTCGTTGAGAATTTTCCCGAACGCCTCTTGGGTCGAAGCCTGCCCGCCCTGCTGCATCGGGAAATCTGCCGGCACCGCAATTTGCGGCGCTTGGTGATTGCGATCCGCCAAACCGAGAAATGGCGCCCCTTCAATGAACGATTGCAACGCGTCCGCGTCGATATCGAGGCCGGCGAAAGGTTCCCACTCCGACCCTTCCGAAACGCCCATCCGGTCACGAAATTGCGCCATCTGATCCGGCGTCATCAGACCGGCGTGATTGTCTTTGTGCCCGGCAAAAGGCATCCCCTTGCCCTTCACAGTATAAGCGATGAAACAATTCGGGCGCTCAGGGTCGGCTTGCTTGAACCCTTCGAGGACGCACTCCATGTCATGGCCCGCGAGATCGGTCATGAGCTCGCCGAGCGATTCGTCATCATGCTCGTCAAGCAGCGCCTTAATGCCCGACACATTGCCGATGTCGTTCAACAGATGTTCGCGGAACCCTTCGCCGCCCTTGTAGGTCAGCGCCGAGTAAAGCGAGTTGGGGCATTCGTCGATCCACTTCTCCAGTGCGTCACCGCCCGGTTTCGCATAGGCCGCTTCAAGCTTCTTGCCGTACTTGAGCGTAATGACGTTCCAGTTGGTGGTCCGGAAGATATCGTCGAATCGGCCGAACAAACGATCCGACACCGTGCTGTCCAGGCTCTGACGGTTGTAGTCGATGATCCACCAGAGGTTTCGTACATCGTGCTTCCAGCCCTCCAGCATCGCTTCCCAGACGTTGCCTTCGTCGAGTTCGGCATCGCCCATCAACGCGACCATGCGCCCAGGCGCTTTGCCCGCGGGAAGCATCTTTCGGGTCAGCAAATAATCTTGGATCATCGACGCAAACAGCGTGACCGCGACGCCGAGCCCGACGGAACCCGTTGAAAAGTCGACCTGATCGACATCTTTGGTCCGCGACGGATAGGACTGCGCACCGCCCAATGCGCGGAAGTTCCGCAAGTTGTCGACCGTTTGGCGACCCATCAGGTATTGAATGGCGTGGTAGACCGGGCTGGCATGGGGCTTAACCGCTACGCGATCGGTCGGCTGCAATTCATTGAAGTAGAGCGCGGTCAGCAGCGTCACCAGCGAAGCCGAAGACGCCTGATGGCCCCCGACCTTCAGCCCATCCCGATTGGGACGGACGTGGTTGGCGTGGTGAATCATCCAAGACGACAACCAGAACGACTTTTTCTCGAGCGCTTTAAGGCAAGCGAAATCGTCCGGCGCCAATCCGGCGATGGTATTGGGATGCTGCACTGTTGATTGGACCATGGTGTCCTCCCCGGCACGCAAAGTAGCCGAACCATGTCAGGCAATTATTGCGAATAATGCTCAACTAGGGGAGTATTGCACAACATTATTGTCAATAATTTGGATTACTCGCAATCCTATGGCTAAAATTTCGCTCGACGCGATAGATCAGCGCATTCTTCGCCAACTACAGGAACGCGCACGCCAAACCAACGTCGAAATAGCCGATGCCGTGGGCCTCTCGCCCTCCGCCTGTCTTCGGCGGGTACGTGAACTGGAGGACCGCGGCGTTATTGCCGGCTACGTCGCGCTGGTATCGCCTGCCGCGCTCGGCCTAGGGGTGTCGGTGATGCTGAACGTTACCCTGGAACGTCAAATCGAAACCGCTCTCGAAGAATTCGAGCGTCGCATCGGCGAATGGCCCGAGGTCATGGAATGTTACCTAATGACGGGCGACGCCGATTACTTGTTGCGAGTCGTCGTGCCGGACCTGCCGGCCTACGAGAAATTTCTGATGCAGCGCCTGACCCGCGTGCCGGGTATCGCCAGCATCAAATCATCTTTCTCGTTGAAACAAATCGTCCATCGAACCGCGCTGCCCATGACCCATCTTGGCGCTGGAGGTTCATCGTGACGACCGACCTCGACCAAGTTCGGAAAGATCTCGAACGTGTCGCTGAACCCGCCTATCGCAAAAAGATTGCAGAGCTTGTCCCGACCGGTGTGACAATCATTGGCGTGCGGGTACCCGCCATTCGCAAGCTCGCGCAAGGTTGGCACCAGGCTAACAAGGACGTCACACCCGAATTCGCACTGGACCTTCTCGAAAGTGCCTTCGAGCGACGCTGTCGCGAAGAATTGCTGTTTACTATTTTTGTCCTCGCGCGGCTGAAAAGAAAAAACACGCCGGCCCATCTCGAGTCGATTGACCCTTTGATCGACAAAATCGAGGATTGGGAGGTCTGCGACCAACTATCAATGACGGTGATCGGTGAAATCGTTGCGGGCGCGCCAGAAGAAGCCGCTCGCCTCGAGAAATGGGCCCAGAGTGAAAACCGCTGGCGCCGACGCGCGGCTGTCGCCTCAACGACCGCCCTCAATCAAAAAGGTCGCCGATTGACCGGACCAACACTTCAGATCTGCCGCCATGTGATGGCCGAACGAGACGCCGGGGTGAAAAAAGCTGTCGGATGGGCGTTACGCGAGGCCACGAAGAGCGATCCCGAGGCCGTCTATCGCTTCCTGCTCGAGTGGAAGTCAACGGCCGCGCCCCGCATCTTGAATGAGGGCTCCCAAAAACTTACTGCCGGTCAGCGCAAAGCGATTTTGCGTTAGCCAGGGTTCGAGTCGCCACCCAATCAGAACCGTTGATTGATCTCCAGGAAATGACCGTCCGGGTCCCATGCAGCCATCGAGCGCATTTTGATCGGCTGGCCGTCTCGCCCTTTGAGTTCTTGATCGTACGGGGCCTTGTAGATTCGCGCGCCCAGCGCCGCCAACCGATCGTGCACGCCATCGCAGTCATCGGTGCCGATGACGAAAATGGTTGCGCCCACCGACAGGCCTTCGGCCGCCGACACCGGTGGCGCCGCCATTGGCGGATCGACAACCTGAAGCAACCCAATCATGCCGATGACCTCGTCCTCGCCCATGACCGTCGCAAAACGCCCCCTGGCACCCGGCGCCAAAGGGATGGCGTCGCCCAACACCGTTTCGCGATCCCAACCGACGCGTAGGCCGATCCCATCGCGGTAAAAAGCAATCGATTGATCGAGATCGCGTACAACGATTGTTGTCCGCCGTAGGATTGGCTGCATGACGCTGCTCCGCTGAACCGCGGCGAGCCTACCATGACGGCGCGTTTCACGCTGCGGTCATGGGCCCAGGCTGCCGTTGCGCCTCGGAAAACGAGTGTCGACGATGACGCGAAAACGAAGGTAATAGCTCAATGAACATCCCAACCGTCGACGACCTTGTCGCCC
>Ga0181593_10001654_pt1 | contig 20351 bp, 12 predicted proteins | sample 071ome_19_FD_133756 | JGI IMG/M metagenome (GOLD analysis project Ga0181593, IMG submission 133756) | Coastal salt marsh microbial communities from the Groves Creek Marsh, Skidaway Island, Georgia - 071413AT metaG (megahit assembly) | ecosystem: Environmental > Aquatic > Marine > Intertidal...
CGCTGAGCTCCATTCGCCCTTCAGAGATAATATGTTGAAAGAGGATTTTTAGATTTACTTCATGGTCGGAGAGATCTACTCCTCCCGAGTTGTCGATTGCATCCGTAAATATTGCCCCTCCCGACCGGGAAAACTCTATTCTCGCGCGCTGCGTGAAGCCTAGGTTGCCACCTTCTCCAATAACTCGAGCTCGGAGTTCCTGGGAATTGATACGTACTGCATCATTAGCACGGTCATTCACATCAGCGTGAGACTCATTTTTTGCTTTAACATAGGTTCCGATACCACCATTCCAGAGAAGATCGACCGGAGCTTTAAGTATATGACTAATGAGTTGCTCTCCATCAATACATTCAGGACAACTCTCTGGAAGAGCTAATGCAGAACGAACTTCTGGTGAAAGAGGAATCTCTCGATCTGCCCGATCAAATACGCCCCCCCCTCTACTGATCAGTGAAGAGTCGTAGTCACTCCAGGCTGACCTTTGGAGGTTGAATAGCCGATGGCGTTCACCGTAGGAGCGGAGAGGATCGGGATTTGGATCAAGAAAAATATGACGGTGATTGAAAGCCGCGATGAGTTTTATTTTGTCGCTTTCTATAAGCCCGTTGCCAAATACATCCCCCGACATATCTCCGATACCGATAACAGAAAAAGGCGTGGTTGCGTAGCGGATATCGAGGTTCGAGAAGTGCCGCTTTACTGACTCCCACGCCCCTCTTGCAGTGATGCCATAGAGCTTATGATCATATCCATCGCTGCCCCCAGATGCGAAGGCATCTCCCAGCCAGAAGTTAAATTCTTCCGTTGCAATTGCATTTGCTAAATCACTGAACGTAGCAGTTCCTTTGTCTGCAGCGACTACGAGATACGGATCCTCTCCATCGTATGCGATTACATGCTTCGGTCTAAGGACATGCTCCCCATCTCTGTTGTCGGTTATTGAGAGGAGTGCTCGTATAAACTCTTTGTATGCCAATGTTACTGCGATTTGTTGGTCATTGTGTGCAGTTGGCAGGTTCTTTACAACAAATCCCCCCTTTGCACCTTCAGGAACAATGAGAGCGTTCTTAACGTTTTGAGTTTTTACAAGATCAAGAATTTCTTGGCGAAAGTCTTGATGTCGGTCGCTCCAGCGAAGTCCCCCCCTTGCAACTTTTCCGGCTCTGAGATGAACACCTTCTAAGTTTTTTCCGCGAACAAAGATTTCATACTTTGGCCTCGGTTCAGGGATGATTTCCGCATTTTGGGAATGTATTTTCAGAGCAATAGTCGCCGTATTTTGAAAGAAGTTGGTCCGAGTTGTATGCTCTAGTAGATTTGAGAGCCCTCGAAGAATTCGTGTATGGGTAATATCTTTCACTTCTTTCAAGCTCTCTCTAAAGGTAGAGAGAAGAGCCATAAAACGCTCTTGTCGTGAGTCTAGAGACGACGATAGCTCTGGATTGAATCGCAGATCGAACATATTCCACAACTGATTCGCTGCTGCCGGAGCATTGACAAGAGCTTGCTGAATAACACTCTTTGATGCGAATTTATTGACCTGCCATAAGAGAGAACAATAGGTTCGAAGAAGCTCAATAGAGCGTAGGGGCAACTCTGCAGAGATGAGCAAGGCATTCAGAAGGTCGCTCTTCGCTTCATCCAAGAATATTGCCTTTAATCCGGGAGCAAGTACCTCGGAAAAACTTTCTAGGGAAATATGAGAACACTCTCGTGGTCTTACGAGAAATCTATGAATTGCTACTCTGTCTTTGTCTATTACCTTAATACGAAAGGAGTTTTCAGACAGTACCTCTAAGCCTGCATGTTCTAGAATCGGCAGGGTATGACTAATGGTTAAATTTGAGCCAAGTTTATACAAGACAAGAAAGAAGCTATTCGGGATATCTTCATCGGTCGGACGCATAGAAATGCGTATCGGCGAAGTCTTCTTTAGCTTCTCGATTTGCAGAATATCATGTGCACAATCTTCGACTGTCTGACTTGCCTGATAACGAGTATTAAACGCATCTCCATACTTTTTGGCAATATCCGATGGAGATTCGAAATCATTTGAATGAAAGATACGTTCTTCTAAGTTTTCTCTCCATCCTCTTGTCAGTTCTGCTATGTCAGTCTTCAGTTTGCTAATATCGATCTTTGGTAGCCCCGTCTTGGGCATTGAAACATGAAAGTAAAAACGTGCATGAGGCTTGTTAGAAAGATCAAGAAAGTACTCACTTGAACCTGGTGTTGCACAAAATACCTCTTCAACGAGAGCCTGCACACGATGCCTGACCTCGGTGTTAAACCTATCTCGAGGCATTATCGTAATAACTGATGCGCTGCGTGACTGTTTATCAACTTTTACGGATATATGAGTTTCATTCCTATTTTGAACATTGAGAATCGTGTAGATAACAGAGCGCAGGCTTTCAATGTCAAGACGAAGAGCTTCCTCCTTTGGCATGGAATTGAAGATTTTTGTAATACCTTTATGGTTGTGCGAGTGTTCAGGCGCACCCTCCGATTCAAGGAGCGTATTGAGTTTCCTCTTTAAGAAAGGGACCTCCGCCGATTTTTCGGCAAGTGCTGAGGATGTGAGTAAGCCAGTGATTTGGTAAATAGTGCGCGTATTGCCATCTGGAGAAGTATCTGAAGCAGTTATATTCAGTAGTCTTGAGCGCCTTTGCACAAAGCTTTCAGAACGCAATCGAGATATCATGAGTAGGACATTTTCATCCTCGAAGTTACGTAAATCTTCTCTCAGTTCGTCATGAAGTGCTGAGACATATGCACCAGTCAAGCGGTGTATTCCAAGAGTAATTTCTGTTTTTTGGGGCTGAGTTTCTGGTGAGGAGCTTTCCCAGACTGAGAGCCCTGTCAATAAGAATCCTCCCTGGCTGATCCATCGAAGGGATGATGCGGCATCATTTCGATCAATCGGGGATATGCCAGGAGCAGGCTTCGTAGTTTCCATTATGCGCGAGAGGGTCTCTATACGAACGAGGATTTTCGTGAAGTCATCAGTTGCGGCGCAAACGTGGGTTAGTGAGCGTTCTATCGCCTTTTTGAGAATAAGCTGTTCAGAAGGATTTATGTTTGAAAGTTGAACATAGCAGCAGGAAAGACGCTTTCCACCTCTCAAGAGTATTGGGTGTAATAATACTTCTATGGAAGCGCCACCTTGTAGCAAGCATTCGCGGATAGAATTGATAATAAAAGGACGGTCACCAAGAACTGTGAAAATGTGAAGGAAGCCTTTTGATGATTGATCTGATTGATCATTACTCTCTGCCTGGTCGCTAATGTAGACAACCTGGGTTCCGTCACCCTCGAGAAATTGTTGAATACGTGAATTCAGCTCTTTGGTGATCCATCTGAGTTCCTTCATCGACTGGCGCGAGACAAACTCTTCCGGCGCCTCTGTGAAAAGTGCTCCTGCTAGCTCTTGCAGTGGTTCAGAGTCGTGAATGAACTCATCAGAGTCGTCGTTGTTTGCGATGTAAGAGCGGAGCTCTGCGACTTTCGAAAGCGAAGCTTTCCTATCATCGAATGGAATTTGATTCTCGCTGTCACTACTGCTCATGATCCCTCTCTATCAGTACACGCTTCTTCGCCACTGCGTCATGATTCCTATCCGCTGTTCTCTTATTGACGAGTATTCTCTTCTTTACCCGTGAACGCTGAGCTCGCAGCAGTCCTCAGAGAGTACTGGAAAGATGGATAGAAATACAGAATTCTCGCCTTTTGGGGCTGAGTTTGAATCAGGAAGTTCAGCCTCAGAAGAGAGACAGGGAGCTCAGGCCGTCGGTGAGCCGTCATGAGAGGTATCGAGTGCTGCCAAAATATTTCGGAGAGTGGGATTACTATGCATCTTTGTCACAGTAAAATGAGGGAAACCTGAAAAATAATCATAGTAGAAAAGTGAGTTTGTAACAGATTTTACTCAGGAAAAATATTTTCAATGTGTGGATAAGCTGGCTACTATACTGATTTTATTGCACAATAAGATATTGACGTATCTTTTCCTGAAACCCGTCAATAGCTCGGCGTGTCAAAGATAGAGTGGTACGGGACTTGCCAACAACTTGACAGAGTTTGTTTGGTAGTAGGGAAACCGTGTTGAGCCAGAGGGTAGAGAACGTGTCAGGTCTACTTTCCTCAAGAGTTTCCTCCCGATGTGAATTCTTACGTTTTTGCAGTTTCCACGGATTTGGTTTTTTTTCGCTAAGGAGAGCGATATGCAAGGTTCCCAAGGTTGTGCTGCCGTGTCAGACAATAGTGCACTGTACTTTTCAAGTTCAGAAGGAGGCACTACTCACCCTATTACTTCAAATTTCCAGCAAAATTCATTTGCCGGGATCATTAGCCAATGTAACAAGATGCAAGGCGTATTTTCAGTCCTTGAAAAAGTTGCGGCAACGGATGCAACTGTTCTGATTTTGGGAGAAAGCGGAACAGGGAAAGAGCTGGTAGCTCACGCATTACATACTCTCAGTAAAAGAAGGGGAAAGATTGTTCCAGTGAATTGTGGAGCAATTCCTGAAGAGATTCTCGAGAGCGAGCTGTTTGGACATGAAAAAGGTGCTTTTACAGGAGCCTCTAACAATAAGATAGGACGGTTTCAACTCGCAGATGGGGGCACAATCTTTCTGGATGAAATCGGTGAGATGAGTCCTAAGTTGCAGGTGAAGCTGCTTCGAGTGTTGCAGGACCAAATTATTGAACCAGTAGGTTCTACGCGTTCTATTCCTATTAATGTACGCATTGTTGCTGCTACGAATAAAGACCTGAGAGAAGAGGTGAAGGCTGGGCGCTTCCGAGAAGATCTTTTTTATCGTTTGCAAGTTGTACCAATAGAGTTGCCAGCCTTACGAGAAAGAGGCTCTGATATTAGTCTGCTTGCTCAATATTTCCTTCAGCGTGAAGGCTTAAATTTAAAGCGTTCGAATCTTCATTTCAGCTCACAGGCTCTTTTACAACTCACGTCGTTTGAGTGGCCAGGAAATGTTAGAGAATTAGAAAACCTTATTCGTCGTTTGGCAGTATTAGCCGATAATGATGAGATTACTATCAGAGACTTGCCAGCATACCTCCAAGGAGAAGGGAGTCAGGCACAGGACTCTGCCGTGCAAGTAGCTGAGATTCCCGAGAAGGGTTTAGATTTTAATACGGTCGTCGATTCATTCGAATCAAACCTGATTCTCAAAGCCCTTGAAAAGACTGAGTGGAATAAGAAAGCGGCCGCAGAGCTTCTACAGCTTAATCGAACAACCCTGGTTGAGAAGATTAAAAAGAAGGGTCTAGAGAGATTTCGGACGGAGATTCCGTTGACTGCAGAGCCTGTACGTCCGCAATTTGCATTTTCTAATTAGAGAGTCATTCCATGAAAGTATATCTTTTTCTGTCAATAATATTGGCGCTGCTTGTCCTGACAGATAGGAGTCAGGCGCAGCACCCGATAGATATTCAAAAGTTGACAGCATCTGGTCATTACTATGAGGCATTAGTGCTGTTCGAAAAATTGCCCGAGCGAAGAGTCACACCAGAAGCGATTGAATCTGCTGCGCGTAGTGCATGGGGATTGAGTCTTCTTGATAAAGCCACTTCATATCTTGACCAATTGTTAAGAGAAGAGAGCCTGTCAAATGAAAAGCGTGCGAAAATACTTTCGATGCGTGCAATGATCGAACTCCATGGTAAAAAGCCTCGTGTGGCAATCTTATTTGGAGAACGAGCCCAGGAGTTATTGCCAAGCGCTACAGAGTTGAGGGGCAGTATACTGATGTTGCTCGGTGATGCTCACAGTGCCCTCGATCAGTTTGGAGCGGCTCGAGGGTTCTATCTTCAAGCATTCGATGAGGTATCTGAAGAACTCATCGCTGATACGGCTTTTCGGATAGCCGAGGTAGAGCGACATCTTGGGAATCTTGAGGAAGCGATTTCTTTTTACCGAAAAGTTCCGGTTTCACATGAGCGAGCTCCTGAAGCCATGCGTGCTCTTTCAGAGGTGGCCTTGCAACTGAAAGATTACGGCGGGGTAAGGGTCTGGTTAACGAAGGGAAGGGAGCTGTATCCAGACTATTTTCTTGATAGTTGGGTTGAATACGCGCTCGGACGTTCTGCATTCGAATTAGATGAGATCCGAGCTTTGAAGAGAATTCGTCAAGCAGCGGCTGAAAAATATCCTCTTTCAGATAGTTGGATTACATTACTAAATGCTTTAGCGGAGAGTGCGGAATGGAACACCTTGCTCAAAAACTAGCAAAGCCAGCGGAATCATCCCGATCACTGAATGAGCTTGTTGTCTCGATCGAGGACTATAAAGTTCTCTCTAATGCATTCCAACGATTTAGTGAAGCAAGCATACAACTCCAGTCAAAATACGAAGAGCTCCGTCAGGAAAGTCAACAACTGCGCCTTGAACTCCAAAGAAAAGAAGAGGAGATTAAGAAAAGCGAACGGTTAGCCACTCTCGGAAAAACTGCTGCTGCTTTAGCACATGAGATTCGCAATCCGTTGGGTGCTATGACCCTCTATACATCATTGTTACGTGAAGACCTCAGTGATCAGCCAGATCAACAAGAGATTGTGGTAGCCATTGAACGAAGTATAGGAACGCTCAATCATGTTGTAAGCAATATTCTTCATTTCACAAAAAACGCCGCCCCTGTCAGGGTACCGGTATCATTGTCAGCGATACTTCACGAGCTTAGTGGTCAATGTGAGCAGATGTATCCTGAAACAAGAATCAACCTGAGAGAACGAGGAAGTTGCTTCGTCATGGCAGATGAAACGAGGATGAGGCAGCTCTTTACGAACCTTCTAATGAATGGAGTGCAAGCGCAGGGTTATGAGGGCACCCTCGAAGTGCTTCTATGGGCTAGAAATGATCGTGTCCACGTACGTATTCGCGATCGTGGAGATGGGATTCCATTTCATAGTCTAGAAACGATCTTTGAGCCTTTTACGACCAGTAAACCAGAAGGGACTGGGCTAGGTCTTGCCATTTGTCGGCAGATTGTAGACTTGCACGAGGCAGATATCAAAGCTGGGAATAGGAGAAACGGTGCCCAGTTTACGGTTACATTTTTCAAATAGTCGTGTCGAGAGGAGAAGTATTATGAATGAGTTAAAAATTTTGGTTGCAGATGATGATCCGCAAATGCAACTTGCTTTGAAAGCTGGACTCAGCAGGAATGGTCATTCTGTCTCTGTTGTATCTGATGGAGCTGCGGCCTTAGAAGCCGTTTCTCAAGAGAGTTTTGATCTCCTCATTACTGATCAGCAGATGCCAAATATGACAGGACTCGAGCTTCTTAAAGCTGTGCAGGAAAAGTTCTCTCAGCTTCCGGTCATCATGATTACGGCTCACGGAACTATTACCCAGGCAGTGGATGCGATGCAGCAAGGAGCTGCTGACTTTATCTCAAAGCCATTCCGGAATGAGGAATTACAAAGAGTTGTTGATCGAGTTGTCTCACCAGAAGTTACGCAACACAGAAAGACAGCTGGTTCGCAGGGAGCTATGGGGCGGCCTATCGTTACTCAGGACTCACTCATGAAGCGAGTTCTAGAAGTCTGTGAATCGGTTTCACGGAGTGATGCGACTGTCCTGATTCAAGGCGAATCTGGAACAGGAAAGGAGCTGGTAGCGAGATTGATTCATGATTCAAGTCCGAGAGTGCATCAGCCTTTCGTTGCCGTTAATTGCGCAGCTCTTCCTGAATCTCTTCTTGAGAGCGAGTTGTTTGGGCATGAAAAGGGTGCGTTTACTGGAGCTCAAACCAAGAAGATTGGAAAATTTGAATTAGCACATGGCGGCACAATTCTACTGGATGAAATTTCCGAGATGGAGCTTGGGCTTCAGGCGAAACTACTACGAGTTTTGCAAGAGCGAGAAGTCGATCGCGTTGGTGGTAAGAGTCCAATTTCAGTTGATGTACGAGTAGTGGCAACTACCAATAGAAATCTTGAGGATATGGTACAGCGAGGTGAATTTCGCGCAGATCTATTTTATCGGTTGAACGTAATACCAGTGACACTACCAGCATTACGACACCGAAAGGGAGATGTGAAAATTTTAACCGAGCACTTTTTGAAGAAATATTTGGGTGCGCAAGCTCCTCAACTACCAGTTGAGGTCCTCAATGCGCTGCAGGCATATCAGTGGCCTGGCAATATTCGTGAACTTCAAAATGCAGTGGAACGTGCCGCGATACTTTCGAGCGGTCGAACGCTTGAGCAGAGAGATTTTCTTCTCACCGATAACGTATTAGCGAATGTTGCTGGAGGAGCGCCATCACTTCGTGAGTCCATTGATATAGTAGCGAGACCAGAGGGGAGTGAAGAGATTCAGAGTGTGATTACTGAAGACGAGAATCTACAAGATTCTCTACAAATCATTCCTGGAATGACTGTGCATGAGGTCGAAAGAACCCTGATTATCGAGACCCTGAAGGCAAATGATGATAACCGAACTCAGGCAGCGAAGAGTCTTGGAATTAGTATCCGGACTTTGCGGAATAAATTGAATGAATATCGCGAGCAGGGATTTATCGCGAGGTAACTGAGCTGCAATAAGAGGGATGAATGCGACGGCGATGAACCTCCCAGCTGTGATGCTCGCCAGAAGCATGCTTCTGTGTGTTGATGCTTCTAATTCGTAGCATCGCGGGTAATACAGGCAAGATATCCGTATTTACGACCTACTGGTCTTAAAGATACTGAATATGCGCCATGCTTACGTAAAGTGTCTATGCTTGACCATTGGTCTGGTAAGGCCTTGATGTGAGAAAATAGTTCGGGAGAGAATTCCACATGAAATAGACGAAGCCACCATTGAAGCAGTTTTTGGAACCATATTGGATATCCAGACTGATCCCAAAAATCTACAATCCAGACTCTGCCCCCCTTGGGTATAAGTGTCAGTGCATGATTGAGTGCTAGAATTGATTCTGGAATCATCGACAGGGAGTAAGAGAATAAAATATCTGAAAATGTGCCTCTCGAAAACAGCTCACTGGGCCCGAATGACTCGGCATATCCATAGGCAAAGTGAATTTGACTTTTAGTAGGCTGGTGCTTTTTCGCATACGCGAGCATTTCAGTTGAGGCATCCAATCCAAAGAGTTCTGGAGCTTGAGTGGTATGTCCTGCTTGAACTGAGGCCTGGACCATTCGCTCCAGGATAAAGAGATTTCTTCCTGTTCCACAGCCTATTTCAAGGAGCGATTCAGGTCTGGAAGCAATAATTTCTTTCAGGATGTGATCTCTCCCGAATAAGTAGTACTTTCGCGTAACATCATAGAAATGCCTTTGAAGCGAATAGATATTATTCAAGAGTTCGCCATGGGAGCGGTGCTCATGGTTGTCGGAGGAATGGCTACTTGCTTGCGAATCGATGCCAGGCTCCGAGGACGGGGGCTGAGCAGACGTCACTTCTCCCTTATTTTCGGCACGATTCAAGCTTTCTCCTTTTATCTCCGTTCGTAAATGTGAAATCCGCCATAGACAGCTGAACGGTCCTTTTCATAAAGCTCTTTCGAGAGCTCGCTATGGTATACAAATTGCGACAGAAGACTCTCTGGTAACAGATCGCCGATCGGCGAACGCGAGCCTGCAGTTCGGAATATGATTCGTGACCCTGGCTCTCCTGCATCAGCTATTGCTTGCCACTGGTTAATGACCTGCTGTTGGGTCATCCAATCTTGTGAGTCAAGAAAGACAAACGCATTCAGAGACCCCTCCTGAGCATTTTGAATAAATGAAGTTGTTGTAGTTACTGTTGTTGTAATGCGAGCCACTCTACTTCGAATCGTATCATAGTGTTCTTCTTGCAAGTAAAGCGGCAACGCATTTTGTTCATTCACGTTATATTGTCTCGCAAAGGCCTGCCACGCGAAGTAGTTTTCCTGCACTGGGAAATTGCATGCCAATCTCTCAATCCTTCTTTTGTAAACATCGACAATGCTTTCTGCGTCTTCTTTGAGTGCTGTGAACTGCTGCGGTGGTATGCCCAAGCTGTATACCGTAATAGGTAATTTTCCAAATGTCTTGACGAGCCAGTGTTCAAACGTCGGGGCAAGATGTTTTTGAAATAAATCTCTCTGTTCCTCTAAAGATCTGGCTTCGAGTATTTTTTCTGGAGAGCATTTTGCAAGCCGACAAAGCCAATGAAGGAGACGGATAAAGAATCCGGAACGTGTGTAGTTGTAGAGGTTTTTAGCGAAAAAATCGATTCTTCGGGAGGCTCCAACTCGAAACATTGACGGAGACTCCCAGAAGTGTCGCGCCTGATCGTCAAGGTGTGGACGAATATACTTCTCGTAAGCAACCAGATTTTCAGGTCCTTTCGCAGAGCCAAAAAACTGAAGTAAGGAAGGGTAATCTGGTAAGTATTCAATCGCTGCAAGGCGAAGTCGAGCAAGCTGCATGTGATTAGGATTAAGATCAACTGCGTGAATCTCAGCGGGATCGTAGGCAAGATAGTTGAGCAGGTTACAGCCACCAGAGCTGATGGTGAGAATCTTTGAACGCTCATTAAGATTTAAGGCCTGTGCATCAACCACGGGATCTTCCCAGATCTGGTTATACACCATTCCGTCAAACCAGAGGCAAAAGAGTTTTTCGAGAATCCCTTGCTTGTTGTGGATAGCATTTTGCTGTACCGCGCCCTTCAGGATTTCCTTTGTATCAGTCTGCGGCTGAGAAGCTTCTGAGAGTTGCATTTGTATCATGACTCCTAAAAACAAGGGGGTTACTTACTTGTCTATTCTGCTCAAGACGGGAGCAGGGAGAAAACGACCTCTATCGCTGTTCGCTTCTGCTGAGTCCCTTACTAGAGGTGCGGAAAGTCTACCTTAAATATCCTTAAATGCCGAGAGGATGACAAAAATGAGTGAAAATATTGAAAAGAGTGGAAATCGTATCGACCATTCTACGGGTACAGGGCCTTGTAATTTCAGGAATTGCCCTAGGCCAAGCGAAATCTCTTGCAACATTACTGACTCAGCGGGAGAAATGTGGGATGGTACTGTTCTGGTTCATCCTCATGTATTTTAGAGGTCTTCATCTGTTTGCTCTGCTGCATAAGTACTCTGTTGCACAAGTACTCTGTTGCATAAGGATACCTGCTGAATAGGGAGACTTTGGATTCAGCGTATGGAAGATATTTTTGAAATTTTTGGTGGGAAGCCCCTTCGTGGGAGCGTTCGAGTGGGTGGAGCAAAGAATGCTGCGCTGCCGATGATGATATGCTCTCTGCTCACTACCCAGCCGTGTAAATTACGGAATGTACCCCACTTACTGGATGTGGATATTCTCATGAAGCTCCTCGGACAGCTTGGGGGTGAGAGCCGCTTTTCTCAACCTGGAGTCCTAGACATTGTTATTCCATCTTTGAGGAGTTATGAAGCCAGCTATAGCCTTGTAAAATCATTGAGAGCATCATTTTGGGTGCTTGCTCCGCTCTTGGCTCGCGGAGGATCCGCGCGAGTTGCAATGCCTGGTGGTGACCTGATCGGGGCGAGACCCGTTGATATCCATTTAGAGGCTCTTCAAGAAATGGGAGCTGAGATACGTCTTCGGAACGGAGTGGTAATTGCTGAGGCCCCTTCACGTCTCAAAGGTGCTGAACTCACTTTCCGCTTTCCTTCAGTGGGAGCAACTCATCAGATTCTCATGGCTGCTGCTGCAACCGATGGAAAAACAGTGATACGGAATGCTGCTCGGGAGCCTGAGGTGATAGCTGTTGGCACCCTGCTCTCACAGATGGGGGCAGAGATAGAGGGATTAGGCACGTCCGAGATCCTTATTCGCGGTAATGATGCGTTAAAAGGTTTTGATTCAGCAGTAATCGGAGATCGGATTGAAGCGGCTTCATACCTACTTGCAGCGGTCGCTGCGACGGGTTCAGTCTCTGTTGCCGGAATCTCTCAAGATTATTTTGGTGAATTTTCAACGATACTAGAACACCTGGGGGCGGATGTAAGTTGGAAGAGAAGCGCTGATCCTGTGTTAGCTGATACGGTGTCACTCACCATGTCCGGAAGACCTGCACCAGTAAAAGTTTTAACTGGGCCCTTCCCATTATTTGCGACTGATATACAGGCTCCACTACTAGCGGCATTGACGCTTTGTAAGGGAGAGAGCTCAATTTCTGAGACCGTTTATGAAGGACGTTTTGGACATGTGTCTGAGCTTTCACGATTAGGTGCGAAGATATCTCTGGCAGGCTCTGTTGCCACCATACAAGGTGTCTCTCACTTGACTGGAGCGGTAGTAGAAGCAAGAGACATTCGGGCAGGAGCTGCTATGGTAGTTGCTGGACTTGCGGCGAAAGGACGTACGGTCATAGAGGAAGGACAACATTTGAGACGCGGATATGATGACCTCGAGAGAAAAATTCGAGAATTAGGTGGCAGAATCGTGAGTAGTTCAGAAGAAATGGAAGAGTTAAGCCTCATAGGTTGCTAGCTCATGCAAAAGAAAACCTCTGCATTCAATCAATTTCAGCAAATTGAGCTCGGTATATCTGCTAAGCTCGTTTATCATCCTGAAAAATTTATTGAACATTCAGGTGTTCTCTCAATTCGGAAAGCGCTCTTGCATATTTTGAATCAAGAGCATTATCCAGTTATTTCAATTGTTGGAGGAAAGCGTTCAGGAAAGACCCATTTGGCTCACTTTCTCAACTTTGGATTACGACAAGCTGCGGAGCGTTTTGAGCCTCGAATAGAGGTTGAATTTTTTCAAGGCACAGAATTCTTGGATTCAATTCAAGAGGGCAGAAGTTTTCACTGGAGCAATGCAAAGCACTGCATTCTCATCGATGATGCAGATCAGCTACTGGTTCATTTTTCGAGAGGGAACTCGGGTCCCATGGTGAAATGTATTGAAGATTTGAGGGTACATGGTGGTCTTATAATTTTCTTCCGAGCAGAGGACTCCTCATTTTATGAATTTGATGAACATCTAGGAACGCGCTTTGCTGCAGGAACAGAGTTCCTGATTGGTAATCCTGACAGGAGTGAATTATCGTTACTTCTACAAGCACTGTCAGCGCAGCGAGGATGGCGATTCAATGATCGTATGGTGAAATACCTCGAGAAACGGCTATGTGTCGGGGTCAAAGACATTGAAAGCTATCTAGAACGAGTGCAGCTTCTCTCTCGCCTCAGAACTGATAAAGTTGATTTCTCTCTTTTGGGTGATGCGCTGTAGCGATACCCTTCTATGGAAGGGCTTCCGTTTGATAAAAATCTTGTAGGAGATACAGATAACAAGCTAATCTTGCACTCTGTTAAACCGATTAGCTCTTGTGAGGAACGCTATGGTAAAAACACCATCTACGATGGTCGAACTTGGAACGCCCGCTCCTTTGTTTTCACTGCCAGACGTATGTACTGGAAAACAGGTGTCGCTCGACGACTTTAGTGACCAAAAAGCATTATTGGTGATGTTTATTTGTAATCATTGCCCATTTGTCATCGCGATTCATGACGTTCTCTTAGCACTGATACGAGAGTACGAGAATAAGTCTCTTGGAGTGGTCGCTATCAGTTCAAATGATGCAAGCCAATACCCAATGGACGGGCCTGAAGAAATGAGTGCAAGAGCAGCTAAATACGATTATTCATTTCCATATCTCTATGATGAGAAGCAGGCGGTGGCTCGTGATTTTGATGCAGCGTGTACTCCCGATTTTTTTCTCTATGATGAGAATAGAGCGTTATTCTACAGGGGACAATTTGATGCTAGTCGTCCAGGAAATGATATAAAAGTAACTGGATGTGACCTTCGCTTTGCAATTAATGCTGCATTAGCAGGTGATGCACCGCCCTCTGAACAGTCGCCGAGTATTGGCTGTAACATAAAATGGATTTGAGCGGCGGAAGAGAGGTGTATCCTAGAAAGGATGCGTAGTATTCGATATGAGTGATGCCTTGATCAAGCGACACTTTTTAGGGTGGAATCAACACTTTCTTCATCTCGTAGCCTCTTGGCTCTCGGAAGATGCTGAAAATCCATTTTGGCTCCAGGACTACGTGTGTGCACTGCCGGGAAAGAGAGCAAGTCGACGACTCAATGAAATTCTGACTATGAGAGCAGCAGAACACGGAACAGCTCTTGTCCCCCCAGAGTATTTATCGATCGGTCTATTGCCAGAATACATTGCCGGTGAGAAAGGACATTACCTATCAAATCGAGAAGTGGAGTTTATCTGGGAAGAAGTGCTGTTAGAAGGGGAGGAGCAAGATTTTGGCTGGCTCACAGGCGTAAAAGATATTCGAACGGCAGCTCGACAGTTAACAGCTTTATGGGAAAAACTTGGACAAGCTGGATATACGTTCAGCGGAGCAGCGGAGATCATCCAGCAGCGGATGGCTGAATTAACATTTTACGAAGAACGCTGGGAACAACTTGTTGCATTAGAGCACCTATTTGCCCAGAAAATATTGGATTATGGGCTCCGTGAGCGGTCTCTTCAGCGACAGAGTGCGCTTTTGAAGAGTTTTGCATCAGACGGGAAAAAACTCGTAATTATTGGAGCATTAGACTTAAGTCTAGTCCATCAGACATTTTTACAGAGAGCCCCCTGTGAAACGCATCTCCTGATTCCACTTCCAGAGCAACATGCAGGTGGTGTTAATGAGGCTGGCGCGTTGATTCCAGAATACTGGACCGATGTACATGCGCAAGAGGGGCTCGTAGAAGGTGCTATGCGTAGTGTTGCAGACTGCGAATCGGAAGCAGCCATAACTGTTGACGTATTACAAGAGGCTCTCAGCAATGGGATTCATCCACAGGATATCACCGTGAGTTTTGCTGATGAGCAACATGAACCCTTGGTTCGACAGAGCCTTGAAGCATATAATATTTCCCATCATACATTTGCCAGGTGTGGTGGGGAGTATCGTTCTCTCTCTCTCTGGTTCAAAGCGGCATCTCTATTTCTTGAAAACCCTTTGGCGCAGACCGCCGTGACGCTTTTGAAATCTAAATGGTCTGCGTATCTTCTTTTAGAAGAGAACACGACAGAGTCTTTTTTGCATCTCGAGCGTATTATAACGGAAAGATGTCTTTCACGAATTTTCCCCCTTAACAGTAATCAATTCCCTGGTGACGTATCAGCTGATATGGACGAGTTGAGACATGTCGATGTGTTTTTAGAAGTATTTAGTGAGGAGATGTCACCACAATATTTTATAGAGACCCTCGAAAAGCATGTGATGGCAACTTTACAGCATCATATAGCAGAACAAGGGGTCTTTTCAGAGGTTCTCATGGGGCTTGAATCTGAATTTGAGCGCCAACTCCGCTTGGTCCGGCGGCCAGAAGAATATTTCTCATACCTTGCTGATTTAGCACTTCGGCTTGGAGCTGGACAAGAGCCTGCAGCTCAAGGGCCGCGCGACTCGGAAATTGAGCTAGTCGGTTGGTTGGAGACGCTTTTTGATGATGCAGAGCACCTTCTTGTTTTGGGATGTCATGACAAAGTACTCCCGGCAGGCGAGCGAGAAGGAGCGTGGCTTCCAGAAGCGTTGCAGGGCTTGCTCAAAATGGAGACGAAAGAGCGACAATTTGTTAGAGACTATGTATATGCTCTTCATGCGCAGCACTCGAAGCAGCGAGTAACCTTCATATTTCCGAAAATGAGTATCAATGGAGATTACTATCGCCCGTCGCGTCTTTTTTTTGGTGGTGCATTGGAGACGAAGCTGTGTAATGCGAAAAAGTCATTAGTCGAGGTTCCTGAACACGCGAGATTGATGAGTTACGGTGAGGGATTTGGTGACACAGGTGGATGGTTTTTAGAAAACTTCATGCAGATCGAGACAAGAGAAGTCGAAGCGATGTCCGTCACATCATTTCGTGACTATCTCCTATGCCCATTCCGATTTTATCTCAAGCATATCCTGAGATTGCGAGCATTTGATCCGATTCAGGAGGAGCTCAGTGCTATGCAGTTTGGCACCCTGTTTCACAATATAGTGGCTAACTTTGGGAACTCGTCAGTCAAGGATTCTTCCAATCAAGAGGAGATATTAGATTTTTTACTCATCGAATTAGAGCGCGTGCGGCACAAAGCATTAGGTTCAGCAATCAAACCAGCTGTTGAGGTTCAGTGCCTACAGCTTGAGGAGAGGCTGACTGGATTTGCGCGAGTGCAAGCAGCCTGGAGGAGAGATGGCTGGCAAATTGTTCATGTTGAGCTTCCATTCTATGAGAAGAAAGTTGGTCTCCAGACATCCGCTGGAGCAATGGGTCTTAGGGGCCAGATCGACAGAATTGACTTTCATCCTGAGCTCAAGAAGTGGGTTGCACTTGACTACAAGACCTCCATGAATCCATTTGCTCCAGAGAAAACACATCAGATAGACGAAGAATGGTGCGATCTTCAGCTTCCATTGTATGAGTTTGCAATGCGAGCCTTAAAATTTAAGGGAGATATTGAGCTCGGCTATTTTGTTTTACCCGCTAACGTAAGTAAAAGTGCGGTGTTGATTGCCTCTTGGTCAGAGAGTCAGCTAAAAGAGGCCCAAGGGGCAGCTCAACAGGTAGCACAGAATGTAATTCGCGGCGAGTTTTGGCCTCCGAATATTCTCGAAAGTAGGTTCGATGACTTCTCTGAGCTAATAGAGCCTGATCAGCACTCAGCGCTTTTAGAATATTCCGACGGCAGAGAGGAGGGATCGTGAGTTTTGAGCCTCTCATAATGTTTCAGGCAAGTGCTGGATCGGGTAAGACCTATCAACTCGTCCGAAGATATGTTTCTTTATTAGCAAGGGGAGCTCGGCCTGATGGTATCCTTGCTACAACGTTTAGTCGAAAGGCTGCAGATGAAATATTTCAAAGAATAGTTTCCCTTCTTATTGAGTGTGCAGAAGATGAAACTGCCGCACAATCAGTAGCTTCTTTTATTGAAGTGCCAACCTTTGATTCTGTGAAAGCTGGAGAGCTGCTCACCACGCTCTTAGAGCAGATTTCGTCTTTGCCTATAGAAACACTCGATAGTTTCGCACAAAAATTTGCCCGATTATTTTCATCAGAGATTGAGCTTCCAGATACGTGGGATATTCCCTCGCAGTACCATATGCAGCAGTTGGAGCAGATGGTTTTGCAGGATGTCCTGCAGAAAAAAACACCCGAAGAGAGGCGGGAATTGCTCTATACCATTACTACTGCTGATGCTTCGCGAAGTGTATTTAATAGAATATTCCAAAAACTTACACGCCTCACCGATCTTTCACTTCATGTACCTGTCGAGGCATGGGATTGGTCATTCGACGAGCTTGAGCCAAAATTCTTTACGTCTTCAGCAACCAACGTAAAAGAGATCGTTGATAGCTTCGATAGGTTACCCGATGTCCTACGATTAAATGGTGCTCCAGACCTCCGTTGGAAGAAAATGTTGACCAAAAGTAAAAGTGCCCTGAAGGAAGAAGCTTGGAGTGAGTTTATCAAGAGTGGATTAGCGAAATCGCTTTTAGAGGGGAAAACAGAATTTTCTGGAACCGAGATCCGCAAAGACTGGGAGGAAGCATTTCGAGAGGCTCTTAGTTTCGTATCTCAAAGGATAGCCGAGGATATGCTGAAGGATAGTAGGTTTGTTGGTTCCTTTCTTGAGAGTTACCAAGCTGCACTATTAGCCGAAAAGAGTCGTAGTCGTTGCTATGGCTTTTCTGATATTAAAATATTACTGGCGAATACGGTAAGTTCTCTTGATATGCTCCATATCGCTTATCGGCTGGATCGCCGCATTTCACATGTCCTCATTGACGAATATCAGGATACGACCCGAAGTGAGTGGCACGTACTCTCGAAACTTACGGATGAGATAGCATCTTCGCCGGATAATGAACGAAGCGCTTTGATCGTTGGAGATCCAAAACAAGGTATTTATGGATGGCGTGGTGGAGTAGCCACTCTTTTTCGCGAGGTAAAAGAGAGCTATCCCCATATGCGGAGCGTAGATTTAAAGGAAAGTTATCGCTCCAGTCCGATAGTTATTTCATTTCTTAACAAGCTATTCACCGATTTAGAAGAATGTTCGCTTTTTGATGAGCATCGTAGTGTGGTTAAGGACTGGCTTGGTGCGTACAGCGCGCATCATGCAGCTCGCAATGATATTCCGGGATATATCTCACTGGAGACTATCGGTGAAGAGGAATCAGCAGGGTCTTCCTCAGAGTACATCGCTGATAGGGTAAACGAACTCTTGCAGCAAAACAGTTCTTTAGAGATAGCCATTCTGGTTAGAAAGAATAAAGAAATCCTGCCGTTTGTTCGAGCATGCGAATCTCTCGGATTGCAGGTTAGTGCTGAAGGTGGAAGTGCTCTGACTGATTCAGTAATTGTCGTCGCGTGTTTACATCTTCTTCAGATTGTAATGTATCGAGGCGATACTCGGAGCCGCTATCATATTCAACAGACTCCAATCGCAGAATGGTTAGTAAACCGATATGGGGATTTCGATGGTGGCCTCGATTCCTTGACAGCTGAAATTGCCGAAAGAGGTCTCGCTTCAGTGTTACAGGACGTAATCACAGCATGCATTAAGATTTCTACACCTAGAGATGTGACTCGGTGTGAGCAGCTGATGAGACTTGCTCTCGCGCACGATAATAAATCATATTCGCAGATTGGTGATTTTATACGGTATGTACGAGCGGAGCGGGTACAAGATGAGGGTGCTGGAATTGTGAGGGTAATGACTATTCACAAGTCCAAGGGTCTAGAATTTGATGCAGTGTTCTTGCCTGAGTTGACCTATGCAATGGATACTGCGCAGGATCGTGATTTCCTCAAGTATGAAAGGCTTTCCGGCGAAATTGAAAAACTCCTCCCGTATGTAAAGAAAGAGGAAAGACAGCTCTTTGGCAGAATTGAGAAAATGTATAATGCTGTCATACGGAATCAGTTGACCGAAGAGCTCTCGGTTCTCTATGTAGCTTTAAGTCGGGCAAAATATGCTTTATACCTCTATGCGCAAGAGACGGGGAAAGGAGTTAAGCTCACGCCTGCGAATATCCTGATTAAAGAGTTTCTCAACGGAGGAGAGTCTACTTATGAAGACGGGAATTCTCAGTGGGCGAATCATATTCACGTACAGGAGGAAAGTTCGGAACTGAATTCAGTGCGATATGTAGTTCGTCAAAAGTCTCAGGAAGGAACTCTCCGAAAGAAGTTCTTGCAAAAGAAAAGACCATCCCAAAGCAACAATTCCTTGGTGATAAGAAAGAACTCACGTGCTCAGCTCCGAGGAACTCTGATCCATCGGCTGATAGAAAAGATTGATTGGTATCCGAATAGAGAGGAGCAGCCATCTTTCTTAAAAGACCTACTCATGTCGTGTGTAGCGGGTATTGATCCAACCACGGAATCATTATCAGATGAGATTGTATCGATTCTGCAAACAGAAGTAGTTGCACATTGTTTCCAATCCAGCCGTTATGGCGCTAACCCGTCACAGCTGAAGCTTTATCGTGAGCTTCCGTTTAGCTTTATAGAGCAGGAAATGAACAGTGAGCAGTACGTCGTCAGTGGAGTGATAGACCGACTGGTGGTGAATGAAGATGGAGTTGCAGAGATTCTAGAGTTTAAGACCGGATACGTATCAAGCGAATCGAACATGCTAGAAAATCAGTTCTCTGAGCAGCTAGCCCTCTATCGCCGAGCTGTGCTAGCAATTTTCCCTAAGGTTGTAACAGAGCTGCGAACGACGGTTTGTTTCATAGACCGGGGAGAGCTGATTTCCTCATAGATTCTGGATGTTGCATGAGGAGACCTTGAATTTTGCTTCGGGGATGACTAATCCTTGATACAGGCGTATAGTTTCGGGTCAGAGACCTCTTTTCTCTGGTACATCACGAGGGCTATCGTGTTTGCAAGAGAATGAAGTTTCAGGGATTCAGGGAGTTAACAGAGATGCCTATATATTTGTATGAGCGTGAAGATGGCTCAACGTTTGAAAAAATTCAAAAAGTAAGTGATGAAATTCTATCTGTATGTCCGACAACTGGGCAGAAGGTGGTAAGAAAGATTACTCCTACAGCGATACACTTCAAAGGAAGTGGTTTCTATAAGACAGACTATACTTCATCTGGAGCCAGTTCTCCGTCGAATGACAGTAAGGCGCCGACTAGTGAATCTTCCAATGCTTGTAATGGAAAGGGACCGAGTGGTGGCTGCGGAACCTGCTCGACTGACGCCTAGTTTCCAGCCTTTTCTTTTCGGCTCCCTTACCGTACTGGATCGTTGCCTAACGGGATGTTAATAAAAATCGGGTAGTTGTCTGGGCAGCTTCAACTGTAGCGTAGTCAGACTGCACGTAGAGCTTGGAGTAAGCAGTTTACTCCGCC
>Ga0181593_10001655_pt1 | contig 20346 bp, 16 predicted proteins | sample 071ome_19_FD_133756 | JGI IMG/M metagenome (GOLD analysis project Ga0181593, IMG submission 133756) | Coastal salt marsh microbial communities from the Groves Creek Marsh, Skidaway Island, Georgia - 071413AT metaG (megahit assembly) | ecosystem: Environmental > Aquatic > Marine > Intertidal...
GACCGATTGGCAGCCGTATGTCCGCATCGCCCGTATGCGGCGGGATCGTGTCTCTGATCCCGAAGGGGCCGCCTTCTGGTTTCGGCGCGCCGTGACGGAGGCGGTGATACCGTCAGGCCCCCGCATGCTCGTGCTCAAGGAGTACGTCGAGCTCTGCCAGCTTCGCCTCGGCACCCCTGAAAAGGCGGCGCCGATTCTGGCGCGGATCGCCGAGCTCGAAGCGGATACGGCCGAGGGGCGGTGGGCGGCCGAGGCGCTGATCGAGATCAAGCGCGCCATGTCGCAGGGAGACGCGTCCGAGTGATTCCGCAGTCCGGAGCGGATATGACGCTCAGGAGCTTCGGTCGCTTCTATCTGCCGCTCATCGCGACGAGCTACCTCCTGACGGCGACCAATCCGCTGCTGGCCGCGGCGCTCGCCCGTACCTCCGATCCTGCCACCTCTCTCGCCGGATACGGGGTCGCCTTCGCGCTGATCGGAGTGATTTACGCCCCCATGCTGGTCGTACAGCAGGTGACGGCCCAGCGACTCCTCAGCGTCGGGGACATCACTCGGGTGCGGCGGTACACGTGGATGATCGGGCTTGGACTCTCCGCGCTCGCGGCGCTCATGGCCTTCACGCCGGTCGGCGTCTTCGTATTTCGGGAGATCGTCGGCGTGCGGGACGCGATTCTGGACGAAGCGTTGTCCGCGATGTCCGCGCTGTGGCCGGTCCCGATTCTTACGGGGATTCGCGCGCTGCATCAGGGTCGCCTGGTCGCCGGTCACCGTACTCAGCCGATCGCGTGGGCGACGGGTGTCCGAACCACGGTGCTGGCCGTCGTAGCGTTCGCGCTGACCGCGTCCTCGGCCGGTGCGTGGCTCGGTGCGGTCGCCTTCACGACCGGGCTGGCCGCGGAGGCGCTGCTCGTGACGTTTTCTCGCGCGCCGACGCCTCAGGTGCCCGAGCTCACCGACACCGAACGCGAAGGCGAAGATCGCCTCTTCTCCTTTTCGACGCCGCTGATGCTGAACGTCATGCTCTGGTGGAGCACGCCGCTCATCATCAACAGCGTGCTGGCGCGCACCCCGGAACCGGACTGCTCGATCGCCGCCTTCACGGTGGTCGAGGCCGTGGCCTGGTTCCTCACCGCACCGGTCGGTCAGTTGCAGCACGCCTCCCTGGCGCTCGTGGACCGACGCGAGGCGCACGCTCGCGTTCGAATGTTCGCTGGCGGACTCGCCGTGTCGGTGACCCTGTTACTCGGCATTCTCGCGATTCCCGACCTTCGCGAGTTCATCCTGTGGACAGGCTTCAGGCTCGATCCGTCCCTCCTTGAGCCGGCGGGTCTGGCCTTCCCTGTCGCCGCACTGTACCCCGCGCTCTACGGCCACCGGCAGTACTACCAGGGCCTGTACGTGCGTGCCGGATGCACCGGTCTCGTCGGTCGAAGCGCGGTGCTGCGCGTGGTCGTGATCCTCGCTGCGGCCCCGTTGCTGCTCGGGCCGATGGGAGAGAATGGTGCGCGACTGGGGGTGACTTTGGCCGTGGTCGGACTGGTCGCGGAGGCGATCTTCCTCGAGATCATGGCGCGCTTGCGGGCGCTGCCGCTCCTGGATCAGGTGCGGGGACGAGCTACTGCGACGGAGTCGCGCTCGCCTGCATGATCCACCGATCCACGCGCACATCGAGACGGTGATTCACCCGGACGCCCGCCACCCCGAACGGACGGACGCGGGCCGCTGACTCGACGTACACCTCGTCACCGTTCACGACGAAGTGCGCCCGGCCGTCGAAGACATCGATGCCGAGCGTGTTCAGCGGCTGATCCCCTTCGGCCTGGACGGTCTGCACGGAGGGGTGGGACGTCCAGTCGACGAGCGTTTCGGTGATCTCTCCGATGCGACGCTTCACGAGGTAGTCACCGGTCGGGCGGACGAGCAGATAGGTGTACTCCAGGTCAGCGCCGCCGAGGTCGATTCCTCCAACGAAGATCCCGTAGGCCTCGCGGTACCCCATGGGTGCGCCGTACTGGTTGAAGGTCGCACGGACGTGCATGTCCCCCGTCAGGATGACGTCCGACTCCCGGTAGGCGATACCTGCGGGCCCGGTCTGTATCCGGATCCCGTCATCGTCTTCGACGAGTTCGAATTCGGCCGGGTCGCTCGACTCGCTGTCCAGACGGACCGAGTAGTTCGGGCGGGCGTCGGCTCCGGTCTGGGTCGGTTCCTGCAGGCGCTCGGGGGGCGCCTCCGAGGCGCATGCGACGGCGAAGGCAGCTCCCAGGAGCGCCACGAGCCGGCCCCCGCGTCCGTGAAGGCTACGGTCCTCGCTCGATGTGTCGCGTACCGTCATCCGGCTCGGCGTCGCTTGTTCTTCATGAAGTCCATCATGATGTACTGCCCGAGCGTCATCGTGCTGGTGAAGTAGGCTTTGCCCCGCGCGATCTCCGACACCTTCTGGACGAACTGAACGAGGTACGGGTCCTGGGCCAGCATGAATGTGTTGATGAGGATGCCGCCTTTACGGCAGGCCGCGACCTCGTCGAAGGTCCGCTTGAGGATCATCGGGTCGAGCCCGCCCGAGTTCGTGTAGACGCGCCCGTCGGGCAGCGTCATCGCGCTCGGCTTCCCATCGGTGATCATGATGATCTGCCGCATGTCCTTCTTCTGGGAATTCAGGATCCGGCGGGCGATCTCGAGGCCTTCGGCCGTGTTCGTATGGAAGGGGCCGACCTGCGCCTTACCGAGCTGCGACAGGGGAATCTCCTGAGCACGGTCTCCGAACGTAACGACCCGTAGCGTGTCCCCGGGGAACTGTGTCCGGATCATGTGCGACATCGCCAGCGCGACGCGCTTGGCCGGAGCGAACCGATCCTCACCGTACAAAACCATCGAGTGACTGATATCGAGCAGGAGTACGGTGGCGCACGACGACCGGAACTCGGACTGGTGCACCATCAGGTCCCCGTAGTCGAGGTCCAGCGGCACCTTCAGTCCCTCCCGCTCGATTGCGTTCTTGAGCGTGGCCGGAATGTCGAGATTCATGGTGTCCCCGAACTCGTACGGCCGCGAGGCCGCCTCAGCCTCGATGCCCGTCGCGAGGTGCGGGGTGTCATGCGACCCCGCGTTCGACTTGCCGAGGGCACCCAGCAGGCCCTTCAACGCACGGTAGCCGAGGAAGTCCATGCCCTTCTGCGTCAGGTTGAAGTTGACCTGCTGTGCCGCCTGCTTCGCCTCGTCGATGTTGCCCGCACCGGTAACGTCGTACGTGGCACCGGGCATCTGGGCCTGCCCGCTCTCGAGGTCGATGTAGCCCTCTTCGACCATGCGCTGCACGAGCTCGTCGAGGAGTTCGGCGATCTTCTGCTGAATCTCCTCGTCGCCTTCGCCCTCGCCTCGCAGCTCTTCGATCATCTCCGGAGTGAGCTGGCCGCTTTCCACGAGGGCACGAAGGAGCTGGTTCTTGAGCGAGTCGGTCGAGTTCGTGTCCTCGTCGCCGGACCATCCCCAGAACGGATGATAGTGCGGGCCTCCGGCGAACCCTCCGTCCATGAGAAAGTCGGAGAGGTGCTCGAGAAGAGACTCGAGGTTCAGGGCATCCAGCCACTTGCCCTTGTACTTGCTGTACGTCGTGAAGCGCATGACACCATCCTAGGGGTCTGCATACCTTCCGGCCATGAAGCCCGAAATCATCCCTCCCGACACCGTAGCGGGGCTTCGGCGCGCCCTGCTGGACCATTACGACCTGAGCGCGCGCGACCTGCCGTGGAGGCGGGACACCGATCCGTACCGGGTACTCGTATCCGAGTTCATGCTGCAGCAGACCCGGGTCGAAACGGTGATCAGGTACTACGAACCGTGGCTCGAGCGGTTCCCCACGGTCACGGCGCTCGCGGAGGCCGGAGAGGATCAGGTCCTCAAGGCGTGGGAGGGGCTCGGGTACTATCGGAGGGCTCGGAATCTCCACCGGGCCGCCCAGGTCGTCGCGGAACGGCACGGCGGCACGATCCCATCGGATCCGGACGAGCTCCGATCGCTTCCGGGTGTCGGCGAGTACACGACGGGTGCGGTCGCGAGCATCGCGTTCGGCGTTCCCACACCCGCGGTCGATGGAAACGTCCGGCGCGTGTTCGCACGTCTGTTCGACGAGGCGAAGCCCACGCCCGGGTGGTTGAGGAAGGTCGCGGGGCAGCTGCTGTCGAGCGACCGCGCCGGGGACTGGACGCAGGCGGTGATGGAGCTCGGCGCGACCGTGTGTACTCCAAGGGCTCCGGCGTGTGACGCGTGCCCGGTGTTGGCGTGGTGCGCATCGAACGCATCGGGGACCGTCGATGACCGACCTGCTCCCACGAAGAAGCGCGACGTACCGACCCGGGTGATCCCGCTCGCCGTTCTCTGCCGGTCGGGTGAAGTGATTCTGCAGCGACGCCCCACGGGTGGGCTCCTGGCGGGTCTGTGGGCCTTTCCCGAACTCGATGAGATCGCCCCCGAAGACCTCGCGACGAGCATGGGATTGGAGCCCGTCGGGGAGCCGCGTCCGCTGCCCGAGGTGGACCATCGGTTCACGCACCTTCACGCGCGTTACGTTCCCACCGTGCTGGAGGTACGAGGGGACGTCCGCGAGGCCGTGCCGGAGGGGGTTCGCTGGGTTCGGCCCGGGGGACTCGAGGACACCGCGCTCCCCGTGGCCCAGCGAAAGGTGTTCGATTCGTGGCAGAACAGCGTGGAGTGAGCGCAGCGTGAAGATCGCGGAGATGACGTGGATGCAGGTGGAGGAATACCTGCGGACCGATGACCGATGTGTGCTTCCGCTCGGGAGCACCGAGCAGCACGCGTACATCAGCCTGGCAACGGACTCGATTCTGTCCGAGCGGGTGGCTCTCGAGGCGGCGGAGCCTCTCGGCGTGCCGGTCTTCCCGGTGCTCTCCTACGGCATGACCCCGTATTTCATGGGTTATCCGGGGACGGTCAGCGTCTCGCCGAACACGTACGAGCAGCTCCTTCAGGAGATCCTGGGCAGCGTGCGAAAGCACGGATTTCGCCGGATCCTGGTGGTGAACGGACACGGTGGAAACAGTCCGGCCCGGCCGGCCGTGGAGGCGTGGGCGGCCCGTCGCGACGGGGTGGAGGTGATCTGGCACAATTGGTGGAAGTCCCCCGACGTCCGGGGGGCGGTCGACGAGATCGACCCCGCTGCGTCTCACGCGTCGTGGATGGAGACGTTCCCGTGGACCCGCGTGGACGGGGTCGAGCTTCCTGACGGGCATAAACCGTCTGTCGATCTCTCGGACCGGGATGAGATCTCGCTCCAGCGGTTCAGGGAGATCATCGGTGACGGGTCCTTCGGAGGATGGTACGAGCGGCCCGACGACGAGATGAATGCCATCTGGTCTGTCGCGGTGGGAGAGACGCGTGCCCGGCTCGAGTCAGGGTGGTCGTCATGAGTCGGCGATTCGGCAATCGTCCGCCCATTGAGGGAAGCCGAACATGAAGATCGATTTCCGCGGTCAGACCGTGCTCGTCACGGGCGCCGCCCACGGCTTCGGTCGTGCGATCGCCGGGGCGTTCGCAGAACGCGGTGCGACCGTCTTCGCCTGCGACGTCGTAGAGCAGGAGCTGGCTCAGACTCTGCAACTGCTCGGGGAGAACGGGGAGACGTCCGTCGTCGACGTCACGGATCGAGCTGCGGTCGAGACGTGGGTGCGAGCGGCGCGGACTCGAACCGGCCGAATCGACGTCCTCGTGAACAATGCGGGTGGCGTGCTCGGGCAGGTCGGGCAGCCGCTCGAAGCGGTGTCCGCGGAGGAGTGGCAAGGGATCGTCGCGGTGAACCAGACGGCGACGTTCTGGACGGCTCAGGCGGTCGCCCCGGCGATGAAAGAGGCCCGACGCGGGCGGATCATCAACATCTCGAGCGGGGCCGGCCTCGGAATCAGCAAGACCGGCATCCAGGCGTACGCGTCGGCAAAGGCCGGGCAGATCGGTCTCACCCGGCAGCTCGCCCACGAGCTCGGCCCCTGGGGCATCACGGTCAACAACGTTGCGCCGGGCTTCGTCCTGTCGAATCCGACGACCGAACGTCAGTGGGAGGCTCTCGGGCCGGACGGTCAGCAACATCTGCTCGACGGAATCGCGCTGAAGCACCTGGGTCAACCGGCCGACATTGCGCACGCGGTGCTCTTTCTCGCCTCCGAACAGGCAGGCTGGATCTCCGGCGTGGTTCTACCGGTCGACGGAGGCAAGTAGGCCTACGCTTCCTCGGTCAGATCCGGCCACACCGGCTTCGTCGTCGCGCGGAAGAGCAGCGACGTCTCCACACGAGAGACCTCGGGCAACGACGTGATCGCGTCCAGCGTAAAGTCTCGCAGGTGCTCCATGTCCTGGGCGACGGCGTGGACGAGGTAGTCCATGCGACCCGTGAGGTGATACAGAGCGACGACCTGCGGCAGGCCGATGGCACGCCGTTCGAAGCGGGCCACCGCGGTGCGCGTGTGCTGCTTTAGCTGTACCGACACCATAGCCTGCAGTCCAATCCCGAACGCTCCCGGATCGACGTCCGCATGGGTGCCCCTGATCACATCCAGGTCATTCAACCGACGCACCCGCTCCAGGCACGCCGACTGGGAGAGGCCAACGCCGGCGGCTAGTTCCTTGTTCGTGATCCGAGCATTCTTCGCCAGAAGGGTCAGAATCGCGCGATCAATTCGGTCGACTGCGGTTGAAGTGCTCATGGGACGCAGGATATGCGGTATAATGGTTTTAAAAGCGCAGATTATGCTACGTATGTCCGTGGATAGCAACGAATGCTCTGAGGGTGTCCGAGCCCGGGAGGTTGGTCATGCGTATCGAAACCACGGCCGTTCGAGCCGCACGCGGTGAGCCGACGGGCGGGTGGCCTCGGTCAGACTCGGGGCCGAGTGATCAGGGGATCCCGCACGTTCCGGGGATCGACCTGTCCACTACGTACGGCTTTCACAGCTCCTCTTCCGTTGCCGAGTCGATGGACGCGCTCCTGGAGGGTGCGCACGACGCTCCGAACCCGGTCTACGCTCGCCTTCACAATCCGACGGTAGCGCGGTTCGAAGACGCCCTCGCACAGCTCGAGGGTGCCGAAGCGGCCGTTGCCTTCGCATCGGGAATGGCGGCCACGACCGCCCTGCTGATTGCGATATCCAGTGACGCGGCGATTCGCCGTCCGCATGTCGTTGCGGTTCGACCCGTATACGGGGGAACGGACCATCTACTCTCCACGGGCATGCTCGGCACGGAGGTGTCGTGGGTCGATGCGGACCGTGTCGGCGAAGCGATTCGCCCGGATACCGGCCTGGTGTTCATCGAGACACCGGCCAATCCCACGCTTGAACTGGTGGACATCGAGGCAGTCACACGACAGGTGACGGCGGGTGGCGTCCAGGTCGGCGCGCCGATCCCGCTCGTCGTCGATTCGACGTTCGCAACACCGGTCCTCCAGAATCCGATCGCCCTGGGGGCCGATCTCGTGCTTCACAGCGCGACAAAGTTCCTCGGTGGGCACGGGGACGTGATGGGGGGCGTGATCGCGTGTTCCGAAGCGTGGGCGGTGCGGCTGCGTCAGGTTCGCATGGTGACCGGTGGTCTGCTGCATCCGCTGGCGGGGTACCTCCTGCACCGAGGGCTGCAGACGCTTCCGGTGCGGGTTCGCGAGCAGCAGGCTCATGCGATCGAGTTGGCTGACCGTCTGTCGGCCCATGATGCCGTTCGCTCGATCCACTTCCCGGGATACGGCGAGGGTGACGCCGCACTGGTGGCGCGTCAGATGCGCGGACCGGGTTCGGTTCTTTCCTTCCGCGTGAGGGGTGGGGTGTCCGCGGCCGCGTCGGTGGTCGAAAGCCTCGGGCTGATCACGCCGGCCGTGTCGCTCGGTTCGGTCGACACGCTCATTCAGGCCCCGGCTCTACTGACACACCGGGTGGTGGAGGCCGACGATCGTGCGGAGGCAGGGGTCAGCGATGACCTACTCCGCCTTTCCGTAGGGCTGGAAAACGTCGAGGACCTCTGGGCGGATCTGGAGCAGGCGCTGGCCCGGGCTTGGGCGAGTGCGGCCTGAACGGAGCTAGATGTTCAGACCGCCGAGCGGGTCGAACCCCTGGTATCCCTGACCCGGGGTCGGGCCCTCGTGCGGCGCCCGCGTGTACCCCGAGCTGCTTCGGCTGATGCGCCGCTGTGCGACGAGGGCCTCGAGCACCAGCTCACAGGCGGCTGCCCGATGCCCGTCGTGCGCGCCATCCGTCACGAGTCCGACGTTGCCGATCAACTCGAGGAGACCGGGCACGGTCGAGAATCCCAGAACGCACGCGGTGGCCGCCGAATCGTCCCCGACCTGCAATGCACCACCGGTCTCGAAGTACTCGATGATGTCGTCGACGTCCGCTCCGGCAGCGCGCACGTCGAAAGCCTGGGAGCACGCCTGCTGAATCAGCTCGCGCGCGATCCGTCCTGCGCCGTGGAGTTCGCCCTCGTATTCGAGCTCCATCTTGCCGGTGATGGCGGGTAGCGCCGCGTACAGGTCCGCGACCCTGGGCACGGCCACGTCCTCGTCATGCTGCAGCGCTCGTCGCTCCGCATTCGACACGACGGTTTCGATGACGGTGATGGGCATGCGCTGGCTTACACCGGAGCGCTGGTCGATCCGCTTGTCCTCGCGACCCAGGAAGGCCACGCGCTCCACGACCTCCTGCAGGAAGTCGGGCACCTCGACGGACGTATCGTCGCGCGCGACCCACGCCTCCTGACGGGTGATCTCGACGCCAGTTTCGAGATCCTCGGGGTAGTGCGTTCGGATCTCCGCTCCAATCCGGTCCTTGAGCGGCGTGATGATCTTGCCGCGTGCCGTGTAGTCCTCGGGGTTGGCCGTGAAGACCATGAGAACGTCGAGCGCGAGGCGAATCGGATACCCCTTCACCTGCACATCCCCCTCCTGGAGGATGTTGAAGAGGCCGACCTGGATCTTCCCGGCGAGGTCCGGTAGCTCGTTGATGGCGAAGACGCCACGATTGGCACGCGGAAGCAGGCCGTAGTGGATCGTCAGCTCATCGGCGAGGATGTGACCGCCACGTGCCGCCTTGATGGGATCCACGTCTCCGATCATGTCGGCGATCGTCACGTCCGGGGTCGCGAGCTTTTCCACGTAGCGGGCGTCCCGGTCGATCCACTCGATGGGGGTGCCGTCTCCGTGCTCCTCGATCATCTGCCGTCCGTACTTCGAGAGCGGCTTGAGTGGGTCGTCATTGACCTCGCTTCCGGCGATGATCGGTACATGCTCGTCGAGAAGGAGGCCAAGCTGGCGGAGGATCCGGCTTTTCGCCTGACCCCGCAGCCCGAGCAGGATGAAGTCGTGGCGTGCCAGGACCGCGTTCACGATCTGCGGGACGACACTGTCGTCGTATCCCTGGACTCCCGGGAACAGCTCCTCACCCGACTTCAGCTTCGCGACGAGGTTGTGACGCATCTCGTCTTTGACCGATCGGTGGGCGTAACCAAGGGCCTTGAGTTCGCCGAGCGTGGAGGGGAGAGCGTTGCTCATGGGTTGGATTGCCTTCGATGAAACGGCTCGTGAGAGGCGACCGGCGTCGTACTCTCGAGCGAGGGTAGAGAGCATGGCGCGTCTTGGCGACCTTTGAGGGCCATTCGATACACGCGTCCAGCGACGCGGATCCCCCTGATACAGAAGCCTGGAGTCGTCATGTCCGAGGGCACAGCCGTCCTCAAGAGCACCGTGCGTTCGCTCGATGCTCAGCCGCCCCTTCCGCGCGACCGTTTCATCGTCGCCGATCAGCCGGATGAAGAAGCGATCCCGATGGATGTGGTGTTCGTGGGTGGGGGTCCCGGCGGGCTCGCAGGCGCGATCGAGTTGGCGCGGCTGGTCAGAGAGGACAACGAGAACGGAGGGGGAATCGGCGAGATCGAGATCGCCGTGCTGGAGAAGGCCGGTCAACTCGGGGAACACAATCTCTCCGGCGCCGTCGTGAACCCCAGTGCCTTCCAGGAACTCTTTCCGGACCTCTCGATGGAGGACCTGCCGCTGCGCCGACCGGTCACGAAGGAGGCCGTGTACGTGATGACGGAGTCGAAGTCCTACCGGATTCCGACTCCTCCGACGATGAAGAATCACGGCAACTGGATTGCGTCGATCTCCGAGATCGTCCGGTGGCTCGGGGAGCAGGCCGAAGGGATGGGTGTGAACGTCTTCCCGGGCTTTCCGGTCGACTCGCTGCTCGTCGACGGCGACAACGTCATCGGCGTGCGCACGACTCCGTCCGGTCTGGGGCGGGATGGCGAGCCGGCTAGCTCGGATGCAATGCCGGCGGTGGACCTGACGGCTCAGGTCACGGTGCTGTCCGAGGGCTCCCGTGGCCCTCTTTCACAGGCGTGGTTCGACTGGCAGAACGTGAAGGCTGAGAACCCCCAGATCTACGCACTCGGCGTGAAGGAGATCTGGGAGGTGAAGAAGCCGCTCGACAAGATCATCCACACGATGGCGTGGCCCCTGCCGACCGACGCGTTCGGCGGCAGCTTCGCGTACCCGCTCTCCGACAATACCGTCGCGCTCGGTCTCGTGGTCGGGCTCGACTACGGCGATGCACGCCTCGACGTGCACGAGCTCCTGCAGCGCATGAAGCTGCACCCGCTCTTCCGCGAGATTCTCGAGGGCGGAGAGATGATCGAGTGGGGCGCGAAGACGATCCCCGAAGGCGGCTACTACTCCGTGGCGGAGCGACGTCACGGGGACGGCCTCATCGTGATCGGCGATGCGGCTGGCTATGTAGAGGTGTCGTCTCTGAAGGGCATCCACTACGCCATGCACTCGGGTATCATGGCGGCGCGCCAGATCTTCGAGGCGCTCAAGAAGGGGGACACGTCGGCCGACGCGCTGGCGGGTTACACGGCCGCAGTCGACGGCAGCGTCATCATGAAGGACCTCAAGGAGCGCCGGAACATGCGTCTGGCCTTCAAGGGTGGGTTCTTCTCGGGTGGTGCGAAGGCCGGCCTGATGACGCTCACGAAGGGTGCGTTTCCCGGCGGGAAGATTTCGATCGAGGAGGATGCGGCTGATCCCAAGTATCTGGGCGCCGAGAAGGAAAAGTTCGTCCCCGATGGAACCCTGACCTTCTCGAAGGTCGACGCTGTGTACAAGTCCGGAAATCAGACTCGGGACGACATTCCCTCGCACTTGATCGTCGGCGAAGACGTGAGTCCCGAGGTGGCCGAGATGTACGTGCATCTCTGCCCGGCGGGCGTCTACGAGCGGGACGGTGACAAGCTCGTGGTGAACGCGCCGAATTGCGTGGACTGCAAGGCGACCGACGTGCTCGGCCCGCGGTGGACACCGCGGGAGGGTGGGAGCGGACCGGCGTACCGGCAGATGTAGTCAGCGGGCGTTCGCGCCGCCCATCTCCAGAACCTCACCACCGGGCAGTTCGATCCGTCCTCCGACCTGGAGCATCATCGGGGTCGTGTCCGCGTAGTCGGCTGCCCGGATGATGCGATCGCCCTCGAGCTCGATCACGGTCACGCCGTTGGTGACGACCTCCTGCCCGGTGCCGACGCGCACCGCACCCATGGGCCGCGCCTGGATCGCCGAGAAGACCCATTCGATCACGGCACCACTCGTCGTCACGTGGACCTTCCCGACGTTCATGTAGACGTTATCGGCCCAGGCATGCATGGCGTCGACGTACCCGATGATCTCCTCGATGCCCTGATACGTGTGCTGGTTCGGGAAGTCGTCGTAGGTGGCTTCGGGCCAGAAGAGGTCCTCGATCAGCGCACGGTCCGCGCTCTCCCATGCGGCCATGAGGGAACGAGCCGTCAGCTCCGCCTCTCTGAGACGCTGTTCTTCCGACTCGGACAGCTGCGCGCACCCTGAGAGAAGCGCTACGACGAGTACGGAGATCCACGCGCTTCGCATTCGAGAGATCGCGTTCGGCACTCGGTGACTCGGTGTTACGGGGCGGTCCATCTGACGGCACTCCTCACGGCTCACCGCCGACTCTGCGCACCGACATCGACAGGTTCACGATCCGGTAGCCCGACGAGGTGCGCACGATCGTCATCGACAGCGGTCCTCGGGTGGCCTCATCCGGGCCGATCCGGCTTCCGAAACGCCACGTCGCCGTCACGACGGCCGAATCCTCGAAATCGGATACGAGCGTGTCTTCGAGCCATAGCTCCTCATCGGGCTGGAACCCGCCGTCGACGAAGCCCTGCCCCTCGTGCCAGGCGAGCACCTCGTCGAATCCCTCGATGAGTTCCTCGGAGTCTGAAGCCAGGAAGGTGACCGCCGGCGCCTGCAGGAATACGCCTCCAACTGCGTCGAGATCGTAGCGGCGCCACATGGCGAGCCAGCGCTCGAGCGCCTGCTGCACCGATGCTGGTCCACTGTCTGGGCTTGTCTGCGGGGTGCGTGGGCGTTCTGCCTCTGGAAGGCGGTAGCCCGATCGGTCGAATCGTTCACCGTTCTTCCACACCGCCTTCACCGACCTCAGGTTGCCGATGTCATCGAGTGGATCGCGGTCGAGCAGGACGAAGGTCACGGGGCGACCGTGCTCGAGCACTCCGTGGGTATCGCCGATACCGAGTGCCGTGGCGGCGACCCGGGTTGCGGATTCGATGGCCGCCATCGGGGAGAGCCCACCGAAGTTCACGAGTTCTTCGAGCTCGAGATGAAGAGAGGGATACGGGTCGGACGCAGGAGCAGGGAAGTCGGTACCCGCCACGATGGGAACGCCCTCCCGATGCGCCCGGGCAACGAGCGACCGTGCAAAAGCCACCTGACAGCGATCCGAGAGCGGGTTGTCGGGGTTCTCGGCCGCCCTTGCGTACATCGCGAGCGTCGCATCGAGCACGGTGCCCTCGCGCTTCATTGCTTCGAAGAGTTCGGTGAAGATGGCCGACTCGGGATCGAGGTTGGCGTAGAGCGGCACCTGATCGTGATGGTACTCGGTCGGTGCGTTGGCCATCCCCTCCCACGCGAGGCGGCATACGTGAGAGACGACGTCCACCCCGCTGTTCACGACCTCGAGGGGGCGGGTGGGGAAGACCATGCTGTGCGCCCACACGTGCATACCCTGGCGATGGGCCTCACGGGTGATCTCCGAGACGAGGTCGGGATCGAGATTCGCGTAGATCTTGATGCCCGTCGCGTACGTCCCCTTGGCCCGGGCGACGGCTGTGACCAGATCCGTTTCGGGAGTGATGGCCTGCATCCAGGGGACTTCACCTGCCGTCTCACCTGCCGCTGAAGATTGGGGCCGTGGGTCCAGGAGGAAGGACGGCCCCGCCATCAGAGCGGAGAAGTAGACGTCAGGGGCGTCGATCGCACCGAGTCGAGAGTCCCGCGCCAGGCTGGCGAGGGCGCGGCCGTCGCCAGCCATGTCGCGGACGCCGGTGATCCCGGCGTACAGCATACGGTACAGCTCGGCCTCGGCGCGTTGCCGATTGGGTGACGTGGCGAGGTGCACATGGGCGTCGATGAGGCCCGGGATGACATACCCTCCGCCCAGGTTCGTCGCCTCCGCGTCACGCGGCGCGTCGGGGCCGGAGAGCAGCTCCCGGCGACTGGACACGGTGAGGATCTCGTTGCCGCGGATGGCGATCGCGGCGTCCTCGATCGGCGCCCCGCCCTTCCCGTCGATGAGCGTGAAGCCGTACAGGATCTCGAGGGGGGCCGAGTCCTGGACCTGAGCGGACGCGGACCCGACGTGGGCCGCATTCAGGACGACGAAGGTGGAACACACCAAGAGGTGCATCACGGCAGGCACGTGTCGCACGGCCACTCCTCGCTTCGGACGGACATCGCGGAGTCGTGCACTTGCTCCGCCTCGAGCAACACTCAACGCTGGTACGCGTGGAGCAAGAGAAAAGGTGGGTCAGACCTCTTCGTCGATCTCGAGTCCGATCCCCGTGGGGGTGATGACCAGCGTCGGCAGGATCGTACGGACGGGTTCCGCGCCGTACCCCTCGAGTGCCTCGTCGGCCGAGTCGTATCGAGACAGCGCCTCGATCGTCTTGATGGTGGGGAAGACCATCGGAAGTTCGCCGCGGTCGAGTCGAGCGAGGGCCTCTCCGGGCGAGAGCCACAGCGCGTCGGTCATCTCCCGGGGATCGATGATCGGTGTCGCACCGGCACGGACCTTCGCGGCGAAGAAGCGCGTGTCGTAGCGGCGCGGCTCGGGCTCGGGGGTGATCCAGTGAGCGATGTACTCGATCGCATCTCCCGCGATACGGCACCCGAGGCGCTCGATCGCTTCGTCGAAGCCGATCTGGTCCCCCATCAAGGCGTCACGGATCTGGTCCACGCCGGGGTCTTCCGCCGCGGTTGGGGGCGCGGACCCGTCGTCTCTCAACCCCACCATGATCCCGGTCTCCTCGAATGCCTCTCGGAGTGCGGCGAGGTAGTACGCGATGGCAGGAGGTTCGCCGTCGTACTCCAGCCGCTGCCGCGCGGTGTCCGGGTCCAGGTCATCCAGGAGGGATACGACGGACGGAAGCGCGTCTGAGTTGTCGACGCGCCCGCCGGGGAAGACGTAGGCGCCCGGCACGAAGCCGGCCTTGCGACTGCGGCGCATCAGAAGGATCTCCATGTCCGCGTCCCCGTCGCGAAGCAGGACGATGGTCGCCGCCGCGCGCGGCTCTACTGGCACGGCGGGTGGATCTTCGATCGTCTCGGCGAACCCGTCCGGAAGATTCTCGAACGGGATGACGAATTCGTCCGATTCGCTCACCGGCCTGCCGCCATTCCGTCCTTGCGCGGATCCGAGGCGGCCGCCCAGCCACGAGCCAGCCGCAGGATGGCCTGCCCTCCACCGAAGGCGACGCCATCCGGATCGCGGAGTTCGTGTCCGAGCGCCTCGAGCGCGGCGGCGACGTCTGGATCGAGGTTCTCGATGGCCACGCGCGTGCCCGAGAAGTGCCGGAACCGGGCAGCATCGATCGCTTCCTGCGGATCCATCCCGAACTCGACCATGTTGAGGAGCACCTGAACGTGGCCCTGAGGCTGCATCGAGCCACCCATGACTCCGTAGGACAGCCACGGCTGACCGTCCTTCGTGACGAAAGCGGGAATGATCGTGTGGAGTGGACGCTTGTTCGGGGCGATCTGGTTGGGGTGCCCATCCTCGATCGTGAAGCCGGCACCACGGTTCTGAAGCACGAGCCCCGTGCCCGGGACGACCGTACGTGAGCCGAAGTACCCGAAGATCGAGTTGATGAACGAGATCATGTTGCCGTGCCGGTCCGCGACGGTCAGGTAGATCGTCTCCGAATCGGTCGCGAGATGACCGGGGTCGGGGCGATCGGCCGCCGTGGTCGGATCGATCATCGTCGCGCGGCCTGCGAGGTAGTCGGCGTCGAGCAGCGCCTCGGGCCGCACGTCCATGTGGTCCGGATCGGCGATGTACCGGTCGAGATCGGCGTGGGCGAGCTTCTTCGCCTCGATGAGGGTGTGGAGATACTCGGTCGAGTTGTGCTCCATCGTGGAGAAGTCGTATCCCTCGAGCATCTTGAGCATCTGGAGCGCGGCGATGCCCTGACCGGCCGGCGGGAGTTCCCAGAGGGTGTAGCCCTTGTAGTCGACGCTGAGCGGCTCGACCCAGCGCGGCTCGTGGCTCTCCAGATCCTCGATCGTGAGATAGCCGCCGAGCGCGGCCAGACCGTCCACGATCTCGCGGCCGAGATCTCCGCCGTAGAAGACGGCGGGCCCACCGTCCGCGACGCGCTGGAAGGTTCGTGCGAGATCGGGGTTCCGGAACCAGTCACCCGGCTTCGGTGCCTCACCGTCGAGCAGGAAGGTTGCTGCCGCCCCTTCGTCGCGGCTCAGGCCGTTCACCGTTCCCGCCCAGTCCTGAGCGATGATCGGCGTGACAGGGAAGCCCTCGTCGGCAATTCGGATGGCCGGGGCGAGCACCTCGGCGAGGGTCATGGTGCCGTACGTTTCGATGAGGGTGCTCCACCCCGAGAGCGCACCCGGGACCGTGACGGAGCGGGGCCCGGAGCCGGGCACACGAGGCTCGTCTTCGGCCAGAAGGGCGTCCACGTCGACGTTCGAACCGGACTTCCCGCTCGCATCCAGGCCGACGAGTCGCCCGGCTTCGGCATCCCACAGGATGGCGAACATGTCACCGCCCATCCCGGTCATGTGCGGCTCGGTCACATTCAGGACCGCGGCAGCGGCCACGGCCGCATCGATGGCGTTCCCTCCCGCGGCCAGAATCTCGAGGGCCGTCGTCGTCGCCAGAGGCTGGCTCGTGGCCGCGACATCATTCGGGGCGTAGACGGTGGAACGACCCGAATAGGTCGCGGGACTTCGGACGGGAGCCGTCATGCGCGAAGTCACCTGCGCCTCAAGTGCCGAAGTCAGGAAGCCGGAGACCAGAACGGTCAGAATCAGAGGTAGACGTCGCATGGTCATGCCTGCCGGAGCATCGAGCTCGGGAATGGGTGCGGAGGGGAGGGCGGTCGTCGATCGGGGTCGAGCCAGCGGCCGTCATCGCACTCGCTCGAGTACGGATACGGTTCGAGGAAAGAGTGTGCGGAGCCGCTCGATATCTTCGTCGGTACCGTGCGACTCACCCCAGTGAATGGGTATCAGAGTCTCGGCGCCGCACGCTTCCGCGGCGCGGGCCGCCTCCTCGACGTTCATCGTGTAGTGCCCGCCCACAGGCAGAAACGCGACGTCGCACCGAATTCCGTACATGGCCGGAAGAAAATCCGTATCTCCCGCGTGGTAGTACGTCGTGTCCCCGATCGTGAAGACGTACCCCAGCCATCCATCCTCCGGGGTGTGGAACTTCTTATCGACGTTGTGCGCGGGAACCGCGAGGACATCGAACCCGTCGAGCTGGAGCATGTCACCTGGCCGCATGAAGTGGTCGGCGTCGTCCAGCTGCTTCTTCATCGACGCGGGGGCGATCAGGACGGTATTCGGACCTCGGACACGGGCGATGTCGTCTTCCGAAAAGTTGTCGTAGTGCGGATGCGTCAGCAGGACGAAATCCGCCTTGGAGTCTTCGTCCACCGCGATCGGATCGACATGGATTTCGGTCCCCATCCGTCGGATACGCACGGATGAGCCTCGAAACCACGTGATTCCGTCGAGGTGGTCGCTCATGGCAGGGACTCCGGCGGTGGCGCTTGGAGTTAAGAGGTGCCAACCTAACTGCCGTCGCCGGGGCGAAAAAGTGGCGTGACGGGGAGTCTTCGTGTGCGTCAAAGTGGCAGGGAAGCCTGCATTTGCGGCACGAAACCCGCCTCCGAGCTGGCACGCGTCTCGCATGAGTGAAGAGCTCAACCAAGAGCGGAGTCTGACCCTGTCTGACAACGAGATTCCTGCCGGAACGAATGGCTCCGAGGGAATGGAGAACGAAGAATCAATGGCCGAGCGCTTCACGCTACCGGTCCTGCCCCTTCGCGACACTGTCGTATATCCGGGCGTTGCCGTGCCGATTTCGGCCGGTCGTCCCGGTACTGTAGAGGCTGTCCAGGAGGCTCTGGACGGGGACCGGCGACTTTTTGCAGTCGCACAACGGGAGAACGTGGATGACCCTGCGCCCGAGTTTCTGTACTCGGTCGGTACGGTCGTCCGGATCATTCAGACGCACCGCGTGCGTGGAGGTGTCCAGCTCCTCGTCCAGGGGGAGGGGCGCGCGCAAGCCGTCTCGTACCACCAGGAAGGCGAGGCGATGCTGCACGCCGCCCTGCTCGACATGGAGACGATGGAGCCGCAGAACGACGCGGACCCCGCCTTCCAGGCCCTGGATCAGGAGCTGCGAGATCGGGCCGCCGAGCTCGGTACGCGACGGGGCGTTCCGGCGGAAGCGCTGAACCAGCTCATTCAAGGGGTGGACGAGCCCGGCCCCTTCGCGGACCTCGTCGCCTTCTACCTCGAGCTCGAGACACCGGACAAGCAGCAACTCCTCGAGCTTCTCGACGACGAAGAGCGCATGCGGGCCTGTCTTCTCGCGGTCGAGCGCGAGTTGGCCCGAATCGACGCTCAGGAGGACATCCAGGCGAAGGTTCAGTCGGAGCTCGGCGAACGTCAGCGCGAGATGCTGCTGCGGGAGCAGCTCAAGGCGATTCAGAAGGAGCTCGGCGAGGAGGAGGAGCGAGACGACGTCGAGGAGATGCAGAAGCGCATCGCGGAGCTTGATCTGTCGGAGGATCAGCGCGCAGAGGTCGATCGCGAGTTGAGGCGTCTCGAGCGCACGAGCCCGCAATCCGCTGAGTATCAGGTGATTCGCACGTTCCTCGAGTGGATCACCGAGCTGCCGTGGAATGAGCGCTCGGAAGAGAAGATCGACCTGGACAACGCTGAGGAGATCCTGCACGAGGATCACTACGGCCTGGACGACGTCAAGGATCGAGTCCTGGAATTCCTCGCGGTCCGCAAGCTGGCGCTCGACCGGGCTGCGGAGGAAGAGGCGGCGGCAAGCGAGAAGAGCAAAGCCGACTCCACCGCGGAGGGAGGCGATGACGTGGTGTCTGCCGGGCGAGGCCCGATTCTCCTCTTCGTCGGACCTCCGGGTGTGGGAAAGACGTCGATCGCCCAGTCGATCGCCCGATCACTGGGGCGCGAGTATGTCCGTATCTCTCTGGGCGGTGCCCGCGACGAGGCGGACATCCGGGGGCACCGACGCACCTATGTCGGCGCCATGCCCGGCCGGATCATTCAGGGAATGCGTCAGGCGAAGTCGAAGAATCCCGTCTTCCTGTTGGACGAGGTCGACAAGCTCGGCGTCTCGTTCCAGGGCGACCCGAGCTCGGCGCTGCTGGAAGTGCTGGATCCGGCTCAGAACTCGACCTTCGTGGATCACTATCTCGGCATCCCGTTCGACCTGTCCGAGGTCCTTTTCGTCGCGACGGCGAACTACCTCGATCGGATCCCGGGGCCGCTTCTCGATCGCATGGAGCGTGTCGACTTCTCCGGATACACCGAGGTCGAGAAGCTCGAGATCGTGAAGCGGTATCTGCTGCGTCGTCAGCAGAAGGAGAACAGCCTCACGGAGGACGAGCTCCGTATGAAGGACGAGGCGATCCTCACGATCATCCAGAGTTACACGCGCGAGGCCGGGGTCCGGCAACTCGAGCGCGAGGTCGGCAAGTTCGCGCGGAAGGTCGCTCGGAGGATCGCGGGCGGTAAGCTCGACAAGATCGATGCGACGCCCGAGGACGTTCGCGAACTGCTCGGTCGGCCTCGGGTGCACCCGGAGCGCATGGCCGAGCACGACACGCTCGGCGTTGCGACGGGCATGTTCTATACCCCGATGGGGGGCGACATCATGTTCGTGGAGGCGAGCGTGATGCCGGGGGACGGTGGTTTCGTGCTGACCGGTCAGCTCGGGGATGTGATGAAGGAGTCCGGCCGGGCCGCGCTCTCCTTCGCCAAGGCGAACTCGAAGCGATTGGGCATCCCGGAGGACGGGCTTCGCGGGCGTGAGATCCATATCCACGTCCCGGCAGGTGCCATTCCGAAGGATGGACCGTCGGCGGGGATCACGATGGCGACGGCCCTCGTGTCGGCCGTGTCGGGTCGCAAGGTGCGTCGTGACGTCTCGATGACCGGCGAGCTGACCCTGACGGGTCGCGTGCTGCCGATCGGTGGAGTGAAGGAAAAGGTGCTGGGTGCCGTTCGTGCGGGGATCAGTGAGATCATCGTGCCGATCGACAACGAGGCCGACCTGGACGACATCCCGGCCGACGTCAGGGAGAGGGTAACCTTCCACCTGGCCGAGACGCTGGACGACGTGATCGACGTGGCTCTCGCGAACGGGACATCGTCCCGCGCGTCGAAGAAGGCGTCGCCGTCGAAAAAGGCCGCGTCGAAGAAGCCGGCTGCGAAAAAGAAAGCGGCGACGAAGAAGAAAGCGGCTGCGAAGAAGAAGTCCTCCGCGAAGTAGCGAGGCAGGGGGTGGCTCGACCGGCTGTCCAGCCGCGCACGGGCTGACGCGGCCGGGTGGGAGATTCCCATCCGGCCGTCGTCGTCAGTCGACTGTGATGGTCCCCGGCGGTCCCTCGACGACCCCGCCGATGACAGCGGCGGTGGGGGTCGTGCCCCTGAGGTTCTCGACGACCGACTCGACGCTCCCTGAAGGCACCGCCATCAAAAGGCCACCTGAGGTCTGAGCATCCGCCAGCAGAATGCGAGAGATCTCGTCCAGCGAATCCGCGAAATGCACGTCGTCGGAGACGTCCTCCAAGTTACGCCTCGAGCCACCAGGCACGTGACCGGCCTCGGCGAGTGCCCGAGCCCCCGGGAGAAGGGGCACCGCCGAGGCGTCGAGTTCCGCCGCCACGCCGGACGCTCGGAGCAGGCTCCGCAGATGTCCGAGA
>Ga0181593_10001660_pt1 | contig 20301 bp, 17 predicted proteins | sample 071ome_19_FD_133756 | JGI IMG/M metagenome (GOLD analysis project Ga0181593, IMG submission 133756) | Coastal salt marsh microbial communities from the Groves Creek Marsh, Skidaway Island, Georgia - 071413AT metaG (megahit assembly) | ecosystem: Environmental > Aquatic > Marine > Intertidal...
CGAACAGCTCCCAGCAGGGCATCGAGACCACCTGGGTCGCAATTCCGTCGGCGTCGAGCATCGCCTTCGCTTCAAGCGCGATGGAGACCTCGGACCCGGTTGCCATCAGCGTGACCTTCGCCTCGCCATCGGCCTGAGCCAGCACATACCCGCCCTTTGCGCTCAGATTTTCCGCGCTGTCGACGGTGCGGACCGCCGGCAGTTTCTGACGCGTCAGTGCCATGGCCGACGGAGAGGTCGTCGCGCCCAGGGCCGCTTCCCAGCATTCGGCGGCTTCGACCGCGTCGGCGGGCCGGAACACCAGCAGGTTGGGCATCGCCCTGAGGCTCGACAAATGCTCGACCGGCTGATGGGTCGGGCCGTCCTCGCCAAGCCCGATGGAATCGTGAGTCAAAACATGGATCGCGCGGACGCCCATCAGCGCCGCGAGACGCAAAGACGGGCGCAGATAGTCGCTGAAGATCAGGAACGTGCCCGAATAGGGGATCACGCCGCCATGCAGCGCCATGCCGTTCATCGCCGCGGCCATGCCGTGTTCGCGGATGCCGTAATGGATATAGCGTCCACCGTACGAATCCGGCGCGATCGCCGCCATGTTCTTGACGTAAGTGTTGTTCGACCCCGTCAGATCGGCGGACCCGCCGATCATTTCCGGCACTGCGGCCGTCAGGACTTCCAGCGCCGCGCCGGACGATTCGCGGGTCGCCTTGGCGGGCGCTTCGGCCACCAGCGCCTTCTTGTAATCCGCCATCGCCTTTTCCCAGCCTGACGGCAGGTCACCCTTCACAAGGCGCTGGAATTCCGCCATCTGAGCCGATTCAGCGCTACTCAGCCTTCCCTGCCAGGCTTCGCGCTCGGTTTTGCAGCGCTGCCCCGCGGCGCGCCACGCGCCCAGAATGTCGTCGGGGATTTCGAACGGCGGGTGCGGCCAGCCGATGGCCTTGCGCGTCGCTGCGATTTCATCATCGCCGAGCGGCGCGCCGTGCGACCCGGCGGTGCCCGCCTTGGTCGGCGCGCCAAAACCAATGGTGGTCCGGCAGGCGATCAGCGACGGCTTGTCGGACTCCTTGGCGGCGTCTATCGCAGCGGCGACGGATTCCGGATCGTGCCCGTCGGCGGACGCCGTATCCCAGCCGTAGGCGGCGAAGCGCTGTAGCACGTCATCCGACCAGGCAAGTCCGGTGCCGCCATCGATGGAAATGCCGTTGTCGTCATACAGCACGATCAGGCGGGACAGTTTCAGATGACCGGCGAAAGACGCCGCTTCATGGCTGATGCCTTCCATCAGGTCGCCGTCGGAAGCGATCACCCAGGTGCGGTGATCGACCAGCTCCGATCCGAACCGGTCGGCCATCATGCGTTCGGCGAGCGCCATGCCGACCGCAGTGGCGATGCCCTGCCCCAATGGACCGGTCGTCATCTCCACCCCCGGTGCATGCCCATATTCGGGATGGCCCGCGGTAATGCTCCCGAGCTGCCGGAAGTTCCGGATCTGATCCATCGTCATCGCTTCGTAGCCGGTCAGGTGCAGAAGCGCGTAGATAAGCATTGAGCCGTGTCCCGCGGACAGCACGAACCGGTCGCGGTCGGGCCAGTCGGGATCGGCGGGATCGAATTTCAGATACTTTGTGAACAGGACGGTGGCGACATCGGCCATGCCCATCGGCATGCCGGGATGACCGGAATTGGCCTGCTGCACCGCATCCATCGCCAGTGCACGGATGGCGTTGGCGAGGTCCTTATGGGAAACTGTCGATTCGCTGGGCAAGGTGTTGGTGTCGGCGGTTCGGTTTGCGGATGCCATTCCGGACTCATCCCTTCTAGGTTCGCGATGGCCGGGGCGCGGTCGTTATGCCTTGAGTCGCCCCCGATGAAAACCGCTTTCTGGCCGTTTTTCAGGCCAAAACGCGATTCCGCATCACCCTACTGCGAATCGGGGCGTCTGGTGGAGTCGGGGAGAACGAAAATTGCCTCTCAACTGTGGAAAAATCAGTTTTCCGGCGTGAGAAGCGAGACGCCGAGCATCGCACGCCGCTTGAGCCACGGGCTCGGCCGGTAGCGGGGGTCTCCGTAGAATGCCTGCAGCTCGTTCAGGATTCGCAGCACCGTCGTTGCGCCGAGAGCGTCGCCCATGGCAAGCGGTCCCTTCGGGTAGCCGAGGCCGAGGCGGACCGACTTGTCGATATCGTCAGGCGTCGCGATGCGTTGCTGCGCAATATCGCAGGCGATATTGACCACCACGGCGACCACCCGCTGGTTCACGAAGCCGGGACTGTCATGGATCGTGGTTACGGCATGGCCGCCCGCGGCAAGCGCCGCATGAACCTGATCGCGCAGGTCTGTATCGGATACCGGCGTCGACATCAGTGTGCGCCGCCCCTCGAGCCCGAACAGGGTGTCCACGGCGAAGGCGCGCTCGGGCTCGATCTTTTCCGCCACCGCGCAGGACGTCGTATCCCGTCCGACCGGCGCGAACAGGCACAGGCTGCGGCTCGAAGGGCGTTCGGCGTCATCGATGGCGACGACGTCGGCGAGCGCTTCGATCAGCGCCGCACGTCCCGCCATGTCGGACCGGCTTATCCACACGGCATCGGGCAGCGTGTCGGGACTCTCCACCGCGGGTGGCGGCACCTTTTTCCCGTCCTCGTAACGATAGAAGCCTCGTCCCGTCTTGCGACCGAAGAGCCCTGCAGCGCTGCGCTGCCGGGTCAGCGGGCCGGGCCGGAAACGCGGCTCATGATAGAACTGTTCGTAAATCGATTCCATGACCGGATGGGAGACATCAAGACCAGTCGTATCCATCAGCTCGAATGGCCCCATGCGAAAGCCGGGTCCGCCTTCGCGCAGAACGTCGTCTATATCGGCAAATTCGGCGATTCCCTCACTATGGATGCGAACCCCTTCAGTATTGAGGCCGCGGCCGGCATGATTCACAAGAAATCCCGGCGTATCCTGGGCGCGCACCGGCGTATGCCCGACGCGCTCCGCGACAGCGGCAAGCCCGTCTGCGACGGAAGCAGCGGTTTCGACCCCGGACACCACCTCGACCACCTTCATCAGCGGGACGGGATTGAAGAAATGAAACCCGGCGAGCCGGTCGGGCTTCTTCAGCCGGGCGGCAATCGCTGTGACCGACAGCGACGACGTGTTGGTCGCCAGAATACAATCGTTGGAAACGATGTCTTCGAGCTGCCGGAAAACCTGACGCTTGATATCGAGATCTTCGAGCACGGCCTCGACGACCACATCGCAATCGGCAAACGCCCCCATCTCGTCGACGACCCTTAGCCGACCGACCGCGTCTTTCGCCTCTTCCTCGGAAATCGATCCTTTTTCGGCAGCCCGCAAAATCATGCGTTCGGCAAAGGCGCGCCCGTCTTCCGCCGCGCCCTCCCTGGCATCGAACATCAGCACGTTGATGCCGCCCGTCGCCATGATCTGCGCGACGCCGCGCCCCATCGCGCCTGTACCGATGACGCCCAGTGTGAATTTGCCGCTCGACGGATTTCTCGCCATGGTCTCCAGCCCCTTGTTAACGGGCGATCTATAGCCTATCGCCCGAGCGAATTCACCCGGTCGCGGGCGGCGGACGCTTCGGACAGGATGCGATCGAAGATCGCCGCAACCGGCTCGACCCGGTCGGCGAAGGCGCAGCTCTGCCCCATCGAGAGGGTGCCGCGCTCGGGATCGCCTTCCGCATAGGCCTGTCTCTGGTTCGGTCCGCGAACCAGCGGTCGATAGGCTTCGAAATCGGTTACACCCTCGGCTTCCAGCGCGGCGACCGCGCGCGCCGTCTCATTGTCGAGAACCCGCGAATTGTCCCTGAAGATCGACATGACGATCCGCGTGTCAGCAACGCCGGCCTCGACGATGCGCTGCTTGTACTTCTCATCGGCCCAGATTTCCTCCGCCACCGTCATGCGCGAACCGAGCAGAATTCCGTCCGCGCCGAGCGCAAGCGCTGCCGCAAGCTGTTTGCCTGTCCCCATGCCGCCGCCGAGAACAAAGGGCACGTCCAGCGACCGCGCCGCCAGCGCGCCCTGGACCATTGCGCCGATCATGTCCATGCCGGGATGCCCGCCGGCCTCCGCCCCAAGCAGACAGATGGCATCCGCCCCGGCGCGCACCGCGCTCTCTGCATGACGCACGGTGGTGCATTTGTGGATCGAGCGCATGCCGGCATCCTTGATCCGCGGCATGAACGCCTTCGGGCTGAAACCGGCGGTCTCGACATTGCGGACGCCTTCTTCAATCGCGACGTCCAGTAGCCGCCCAAGCGCCTCGTTGGCCTCCGGTCGGGCGGAGACATAGATGTTCACACCGAAATTCTGCCCGCCCGTCAGGTCTGCGCACTTCTTCAGCTCGTCGCGATAGGCGTCCTCGCTCGGGAAGCTGCGCGGCGTGATGAACCCCATCCCGCCCGCGTTGACGACTGCCGCAACATAGTTCGCATCGGACAGCCACATCAGCCCGCCGCACAGCAGAGGATGGTCGATGCCGAACAGCTCCGAAATACGGGTGCGGAACGGGGGTGGGGTCATTTCATTGCCGGAAATTAGGCTTGCGCTTTTCCTGGAACGCCTTGCGGCCTTCTTCAAGCTCCGGCCCGACAAAGGAAAGCGACTGCGCCATGGCTTCCATTTCGAGCGCCGCTTCGAGCGTGGCGGGCTGCATGGAAAGATGCCGCTTGGTCAGCGCAAAAGCGTGCGGCGGCATAGCGGCAAGCTGCTTCGCCCGGTCGAGCGCCCATGTTTCCGCTTCGCCTTCGGGCACGAGCTCGTCGGCCAGCCCGATATCGACCGCCCCCTGCCCGTTCAGCATTTTCGCGTAGAACAGGATCTGGCGCGCCTTCGCCGACCCGACGCGCCGGGCCAGCGTGAACAGGATGCCGTAATCCGGCGTCAGCCCGACCCGGAAAAACGGAAACCCGATAGAGCCGCCTTCGGCCAGCACAAGAGTATCGCAGAGAAGCGCCAGCCCCGCGCCGGCACCGACCGCGTAGCCTTCAACCGCGGCGACCAGCGGCTTTTCCGCCTCCGCCAGAAGACGCACCAGCCTGTGATTCTCCTTCATGCGGGCGCGCGCCGACGCAACATCGAGATCGACCATCGAGTCGACATCCCCGCCTGCGCAAAAATGGCCGCCGTTACTGCCCAAAACAATCGCCGCAACGTCATCGTCCGCCAGCGCGCCGCCCAGCGTTTCGATCAACTCTGCGCGCGCCTCGGGGCTGACCGCATTGCGCTTGTCGGGCCGGTCGATGGCGATGCGCGCGATGCCGGGTTCGATATATCCGGATGAGACGACAGACATATTTCAGATCCACTATTGATCAAGAATATTGCATCGAACAAAGAACTCTATCCGATCATAGCAGATGCCGCTCTAAGTCGTTTTGTTCCGTCGGCTCCGCCCAAAATTTTTATCGAACAAAGGCATCATGGGTCGTACGATGTAAGCGTCCCTCACCAGTAACAAACAAACGCACAGCGTAGACACCGGGTTTGGGAAAATAAGACAAATCTATGGGAGCGGTGCATGCAGGGTTCTCATCCGCAATTCCAATGTTTTCAGAATAGAAAAATGGAAGTGGAATAACTGCACGACCATTGCCGTCATATATGTCCGCCGAAAATTTTTGGACAGATATCTCGTTAGTCGAATTAACCGCGCTATATGGACCAAAAACGCTTCGTGTAGTGTTGAATGTAGCAATAGGGCTTTCCGCATTTGGTCCAATTAAAAGCAAGGCATTCTCGATTTTTTTACTCGTAACCCCTTTGTTTTCTACGGTCACCTTGGCTAGCAGTTTCGACGCTCCACCATTTTCCAGAATCAGACCGATATGGATGTAGCTCCGGAACACATCAGCAACCTTCCAAAGGAATGCCACAACACCGAAGAAAACACCCACGGATTGGATAATATCAATTGTGGACATAGCGGACGGATCACTCATATCAGCCTCCATTGTGTAAACTATGTTTAGACTATACCGGCGTCCATCAGCGCCTTTTCGAACGCCGCCGTCAGATCGTCTGTCGTGACCCCGGCGAACTCCACATCGTCGCGCGCCAGAAATTCTTCCGTACAATTCCGCAAAGCAACGCGTTCTGCCGGCACGCCAGCCAGCGCCTCTTCGAGCCAGCCAACGCTCGCCAGCGGGCGCGGGTGCCAGTCGCCATTGACGATGGCATGCAGGACTTTTCCGTCACGGACCGCCAGGGTCGCGCGGATCAGGCCTCCGACCGCCTTGACCCGGCCGCGTCCCACGGCATCTCCGTCCTGAAGGTTCGGCGCAAGACGCGTGGCTTCGGATTTCGCGTAGAGCCACGCATCGCTCTCATACTCGGCCCGGAACTCGTCCGCCCAGCCGCGTTCCGCTTCGTTGACGTTTCCCGCGACAAGGCTTTCCTCGCCGAACGCATGAGCCACCGCCGCGCGCGCCATCCCTTCCAGCTCCGCCGCATCGATCTCACGCCCGGCCTCGCGTTCGAGACAGGTAAAGCGCGACGTCATGTCCTTGAGTTCCTTGTCCTGCACCTTCTCGGGCGCCATCGGCATGGCCTTGCCGGCCAGTTCTGTATCGATCGGCTTGACGTTGATCACGATACGGAAGGTCATCACGCCGTTCTCGATCTTGAGCGACGTCGGTATCAGCTTGCGCCCTTCGACCTGAACATCGTTCAGCGGCCGGTATTCGGCAGGGAAACCGTAGCGGCCGGCGAAGGTCTCCGCCAGCGCCGTCAGGATCTTCGGGAACGCCTCGGCGCTGGTTTCCGGAACCTCCGGGTGGCTGGTCGGCAGGAAATACACCAGAAAGGCCGAGCCCGCGCCGGCATAGACCGGCCCGCCGCCGTTGGGCCGGCGGCGAAAGGTAATGTTTTGCTCGCGGCAAAAATCCAGGTCGAGCGCCTGTTCCGGGTCCTCGTTGACGCCGATCGTAATCGAATCGGAATCGAAAATATTCAGATAGACGGTCGGGGGCGATACGCCTTCAACCACCGCACGCTCGATCGCGGGCGACACCGAAACCGAAAAATCGGCGTAGGAATTCCGGTCGACGATCAGCCGCCAGTCTCTGGTTGCCATGGTCAGCCCCTTTCATCGACGGAGAGAGGTCGGTCTTCGAGCGAATCGACGAGCGTAATCTCGTCGGCGGATACCAGGGTCTGCGATTTGAAGCGCTGGGATACGATCTGAAGCGCATCGTCGTCCGCCTTGCCCGACAGCGCCAGCGACAACCGGTCGCCGCCGCCCGGCTTCGCTGAAACCGTCAGCCGGTACTTGCCGTCGAGCCCGTCTATGCCGAGGAGCAGGCTGCGAATTTCCGACGGGTAGAGCTTGACGCCCTTGACCTTCACCATTTCGTCGGTGCGGCCGAACACCACGTTGGGTAGACAGACAGTACGTCCGAACACCGACGGCGTTTCGATCTTAACCGTCAGATCGCCGGTACGGTAACGGACCAGCGGCTGGGCTTCCTTGACCAGATGCGTGAGCACCAGTTCGCCCCGCTCGCCATCGGCAACGGGGGCGCATGTTTCGGGGTCGATCACCTCGGCATAGACCAGCTCGTCGAACACGTGAACGCCCTGCCCGCCCGGAAAAGTCCGCCCGACCGGGAGAAACTCCGACAGGGAAAAGGAATCCACCAGCATCGCACCGGGCATCGCGTCCGCCACGGCGTTGTAAAGCGCCGGATTGCCGGTAAAGGGCTCGCCGCCTGCAAACAGCGCCTTGGGCGGCGCGATGCCGGCTTCCAGCAGCCGCAAAACAAAGGACGGGTTGCCGGCGATGACATTAACGTTGTGCGCCGCGCAGATATCGACCGCGCGCTCGGCTTCGCCGGGCCCCAGCGGAATGCAGGCGACGCCATGCGCCTCCATTTGCGACTGGTAGAACAACCCGGCGACGAACATGTGATAGCCGAACATCACGGCGCAGACGTCGCCCTCGGTCACACCGCAGGCATCGAGATGCGTTCGGCAGGCGCCGATCATCCGGTCGAGATCGCGCCGCGTCTGCATGACCGGAACCAGCCCGCCGCCCATCGGGCTGAGATTGACCCGCACGGGCTTCACGCCGCCGAACGCGCCATAGCCGGGCTTCTGCATTTCCGCGACCAGATCGGCACGGCTCATCAGCGGGACACGTTCGGCAAAATCCTCCGCGCCATCGACCGCTTCCGGCAACCGGCCTGAATAGAACGGATGGCGCGACAGGCGGTCGAGCGCGTCGTTGACGGGGTTTAACGGAAAGCTCATGGGGTTCTTTTAGGCGGCGGCCCGAACTCGGGCAAGGGACACTCTATACCCGTGCAATTGGCCAACGCGGCGACTATCTTGCCGCCATGACGCTAGACTGGAAAAACGACCGGCGTTTCTTCTCGACCGAAGAACGCATCAAGCACGCACTGATTCCGCCACGGCTCTACCTGCGCAATCTTGCCTGGCGGCGCAGCCGCTAGGGCGAGAAGGAGATCGCACTTCTGCCGGCCCTTGTTGAGCCAGATTCCGTCACGATCGATATCGGCGCCAACAAGGGCGTCTATTCCTATGCGCTCAGCCAGATCAGCCGCGAGGTACAGGCGTTCGAACCCAACCCGAAAATGTTTCACCTGCTATCGGCATCGGCGCCCTCAAACGTACACACGCACGAAGTGGCTCTGTCCAACGCAGACGGTGAGGCTGAACTGATCCTGCCCTTCCAGCGATCAGGACGGTTTTCCAACCAGGGCGCGACGCTGCAGTCGAAGAAGATGGACGACGACAAGGCGTTCGAGACCATGACCGTGACGCAGAAACCGCTCGACTCATACGGTTTCCAGGGTGTGTCCTTCATCAAGATCGACGTGGAAGGTTTCGAACTCGAAGTCATCGACGGCGCGACAGAGACGCTGGCGCGGGAACGCCCCAACCTGCTGGTGGAGATCGACGAACACCATGCCAAGAAGCCGGTGCCGGAAGCAGTCGCGAAAATCTGCGCGCTTGGATACGCGTGCTTTTATATGAGCCGGACCAGCCTGAAGCCGTTCGGCGCGTTCGAAACTGACACAGAAAAAAGCCATACCGACAATTTTGTCTTCCTGCCGGTCCGCTAACCCCTAACGGCTTGCCCGGTCAGCGGTTCGCCGCAGGCGTTCCTCATTGAGCGGCAGTTTGTCGCCCATCCAGAAGCCGAAGATGATGTGGTCGTTCCAGGCGTTCTCGGTTTCCGGATGGACCAGCACATCCAGCCCTTCGCGGTTCACTGCCAGCCACTGCACAAAACCGTCGAACTGATCGGGTCTGAAGGCGACCTGGTACATCGCGACCGTGTGCGGCCCGACTGCATTGTCGTGCCAGCGCCCCATGATGGTTTCGGGAAACGCCTCGACGATGCGTTCGCGAAGGCACCGCGCGTCGCCCTTGGTCCTTTCAGGGTCGTAATAGATATGGGCATGCCATCCTTCGATGGCCTCAGCCGGCCGGTTGGGAAAACTCATGATCGATCTCCTTTCGGGAAAGGTAATAGCCGGACTGCGAAGGTCAAGTGAACCTGCGCCCTTGCCCTTTCGGCCGCGCTGGGCCAAATTCCGCCGCACATTCGGAAACCCCTTTTCAGGAGAGAACAATCATGGGTTTTGTCGTCCCCCCCTATGAGGTCCCGAGCCTGCCGGTTGCCGGCAGCGATGACCGCTTTCCGGTCCGCCGCATTTACTGCATCGGCCGCAATTACGTCGAACATGCGCGTGAGATGGGTGCAGACGAGCGCGATCCGCCCTTTTTCTTCATGAAGCCGAACGACGCCATCGTCCATAACGGCGCTTCGATCCCGTACCCCGTCCAGACAGAGGACTATCACTACGAGGGCGAGTTGGTGGCTGCCATCGGCAAGGGCGGCGAAAACATCAGCGTCGAAGACGCCAACGACCATGTATTCGGATACGGCGTCGGCCTCGACATGACCCGGCGGGACCTGCAGATGGTCGCCCGCAACATGGGCCGCCCGTGGGACATGGGCAAAGGGTTCGACCAGTCCGCGCCCTGCAGCGAAATTCACCCGGCTTCGAAAATCGGCCACCCGTCAGACGGCAAGCTCTGGCTCAAGGTCAATGGCGAGATCCGCCAGGAAACCGACATCAACCTGATGATCTGGAACATCCCGGAGAGCATTTCCTACCTGTCGGGCCTTATGCGGCTGGAGCCGGGCGACCTGCTCTATACCGGTACGCCGGCCGGCGTCGGCGCGGTCAAGGCGGGCGAAACCATCGACCTGCATGTCGATGGCGTGTGCGACCTGACGGTTCATATCACCTGATCGGCCGATGGCCGGCGCGCAAGAGAAACCGGTGGGGGAAAAACCTGCGGAGCGAAGAGATGAAATCGACATGGGCGACCTGCCCGACCTGATCGGTTTCAATCTCCGCTGCGCCCAGGTTTCCACCTTTCAGCATTTTAACCGGACCGTCGGCGAGGCCGACATCTCGCCGCCGCAATACGGCGCACTGGTTCTGATCGACGCCAATCCTGGCATCAGCCAGAGCGCTATCGCCAGCGCGTTGCGGTTCGACCGGTCAACGCTGGTGCAGATCATCGACCGGCTGGAAGAGCGGGGGCTCGTCGTGCGGGAAGTATCTGCACACGACCGGCGGTCGCATGCGCTCAAGATTACCGATGCCGGCGCTTCCGTCCTGCTCGACCTGAAAAACCGCGTCGCTGAGCATGAAGCGCATATCGCACAGAGTTTGACAGCGGACGAAAAGGACATGCTGGTTGCGCTCCTGTCCCGCCTTCACAGCACGCCCCTGACGGATTGAAACGCATTCATGCCGCTTGGCGGTCAATCCGCGCAGGCGTATAATTACCCCTAGTTTATTAAGAATTGGGTGCGCTCAGCATCACAGTCCCTATCAGACAGGAGAGGTCATATGGCCACAGCCGTACAGGAAGCAACCACCGCGAAACCCCGCAAGCCGCAAATTTTCAAATACGAAAAGCCGGAATCGGACGCCGGTAAGACGATCGTCAATCTCGGCACATCGGGCCTGATCCGGGGTGCGGTTCAGGTCGTCAAGAAGGGTGCGGGCGACAATAACCTGCATATCCATACCGGCATGGACGGCATCTGGATGGTGCTCAAGGGCGAGGTCACCTTCTACGGCGAGGGCGACGAAATCATCGGCGTGTTCGGTCCGAACGAAGGGATCGTGATGCCGCACGGCAATGCCTACTGGTTCGCCAGCACCGGCGATGTCGATCTCGAAATCCTGCAGATGGTGACCTGGGCGCCGGATGTCGAGGACAAGCGCGTCGATCTGACCGAACAGAAGGAAAAGGTGGGTCCCGGCAAGGGTAATTATTTCGACGCCCGCGTTCGCGGCTGACCTTCGGTAGCTGAACAAACAGAAGCGGCCCGCCCTGTTGGGGCGGGCCGTTTTCTATTGTTACCCGATTCGGTTAGTGCGTAACGTTTCCGCGCCGTTCGCGGTAAAGCCCGAGCTTCTCGTGAATGATGCGGTCGGAGAAGCTGAACAGGAAAGAGTCGTCGCTGTCGTTCTCGTGGTGGTGGGGCGCCCAGCCCGGGACGCAGAACACGTCGCGCGGCCCCCATTCGATGACGGTATCACCGATCACGGTCCTTCCTGTTCCTTCGACCACCGAATATATCCAGGCGGCCGTGGACTGGAAGTCCTCGGTCGACATTCCGCCCGGCAGAAGCTGCATATAGCAGTCCAGCGTCGGCATCACCGGCCCACCGTTCGCCGGGTTGATATAGCGCATCTTGATCCCGTGGACGGGGTCGATTTCTCCCGACTTCTGAAGGTTGACCAGCGCTTCGCGCGTTTCCTTGTAGGGATAATGGAAGACGGGCGAATTCTCGGTATCGTAGGTTTCGCCGATCGGCAGCATCTTCGCTCCGTAGCGGGAGATATTATCGAACGGCTGCCGCCCCGGCGGGTAAAGCTCGCCGCCATTGTAAAGCTCGGCAAAGACCGGGCCGAGGAACTTGACCGTCGGAATATCGAGCCCATCCAGCCAGACGACGGGCGCATCGCCCTCGTTGCCGTGATCGTGCCACACCATCGACGGCGTCAGGATCAGATCCCCGACCGACATGGGAGATTTTTCTCCGTTAATCGAGGTATAGGCTCCGTCGCCTTCGACGATAAAGCGCAGCGCGGCTGGCGAATGACGGTGTGTCCCCGCGATTTCGCCGGGCATGATAAGCTGCCAGCCGGCGAACAGCGCGTCGGATGCCGCTGTCTGACCCTTGAGCCCCGGATTTTCGAGGATCAGCACCCGGCGCTCGGCTTCCTCGGCCGTAATGAGCGTCGCCGTCCGCATCAGGCTCGGGCGGATCTCATCGTATTTCCAGATATGGGGCAACGCCCGCACGTTTGGCTCGCGCGTGACAAGTTCAAACAGCCGTTCCCATAGCGGCGCAACCGACATCGGGTCGATCTGTTCGTAGAACTCCGCACGTTCGGGGGTGGTTTCGGGCTTTTCCTGAAGGCCCCTGCTTGTCGTCGCCATGTCTTTCCTCCTGCCCGGCCGGGCCGGGTTGATTGAAACGGTTTCTGCCGTCAGTTTACTCCGCCCGCCATGGATACGCCATGTTTCGGATATGTCGACTTAACGTGAATCAATCAGGAAACGGGAGGGCGTTCGGCCTCGGCCCGGCGCTTTACCCCCGCTGCACGGTCCACGGGCACCGGCCCTGCTGCATCCGGCGGCGGCATCGTATCCGCCGGGAAGATCGCATACTTGTCGTCGCCGGCGGGTTTCAGGTCCGGTTTCAGGTCGCGCTGGTTCTCGCCCCGCGCCCAGACATAACGGCCATCGACGTTCTCATGGTCCCACCACCACTTGCCTTCCCGGTTTCGTTTGCCGTAGCCGAACCAGTCATCCATACGGGCGAGCAGGCGCCGGAGCGGGGGCACATTGATCGCGAGCCACAGTGCGAAGCGATGCGCCAGCAGACCTTCCTTGTTGAACGGGCACATCTTCATGCAGCGGCCGCAGGAAGCGCCTTTCTGGTTCGTCACCCGATAAGAGGTGCAGCGCGCCACGTCCGGTTTCCACATCTCGTAACCGTTGAACATGATCTTGTCGCCGAACGAGATCGCGCTGCACGGGCATTCGTTGGCGCATTTGAGGCATTTGGAGCAAAAATCCTGCAGCCCGAAATCGATCGGTTTATCGATGGACAACGGCAGGTCTGTCGTCACGACCGACGTCTTGAAGCGCGGCCCGAGAAACGGGTTGAGCACCAGTTCGCCGATCCGGCTCAGCTCCCCAATCCCGGACAGCAGCGTCAACGGCAGATGCAGCACGTCGGACTTCGTTGCCGTATGGGCGCGCGCGGGATATCCGAGCTGGCGGATATAGTCGGCGACGTTGCAGGCGATGGTCGAGCCGACGAGATAGGCCCGCTGGCTTTGCGCATTGGAGATCCAGTCGTCGCCTGAGGCCGCTTCCAGCGTGTCATAGCCCTGATCGGTCACGATCACGATGGCGTATTTGTGATAGGGCTCGATGGGCGTCCCGTCATTGTCGTGGGAATACCAGGCGTAGTCCGGCACCTCGCAGATCCCGACCATGTCGGCGTCGAGGAAATAGCAGAAGGATTTGATGTGTTCGGCGATCTTCGCCGGATCGTCCGGGATCGGCGCCTTTTCGGGCGCGACCTTGCCGTCATGGATATCGTCGTGCGTGGCGGACATCATACGGAGCGCCATCGAGAGCGGCGTCTTGGCGAAACGCTGGGTGCGCTCGAACTTCGCCTTTTCCCCGAGATCGCCCTTGGCCGCCCGAGTGAAAAAGTTGGCGCGTTTGGGTACGCGGGGGACGTCATCCGAAATATGGGTCGTAGGCCTGTCTACCCGGCGGATCTTTTCCATCGGGTAGGCGCCCATATGCATCGGGCGCGAACGGCGCGAGAACAGCTTCATTCGGCCCGCTCCTTTTGCCCGTTCAGCCTCGCGCGATTTTCCGCGAGACCTTTGTCATATAGCTCGGCGCCAAGTTTACGGTCGACCGGGGCGGCCGCCCGCTCGCCTCCTTCCGGCAGTGTATCGGCGGGGAACATGGCGAGACGCTGTTTTCGCTCCGAACGGTCCTCTTTCAGGTCGCGCTTGTTCGCGGTTTTCGGAACCGTCACCTTGCGGTCGACAATTTCGAGGTCCCACCACCATTTCTTGACCTCGTTGCGCCTGCCAAAACCGAGCCAGTCATCGAGACGCGCCAGCAGCCTGCGGACCGGCTTTACCCTGATCGCCAGCCACAGCGCAATCCGGTGCGACAGCAGCCCTTCCTTGTTGAACGGGCACATCTTGAGGCACCGACCGCACCCGCCGCCGTTTGGGTTGGTCACCCGATAGGACGTGCATTTGGCGACATCCGGCTTCCACATTTCGTAGCCATTGAACATCACCTTGTCGCCGAACGGTATTGCGTTGCAGGGACATTCCACTGCGCATTTCCGGCACTTCGCGCAAAAATCCTGAAGACCGAAATCGATCGGCTGGTCTGTCGCCATCGGCAGATCGGTGGTGATCACCGACGATTTGAAGCGGGGCCCGATGAACGGGTTAAGGGCCACCTCTCCGATCCGGCTGAGTTCGCCCAGCCCGGCCTTCATCACCAGCGGGAGATGCAGCACGTCACTGTCGAAATTGGTGTGCGCCTGCGCCTCCCAGCCGAGCTGGCGGATATACTCGGCGACCGTACAGGCAGTGTTCGAGCCCCACATATAGGCGCGGAACGACTGGGCATTGGATATCCAGTCGTCGCCAGAGGCCGCATCGAGAGTCTCGAACCCCTGATCGATCAGCAGCACGATGGCGTAACGATGGCGGGCCGGCATTTCATCCCCGTTGGTATCGTGCGAGTACCAGGCGTATTCCGGCACCTCGCAGATGCCTACGACGTCAGCCTTCAGGAAATAGCAGAGGGCCTTCATGTGCTCCGCTGCGGCCTGAGGATCGTCGGGAATGGGCGCCCTGTCCGGGTTCGCGTCGCCCCGATGCATCGGGTGATGGACCTTGCAGACCGTGCCCATCGCGCGCGCCAGCGGAATCTTGCCGACGAAACGCGGACGTTCGCGCTTCGGCGCAGGACCGAGGTCGCCGGATGCCGCACGGTTGAAGAAATTGGCCCGCTTGGGAACGCGGGGCACATCAGGGGAAATATAGGTCGTCGGCTCCGGGACGCGCGGGATCTTCTCCATCGGAAATGCGCCGAGATGCTTCTTTCGACGACGGTTCGAAAAGAGAGTCATTGAATCCTGAAACCAGAGCCTGAAAACGGTTCCGGCCCGACCGGATAGAAATCCGATCGGGCCGGCATGGAATTAGGCGCTATCGCGTCCGGTGCCTCAACCGCCGGCGCCGCGCAAGGCATTCAGGGTCGGCGCCGTGTCGACACCCTCTTTCTTGACCCTTCCAATAATGTCCTGCTCCGCTTTCTTCAGCAGCGCATTCGCCTTGGCGACCTCAGCCGTCGAGAAGGTAATCGCGCTGCGGTTCTTGTCTTTCTTGAGACCGCTGAGAACCTTCGCGCCGGCCTTCATGTATATGGAGGCAGCCTTGATGCTCATGGCCAGACCGGTCGTCTTGTCGATGATGTCCTTGTGCTTCTTGGACAGCGAGTCCCAGGACTTCTTGTTCATGACCGCGAAGAACGGAGATTGTCCCCAGGCGATACCGTCCGCATGATGCTTGGTCACTTCATTCAGCTTGAAGCTCTTGATCGCACTGGTGGCGATCAGCACGCCGTCGATCACGCCGCGATCGAGCGAGTTATAGATCTTGCCCGCGGGCATCGGCACGGGGGTTGCCCCCAGGGCCTGGACCAGCCACGCCTGATACTGGGAAGGCGTGCGGATCTTCATGCCTTTCAGGTCGCTGATCCCGGTAATCGGCTTGACCTTGGAATGAAGTACCGGCGCATCGGCGGCCCAGATCGCCAGAACCTTCACCCGCTTGTATTCGTCGGCGAGATGATCGTTGTAAATCTTCCACATGCGTTTGGTCGCGTCGACCGGGTCGGCGCCGACGCCGATCAACTCAATCATCGTGGTCTTGCGGAACTGGTTCGCGGTATAGCCCTGAAGCGCCCAGGTAATATCCGCAACGCCGTCAACGGCTCGTTTGAACTGTTTGGTCCCGCCTTTGCCGAGCGCCCCGCCGTAATACATTTTTACGGTCAGGTCGCCTCCCGACATCTTCGCGACTTCCTCGGTCCACGGCGCGAAAACGAAACGGTTCATCGGATGCGGGCCGCCGACAAAGGAAGCGAATTTCAGTTCCTTGGCGACAACAGGCGCGTCGAATGACGTGACGCCTGCCAGGCCGGCAGCAAGTGCCGCAACAGAAAGGGAAAATTTCTTAATCATCTGCTTTCCTCCATGTTTCAAACGTTCAGGTTTCAAACTTTCAGGTTTCAAACCTTTCGAACCCGGGGTCGATTCCAGTTTTTTTTGCACTGCCGCCGGATCCGTTACGATCAGTCTGTGCAAATGCGATAGTTCCGTCAATCTTCTCGAATTTCGAGAACCTCACTTCTCCGTGCGTTAACCTGTAATCATCGTATTCGGCAGAATCAGGGCAATTTGCGGGAACACCAGCAGGATCACGAGACACACCGCCATCGCGATCCAGAACGGTATGATCCCGGCGAAGATCTGGCTTAACGGAACGTCTTCGGCCACGCCTTTCACGACGAAGACGTTGACACCCACCGGCGGGCTGATCAGCCCCATCTCGAGAACGATAACCATCACCACGCCGAACCAGATCGGGTCGTAGCCAAGCGCCAGGATGAGCGGGTGCACGATGGGAAGGGTAAGCACCAGCATGGCGAACCCCTCTAGGAACGTGCCCAGCACGATATAGGCCGCCATCAGGATCAGCATGATGGCCCAGCGGGGCAGGTCGATATTGACGAGCAGTTCGGCAAGGTCTCCCGGAATCTGAGTCAGCGCCAGAAACGGGTTGAAGATATGCGCGCCGATCAAAATCAGAAATGCAAGGGCGGATGTCCGCACCGTCTGCAACAGCACTGTCGACATCGATTCGTAATTTACCCGCCGCCTGACCAGCGCCAGCAGGAAAGCCAGAATAGCGCCGACACCCGCCGCCTCGGTCGGGGTGAACACGCCGCCATAGATGCCGCCGATCACCATGGCCACGATCATGATCATCGCTGATGCATCGACGATCGACCGAACCCGGCCCGGCAGGTCGGTACGCGGCCCGGCCGGCCCGAGCTCCGGATTGATTCTGGTCTGGATGTATATCGAGACTATGAACAGAACGGTCAGCAACAGACCGGGCAGGACTCCGGCCAGGAACAGCCGTCCGATCGATTCTTCGGTCAGGATCGCGTAGATCACAAAACCGGTGCTGGGCGGAATCAGAATGCCCAGGGTGCCGCCCGCCGCAATGCAGCCGGTTGCAAGCCTGTTATCGTAGTTGTACCGCCGCATTTCAGGCAGCGATACACGGCCCATTGTGACCGCGGAGGCAACCGAAGAGCCGGAAAGAGCCGCAAAACCGGCGCAGCTGGCAATCGTTGCCGAGGCCAGGCCGCCCCGCCAGTGACCGACCCAGGCATAGGCGGCCCGATACAGGTCCGAACTCATACCCGAGACGGTAGCGAAATTTCCCATCAGCACGAATAGCGGAATGACGATGAGCTCGTAAGTCGATGCGATGACGAAGGATTCGTCGACCAGCGTCGACATGGAGGCTGCCCAGCCGTTGAGAACCCAGGTGCCGATGACGCCGACAATAATCATCGCAATCGCAACCGGCGTTCGGATGGCCAGCAATGCGAAGAGCCCGAGCAGCCCGAGAATTCCAATCATCGTTGGGCTCATGATCGCGGCGGGTCCTCCTCTCCGCGGAACGAGCGCAGACCGAGAGCGACAAGGACCGCCGTATACAGTCCGGCACCGACGATCATGATCCAGACGAAGGGATAATGCGGTAACTGGACCATGTTCGTGGCGTCGCCGACCTCATAGGAATCGATGGCAAGATCGACCAGCCGGTATGTCCACAATCCAATCACACCAGCGCACATGAACCGGACGACGACATCCGTCCAGCGCACCAGTTGAGGACGACCGAAAGTCCCGATCAGGTCCACCGCGATATGCCCGCTTGTCCAGCCGCAATAGGCCAGACCCAGAATCGCGACGGGGATCAGCATCATGCGCGATACGTCGAGCGTGAACAGCGGCGGCGCATTGAAGACATAGCGCATGATGACGGAATAGACGGTCACCAGCATCAGCCCGAACAGCACGGCGCCGCACAGAAGCGCAAATAAGCGGACTATTCCTTCAATATTCATATGATTTATTCGCTCAGACCGTTGCGTCGGTCATTTTACGATGCTTCCAACCTATCGGCACCGCCAATCCCCAACCATCCCTTCGCGCAGAGTTAAGATCCTTTTTCGGATCCTTATTGTTGATCAATCGACATTATTATCTGTGACTAATCCACGGGTCTCAAGGATAATCCCAGACGCTCGGAATCCCGAAGGATTACTCCCAAGGGTTACAAGGGGCGGATTAGAGGGGGCTTAATATATTCACGGGTACTCTGATCGCCGTGATACAACGGACCGAAAATCATCCCAGCAACTTCGCCGACCATGCGTATCCTTCATGTCCTGGATCATTCGATACCGCTTCAGAGTGGCTACACGTTCCGTACGCTTTCGATTCTACGTGAACAGCGCGCGCTCGGCTGGGAAACCTATCATCTGACCTCACCCAAACATGCGCGCCCTTTCGTTCCGCAAGAGGAAATCGACGGGTGGATGTTCTTCAGGACGCCGGCAGCCGAAGGGCTGGCGTCCAGGTTCCCCATCCTGAAAGAGATTGCGCTCATGCGGCAGACGGAACGCAGGATCGAAGAAGCGATCCGGGAAGTCGCACCGGATATCGTTCATGCCCATTCGCCGGTACTGAATGCCCTTCCCGCGATCCGCGCCGGGCGCAGGGCCGGACTTCCAGTGGTTTACGAGGTTCGCGCGTTCTGGGAGGACGCCGCCGCGAGTCACGGCACCAGCACCGAGCAGGGTCCGCGCTACAGAGCAACGCGGACGCTGGAGACGTTCGCGCTGCGTCGCGCTGACGGCGTCACAACGATCTGCGAAGGGCTGCGGACGGATATCGTCGCGCGCGGAATTCCTTCGGAAAAGGTCACTGTTATCCCCTACGCCGTCAATGCAGGGGAGTTTGCAAGCGGCGAGCCGGATCCATCGCTCGCCCGTTCGCTGGGTCTTGATGGCAAGACCGTGCTCGGCTTTCTCGGGTCGTTCTATTCCTATGAAGGGCTCGACATGCTGTGCCGGGCAATGCCCGGTATCGTCGTTGAACAGCCCAACGCCATGCTTCTACTTGTGGGCGGCGGCCCGGAGGAGAATGCGCTGAAAGCGCTTGTCGCCGAGCTAGGCATCGAGGACCGGGTCGTCTTTACCGGGCGTGTGCCGCACGATGAGGTACAGAAATATTACGATCTGGTCGATCTGCTGGTTTACCCGCGCGTCCCGATTCGCCTTACCGAACTGGTCACGCCCCTGAAACCGCTGGAAGCGATGGCCATGGGAAAGATGCTTGTGGCCTCGAATGTGGGCGGACACCGCGAACTGATCCGCGACGGCGAAACCGGCACGCTGTTCGCGGCGGGCGACGTCGACGATCTCGCGACTGTCGTGTCGAAGGTACTGAGCGATCGGACGGGCTGGCCCGCCATGATCGAAGCGGGGCACCGGTTCGTCGAAACGGAACGGACCTGGAAGCGAAGCGTCGCCAACTACACGGAACTTTACGAACGGCTGTTGGCCGACAGGGACCGATAAAGGGCGATCTGCCGCGTTACAGTTTCCTGCCAGCCGAATCTCTCCGCCCATAACCGCGTCGCCGCCCTGGACGGCGGGTGCTGAAGCATCTCGCGGATAGCCTCGGCCAGCGCTTCGGGAGTGCGCTCGGGAAGAATCGATCCGGCCTCGGGAGCGCCGATGATCTCCGGCACGCCACCGACATTGCTGGCGATTACAGGAGCGCCGCAGGCCATCGATTCCAGAAGAACGTTCGGCCAGCCTTCGCGCATCGAGGCCAGCACGGAGAATTCTGCCGCGCTGAACCATTTGCAGAGTTCGTCGTGGGGTACATGGCCGACGAACCGGACGCGGTCGGCTACTCCGATGTCCCGGGCGAGGTTGCGGAACCGGTTCACGTCCGCACCGACGCCGACGATCGCAAGTTCGATGTCGTCGACAAGCGCCAGCGCCCTGATAA
>Ga0181593_10001664_pt1 | contig 20285 bp, 14 predicted proteins | sample 071ome_19_FD_133756 | JGI IMG/M metagenome (GOLD analysis project Ga0181593, IMG submission 133756) | Coastal salt marsh microbial communities from the Groves Creek Marsh, Skidaway Island, Georgia - 071413AT metaG (megahit assembly) | ecosystem: Environmental > Aquatic > Marine > Intertidal...
CACCTCCGCTGGTAATCCGTTTGAACAGGCCGCCCCCGCTGGTAATCCGTTTGAACAGGCCGCCCCCTCTGGTAATCCGTTTGAACAGGCCGCCCCCTCTGGTAACCCTTTTGAGGGTAAGGCTTTACCCAATTAATAGTTAGAAATGATTTTAGCCTTGGGTGAATTACCTAGGCATAAATACAATGGGTTCTTTCTTATTTTGAATAACAAGACGCAGTCCATCGGAGATTAACCATTCACTCTTCGATGAATCTCCAGACTGCCAATCTCTGCGAATCATGGCTCTTTTGTGAATAATTCTATCCTCTAAAGGAATCACATTTTCTTTTTTACGACTCGTCCAAAGAATATCCACAATTTTTCCTTGAGAATCAAGTCCTACTAAATCAAGGGTAGAGCCCATCTCTTGAAAAGCTCTGAGTTTTTCCCGATCCGTCATCTCCAAATTGAGCAGAATTTCTTCAGCCATCTTGACTGCCTCATCCCTGTAAGTTTCATAATTAGGCGGGTAGCGAACAGGTAATAGATACCCATCTAAGTTGCGAATAGCAATTGCCTCCACCTTCGATGTCCAAATTGGAGCAATTCTGTTCCCTCTTGCATCAACAGCAAACACCTTGGCAGGAAGATGCTCGGGGTTGCGATAGGCGGGTAATTTTTTGATTTCCTGGTAACATTGCTCAATCGCTCGTGAAAGACCCGCAGGGGTGGCCTCATGGAAGTTTTCAAGAGGTAAATCATCAGGCATGTAGATGGCCAATGACTTAATTTTGGGATAGTAAGATATCTGCCTGCCTTTCAATTTTCCCTGAGCATCAAACTCGCCTTCCTCTTTCAGTAAATCATTCAGGGTTAAATTTTCCTGACCTCGGGGGTGATAAAATGTCTGGTATTTACCCACTGGTATTCCTTCCGAAAACACCGCTTTCAATCGAATATTACTTTTGATAGGAATCTCACCAAAATCGACTTTAATGTCTCTACTGAGTTCCGAGTAGCGAAAAACTTCGGAATGCGATAAGGGATAGTAGAGGGTAAAATTACCGTCCAGTTCATCGTTTTTGAAGTTTTTTTGGTATATCAGTTCTCCCGCTTTCCCATAGGCGGTAAAAGTTCCTTCTCTTTTCCCCATATTATAGGAACCGCTTAATCTTTTAATTCCTTTTTTTTGCCAAAATGAAAAAGTTCCGTGCCTCAATCCATTTACGAATCCTACCTCAAAACGCTTTTGTCCATTGTTATACTTGCCAGATACTCTGCCCACTCGACCTTGGCCGAAAGGCTTTGAATTTCCAATTTTGTAGAGAATTTGATTCCCAAAAGAATCCTTTCTGTATTCAACATCCTTTTCGTCCACTCGCTCGTCTTTGGAACATCCAATCATTGTCCATGCAAATAGAGCTGCAATAATGCAGTGAACAGAATAGATTTTAGTTTTTCTGGGAAACACGATTGGTTGTATTTATTCCTCCTAGGCTCATTTCGGCAATGGAAAATTTATCTTATTCTTTCCCGGGCTTGGGTTGCAATTTCCATAATATCATTGGCTGGAAGGGTTACGAGGGCAGAGGGTCTGCCCCCTTCTTTTCTGTATACACTTACACCTATCCAATTTCCAGAAGTGTTAAAAACTGGACACCCCGGACTTAGGTTTTCGATCACGAAATAATCTCTAGGTTTGTTAATCACCGCATTCACCCATCCCCTTTGCAGGGTTGGTTGGCGGTAAAGATTCCTTCCCAACTTTCCAAGGGAAACCACTTCATCTAAGGGTGCGGGTGGAGAGTTGTTAAGTGAATCACATTCCACATGTGCAAAAGAGATAGGTTCACCGTTTTCTTCTGATTGAGCTAAGGGAATGACGAAAGCCAGGTCGAGGTCTTCATCTTTCAGGGTAAATTTTGCTGGAATTTCTGAACCATCGTCCTGAAGAATCATGACCTCGGAATAATCCACATTAATGTCACCCACATTGCGCATGCGAGACCGTATCGACTCGGTAGGATCCATGGTATGCAAAGATAAGACCGTTAAACCATCCGGGTGAAGGACGGTTCCGAGGGCTTCAAGCTTTCTTTCTGATGGAGGATAACTTATTCCATTTGCACTTACCTCGATCTTAACAATGACCGACACCCAGGTAACGCAGTCAGCCTTTTTGTTGAGGATATCCAACCACTTGGACCTGGGGTTTTCTCCCCATCCTAATAGTGGGACTAGTAAGAAAAAAAGAAATGTCTGGGAGATTCGATGCATACGAATAGTAAAATATGTTTTCACTAAGTATTAAGAAGGGTCCCAAGTTGGTTCCACCTTGATGTAGAGAGTATGTATACCCCGTTTGATAAAGAAGGTCACATTCGCGGGCTGTTCTTGGGTTACATCCAACATAATGTCTTTAAAATTTTTAACAGATTGCACTTCTATTTGGTTGATCGAGAGCAACAAATCTCCTTGTCGTAGACCAGCCAAAGAAGACCATCCTGCTGGTTCCACATTCTCCACCACTAGGCCCTTTGAATCTTTTTCCAGTCGGTGGAACACCCGGTCAGCGAAGGAAAGTTCACGCACGGTAAATTCCAGTGATTTATCCTCGTGCTCAGGAAGTTCCAATGAGGGTGTGGGTCGTTTGGTTAGGGTAGCCGTCCAACTAATTTCTTTTCCTTCCCTTTGCCCATCTAGAGATACCATCGCATCCGTTTTGTATTGTTTGATCATATTTCCAAATACCTCGTAATCTTCCGGCTTGTTTGCGTTAATGATCTGGCCATCTAGGCGGAAGAGCAAATCTCCGGTCAGTAGTCCGGCCCTTTCGGCAGGGGTATCTGGAAATACCTGGGAAATACGAATGCCCCGTCCATTTCTTCCCAACCCTATCGCCTCGGATAAATCCCGAGTGATCACTTGCGTACGTATACCTAGCCAAGGTTTCCATGCCTCGAACGGACGAGTTTCTTCCGGAGTAGGCCCAATTTTGATGACAGTAAGAAAACTTGCCAGGTCTCTTTCAAAACGAATAAGGACAGGCACCGGTTCAGTTTTATCCTGTAATATCTCTTTGCTTATCTTAACAAGGTCAGCCACGGAATGAATGGGTGAATCATTTGCGGCCATGATAACATCTCCCCGCAAAAGATTGGGCTTAGCACTAAAGGAGGGCCCACCAGGTGCCACGGAATGAACTTGGGCACCAAGAAGATCGGCACGTCTGGATTCGAGAGAGGACATCATAGTAAAATCCCTTAGGGTTAAACCCCAACTTTTCACTTCCTGCTCTCTTTGAAATGCAGGTTCCCTAAGAAGGGTTTTTAAGTTCCACTTTCTACCATTCCCTTCACGGATACCCAAAATCTCTACATTTTTCCCAGCCGGGATTGATCCTGTCAGCTGGTTAAACAGGGGGATATCTTCTGGAATTCGAGCGTGTACCGATTGTCCTGAAAAGTGAGTGATGATATCCCCGGGCAAAATGCCTGCATTTTCAGCTGGAGAGCCAGGAATAATTCCGGAAATAAGAATACCGTCTTGGCTTTCATCAAGAACTGGCTGGCATTCGAATCCACACCAAGATCTTCGAATATACCCATGTTCTGCCAGTTCTTTCGCAATGGTTTGAGCGAGGTTGGAGGGAATCGCTCCTCCAAGACTTGCGATCGCCACCTCATTGATGCCAATAATCAAGCCGTTTTCATCCACGAGAGGACCTCCACTATTTCCTGGGAAGATAACCGCATCATGTCCAAGCCAGCGAACCAGTTCCCCCACATTTTCACCATCCAGCCGAAAAGAGCTGCTTTGCTTGGAGATGAGAGCAAGATTGGAAATAATTCCCCGAGTAACGGATTGGGAAAGACCAGCTGGACTACCCATTGCAAAGCAAGTATCGCCAACCCTAACCTTATCTGAATCTCCGAACTGGGCGTGGATAAGAGGGGGGGAGGCGGGTGAGCGTTCAGATAGTCGAAGTCTTAAAACTGCAAGGTCGGTGAGAGCATCTGCTCCTAAAAGATCCGCCCCGATTTCTTCCCCGTTATGCATCCGGCATGTAAGCCTGGTGGCTTTGCCTGCGACATGATGATTTGTAACAACCAGTCCAGTTTTGTCGATGATTACACCACTGCCAGTGGAACCTGATTTAAGCATTCTTCCATTAGATCCTCTTTCAGATACCACTTCTATTCGCACGATGGCTTGATATACAGAGTTGACCTTTTCATTAATCTGAAAGCCTTTTTCCTTGGCATAGGAAATGGATAGGTTTGCCAGTATGGAAACAGTGAAGATAAAAACAAAAAGACGCATATTTCTAAGGCGTTGCTAGGTCGGGAAAGTGTGGAATATTAAAAAATGAAGAAAAGAGTTTCTTGCCCTTCACTCAATCTGAAGGCAAGAATCAAACTATGCAACAATCATGAGTGAGCCTAGGGAGAAAATGAGTTTATTAACCGCCGGTCAAACTAAGTTATTTGCGGTTACGCTGAGCTGTGGATGTATTTTTTTCCTTCTCCTGCTCACTGGATGGTTTGTAAAAACGGTAGGCTTTTTACTTACTCATTTCTCCTCTGTTTTCTGGCCTTTGGCGATTGCATTTATTCTCACAATTATTTTCAGCCCAATTGTACAACTCGCCAGAGCAAAATTACGATGGGGAAAGAATTTTTCGATCGTTGCCTTGTACATATCCATCCTTGTTGTTGGGACTGTAATCACCTGGAGCTTGGGTGGGGAGTTAATCAGACAGAGCAAAGAACTCATCAGTTCTTCGATTGATTGGCCTGACCGAGTGGAAACTCGAATTCGTCAGTCGATGAACCCTACGACCTGGGGTGCGGTTTCTGAAAGTTTTTCCCAGTTTAAAGAGAATTGGAAAGAGGCTTTAGCAGCCCTTGGCCCTGAAGTGCCTAAAATCTCGAAAAATTCTGCTTTGGTCTTGCATGACGCATGGACCAGTTTGCGGGATTTCTTTTCTTCTTTTGCAAGTTTAGCGATTGTGCCTGTGTACTTATTTTACTTCTTGGGCTTTCAAAGAGATAGTCTCGATCATTTGATTGGTCAGTTCAGTTTTTTAAGTACAACAGCCCGTGCCGACCTATTGTATTTAGTTCGTCAATTTAAGGAGATCATTGAGGCCTTTTTTCGTGGTCAATTATTGATTGGTGCTCTGATGGGTGTGGGCTACGCACTTGGTTTTAGCTTGATTGGATTAAAGTTCGGAATTTCCCTTGGGTTATTTTTTGGTATTTTGAATATTGTTCCCTTCCTTGGTTCGATTCTGGGGGTGATTACTGTTTTTCTGGTCGCTTGTTTACAACCGGGGGGAGTTTTCGAAAGCGGGGACTGGTCCCTTGTTTGGGGATGTGGGCTTACTTTTGGAATTGTACAACTTCTGGAAAGCTACTGGCTTAGCCCAAAAGTAATGGGGGACCGTACTGGATTACATCCGGTCATCATTATCATATCCGTTTTTTTCTGGGGAACTGCCTTTGGGGGAATTTTGGGTATGATCCTTGGTATTCCGCTTACCACCTTTCTCATCGTTTTTTGGAGGTTGCTTCGTCAAAAATATTTCCCTGCTTAAGCAACTACATCCTGTAGCACACAAAGCTCTTGTTACCTGAAGTAACCATAAATCAATATCGTGTGCGCAACATTGCCTTGAAAGGATTGATTCCTTGCGAAATGAAAGAGGGATAACCCAACCGACCTCTTGAGCACAAAAGATAAAGATTTCGTTCATCTTCATGTCCACTCCGATTACAGCCTTTTGGATGGGTGCTGTAGGATGGATCGATTGATGGACAGAGCGGTGGAGCTTGGAATGTCAGCCATGGCCCTGACAGACCATGGCAATCTTTTCGGTGCTGTTTCCTTCGTCAAGCAAGCGGAGAAGCGGGGAATTAAACCAATCATTGGGTGTGAGGGATATCTTGTTACGGATCATAAAAATGATGAACGCCCGGGGAGAGAAAATCACAAATCCTACCACCTCGGTCTGTTGGCCAAGAACTTTTCTGGTTATCAAAATCTGTGCAAGGTAGTATCCGATGCTCATGTGGATGGTTTTTACTACCGCCCACGAACCGATTTGGAGACACTAGCTGAACATGCAAAAGGTATGATTGGGTTTACCGGATGTATGCAGGGTTGGGTTCCACAGCTCATTTTACGAGGGGAAGAGGAAGAAGCTGAGCGTGCATTGACACAGATGGTAGACATATTTGGCAAAGAGAATTATTTTGTAGAATTGCATAACCATGGAATTGAAGAACAGGCTCAGTTAGTTCCCAAGTTAATCAAGCTGGCAAAGAAATTTGATCTCAAAACAATTGCCTCCAATGATGTGCATTATGTCCAGGGAGAGGACTGGGCACCTCACGATGCCCTCCTTTGTATTCAGACGGGCTCTAAGTTGGATGACGAAAAGCGAATGCGATACAGTGCTCGGGAATTTTACCTAAAATCCCGGGAGGAAATGAACGAGCTTTTTAAAGAAGTCCCAGAGTCCATTACCAATACTTTTGCCGTAGCTGAAATGTGCGAGGTTAAGCTCCCATTTGGGGAAAATAATTATCCCGTTTTCACTTTACCACCTGAGATCAAAACCGAAGTTTCTGACAATGTGGAGTATTTAAAAAAGCTCTGCATCGATGGCATTCAGGAGCGATATGAAGTGAAATACCTTACGGAATCTGCTCGAGGAGAAGATGAATCACTGGTCAATGAGCTCAGTGAGCGTCTTGATTATGAATTAGGAGTGATTGGAAAGACTGGGTTTAATGACTACTTTCTCATCGTTGCCGACTTCATGAACTGGGCGCGTGAAAATGAAGTCCCAGTAGGGCCGGGAAGAGGGTCGGGGGCCGGTTGTTTGGTTGCCTATGTTCTTGGGATTACCGACATCGACCCCCTGCGTTTTGGATTACTTTTTGAACGTTTTCTTAATCCGGAAAGAGTGTCTCCACCGGATTTTGATATCGATTTTTGTATGCGTCGTAGAGCAGAGGTTATCGAGTATGTCCGAGAGAAATACGGTAGGGATTGTGTGGCCAATATTATAACCTTTGGAACTTTTGGGGCGAAAATGGTGGTGCGGGATGTGGCGCGGGTTCGAGATCTTCCTTATGCCGAGGCTGATAAACTGGCCAAGATGATACCCGACGATTTGAATATTTCTTTGGACGATGCTTTGGCTAAAAGCCCTGAACTTGCTTCCGAATACGAAAAAAACCCAGTCGCCAAACAGATTTTTGATACTGGACGGGTCATTGAGGGAATGGTCCGAAATTCTGGGACCCATGCCGCCGGAGTCATTATCGCAGATCGTCCTTTGCGTGAGTTGGTTCCATTAACGACTCAGGATGGTGTCCTTACGACCCAGTACCCAAAGGATCCAGTGGAAGATCTCGGCCTGCTCAAAATGGATTTCCTCGGTCTCAAGACCTTAACTGTTATTGCCGAAGCAGAAGCTCATATTCGTAAGAAGACAGGAATGGAAAATTTTCGGGTCACAGATGCCCCCCTGGAGGATGAGCTTACCTTCACCCTACTTAATGAAGCTCAAACGATTGGAGTATTTCAATTGGAATCTGAGGGTATGCGCCGGTTGTGTCGCCAGATGACAATTTCCAATGTAGATGAGATTATTGCTTTGATCGCTCTTTACCGCCCCGGCCCCATGGATTGGATTCCCGACTACATTAAAGGCAAAGAAGATCCATCCACCATCCAATTTCCTCATCCTTTGCTGGAAGATGTTTGTGCAGAAACCTATGGGGTCATGGTTTATCAGGAGCAAGTCATGGAAGCGGCCAGACGCATTGCTGGATACACCCTCGGCGGAGCCGATATTCTTAGGCGGGCCATGGGTAAGAAAAAGCCTGAGGAAATGGCTAAGCAGCGACAGATCTTTGTGAAAGGAGCCAAAGAGGTGAATGGTATCGAATCTAAGAAAGCCAATGATATCTTCAACATTTTGGAAAAGTTTGCTGGATATGGATTTAATAAATCTCACTCCGCGGCTTACGGAATCATTAGTTATCAAACCGCTTATCTAAAAGCGAATCACCCTGTGGATTTTATGGCAGGTGTCCTTGCTTGTGAACTTGGGAATTCTGATAAACTTGCCCACTTTTTGGCAGAATGTCACGAGATGGGAATCTTAGTTCTTGGCCCAGATGTGAATGAGTCTGGTGAAAATTTTACTCCTATTGATGGAGTGGGGGATGAGCTAGGTTCGATTCGGTTTGGATTATCTGCGGTGAAAGGAGTGGGAGATGTGGCGGGTAAGTGTTTGGTTGAGGAAAGGGAAAAGAATGGGCCATTTTCGAGTTTTATAGATTTGGTGGAACGGGTGGATGGAAAAGCCGCCAACAAACGGGCTTTGGAATGCCTGATCAAGTCTGGTGCGTTTGATGCCCTGCATGACAATCGTGCTGCCCTTCTTGCCGATTTGGACCGTGCGATGGGGGAAGCCCAGTTACGGCGAAAAGACCGAGAAGCCGGTCAGGTAAATCTTTTTGATATGATGGCGGACGATGAGCCTGAGTCCAAAAAAACGGATGATCATTATGGTGTTTCTTCCCAGACCAATGTTCCGGAGATGGACGAGCTTGAGAAACTGCAATTGGAGAGAGAGCTTTTGGGATTATTTCTCACCGGTCACCCGGTCGACACGCTTTGCGGAATTGGTCCTTTGCTTGATAATTTAAAATCTTCTGACTTGGAAACATTGGAAGGTAAGCGTTCCTTCCGGCTTTGCGGAGTGATGGCAGAGATTGAAAGAAGATATACCAAGAAAGATTCCAAGCCTTGGGCTCGGTTTAATCTGCTTGCCAAGGAAAAGGATTTTTCACTCCCGATGTTTTCTGAAGCCTTTGAGCAGTACGGCAGCCGATTGGAGCAGTCCAAGATTATGGTGGTGGAGGGAATTGCCTCCCGCCGTGACGGCGAAACTCGTATCAATGTGACCAAGGTTTGGGGCGTGGATGAGACCTTGGGCAAGTTTGTCGAAGAAATAACCTTTTTGATCGATCCCGAGCATCCCGAGGCTACAGCATTTTCAGAAGAACTTTTTAAGCAGGGAGAACAGGGGAGGGGGCGTGCCCAGCTCACACTTGCATATGCTCGGAGTCGGGATAAAGAGGGAGTGGTAGTGGAAACAGATGGTCGCTTTCGTTTACCAATGAGTCTCGAAAATTTTCGAAAGTGGAGGTCCCGTTCCTGCGTTTTGGGTGCCAGGCTAAGAATTACCGAGCCCGATCCACCTCCTGAAAATCGTTTTGCGAAGAGAAGCGCTGGATAGCCTATTGGTTTGGCCATTCTTCCCGCTTGACGAACCCTATAAATTTGCTAGTTTTCTATCTTTTGTCTCATTATGTCTATAGAAATTAAGTTACGCAAAGGCGAGCCCATGGATCGGGCCATTCGTCGTTTGAAAAAAACCCTAGATCGTGAAGGAACTATCCGCGATGTACGAGCCAAGCGTTACTTCGAAAAGCCCTCAGACAAAAAGCGTCAGGCACGCAAAGTCGCTGCTTTTACCCAAATGCTGCGCACCCGTTACGAAAAAATGTAGCATTACGGTTTTGCCGAGAAATTTTTCTCGTCAAAAACTAGACATTTATTTAGGCATTTTAGTCAATGTCTCAGTTGACTAAAAGAAAAGTCGTCAGCCTTAGAAGGGAGTGGCGCCTCTTCGATAAAGACGATTCCAGCTCAAAAGAATTTTTGGAGCTTTGTGAACGGATGTTAGATGTTGGGGAATTTTTATTGGCCCACGATGTTGCCCGGGCTGGTTTGCTTAAAGACAAAGGGCATCGTGAATTATCTCAACGGTCTGCCTTTGCCCTATCCAAAGCAGGTTCACCTGCCTTGGCTGCCACCACGCTTGAGGAGTTAGTTTCCTCGGGTATCCGAGATGTTGAAACACTCAGCCTATTGGCGAGTTGTTATAAAGACCTTTGTGAGTCTTCTACAGATCCAGATAAAAAACAGGAGTTTGCTGACTTAGCGATCGCCCGTTACGAACAGGGCTTCTTTAGTAATGGCTCCCTATCAAGCGAACAAACAAAGGCAGATAATCTTTATTATCCATGTATCAATGTAGCCTTCATGCACTTCATTTGCATGAACTATGCAAAGGGCCGTGAATATGCCGAAAAAGCCAGAGATCTTTGTCAGGAAATAAAAGATTCAGGAAATTCTTATTATTGGGTACAGGCAACGATTGCCGAAGCCTATTTGCTTCTTGGGGAAATTAAACAATCTATGTCTGCTTATGAAGAAGCAGTTTCGATGGACGATGCCCAACCTTCTCATGTGGCCAGTACGCGGAAGCAGGCTTTGCAAATTTGTAATCTTTACGAGGATGATTCGATCGGGAAAAAAATAGATTCCGTTTTCCCCACACTTGGAATTGTTGCTTGCTCGGGTCATTTAATTGATTCACCCGGAAAGAATCGTCGATTTCCGCAGGAAGCGGAGGAGATTGTACGATCTAAAATCGAAAAAAAACTCAGTGAGATTGGAGCAACTTGTGGATACAGTTCAGCAGCCTGTGGCACCGACATCCTTTTTCTTGAGGTGATGGCGGAAAGAGGTGGAGAGACTCATATTTTTTTACCTTTCCGTAAGGAGGAATTCATCCAAACAAGTGTGCAGCGCGAGGGAACAGATTGGATCGATCGCTTTGAGAAAGTGTTGGATAAAGCGACTTCCGTTCATTATGTGACCAATGAGGGATATTATCAGGATGATACCCTCTTTTCATTTTGTAATGATGTAATGCTTGGATTTACTGCGATGAGAGGAAGGGGCTTAAATGAGGATCCCCACCTTCTCCTCTTTTGGGATGGTAATTCTGGTGAAGAAGGCGGCACTGGAGATGTAGCTGAATCTTGGAGTAAGACATTTAGTGAGCCCATTGTCATATGTGCCAATGAAGTGCTTGATGAACTTGACGACGCAGCACCTGCACCCATTCAGGAATTTCCTGTGAACCCGGCTCTCAAAACAAGTTTTGGAGATTCAGATCATGCCATGCGCTCCGTCAAGACCATGTTGTTTGCGGATGTGCAAGGTTTCACCTCAGTTCACGAAGATATGACGCCTAAATTTGTGGATGCATTTCATGGCAATGCGGCAAGAATTATGGAGGAATTAAACTGTAAGCCCGCCTTTGTTAATAGTTGGGGAGATTGTTTTTTTGCTGTATTTGAAGATCTCAATGATGCACTAAAGCTTGCTGTTTCTCTAAGAGATTTTTTCTCGCAGAAACAATGGCCAGAACTCACTGCAGAGGGAAGTATGGATGTTCGAATCTCCATGCATGCTGGCCCAGTCTATGAAGAATTTGATCCTTTGCTTAAAAAGAGAAACTTTTTCGGTCAGCATGTAAACCAGGCAGCACGCATCGAACCGATCGTTCTACCCGGTTCAGTCTTTGTATCTGAAACTGTTGCCGCTTTGATTTCTTATCGTTACCAGGATTTCGACTTTGAATACGCCGGCAACCTCGAATTAGCCAAGGGTTTTGGTGCCTATCCCGTCTACATTCTCCAAAGAAAAGGAAAATAGATGAGCACCGTTACCAAACACTCTGCATCGGATGTACCGGCTCCATTCGAGGCCTATTCAGGAGAAGGTCCACATGTTTTTGTAAGCTATGCCCATGCTGATAAACTGGTCGTTTTTGATGCCATGCGCCAGTTATATGATAAGGGGGCAAATATTTGGTACGATGAGGGCATTCAACCAGCAGGGGAATGGGTTGAGGAAATTGCGAGTGCAATTAAAAATTCTGTTCTTTTTCTTGTATTTATCTCCCCGCGTTCGGTTGATTCACGATATGTTCGGAGTGAGGTGGGATATGCACTCTCGGAAAATAAAGAAATCCTCACCATTCTGGTTGAAGATACCGAGTTGCCTGCCGGCTTAGCCCTCTGTTTACAGCAATATCAATCCATCACTCTCAATGAGGATGGATGGAAGGATAAAGCCCTCAAGGCCGTTTTTCAAAGGATGGAAGAATCTGGTGTGGAAAAACCATCTGCCCAGACAGACCGCGGCGAGGATGAGGTGGATCATGGCGAAATCCTTTGGCGGGCCTGGCAAAATGCACGGGCACAGCAGATCAATCGTCTTCAATCGCGGATGGAGGTTCCGGTCGAGGAAGCCGTTCCTCCTGAACAAACTTCCGAAGAGGTGTTGGATGCCCCCTCTACAGACATCGCAGTTCCTGAAGAAAAACCCAGGCATCCAGTTGCGGTTAAAGTGGAGGTTGCTCCCCCTGCTTCCGAAGAAGTGGAAGAAGTTAAGGAAGAACATTTTGATCATAATGTGGGGCAAATGTCTTGGATTCCGGGCGGAGAGATTACCATCAAGGTGCCGTATTCTGATGAGTCCAAAGTTGTGGTCGTAAAGCATGGATATTGGATGTCACAATTACTGGTTACTCAGGAAGTTTACGAAGCGATCATGGGAAATAACCCAAGTTTCTTTGACGGGATGAGTGGCGGGCATGAATTGAACCTGCCTGTAAATAATATTACCTGGCTGGAAGCGGTTTCTTTCTGCAAAGCACTTACTATTCTTGCCCAGCAACATGGGAGCTTGCCAGAAAAATATGAATATCGCTTACCTACTGAAGTGGAATGGGAATATGCCTGCCGTGCGGGCACAACTACAGACTATTATTTTGGTGATGATCCACATGAGCTTCAGGATCATGCATGGTTTCGAGGAAATAGTATGAAAAAAATACATCCAGTGGGGGGTAAAATGCCTAATCCTTGGGGTTTATTTGATCTGTATGGAAATGTTCGTGAATGGGTAGGTAATTCATTTGTAAATACTTTGCTTAATGATTCCGAACAGGATGAGTTTCGCATAAGTCGTGGAGGTGCGTACATGAAGCCAGCCGTTGAATGCCGGTCTTCTTCTCGCTCCACAAATTCCTTAAATCACCGGTTTCGTAACCTAGGTTTTCGCCCCGTGCTTGCCCGGGTTTTACGCTAGACCCAGTCATTCGGAATTCTCGTATGTGAATTTCCGTTGTCTTTACAAAGGAGATCATGCATTTTTCTCCCTTTTGTCATGAGCGAACAAAACAAATCTTCTACTCCCCTAGACGGTAGTGATCAGGTGGCGGTGCGCCAATCCAAGTTGGAGGCCTTGCGGGAATCCGGTAATGATCCATTTCTTGCCAACTGGGAGCAGACCCATGTTTCGAAAGAAGCCGTGGCCATGCTTGGCGAAGAGGAAGAAACGGGCCCTGAGGTTTCAGTAGCCGGGCGGATTGTGGCCTTTCGACTAATGGGCAAGGCTGCCTTCCTCAAGGTTTTGGATCGCGACGGTCGCATTCAGGCATATGTTCGCCGAGATGAAATAGGGGATGAGGCTTATGCTTTATTCAAAAAGTTGGATCTGGGTGATTTTATCGGTGTCCGTGGCCCTCTCTTTCGAACCAAGACCGGAGAGGTCACGGTGCGGGCAAAAGAGTACCGTCTGGTATCGAAAGCCCTTCGTCCGCTTCCGGAGAAATGGCATGGTCTCAGTGATAATGACCAAATTTATCGTCAGCGTTATTTGGACTTGGTGGTCAATGATGAGTCCCGTGAACGATTCAAGGCCCGTAGTCATATAATTCGGGAAATCCGCGAGTTTATGTGGGCACGAGACTTTATTGAGGTGGAAACACCTATGCTGCAGTCGGTTTCCGGCGGGGCAGCTGCTCGCCCATTCCGCACTCATTTCAACGCATTAGATTGTGATTTTAACCTTCGTATTGCCTTAGAGTTACACCTCAAACGTATGCTGGTTGGTGGATTTGACCGCGTATTTGAAGTCGGGAGGGTATTTCGTAATGAAGGACTTTCCCGCCGCCATAATCCAGAATTTACGATGCTTGAGGCGTACCAAGCCTATACCGATTATCGTGGAATGATGGAACTTACACGCTCACTTATCCAACAAGTCTCAGAGCGTGCCCTGGGTACCTTGCAGCTCGAGCGTCCGGAAGGAGAAATTATTGATCTTTCTGGAGAGTGGAGGGAAGCAAAGTATAAAGATCTCATCATCGGTGCGGTTGGGCGGGATGACTGGTTCGAACTTCCCAAGACTGAAAAGCTACAGAAGACCAAAGAGCTTGGGATAGAAGTCGATCCAGAGTTGGAAGATTTTGAGGTAACCAATGATGTGTTTGAAAAAATAATTGAGCACACGCTCATCCAGCCGACTTTTGTCACCCATATTCCTCGTGAGCTTTGCCCTTTGGCTAAAATTACCCAGTCTGACCCCTCTACCATTGATGTTTTTGAATTATGTATAAATGGGCAGGAAATTGCCCCGGCTTATTCGGAGCAAAATGATCCTGCTGTCCAGCGGGAAGCTTTTCTAAAGCAGGTAGGTGAGGAAACTCAGGAACTCGACGATGATTTTCTTTTGGCTCTTGAACATGGGATGCCGCCTGCAGGTGGTATGGGAATGGGGATTGACCGCCTGGTCATTTTTCTTACCAAAGCAGCCAACATCAGGGACACTATATTATTCCCCACTCTCCGGCCTCTTTAATGGCATGTAGGCAGAACTGATGCTTCTCATGGCCTATTGATTCTATGAGCAAGCAAGGAGAGGGCAGTGTGGTGGTCATTAAGCCAATTTGGTGGAGGCATAGCTGCTTTACTTTATTTCTTTTTATGGTGGCAGTCTTTTTCGCCTTTGTCGGCTATTTTGGGGCTTTGTTCAGCTGGACGGCCACAATATTTATGACCGTTGTCACCATCTTAAGCACACTTGATCAAGTATTTGAGTGGTCAAGGTTGCGAATTGATCGAAAGGGCTATCATCTACGAGGCTGGTTTAGAAATAAGTTCTTTGCCCATCATGAAATTGTCGATTTTAAGATCATTGAATTTACCGGCAAAAAATTACTTGCAGTAAATTTATCCCAAGAAGCCCGTAAACAGCGCGGACTTCCCGACCAAGTTATTCCATTTCCCTGCTCATTTGGAAGACCGGTGGACGATGTGCTTGCCACTGTTCGATCCGCAATGGACAGAACCCCCCGCCCACGCTCCTCTTCCTGAGTAGATCGAGGTTTGCAGGGATTGACTTTCCCTTGGGTTTACTCACATAAATTGTGCAGATGAATCCGTTCCTTTTGCATAGCCTCAATCTATTTGTTCTCTTCTTATCTGGGTGTGCTTCTTTAGATGATTCAAGTTTCTTTCCCAAAGATCCTTATGAGGAATTACGGGAATATGAAGACAATGTAGGCTCCCGTATCGAACAGTATCTTGATGTGGCTGAGCAGGAGCTTATCTCAAATTTTGAAAAAAAAGAGTACTTAATGATCCGCGAAGAACAACCTCCACCCGTTATACATCCTCGCAAAGATGTTTTTCTTCGTGAAATCATCTTTTCGGCCCATCAGGAAAAAACAATCTCAGATCAACAGCATACTGAATATCTGGGAAGATGTGATGATTTATATGAGCTTTGGGAGAAACATTGGAAGATTGCCCGCAAAAAAGCAAATCGTCTCGGTTTTAAACAATAGGCTTAGTTTCAAAGAATTTCAGCCCCGGTCTTTATGGGGTGAAAGTTATACCGTTTGGAATGTTTTTTTTGTAAGCTTGGATAAGAGAGCAGGTAAATAAGCGATTCCAATAATCGCAACCTGCGAACCGATAAACATCATAAGCGGAAGAAACGCTTTATCCATAAATCCATATGCATGCAACCCAACCCCCAGCATATTTGTGCCAAACCAGGACCATGCCGTCACCACATTTCCGAAAATTGCCAGAGCGGAAAGTCCCCGAATTTTCGCAGTGCCTGCCCAGCGGGCGTGTAAAATAATAGCATTCCAAATTACAATAAGTAATGCCCCATTTTCCTTGGCATCCCACCCCCAGAACCTTCCCCAGGATTGATCTGCCCAAATTCCCCCGAGTACCGTGCCCACGAGACTGAAAAATAAAGAAAAGCAGGTGATCCCAAAGATCATGGATAGCAACTTGGCATTCAGTTCTTTCCCATTGTTTTTTGAATTAAAAAGAGTTCGAAAAAGCATTGAAAACACATAGGCAATACCAAGAAATCCAGCGAGAAAAGTGGTGGAATATCCTATGGTAATGGTGACCACATGGGTGGCTAACCAAAAGTTGGAATCAAGCACCGCCCTCATCATCTCCATGGTGTCCCCAGATGGATTGAGCGAAGAATCGATGCTTAGGTTATGTGCGACCACCAATCCGCCAAAACCAATGAGTGAGCCCATGGATGAGGCAATCCCCAGTCTGAGGAACTTTTCGGTAAGAAAGCACAACAGCACCGCTCCCCAGCTAATAAAAAGTGCGGAGGAATAAAGGTTGGTTACCGGAGGTCTGCCCTCGATGTACATCCTGCCTGCAAGCCCAAAGGTATGAGCAATCAATACCAGCCCAGTCAATATATAGGCACTGTTTAATAAGGTTCTGGAGGCACGACTCGTGCCAGTGCCGGGTTTCCTGTAGGCCGATAATAGCCAGGATGAACAGGCAATCAGGAGAATCCATAAATACCCAATGGAACTCCGGTAAAAAGGCTCATATCCGTTGTAGGTTTTTTCAAAGGCAATCGTGGAGATATCTGCTGGGGCACGCTGGGCAATTTTGCTTCTCAAATTTTTCACCAAGGCATTGAATTGGTCCGCATTATTCTCACGGTAAGCAAGACCGAGTTGTTCATAATCACAAAGGATTGGATCTACGCCTTTTCGCAGTACAATCGCCTCTGCATACTGGGCAGCGAACAGGGCAGTAGGGTCAGTTTTCAGGTTTTGACGGATGCTTTGCAACTGGCTGGGTAACTCCTTTTCTTCTGCCCCAACTAATGCTTGAACTGTGGAAATAAAACGGGCCGGATCAATACTTGCCTTTTGCTTTGAATCTAAAGGTTCACTGGCGACGAGTGATTCTCCAACCTTTCTCCATTTTCCCCCAGTTTCACCAACTTCGGGGGGGAGAGGGAAGAACTCAGCGTATAAATTAAAACGGGCATAATAATCGATAAAATACATCAATGGTCCCAGGACTTCGCTATTTCCCATTACAATCCTGTCTGGGTTCTTGGCTATCTCTGCTGTGAGTTCGCGAAATCTTTTGTATTCATCAGTGCGGTCGGTGTCTTTTTCAGGGTTGTAAAAAAGAGGTTCCAGTTCTGCGTGGTTGTGTACTGAGGAGGAGGGGGTGTGGGGTGGAGGGGTCAGGGTGGTTTTCAGATTCCTGTACAGAACGAGCCCACGATAAAGTTCGATAATATTTTGCTGGAAATAATTTCGATTTTCCTGCTCTGCCTTTCCTGCTTCCATGGCACTTTTTTCGATCTCTTCCTTAAAGGGTTCAAGATCGAGATAGGAGAAATGCTTTCCATCCTTGACCAATTTTTTACCAATCAGCCCAAGGACCTGATCATGATCAATCAGGAAGGTTTTGAGCCTATCTGCACGCTCCGGAGCAAACAAGAGATCGGCCAGCCATTGGATCGCGGGTACCTCAGAGTCGTTTTCATCCAAGGCAGTGCGTTTGTTACGTAGTACAAGCAGGGTATTCCTTGCCACACTATCTATTGGTTTTACCCGTCCCCCGCGTAGCACTGGAATGCGGGAGAATGCCTCTAAATCTAGCACCTCACTTTCCGTGGATTTTTCTGATTTAAAGAAATCAAGCAGCGAGGATTTAGTGTATCTATTGGGCAGGAAAACGAAATAGACACCACACAAGATAAGCACCCACAAGAGAATGCTCAGTTTTTTCGACTTCTTTTCTTCGCTCATGTACTTGCTAAGTTTGCTTTGCTTGCTTTGGTCAAAAAACGAATGAGATGGAAACTAAACTGCCATAATAAACCAATCGATACCAATACACAGGCTAGGTAAGGAACCAGCCAGCTAGGATTTCTCACCACCTGGAAGACGGTGTAGTCTTCTGATTTGTTCATTTGATACTGGTAAAATGTTTTTCCGCCATGGCGAAGGGGAGTGTTCATGTAAACCAATGCACGCCTCGTTTCGTCCTCCTCCATTTTTAAAATAATTTCACTTTCGAAGTTAAATGGAATATCAGTACCCTGATAAAATTCATTGGTAATGCCAAGCAACTCAATGGAGTAGGGTAGGTATTCTCTCTCCGGGCGTAGAGTGGCTCCCCATAGCCGACCATTTTTACGAATCGGTTGAAACGCAAGATCTCCCATCTTTGGATTAATCTTTGCCCACCAGTGGTTTCCCGCAGGGTGAGAAATGGCCGCCCATGTCCCCATAGATTCCGCCCCATCCAACAGTTCAAAAACCACATATCCAAAATTCATTCCCTCACTGCTGAAATCCTCGGGTTTTGGGCGTATTTCGAGACTGGCAGTTTGAATAACTCCCCGGTTTACCTTACTGGCCGGCCCTGTTCTTTTCTGGGCTGGTGGATGGGAGTTGAATTCACAATTTGGGCCAAATTCGAGAACTTTAACTTTGAAGGGTAGTTCCTTCGCGTAGTGCATTCCTCCCTCTTCCAGAAGGCTTTCGGGCAAGGCGACCACCCGTTCAGTCTTCGGGTCGGTCACATCAATAAAGGCAAGCTCCACACCATGAAACCGTTCCAGATAATTCTTGGATTCTCCCTTGACTATTTGCATGCGGGATTCTTCCTGCATTGCTTGAGTGGCGAGTTGTCCAATCAGGAGCATGATAATGCCAAGATGGATCAGTTGGATGCCCATCTTTTTTCCCGTCCATTGAAAACGGGTGATAAAAGCCGCCAGGAGGTTCAAAATCAGTAACCCTCCCAACAGGTATCCACCAGGAATGGGGATGGGTAGGGGATTAAGAAATTCTCCTCCCCAAAATTGTATCGGGTAGTGCCAAATTCCATACATAGACTCAAAAAACTCCGCCTGTGCTCCACGGATCCCGACTCTTACCTGCTCTAATGTGGCTACAAAAATCAGGATCATCGATAGGCTGAGCAACGTCAGGGTAATTCGAAGGTCAGAAAAAGGAACCAACCAGGCAAAACGCTTTCTTCTTTCGCTTAGAGAGGATCGTTTTTTTGTTTTCTTTTCAGCCATTGGAAAAATTTGATTAATGATCGCCCAGGCAGAAGGAATCTACCAATCCAAGAAAGTTTTCTTTTTCAGTTTGAGCAAGGGAGACATCCCCCATCAATTTTAAAAACCAGGACCTTCCCTGGTGATAAATGATCGCCGCATACAGGGCCTGAGTGTCTGATTCCGCCATCACTAATTTCCCTGGCTTTTCATCAATAGTACGGTCGCTCAGATATTGGGAAAGTCCCGCCTCATCCGTTTTGCTTATGTTCACCTGTTCGAGCCAACGATTTACATTGGCGAGGAGCCCACCCACTGTGCCGGGGAAAGAGGTGATTGAAAAATCCAGAGCTTTTCCCTCGCTGTTGGAAACTTCATAATTTCCGATGCGGATTTGGGTGGCAGGTTTTTGCTTCCAATGTTCGGGCACTTCCCAGGTCGGTTGGTGTGCAGCTGTCCCAGCGCTGGGTCTGGGGATACGCGGTGCTACGGCCCGCACAGGTTCTTTGCCGGCTCGCAGGGTCGTGGATTCCAAAAAGGAAAAGAAGCGATTTAATTCGGAATTGATCAAGTCCCGATCAGCAATAAATGGAAACATCCATGTCTGGCGGTCTTGCCTGTAAATCGCAAGCAGAGCAGTGCGAGGTGGGGATTCTTCTCCCTGTTTATCCTCCAGCCTGATAACCTCAAATTTTCGATTTCCCAACTTCTTATTTTTGATCAACGGTTGGATGGTTGTCATATTGTAATCAGGGTGTCCCAGTTCACGGGCAAACATATTTACGATTTGCGTGGTTTTCACCTCTTCCCGAAAGGGCATCACCCCAATCCTGCCCCTCGGTCCATGAGATGTCCTGACATGAAAAGAACCAGCCATCATACCACTCATGCCTGGATTTTCGCCCCATTGCTCGGGCAGTTTCCACGTGACCACCGGTCCATCGTAATGGTTATCCGCAGTGTAGCTTCGAATCTCTTCATCTTCCCCACAGCCGATGAGCAACCAAGCACCCATGGTAGCGAGCCAAGCAAAGAGGTGAGAACGAACTCTTGAGGGAGAAGACATGTGTAGATTACAGGATATAAATGAGGGGGGCTCAGGCAACCCGAAGACGGGCGTTTTTAAGCATTACATTTGAAGAGAACAACATCCCCGTCATTAAATAGGTACTCCTTACCTTCCAATCTTAGCTTACCTGCATCCC
>Ga0181593_10001665_pt1 | contig 20272 bp, 16 predicted proteins | sample 071ome_19_FD_133756 | JGI IMG/M metagenome (GOLD analysis project Ga0181593, IMG submission 133756) | Coastal salt marsh microbial communities from the Groves Creek Marsh, Skidaway Island, Georgia - 071413AT metaG (megahit assembly) | ecosystem: Environmental > Aquatic > Marine > Intertidal...
CCGCTTCCATACAGTACGAACTTGAACTACAGTCTCCTCTAGCTATCAGCGCTAGCCAACACCATCTCGCTCACTACAGGAACGGTTTCCTGCGATCTGTCTGCCGATCAACGCTTCCTTCTTATCCACAGCCTCCGTACGACCGATGGGAGGAGTTTAACAAAGCAGATAAACGAGCGTTACGAAAAAACTTTATTGGAGGCCATCAAATCATGTTGATACCACTATCACCCTTTCTCGAGACTGCTTTGGATATCGCCATTCTGCTGGTCAGCATCGCCTGCGTATTGAGCCTGATTCGACTTGTGATTGGTCCGAGTACTCCAGACCGTATTTTGCCGCTAGATACGCTTTTTGTTAATACGATCGCCCTGGTCATCCTATTTGGATTAACGCAGAAAAGCATGCTCTACTTCGAGGCAGCTCTCTTCATAGCCGTCATGGCATCATCGGAACTATCGCCCTGAGCAAATACTTGACCCGGGACGACATGATGGAGTGAGGCAATCATGATCGAATATCTAGACATCATTCTCGCCGCTCTCGTCGTAATCGGAGCTATCTTCATTTTGCTTGGCTTAGTAGCCCTAATGAAGCTGCCCGATTTCTCTATGCGTCTACACGGACCTAAGAAAGCGACCACACTGGGCACAGGGGCCATCTTGATCGCATCTGGCATTTCCTTCTCAGGCCATGTGGACGGCATCAGCCTGCACGAAATTCTCATCACGGGCTTTCTATTCATCACCGCTCCTTTAAGCGCTCATCTCATGGCCAAAGCAGCCCTCCATTTGAAACTCAAAAACGTGGAGCGGACTCGCCCTTTGAAAACCGGGAACAAAAGCCGAAAGGATTGAGGTCCCCTACGATTCAAGATGGGTTAAACTTAGGTAGACCCGTAGTCCTTGGAAGTAAAAAAACGGCTTCCCTGGAAAAGGAAAAGCCGCTAAAATTCTGACCAAACTCTGCCGCTTAGCCTACTCGACAAATTCCAGCAAATCCGATACGCTCCTGTGAGACTCAATTGGATGCCGCAATTTCGAACGTTTGTTAATCCGATAGTGATTTCTCCGTCCCACTCTCTCGCGCTTGACCACGCCCGCTTCCTCTAGCTCAGCCACAATACGCTGAACCGCTCGCTCAGTAATCCCCACCTCGAGCGCGACATCCCTCAGCCGACTATCAGCATCTTTGTGTAGGCACAGTAGCACGTGGGTGTGATTCGAGAAAAAGGTCCAACTGCCAGGCTTTGTCTGGGGCATAACTAAAGAATCTGCTGTCATCTTGAGGCTCCTTGCCAATTAATCAATTACTGATTTTGTCATCACGAATTTTTAGTAGCGAAAAAAAATTCGCCTAAGGTCGGGCGAAGGATTGGGCGCCGCCGCCGCCCAGACGAAGGCGCCATACCTTCCTCCTAATAGTGGCCTTCCTGCACCCTAGTTTTGCTCTTTTCCATTCGGGCCCTCCGCCGCATCTGGCGATCGCATACTTCAAGCGACCTGGATATGGCGGAAAATACTCCGGATCCTCGTTTCTCGACCACTCGGTCGTGCCCACGAACCTCAAGCCTCGCTGTGGCGATGAATTCGTCCTTCGGAGCCCCCAAACTGTCTCGCTTGATGCTTCGCCTCAAACGATCTAATCCGGGATACCGGCGGAATAGCGCGTCCGACTCGCGGCGAATGAATTGCGTCAACCGCTCGCTCGGGTGTACCCGCACCAGTTCCACATGAGCCTTCTCGTCCATCTCTATTCCCTCCAGCGAGGCGCCATTAAAATAACCGCTGGGAAAGCAGGCTGCCGGAAACCCGCGGCGCACGCCCTTCCAAGGGTTGATGCCCCCGTTGCTAGCGCTGTCGCTGCGGATATTCTCATTGCTAGTAGTTTTCATTTTCTCTCCTATCCTTTATAACGTAACTTGTTACACGAAACTTAATTCGTGTTTAAATTCCCCAAGTCAAGCGATTCCGGCGTTTTTTACGTAATATTTTTCGCGTATATATTTTCGCTATTAAAAGCCTCATACGTCCAATTCCTGCCGACTTTGTTCCCTGGAATTTTGGCTCGCGGTTGCCAAAATAGCTCGTCAACTTTCGAAGCTACCGATTCGCCTATTGGCGAAGTCCATTCAACGCTTTTGGCGACCCATGGCAATCTGGCAATCTTTCTTCAATCTTTGCATCGGCAAACGCCTTCTTTCGGTAGCGGCGCTAATTCTCGTCGGGCCCGTTGCCTTCTCGAAGACACACGAACCCTACGGTTCATTTCTGTCTGAGAATGGAGAAATGAGGATCGTCTCCGGCCTTATTGTACGGGAGATCCCCTCGAGTAAAATCGGGGAGCAACCTCTCATCGCTGTGGGATCCGCCAACGGGATTCATCACCTATACGACCCCAATAATTTCGCCATACAAGCGATTTGGACAGGGACTTTCGCCACAGTCGATTCGAGCGACGATGTTGTCTTCGACGAATCCCGATTCAAGCGATTCATGCTACGGGACCGGCCCTGGACCTTTGGCGAACAGCCCCGGCGCGATCTTGAACACAGGTGGCGAGGGTATGAAGTCCGAAACAACGTCATCTACTATCAGTACCAGCTAAGTGATGAAGCGTCGGGAATGAGATGGAAGATTGAAGAGCATCTGCAATCCCCGTCAGAATCCCAGCAAAAGCTATTGTTCGATATCCAACCCAGTAGCGAAACCGAGGAATACCTTAACTATTGGGTCAAGCAAACGCATTTTCGCCGCCTTTCAACCAATGGACAGCAAAACCAGCGCAATCTGCTCAAGAATCTGCTTCCCAACCAAGAGCAATTCACGATTGCATTCTATCGTCGCAAAGAGGGCCCCATTTTGCCTCACGGGTATCATGTAAGCGAGATATCGATACCGACGCCTGAATATCCTTATCGATTTGAGCCAACCGATATAGATTTCGGACCTGATGGTTCAGTTTATACCTCGCACCGAACCGGTAGCGTTTGGCGTCTGAGAGACGGCGAGTGGTCGCTTTTCGCCGAAGGCCTGCACGAAGCGATCGGCGTCCGCGTCGATCCGGAGGGAAATGGCGTCTACGTTATGCAGCGCCCCGAGCTGACTTTGCTTACGGATACAGACGGGGATGGCGTGGCTGATGTCTACGCTACGGTGGAGGACCGTTTTCGCTATACCGGTCACTACCACGAATTTGCCTTCGGTCCTCGCATCAACTCTGAAGGAGAGCTATATTTTTCCACTGGCCTATCCGCGGGAGCCACTCATCACGTCGCCGCGCCCGATGGCTACCCAAGCCAGATGTCATCAGCCCTTGGATACCGGGGCTGGGTAATGGAACGGAGCCCGGACGGAACACTGACGCCTTTCGCCTCCGGACTTCGTTCGCCTGCGGGCATCGGCATGAACGACCACGACGAGCTCTTCGTCACTGACAATCAAGGCGATTGGGTTGCCTCTTCCTATTTGGCCCATGTCGAGGCAGGCGACTTTCTAGGACACCCCGCTTCCTATTGGGATCGCTCGGAATTCGGAACCACTCCCCGTGTTCTCGACTATCGTACCGTGGGACTGATCCCCGAAAGTGTCCCGCCACTCAACTTCGACGAGATCCGTAGAAACCGAAAGCCACCGGCTGTCTGGCTAGCCCATGGCGATCTAACCAACTCGCCCGGTCATCCATCCTTCGCTCCATCAAAGGGTTTCGGTCCCTTCGCAGGGCAAGCCTTCATCGCTGACATTTCCCATCGCGCCGTTGTTCGGGTTGCCCTTGAAAAGGTCCGAGGCACCTATCAAGGGGCGGCTTTCCCATTTATTCGCCCCCTGAAAAGCTCGTCCTATTCGAGCGCATTCGATCCTGAGGGCAACCTGTGGGTTGGATCCGTCGGGCGTGGATGGACCCCCGGAGAACCGGCGATCGAAATCATTTCCTACGACCCCTCCACAACGCCTTTCGAGATGCAGCGCATCGAATTGACTCGAGACGGATTCGATGTCCATTTTACCCAGCCGCTCGAAAACGACTCAATCGAGGCTGCCGCGATAAGTATCCAAGAATTCCGGTACCAGTATTGGGACACCTATGGCTCCGAACCTTTTGACGAGACTTCCGTCCCCGTTCGGTCTGCTAGCGTTTCCCAGGGCAAAACGAAACTATCGATTACCGTTCCCCGACAAGAGGGCTACGTATACTATATCGAATTACCCGAGCTTCAATCAGCAAGTGGTTTGTCGCTAGATAATAACTACGGAGTGTATACCTTAAACCAACTGCTTCCATGAACGCCCACCGTGTTGCCATTTTCGGAATATTGGGAATACTCGCCCAACTAGGGCCAACGCTTTTCGGCCAGGCCAACGACATCGTTGTCGGCGATCGGGTCGTCGTTCAGCGGTGCGTTATTGACGGTCCATCGAGCCGCATGATCGCCGTTGGCTTTCCTGGGGGATTCAACTATGCGTTTGACGCTCAAAACGGAGCCCCCGTTTACGTTTGGCAGGGAGGATTCATCGATTTCTCCGGCGAAACGCTAGCGCGCGGCGGGAAGACTGTTGAGATTCTCGGCTCCAAACAGCCCCTAGGCGTCGCCACAGTTCCACTCCGTGTAGGCGATCCCGAACGATTGCCACGAACGCTCGCCTTTAAAGGCTATCAACGCGGTTCCGAAAACGGAGCGCCACGTTTTTTGGTCGAACTGAACGGGAATCTAGTGACCCAATGGCTTGACGTGGATAAGACCGGGGCCACGCAAATCCACTTGCAATTCGCCAAACCAGAGCAGGGCGACAAGTTCTACCGGATCGATTCTCGCATCCATGCGAATTCGAAGCTTAGCGATGGGCTAAGTTGGTACAGTCCCAGCGTAGTAAAAATCCCCAAGGGCATAGAGCAGGCTACTATCAAGCTTGAATTGAAACCGCTTCAGAACCTCTTCGTTCGCGAGAACACTCGACTGAGCGGCCCCCAACTGTATTCAAGCTACTGTCGGGCTTGCCACTCTGTCGACGGAACCGGCCTCATCGGCCCCAGCTTCAAAGGCCTGTGGGGCAGTAATCGGGAGGTAATTCGTAATGGGACGCCTCATACAGTCCTTGCCGATGGCGACTACATCAGGGAATCCATTCTCCAACCACAAGCAGCCCTCGTCAAAGGCTACGAAAACGTCCCCATGCCCAGCTTCGAGAACGTTCTGAGCGACCAAGATGTCAAAGCTCTGGTCGAGTACTTTAGGGAATCGCTGTAGCTGGAAACTTTATCTCGAAAATCAAACCATTGCTTCCTTCTGTTCTATTCTGCCTTTGGAAAACTTCTCGCTCAAAAAATCTCCCTTCCACAAGATAGAGGGATGATTCGAGTAGCCTCCGCAAAATCGGTCCTCATCGCCCTCATCGCTCTGGCAAACTCAAACGCTCGCGAAGAACTGCCATTTATGGATCCCATACCGGAGCCTATTGAAATCGGAGATCTCAAGCTTCATCTTGAACTTTGGGCTACCGCTCCCCACTCAAGCAGTAAGGCCCCTCGAGCCCGGATAAACGCGATGAAACCTGAACCTAGCGGATCGGGTACGAATTTCATAAACGATCAACGCGGGCTGCTATACCGAATCGAAAACAAGCGATTAATCCGATTCCTGGATCTTCGAGACTACCTGCCTGAATTTCACGACGAGCGGGGGCTGGGAGGCGGTTTCAATTTCTTCGAACTGCATCCGGGATTTGGCAACAACGGGCTATTCTACACGGTTCATACAGAGGAGCTTGGCCCTAAGAAACCGGATTTCATGGGCCCCGAGCATCAAAATACGAATCCGATCGACTCCGTCGTTCTCGAGTGGACCGCCCTCGAGCCCCGAGCCTCGACTTTCGAAGGATCGGTACGGGAATTGCTGCGGGTCAGGTTTCCCCGACATATTCATTGTATCCAGGATTTAGTTTTCAATCCTCACGCGATGCCCGGCGATAAAGACTATGGCATGCTCTACATCGGCATCGGCGAGGGTGGATCCATGATTGCCGGGCAAGCCGGAAGTCTCGACCGGCTCGATTCCATACTTGGAACAATCATTCGCATCGATCCCGCCGGATCCAATAGCGCCAACGGAAACTACGGGGTACCGACGGACAATCCTTGGGCCGACGACTCCAACGAGGCAACCTTGGGCGAGCTATGGGCTATTGGCTTCCGCAATCCACACCGCTTCGCTTGGGGACCTGAAGGTCGGCTTTACGTTACCGATATCGGCGAGTCCAATATCGAGGAATTGAACCTTGTGGAAAAAGGGGGTCGCTACGGCTGGCCGCATCGCGAGGGGACGTTCGAGCTTCAACTAGACCGCAACAAGTTTGGCCTACTGCCGCTGCCGGGCAACGACAGCGGATTCACCTATCCGGTCGCCCAGTTCGACCACATGGATGCAGCGGCAATCTCTGGAGGATACGTGTATCAGGGAAATCAACACACTTTGTTGAGAGGTCTTTACGTTTGCGGGGCTATCGTGCAAGGCCACCTATTCTACACCGACGCTAGCAAACTTACGCTCGGTCGAACCGCCCCTTTCCAGAAGTTCCGTATCTTCGAAAGTGGATCCGAAACCACCATGACCCAATTAACCGGTCCCGGACGAGTCGATCTCCGATTCGGGATCGATCACCAGGGCGAACTGTATATTTTTGAAAAAAATCAGGGCCGGATTTACCAAATCGAGAAGGTAATCCAGATAAACGAATTATAGCCCTATACACTTTCCCCTAACGCGCTAAGTAAGTCAATAAATCCGCCATCTCCTCAACGCTAACCGCTTGTTCGAGACCCTCGGGCATGAGCGAGCGCTTGAGGCCCGTCATGCCTATCACATCCGTTCGAGGAAAGCTTATCGTTTCGCCGGTGGGAAGAGCTAAGCTTACGTTGCGCGTATCTTCGGAAGCAATCATACCCACTTGGACATCGCCATTCTTGAATGCGAATTGAAATGCTTGGTATTGAGGGGCGACTTCCCGATTGGGATCGATTAGATTGCTCAGTATAAACTCCTTTCCAGACGAGGCGAAAGACGTAATGGGCGGACCAAACGATACGCCCCGCCCATCGGCTGTCTTGTGACAGCTGATACACAATCGATCGAACACCTCGACTCCCTTTACCGCATCTCCCTCGATCTGCAAAGATGCTTGATATCGGTTCAGGGCATCGGCTCTCGACTCAAGGGCGGGCAGCAGTTCCTCGACTCGATCGGTGAGATTTTGCCTCAGTTGCTGCCAGGCTGCGGGAGAGATGAATTCGACTAAAGTTTCATCATTACCGATGGCGACCAAGAGCTCGGCTCCTCCCTGTTTAGTTCTCGCCAACCGCTCAACTACCCGTCTAGCCTGCTCCCCCGCTAGTCTATCCAAGAGGCCGGCCAAAAACGCGGTATCGCTAATTCGCTCTAGGGCTTCGTTCACCAGCGCCTCGTTCGCGTCGGCATCCAGGACAATACTCTTCAAGACTGCTTCGCTACCGCCATTCGGCTGCAAATCAAGCACGCGCAAAGCCGCTAACTTTGTATCCAGGTTCTCACTGGCACTCGCCAATTGAGTTTCCGCCCTTACGAAAAGGCCTTTCAGCGACGACCTACCTGCGTGAACTATCCAATCGGCATCCGAGCTGCCGACTCCCCTCCGCAGCGCTTCTAGCTTCTCCGCTAAACGACTGTCAAAGGGACTTCGCTCGTAGCGTTTCGCTACTGCGTCGATTAAAGCCGGTCGGCCTGTTCGCCCCATTATCTCCGCTAGCTTGAGCTGAAAATCTGGTGAAGAAGCAGTTGATAGCGATGCCGACCAGGCCTTCCCGATATCGTTCTCGCTACGCAAGGAGTTCAAAACTATCGCTTCCCCCCAAGGGTCTCCTCTCCACTCGGAGATCTTGTCTATCATCGGTTCTGAATTGGCTAATAAGGATGGAAACGGCTCAGGACGTGGCTTAGCCTCGAGGGCCTGGCCTCGCTCGTAAAGCAAGCGACGGGCTGTTGTCTGGGTCCAATCGTTGCCGGAGCTACGAGCATAAGACCGGAGCTCATCGTCGCTAGCCTCTGAGAGCCGGGGAATCGATGGACGCCGAAAGCCTTCCTTTTCGACGCGATAGATCCTGCCTCGATCATTGCCGCTGTTCAAATCGAGATGCTGCTTGATCCCTGGAGGGAGAGACCAGGGGTGTTCGATGGTTTCCCGGTACATGTCGCAAATATATAGGCAGCCATCCGGGCCCGTGGCGAAACTGGCGGGCCTAAACCAATTGTCCCGGCTCCGCAAAAATTCGATGGTTTGCTCATCATCAGGACGTGTCGCTATCGGTTGAATACTATTCCCATTCGCGTGCAGGACTTTTCGATGCACTAAATTGCTACCCACATCTCCGACAAACACGTTGTCGCGAAAATCTTTTCCATAAGCATCGCCCCAATACATGTGAATGCCCGTTGCCGATGTGAAGTACCCAGATACGCGGCCGCCACCTTCAATCATCCCCCGAACTACCCCCGACACCCGCCAGCGCGTGCGAACCACTCGCCAAGGTTCGTCGGGGCTGACGCGGTAGACAGGGGCCGCCGCCCCATCATCCGCAATATCTGTCAGGGCTGCTGGCAAATCGAAAAAGGGGTTAGGAGCTACATCGCCTCGTTCATAAGCTACCCACACAACATGTCGCGAATTACTGCATACAAAACGGCGACCCAGTGAGTCGAAGCTCATTCCATACTGGGCCGTCCCATTCTCCAACCGGAAATCCAGTTTCTCAGGATCAAAAGAAAAGTCGGCCCTCCGAAGGACGATAGGCGGTTCCGCAGATCCAGGCCTCATTACCCGACCTCCACTAGCCGCCGCCGCTCCCCAGATACGATTGTCCGGACCCCAATGAAAGCTATTGAACAGAGCCTGCATGTTCAGCCTGGAATCTTCAGGCCCGAATCCCGAAAAAACGACCCGCTCCACGTCCGCGACCCGATCGCCATCCTCGTCCTTCAAGTAAATCAGATCCGGCGTCACTCCCACGAATACGCCCCCTTTGTAGCAGACGATGCCCGTCGGCCATTTGAGCCCGTCTTTGAAAACCGTGGACGACTCGAAGATTCCATCATTGTCACGGTCCTCCAGGTAGCGAATCCGCCCCAGCCGGTCCTCGCGGCGCTCTGAGTAGCCCCTCATCTCAATCACATAAAGGCCGCCGTCAGCATCGAAAGCCATGGCGATAGGATCAACGACATCGGGCTCATGAGCTGCCAGCTTCAGACGAAATCCCTCTCGAATTTCGAAGGTCTCCAGCGCCCTTTCCGGCTCGGTCGGAGCAATCCGCGGCATCTGCGAAGCATCGACTTGGGGCTCCTGCCCAAACCCCGGATTCAGACAAAGCCCCCACAGGCCAAGGGTCGCAGCAGTCAGGCCAAGGCGAATATACTGGCCAATCAAACAGAACGAATTTTCACTCACTAGAACGAGACCATGATGAATCGCAGAGAATTTGCAACAGCTGCCGTGTGCGGGCTCAGCGGGCTTACGGCCGCTTGTCGCCCCAGAGAGGATATCATCGATATCCACCAGCATCTGAGTTATAAAGGCCGCAGCAATGCGGATTTCATTTCTCATCAAAAGGCCATGGGCATTACCCGCAGCGTTTTGCTACCCGCGGCTTCGGAGATGAGGATGTTCTCAACTCATTTGGGTCGCTCCAACGGTCTGGCTGCTGGGGTTTCCACCACCCAAGCTGCCGCTGAGCTCGCTGAGAAACATCCGGAAACGTTCGTCTACTTTTGCAACGAAGTTCCCGACAAAGAGGACGCCCCCCAGGTCATGGAATCCTGGCTCAAGAGAGGGGCCGTGGGAATCGGCGAACTGAAATTCAATCTCCCCTGCGACGCGCCGCCTATGATTCGCATCTTCGAGCTGGCCAACGAATACCAGGTTCCCGTCTTGCTCCATTTTCAATACCAGGAATACAATCACGGATTCGAAAACTTCTACAAAACGCTCGAGCGCTTTCCCAATGTTGATTTCATCGGTCATGCCCAAACTTGGTGGGGAAATATCGACGCGAATCACGAGCAAGCCGACATGTATCCAAAAGGCAAGGTGACTCCAGGAGGATTGACCGATCGCTACCTCGCCGACTACCCGAATATGTACGGCGACCTCTCCGCGAACTCTGGCCGCAATGCTCTCGACCGCGATCCTGAACACGCCGCCGCGTTTCTCGAACGCCATCAGGACAAGCTCTGCCTGGGTACCGACTGCCCGGATACCGAAGGGGATGGGGACGGCTGCATCGGCGCCCGGCAGATCAACAACGTTAAGCGTTTCTCGCCAAGCAAAGAAATCCAAGAGAAAATCCTCTACCGGAACGCGAAACGAATCATTCGATTCGCCTGACAATCCACCACGAAACTTGACTGTAATGAAATTCTCATCACTTCCAAAGCTGATCTCAACGCTTATCCTTTTTAAGATGACGTTCATCCACGCCGTCAGCCCCAAGGACTTGCCCGACGGTTTCACGACCTTGGAAATCGGCGACAAAGCGCCGGGATTCACGCTTCCAGGAACCGATGGAAAGACTTATTCATTGCAGGACTTCTCCGAGCAAGATATTCTGGTTATCTACTTTACGGGCACGCACTGCCCCACTTCTCATGGCGCCATGGGGCGAATGCTTCAGTTCGTCGAAGACTTCAGCGATAAGAGCTTTGGGTTTGTCGCCATCAATCCGAACCATTCTTCCGGTCTCAGGCCCGACGAATTTGGGCATACCGACTACGACGAGACGTTCGAGGATTCCAAACGCTATGCAGAGGATTACGGTTGGACCTTCCCGTTTCTCTACGATGGCGACCAGCAACTGACAGCCCGGGCTTACGGTTGTCTAGCCACGCCTCACGTGTTCATTTTCGACAAGGACCGTAAACTCCGGTACCATGGGCGCTTCGACGATTCACGCTACGCGGAACCGGAAACCGTCAAACACCCAGACGCCCGCAATGCGGTGGAAGCTTTGCTAGCAGGTAAACCCGTGCCCGTGGAAACCACACGACCCCATGGCTGCTCGACCAAGTGGAAAGAACGTAGCTTGCACGTCGCTGAGGAGGAACAGCAGTGGCAATCCTTCGACGCTACGATAGAGGGAATCGATGCTGAGGGAGTAGCGGCTTTGCGAAAGAACGGATCGGGCAAAGTACGCCTCATCAATGTCTGGGCGACCTGGTGCGCCCCCTGCGTGGAGGAGTTTCCCGACCTCACCGCCATCGCCCGTAAATTCAGCCGAAGGGAATTCGAACTAATTACTATCAGCCTGGATCAACCGAATCAAATGGATCGAGCCAAGGCTTTCCTGGGGAAACACCGTGCCGTAATGAGCGACAAACTGCAGAAGACCGTCGAAGCTGAAGGCCGAACCACCAACAACTACCTGTACACGGGAGCAAGTCTGGACGACCTGGCCAACACGCTGGATCCGGATTGGCCGGGGCCGATTCCCTACTCCATTCTAGTCGATCAAGATGGCAATGTCCTTTATCGGAAGCTGGGGAAGATCGATCCAGATACCGTCCGTTCAGAAATTCTAGATACGTTGACCCGTCGCTACGTACTCCCGGATCCTGGCAGCTAAAATTGTCGCTCAGGTTCCTTCCAGAGGTAAAGCATCCCCTATGCTAAAATACTTTCTCTACGCAGCCGTACCGGCGGTCCTGGCGCTGGCCACATTCGTATGGCTGATCGTCGCCCTTGTACGCCAATGCAAATCCTGGAGAATCGCGGTCGGAGTGTTCGGCGTCGAAATCCTGCTGCTCGCTATCGGCTACTTTGTTTACTTTACCCCCGTCGAGTATCCACGCACCTATCTCGACGAGCCAGCCCCTGAGACTGGCTCGCTGGCCGAAATCGCCCGCGAAAAGAGCTTTTACATCGGGGCCGCGGTCAATATGGCGGACAATCCCGCCTACCGGAAACTCGTTCCTTCGGAATACAACTCCATCACCCCCGAGAACTACACCAAGTGGCGTCAGCTTCTCGCAAACGAAGCAATCGGAAATTACGATTTTTCCAAAGCCGACGCCATCGTCGACTATGCCGTCGAGAACGGTGTTCGCGTACGCGGCCACACTCTAATCTGGGGAAAGTTCTCCGGACGCACCTATCCTAAGGAGTTGGACAACCTCATTGCCGAAGCTGCCGACCCGCCTGCCGAACTTCGGCGCATCATGCAGGAGCATATCCAAACGGTCATGACGCATTTCAAAGGCCGCATTACCGTCTGGGATGTCGTCAACGAGCCCCTTTCTATGGACGGAGTCTACTTGGACGAAAACATTTTTCTGAATACATTGGGCCGCTCCTATATCGCTGAGTCTTTCCGCATGGCCCGAGAAGCCGACCCTTCCGCTCAACTATTTATCAATGAGCAATTCGGGAACTATGCGGGCGAACTTGTGGAATTGTTTTTCGATCTCCTTGAATGGCTCCTCGAGGAGAACGTCCCCATCGACGGTGTGGGTATCCAGGCCCACAATATATTCAAGACCCACAACCTCGACGAGTTTCGCCAATTCGTCCAGCGGGTCGCCGACCTTGGTTTGCTGGTAGAGGTCACGGAATTCGATGCCCGCATACGCCTGTTCGGAGAAGAGCCGGACCCTTATCAAGCCCAAGGCGACTACATGGCCGAATACGCCCGCATCTGTATCGAAAACCCAGCCTGCATCGGCTTCACCGTTTGGGGACTCAGCGATGCCTCGACCTGGTTCGATTGGGTGACGCCCTTCAATAGAATGCTACCCAACGATCCCTTGCTCTTCAATGTGAATTTGAGACCCAAGCCCGCTTATACCAAGATTCGCGAATCCCTGAGAAACCGACCCTAGATTCTACCTCAAACGCTCCCTGCCGATACCTCTATCCCACGCGAATGCCAGGCTACCCCTCATCCGATTTCTAGGCGTCCTGAACCAGGCCTCATCGAGACCGCCAATCTGGATCGGCTCGCAGCCGATGGACTGTAATTCAACGATGCTCACGTTCCTACTTCCTTCTGCGCTTTGACCCGAGCGGCAATAATGACGGGACAATAGCGCTAGCGAAGGAGCCGCTATCACCGAGACGGAGCATGCCGCTTCACCAATCTGCATTTCGATCCGTCCCAATCCTTTGCCCTGGAAATTTTGTTCCCACAAGCCGGCTACAAAACGAGCTGTGTTGGAGAGTGGCGAATGGGAACGCTGGCGGAGGCCAAAGACGGCCCGATTTCATGGGGACGAGAATTGGGATTCGGTCCAATTCGGTTAAGCATTTTGCTAATTCGGCTGCCCTTTTGGCGGTTCCGAGAGCCGCCCCATGCTCTCATAATACGGAAATCCTCTAATCGCTTTTCTCATAAATTAAGCCCGAGACCTCCTAATGGAAGCTCATCTGCATCCGATATATAGTCTTAGCTGAAATCCTAATGCGAGCCTTCACGTCAACTTTCACTGCTTTAAAAACCTCTGTCACGATGTTTCTGCTATCAATAACAGCGGTCGCGGGGATTGGCATGCCTGCAGAAAAAAAGCTCTCTCGAGCCCACTATACAGTCGACTACGGTACCGTACACCCGATTACGCACCGCATCAAAACTGGTTTCCTGATGCAAACCGACTACTCAAGAAAGACTCCCGGAGCTCAAGTTACCTTCTCCAAAATACGAGGGCCCGCCACCATCGAATTTCAATGGGAAATCAGCCGGGATGCGAACGAATCCGATTCAGCATACATTTTGATCCGCGCTGAAAACAGCGAAGAGCCTTTAGAATCCAAGTTGATACACAGCGTGAACTCGAAGCATAGGAGCGGCTCCTTCTTCAAACGATTGGCAGGTAACGAAACGTTCGTTATTCAAATCGGCGTAGAGTCCGCAGAGGCTGGCGACGAGAATTATTCACTTTCCATATACGATTTGCGCCAGATTCACACCCCTATACTCGATAGATATCTGATCTACGATGATCAGTTCCTCTCCGAGTATATTTTCCATGAGCGCCTTTTTGATGGAACTGGTGACGCCTTGACCTACATTCCCAAGAGTCCCGTTCCGACACTTAGGCCCACTCCAGGCAATATACCGTATATTCCCTCACCGAATCGGAATAGCGTCCCCACCCCGTTAACCGCCTTCAATACTTTATCCGACACTGGAGATGCCCTAACGCAGACAACTCCGGAAAATAGCTCCCACAACGTTCCCGATTCTTCTTCAGCAATAATCGAGATGCTAGCGCTCTTATCGCTTGTGGGCGGAGCAATCTTTGTAATACGAGCTCATCGATTCAGGAGTTGGCCCCGTAATTGCTCAAACTGAGAGCATCCCGCATTTCTACCACATAGAAAATTCGTTGAGCGCTCACTTATCGCGGATAACGTTTACCAATAGAAGTTTTAAACCTTCCAGCCCCCGGCTACACCCCGGGCCGTTACTACGACAACACCATTTTAGGGATCCAAATTTTTGGGGAAATGAGAGGTCGCCTATTGACGATTTCCTGAATTCGGCAAGAGTTCTTTATTGTCTAGACCTATTTTTAGGGCGAACCTGACTTCGACCTACCAGTACCGGCTACCATGACCCCGACGATCAAGCAGTTAGCTTCTCTCCACGCTGGATGGCGGCTCCTCGCTAATCTGACATCCCTCGGATTTGCATCCCAGGCCTGGATCGCTTCGGGCGCCAGCGATCCTTTCAATCACGTCGTTCAACCCGCTTTCGAAGAGCATTGCATCAAGTGTCATGGCCTCGAAGGAAAAGTAAAAGGGGATCTCAACCTTCTGGAGATTGGAAGCGCTACCGAGCTGATCAGCGATCCCGAACAGCTCGAGGAAATAATCGACGCCCTCGACTTCGAGGATATGCCGCCGGAAGAGGAAGAACCGTTGGATCCCGGTCTTAGAAATTCATTGCTCGATGGTTTGAGGGCCATGCTCGACACCGCAATCACTACCCAGGTCGAACCGGTTCCCACACCCATGCGGCGGATGAATCGATTTCAGTACAACAATTCCGTGCAGGACCTTTTCGAATTAGATGTCGAAGTGTTTACTTTGCCCGAGCGTATGCTCCGGGAATATGGCGATTATTTCAAGCCGCAGACGGGAGCCATGCCAACCAGCTTGAACGTCGGGAGCCGGCCGCTGGGAAAATCGCAAATGATCGAGCCGAGGCTCTCTGGCGTAGGACCCTTCCCTCAAGACCTTCGAGCAGAACATGGATACGACAATCAGGCAGATCATCTGTCCCTGTCGCCTCTGCTGATGGAGTCTTTTCTCAAACTGAGCCGCTCCATTGTCGAGAGCCCCGACTTCAACGAAGAGACTTGCGGCATCTGGGGCTCTTTCTTCGCCGCTCCGGCAAGCACAGAAAATTTGGAATCTGTCATTGAGTACCGACTGCGCGAATTCCTGACCCGGGCCTTCAAAGAACCCGTCGATGACAAGACTCTTGAGCGCTATACCACCAATGCCCTAGGCCGTTTTGAGTCAGGAGAGTCGTTTACCGACACCATGAAACTAATGGCATCAGCCGCCCTGGCATCCCCGCGGTTTCTCTACTTGCGAGATGCCGGAGCCAATGACGACGCCTATGCCAAAGATCTCGCCCTCGCTTCCCGACTATCCTACTTCCTGTGGGGAAGCCTGCCCGATCCGATGCTTCTGGAGCGGGCGGCGAACAGCGAGTTGAGCAATCCGCAAATACTGGCTAAAGAAATCGACCGCCTTCTCACTGATCACAAACTGAAGCGATTTTGTGACAGCTTCCCCAGCCAATGGCTGCAGCTGGACCGCATAATCAGCTCCACCCCAGATCCGGAAACCTGGCCAGAATTCTACTTTTCCAAATATCGGGGGAGCATGCACATGATGCTCGAACCCCTGCTGCTTTTCGAAACGATACTCATCGAAAATCGCTCCATCTTGGAACTGATCGACTCGAACTACAGTTACCGCAGCGAGTACCTGCAGTCCTGGTATCAAGACGGCTCGCAACCGGAGAGAATGCCCGTCGTACAAGTGCCATTCGAGCGAGTGATGCTAAAAGATCGACGCTATGGAGGCGTCATCACTACAGCAGCTGTTATGACCATGACCTCCAGCGCCAGCCGCACACAACCAATCACGCGCGGCGCCTGGGTCGCCTCCGTCATATTCAATAACCCGCCCGAACCGCCACCTGCCGATGTCCCGCCCCTTCCGGAAAAGAGCGACGAAATCGATATCGAGTCGCTTACGCTGCGAGAACGGCTGAATGCCCATCGCGAAAACCTGGATTGCGCCGGATGCCACAACCGCATCGATCCTCTGGGCTTTGCCCTGGAAAACTACGATGCCACCGGTCTCTGGCGAGACTACTACGAAAACGGTCGCATCGTCGACGCAGCCGGTAAGCTTTTCCGCAAACACGCATTTGGCGACATCGTCGGGTTCAAGGATGCCATACTCGCCGAGAGAGATCGATTCGTCCGGGCGTTCGCATCTCACATGCTCTCCTTCGCCCTGGGACGTGAGATTCATGTCGCCGATTCCCCCGCAATCGATCTGATAACTCAGGCCACGATCAACGACGGCTATCGGATGCAGACGCTCATCAAAGAGATCGTTCTCAGCGAACCGTTCAGGCAAGAATCCGCTAAACCCGCTCCCCTGGTAGCCAGCTCGACTGAATGAGGCTCCGAAAAACGTTTTCCCATGTTTCAATGGTAGGGAGGACCGGCTCGGTCCTCCGAATAAGCGTCGACCATGTGAAGGACCGGGCCGCTCCTCCCTACCCAGGGATCGCGCGAGTTATTCGCGAGGCTGGTATAGCCAAACTTTCCTGGCCCAAGGAAATCTGTTTGCCCAAACAGCAACCCGTATGCTACTGACCTTCATCGTTTCCCAATGGCTCCCATGATCAACAGACGTGATTTTCTAAGAGGCGCCGGCGGCGCAATCCTTTCGCTACCCTGGTTCGAAAGTATGGCCAGGCTCGCTCCCGCGAAGATGCCGAAAACACGGCTGGCCTATTTCTACGTGCCCATCGGGGTCGTGCGCCGATCTTTTTTCCCAGGGGAGGCAGAAGCGGAAGTGCCCGAAGGGAATCAGGGAAACAAGATGACCTCCCTGTTCGTCCCGAAAATCAAGACGGGATTCCATGATCTCGATTTGACCCCAACCCTGGAGCCGCTTGCCCCTGTTAAGGACAAAGTAACTTTAATTACCGGTATGGACCGTCCCTTTCAGCATGGCACCGATGTCCACGCTCAATGTGCCTCCGGCTACCTTAGCAGCGCCACTCCGTATACCGTCGAGAATTCCGCCTATCCGCTCGATCGGACACTGGACCACATCATAGCGGATCACGTTGGGACAAATACCCCGTTTCGAACGCTTGAATTCAGCTGCAACAGCCACAAGGACAACAAGGAATCCATCTATTTCGATAACATGTCTTGGTACGGAACCGGGCATGTCGCCCCGTCCATTCGCGATCCGCGAAAGATGTACGATCGGCTTTTCGGCACCCAGGAAATCCAGGATTTCCGCAACATCACCGACCTGGTTCTCGAAGATGCGCGCACATTGAATCGAAGACTTGGATACGCGGACCAACAGAAATTCTCCGAGTATTTCGATTCTATCAGGACCATCGAAGAGCAGATCGACAAGCTAGACGCCATGAAGGGCGAGTTGGACAAAACCCCGATGCCCGAACCGTCAGTGGCATATCTGCCGCGAGGGGAATATATCCGATTGATGGGCGACCTGATGGTCGTCGCTTTGCAAACCGGTCTAACCCGAGTAGCCACCTTCATGGTAGGTCCTGAAAGATGGGATACGCCTTTCACCTACGATAGCCTTTTCGACAAGCCTGTAACCCATCACTACTTGTCTCATAATCAGACCGAACACGTGGAGGATCTCGAAAGACTCGATCGATTCCATATGGAACAGTATGTCTACCTGATCCAAAAAATGGATAATATCGTGGAAAACGATGGCACCACGCTGCTCGACAATACGATTTTCACCTATGGGTCCGGATTGGGCGACGGCTCCACCCATCAGTATCACGACCTGCCGACCATCGTAGCCGGCACGGGTCGAGGCCAATTCATTTCCGGGAAGCATTACCACGCTTCCGAAGGCACGCCTTTGGCGAACCTGTGGCTCTCTCAAGCCCAAGCAATGGGGCTGAACCTCGAGCGCTTTGCCGACAGCGTTACCCCTCTCCGAGCGGTTACGCGTTCATTGTAGGTCATTCGTATCTTCTCGGAGGCGTCAAAGACGGTCGAGATCGGGACATCACCCAAGAATACTGCAGGTTCTTGAGGCCGTTAGCTGAGCAATCTACGGGTTATTGATCCTAGGCTAAATCCCTTAATTCTGGGAACTTAGCTAAACAAGGCCTATGAGAGACCGTTGCGAGGCGAGTCTCATCGCATTCCTCCTGAACCAGAAAGGCATTGCATTTGCAGCCCAATTTACACAATATTGACAATATGTCCGCTAAAAATTGGCTCCCATCCTCATTCATCTGTTTGAGCCTAGCCATTCTGCTCACGTCGATGACAAAAGCCTCCGATCCGAAGAGGCCCAATATCGTCTTTTTGCTGGCTGATGATCTCGGTTGGACAGGAACTGGCAGTTTCGGTAGCGATTTTTATGAGACCCCTAATCTGGATCAGCTAGCGTCTGAGGGAACTTCGTTCACCAATGCCTACGCAGCCTGCACCGTCTGTTCTCCCACGCGAGCCAGCATAATGACGGGGATGTACCCGGCCCGCCTTCGCCTAACGGACTTCATTGCTGGCCAGAACCGTCCATACGCTCGCATGCAAATTCCCGAATGGACCAAAGGGCTCAAGCCAGAGTTGACAACCTTGGCCGAGGCTATGAAGAGCGGCGGTTACCGAACCATTCACATCGGCAAGTGGCATCTCGATTTTCCCGAGCAGGGCCAACAAGGCCCTTTGGCTCACGGATTCGATGTATCTCACGATACGCCCGAAGGAACGCGAGGCTACTACATATCAGACAAGACCGCTAGATCTCTGAAGTTAAAGTCTAACTACAGCACAGATTATTTGACTGACAAGGCCATCGAGGAAATCGAGCAATCCAAAGACGCGCCATTCTTCATGTACTTCGCTTATCATACGCCTCACACGCCCATACAAGGAAGGGAGGACCTAGTTGAGTACTTCAAAAGCAAAGTAGATCCCAAAGCCATTCACAACAATCCCACCTTTGCCGCCATGGTCATGAGTCTCGATATGAGCGTGGGGAGGGTTTTGGAATCGCTCGAGAAAAACGGTCTCCGGGAAAACACGCTTGTCATCTTTACTTCCGACAATGGTGGCTTGACCCAACGCTACGGTAAACGGGACTTTTTCACCGAGAACATTCCTTTGCGGCGCGGCAAAGGATCGGCTTACGAAGGCGGCGTCCGCGTTCCCGCCATTGTTAGCTGGCACGGAGTAATTGATGCGGGGACTCGCTGCGATACGCCCATCATGTCAATCGATTATTATCCGACTCTCCTGGACGCAACGGGCATAGATGGCGTCGCCAGCCACAATGAAGACCTTGATGGGAGAAGCCTCCTGAAGCTCTTTGACGAACCGAAGCAGAAGATCCGCCGTAAACTGTTTTGGCATTACCCGCACTACCATGCTGGGGGCGACGGTCCTTACAGCGCCGTTCGCTACGGCAAATGGCGCCTCGTCGAGTTCCATGAAACGGGTAAAGTCGAGTTGTATGATCTATCCAAGGACATTGGGGAGACCTACGATCGCTCTGAATTCAATCTCAAGACACGGGGTCAATTGAAACTGGCTCTCAAGAAATGGCGAGAATCGATTTCGGCCCAAATGCCCACCGTCAATCCCGATTTCGATCCCAGACGGGAATACGAGGTAGGCAAGAAATCCGCTAAGCAAGATACCTAGCAGCAATCTTGCCAAAGGCAGGATCGCCTAGCATCCTGTCTAGATGGCAAAACAGGTTTCTTCCTCTTCGCGTCGCCAATTTATACTCGGCTCAACCGGCGGTTTCGCCTTTCTGGCTAGCGGATGCCAGCCTTTTTCAAAATCGGCCTCCGGCAAAAGATCCACCGATATCGAGTCTCTACTCGATGTCGAATACACCGATAGCGAGTGGGCTCAGATTCTAGAGGGCTACGATGGACATCTCGATCGTCTGAGATCAATTCGCTCTGCTCAGCTTCTAAACGACCAAGCTCC
>Ga0181593_10001666_pt1 | contig 20267 bp, 17 predicted proteins | sample 071ome_19_FD_133756 | JGI IMG/M metagenome (GOLD analysis project Ga0181593, IMG submission 133756) | Coastal salt marsh microbial communities from the Groves Creek Marsh, Skidaway Island, Georgia - 071413AT metaG (megahit assembly) | ecosystem: Environmental > Aquatic > Marine > Intertidal...
ATCGGGTAAGGCTTTATCATCCGAATGGTCCATTTCCAATGGTTTAAATCTCATTATCCAAAACCAAAAGGGTGAAAATGAATTGAATCCCCCTAGCCTTTTTTTACCCAACTCCAGCCAATAAATTGATAGATCAATCTTCCGATAGATCAAAAGGGTTTCTTTTCTGATTGGTAGAATTTTCAACCGCCTTGCTACCCGGCGTTACTCCCTCTTGAACTTTAGCCTCCGGGTTTTCAAAGGGATTAGACATGGATTCCCCACCGCCTCCGGCCTGCTCGAAAGGACCGCCTCCGGCTTGCTCAAAAGGGCTGCCTCCGGCCTGCTCAAAAGGACCGCCTCCGGCTTGCTCGAAAGGGCTGCCTCCGGCCTGCTCGAAAGGACTTCCCCCGGCTTGCTCGAAGGGACTGCCCCCGGCCTGCTCGAAAGGGCTGCCCCCGGCTTGCTCGAAAGGGCTGCCCCCGGCCTGCTCGAAAGGACTGCCGTCAGAAGAAAGTTTTTCATTTTTTCCAGTATCTGGTGCAAGGGCAGACCTTTTACTTGGAATTCTTCGAGGTTGAATTTTTTTTCCTACCCAAAAAGGTAAAGTCAAATCAGTAAGATTCTCAAACACCGAGACCACGGTAGGTCGATCATAGTAAGCCCAGGAAAATCTAATGGGATCCGTAGGTTCGTGCTTTTTGAACTCATCAAGAACTTTCTGGTCATATCCGCCTCCTTGATGAGGCAGCCCACCAACCCAAGGTAAATAAAACCTCCAGGGTTTGCCTTCATCTATATTTTGAATGTCAACCCACCGGTTACTCATGTTTACAATGTATCCAACAAACTCACCTTGGCGTTTGTTAGGATGGAGAATCTCGGCATCGACCATTCGTAAAAAGCCATCATAGAACCACTCCACCTCAACCCGGTTGCCAACTACAATTTCGTTAATCAATTGGAGGGTTTCTTGATTAAAGTGCCCCCCGTTAGCAGGTCCTTTCCCGTGCCACTGAGGAATAAACCTATGCAACTGATTGGCATCATTTAAAACTTCAATCCAGGAATCTCCTTTCGATGAAAGGATACCCTCCATTTTGCCTTGCCTTGCAGCACAGACCAAACCAAACAGGGCAAAACCAACCAGGAATATTAATCGATAAAGATTGGAAGGATAAAAGAGTCGGGGAATCATGGATGATAATCTCACATTGCTTTCTACCCATGTTCATTGAATTGAATCAAGCAGATCTGCGTTGTCTTCGCACAAACATATGAATTAAAATTTTTATGTGGAAGTGATAATCAAGCATTGGCGGGTCGCCCTTCATCAGATCCTTGATCTTTATGAACGCAGAAGTGGACCCATCCAAGTTTTTTTTCCTATTCTTTTTGGGTTTTTCATTTTTTTGAATGTTTCCTGTTACTGGTGGGCAATCTACACCGCATTTCCTCAATACATGATGACCCATGAGGCGGCACATTATATGAAGCTTCAAATTCCAGTCGGTTTACTAGGAGCCCTTTTTGATAGCCTGTCGTTTTTTGTAACAATCTGGATTATCCGGCGTGCCTTGGCCACCACCCAAACATCTGAATATATTTTTCATCTTTCCCTCGATTTAGTCATCGCCATCCTTGCCACTTTTTGGGTCTTGTTTGTTTTCACATTCGGAGGTTGGATGATTAGTTTATGGGAATCTGCTCCCGAAGAGTTGGCGGAAAGAGGAACCAAATATACCAACCGAGCGATCCAGGCGATTCAGGACCCAACCGGTCGGGAAAATGCCAAGAATATTTACTTTGGTCTGATTATGGGCGTATCTGCCGCATTGCCCACATTTATGCATATTGGATTATTTTTTGTCTCCTTTGCCCAAAGTATTTTTTCCTCGAAAAGCGAACAAGACTCTTCGGCTTTGGAAGATAACTAATTCCTCTATGAGCAAAGTTGGTATTGCCGGGCTGCCTCCAAAAAAAGATCGGTAAATGCATTCACCGTAGAATCGATAGGGTTAGAGTAACCTCCTCCCATAAAAATGAGAAGGGGTAATTCATTTCTCTTTCTCCACTCAAAAACCATTTGGTTACGTAACTGCATGCCTTCTCTGGTTAGGTTGAGTAACCCAAGGGCATCCTCTTTTAAACCATCCACTCCAGCCTGAAAGAAAACCAGATCAAAATGAAGATCACTCATTTGATTAAGGGTTTGCTCCAATCCCAGTAGAAACTCTTCATCTCCAGTTCCCTTGGGAAAACCAAGGTCAAAATCGCTGTTCTTCTTACGGAAGGGAAAGTTATCCTGACCATGAAGTGAGACGGTGTACACCCGGTCATCTTCCTCAAAGATCGAGGCGGTACCATCTCCCTGGTGAACATCAAGATCCAGAATCAGAATATGTTTTGCCTGAGCCCGACGAAGGGCAACCTCAGCACAAATTGCGAGATCATTGAATATGCAATATCCAGCTCCCTCTTTTCGAAATGCATGATGAGTACCCCCGGCCATATTTCCGGCAATCTTCTCACCCTGATCCAGTAAATCCAGCCCATCAAGTGCCCCACCAACCAAACGCAAGGTACGTTCCACAATTTCGGGTTTCCATGGGCGCAAACCAATCCTACGAATTTCATCTTCCTCTAAATTCTGAGACAAAAAACGATCAACAAAGTGAGAATCATGAGTGTACAAAACTTCCTCCCGTGTAGCTAGACGGGGTTGTTTTATCTCAATCAATTGATCTTTGTCGAAGCGTTGAATACGATCGGCAATAAGAGAATATCGATCAACGGGGAAACGGGCCGTTCGGTCCAGCCCGGATGAATAAATCTCATCGTAGAACAAGGTCATTCCCATATCTTAAAAAGATAGTTTCATAAGATGGTAATTTGTCCATCCCACAATCCCGGTTAGTTTGTTATGTAATGAGCTTACAAAATTCGTTTCTAGGATCTCTCGTTGGGGATGCCATCGCCATGCCTGTACACTGGTATTACGACCGGAATGCCTTAGATTTGGATTACGGAGATTTTGATGACTATCTCCCCCCGAAAAACCCTCACCCAAACAGTATTCTTTGGAGGTCCCATTACGAGCCGATCGGACCGAAGGCCGATATTTTGCACCATCAAAAAAAATACTGGGGAAGAAAAGATGTTCATTATCACCAATTCCTAAAAGCTGGGGAAAATACCCTGAATTTAAAATTATCCGTCGAATTATACCGATGGATCATTCTTAATGGGAAGTACGACTTGGATGAATGGCTTCGCAGGTATGTCGATCTTATGCTTACACCCGACTGGCATAGCGACACTTATGCTGAAGAATACCACAGGAATTTTTTCACCCAATACGCGAGGGGGAAATCATTTTCATCCTGTTCCAGTGCAGACTACCATATCGGTGCACTCAGCCTCATCCCCGGATTACTGGCCGGATTGGAAGCCATTGAGATTACTCATCCATCCACATTGATTGACTATGCTGTAGCTTTGGTTCGTGCCACTCATGATCATGAGCTCGCCTTGCGAGCGGCAGCTGATTTCACCCGCATTCTTATCCATGTTTCTGCGGGTTCTCCAATACATAAAGTTCTCACCGAACTTCCCATTCCAGGACTTTCTGTATCTAGGTTTATGAATTGGATTGATATACCCGATCGAGTGGTGGTTGGTGAGAAACTTTCCTCGGCATGTTACCTGCCAGAATCTTTTATCTCCTCTTTATATTTTACCTGGAAATACCATGACGATTTTTCCCTCGCTCTTTTGCAAAATGCCAAGGCTGGGGGAGATAATTGCCATCGGGCTGTAGTCGTGGGCGGAGTTCTAGGAATGGGCTGTGGGGTTCCTCGAAAATGGCTTCGTGGATTAAGGTCCATGGAAGACTTACGATGCGACCTGCGCAGTATAAGTGGCCTTAGTCTTTGAAAAGAGCCATCTGTTCTTCCTTTTTTTTCGTCTTCTTCCTTGGATTCATTCGCTTGGTCGAGCCGTGCTTTTGTAACATTTGCTGGCTGGAGCTCCTGCCCTCCATACTCTTACGGATAGAAAAGATTTGGTCTTTCATTTTCTTGGCCTGCTCTTTGAGCATCACCCAGGGTGCGGTGTACCCTCTCAAATTCAGTTCCTCAGCATGGGCGATTTCCACAGCTGTATAATTCTGCAGTTCAGGCACCCATTTTTTAACAAAATGACAATCGGGATCGTGATCCAAGAGTTGCTTGGATGGGCTGTAGACACGAATTGCATTGATTCCGGTAATTCCAGCCTGCATCTGTAACTGTGAAAGGTGAATACCTGGTTCGTAATCGAAAAACAATCGGGCGAGAGGCCCGTGAATTGTCTTCCATGATAGGTGCAGACCGAAGCAGGCAAAGCTTACCACCATTGCCCGCATTCTAAAATTTAGGAAGCCAGTTTGTTGTAGGCATCGCATACAAGCATCGATTAATGGATACCCAGTACGCCCTGCTATCCAACAAGCAAGATCGTTTGAGTCATCCCTATATTCGATTGAATTGTATACTGGATTGATGGAAGAAAACTCCATCGCGGGAAATCCTTCCAACCGTTGAATAAAATGATCACGCCAGTGGAGACGTGATTCAAATGCACGAAGACTTCTCTTCCAGGCACCCGGATTGGGGCATGCAGACAGTTCATCCCTTCTTTGGTCCAGGGCAAGGAAAACGCTGCCCGAACTGATGGTTCCCCAAGCAAGGTGGGGAGAAAGCCTGGATCCAGCCGAAAAAGCGGTATTGGGGGAAGAGATTCCCCCAGAATAAGCTAAGCCGCGCTCTTCAAGAAAGCTATCAAGTGTTTGCCATGCAGATCTTTCGTTGACGGTTTGCAAACTCGAAAAAAGGGGGCTTCCCCTGAACTTATTGAACCTTGCACACAGATCTTTCCATTCAAGAGGATCCGAGAAACGATCGATTGATTTTGGCGGAGATAAATGATTTGGAACAGGTAAAACTTCCAACCTTCCCCGAGGACCCTTGCCCAAAACTTTTCTTTTTTGCTCGGCATTCATTCCACGCACCACAGTGGAACCGATCGATTCTTTCCAGGCAACACCACGGGAACGGCACCATGCCCGAACCGCTAAATCCCTTTGGTAGGTAACCGTATTCCCAGTCTCTTGATAGGATCGTAAACATTGAAAGGGATGCTTTTGGTAAAGAGCTTCCAATTGCTCCACCACCATTCCGCTACACTCGTACAGACCCGAGCCCCTTCTATGTAAACTTGCGGAAAGCCCCCTGAGTGCCTGCCACTGAGCTTGAAGATGAAAAACTCCATAATCCCCAGCTTCCAAGACATGGGGTTCCCAGCAGAAGAAAGGGATCACCTCTTTTGATGAATGAACGGCGAGATAGAGGCAGTGATTATCCGTTACCCGAAAGTCCCGCTTAATCCACCACACTGTAGTGGAGAAAGAATCACGGGTTATCCTTTGGTCCGTCTGCATTTTTCTGAACAATAAAGAATTTGATTCCAAATCCCACGGATAATCCATTTTTTCCGATTACGGAAGGGGCGTCCGCACCGAATACATTCTTTTTCCTCCAACTTTAATTTTTGATGGCTCATTAATACTGTAGCCACGAACAAACCAAGCTCCCAAACCATGCGAATGCACGCCACAAGTTGGTATCTATCAATCGATCGACCAAATCTTTTTTCTTACCTTCTTTCATCAGCTTACGGTGACAGGGTGCCGATACAAAAAAGGTAACAAACCAAGCCACTAAAACGAAAATAAATCGTGCCCAAGCCAAATCATTACCGATAAAGAAACACGAAGAAAGAGCATCCAGTAGTTGGGCAAACATTAAGGGCAAAACAAACCAACCTATCTGGTTGCAATACCTGGCATGCCAAATTGGAAAGCGATCATTGGGGATTTCACGAAAAACCGGATAGACGATCACTTGGACCATACCTATAAGAATAAACATGCCAAAATCTATGCTTAAAGCGTGCTCATGAAGAAATTCGAGAACTATACTCATCGGTGAAAATTAAATGGAATATTTTACTAATTAATTATGTTTAGAACCCTTCAATGGGCAAACCTTTGGATCACTGCCGTAAGCTTGCTTCTCTTTTGTAATTGTGCCCAAGAAGAACCCGATAGCCTACAGGTGGATAGCTTTTCCAAGAATGAGGCTTTGCATACCCCAACCTTCCGAATCCTCATTTTAGGGGACTCATTGACCGAGGGTTATGGAATCGCCCCAAGCGAGGTCTATCCCTTCCTTCTTGAAAAAAAATTAAATACCGAATTCGTAGGAAAAAATCTTAGATATGAAGTTATCAATGGTGGGGTGACTGGATCCACCACAAGTGGAGGTGCCTCGCGCATCAACTGGTATCTTCAGTCGCCTCCAAATTTTTTAATTGTTGCCCTGGGAGGAAATGATGGACTGCGGGGCATAAGCCCAGAGGACTCCAAGGAAAACTTGAAAAGAATTATCCTAAAAGCTCTCGATAAAAAAGTTTCTGTCCTCCTGGCTGGGATGAAAATTCCACCCAATTATGGAATCCAATATTTCGAAAATTTCCAAAATATATTTCCCCAACTCGCCGATGAATTAAATGTTCCTTTGCTCCCCTTTTTACTCGAAGGTGTCGGAGGGAAGCCCCACATGAATCTCCCCGACCGTATTCACCCTAACCCTGAAGGACACCGGAAAATTTGCGAAAATGTTTACCGGCACTTGATCCAATACCTTCCACAATGAACCCGATCATCCAAGTTTCCAAGATAAGTAAGTCATTCACCCAAGGAGACCGGCAGGTCAAGGTGCTGACCCAAGTTGAACTGGAAGTATTCCGGGCAGAAAAAATTGCCATTCTTGGCCAGAGCGGCAGCGGAAAATCCACCCTGCTTTCCCTCCTGGGTGGACTGGATAGTCCCGACTCAGGATCCATTGAGTTGGACGGAGAGAACCTCCACAATATGAGCGAGGATAAACGTTCTCGCACCCGATCAGAAAAGCTGGGAATTGTTTTTCAACAATATCACTTAATGCGTAACTTAACCGCCCTTGAAAATGTCGGACTTCCCTTGGAAATTCTTGGTACTCCAAGCCATGCAAGTCGGGCGTCCTCTCTTCTTACAGAAGTGGGCCTTGCTCATCGGGAAACCCACTTCCCCTCAGAGATGTCAGGAGGAGAATGCCAACGGGTAGCCATTGCCCGGGCACTGGTCAGTCGTCCATCCATCATTCTTGCAGACGAACCTTCGGGCAACCTCGACCCAAAGACAGGACAAGAGGTAATGGACTTACTTTTTAAATTATGTACTGAGCACAAGACCACCCTTGTATTCGTCACTCATAACCAACAACTTGCCCGCCGTTGCGACCGTATTTTTTCCCTAAATGGGGGCATACTTGAAGAGATAAATTGATGAGTTTTATTCTGCGTCAAGCCTGGCGGGAAATTCGAAACAGTCGTTCATTTTGTTTTTTTTATTCCCTTAATCTTTCTCTTGGTTTGATTGGTTTTTTGGTGGTGGACTCCTTCCAGGAATCGATCGTGGATCAGGTTAAAAGTGAGTCCAAAGAATTGCTTGGGGCCGACCTGGCCCTGCGTGCACGAAGACCCATCACTCCAGAAGAGATTGCTCAGGCACATCGAAACCTGCCCTTCGATACGATCGATACAAAAGCGGTAGACTTCTTTTCAATGGCCGCAGGCCCGAGTGGGCGTAGTCGACTGGTCAAAGTCGTGGCAATCGACTCAGGCTTCCCCTTTTACGGAACCTTTCAATTCGAGTCTGGAGTCAAACTTAAGGGCGATCAGATTAACGATCTTCACCGACATAAACTTGCGTGGATTTACCCGGAGGCCCGTGCACAGCTTGGAGTGGAGCGGGGCGACCTCATTCAGTTAGGAGAATCTACATTCAAGGTGGCTGACTTGATTTCCAAGGAATCCGGACTGGCATTTCAACCTACCGATCTTGCCCCTAAAATTTTCATTAGCCATACCTTCCTTGAAGATACCAAGCTTTTGGGAGAAGGAAGCCTCGCTTATTACACTCATCTATTTTGCCTGCCAAGTGCAGAAGACCCTGAACTTTTTATCAAAGGGTTGGAAAGATCGATCCGCTCTCCCGAAGTGCGCACCTATACCCACCAACAAGCTGGGAATCGTGCGGGCCGTCTGCTGCGTTATCTCTCGGATTTTCTATCACTTGTTTCTTTGGTCGCTCTATTCCTTGCCTGCCTTGGAAGTGGCTTTCTTTTTCATGGATTCCTGGCTCACCGTCTGCCCGAACTGGCCACTCTGATTAGTTTGGGTGCGACCCGTTCAACCACCCTGAGAATCTTCCTTTTACAATTATTCGCACTAGGGGTTTTGGCATCGATACCTTCCGTTTTAGGATGTTCCATTTTTCTACCGATGCTTAGCGAAACCGTATCCAGTTTCAGTTCATCAACCCTGGAAATAACCGTTTCCCCAAAAAGTGTATTGCAAACCTTTCTCATTGCCGTTGGCTCTGGATGGTTACTTGCCCTACCCTCGCTCCACAAAGTTCGCCGACTGCAACCGACTGAGTTATTCGAGGAGGCCGCTCGGCCTGGGTCCAAACCTATTCGTAAATCTCTTCTATTCTGCCTGCCCGGGCTGTTCGCCTTTTGGGGACTTTGCATCATTCAGGCAAACTCAGACAAACTGGCCAACCTCTTCTTTGTAAGCTTTGTGATCTCGTTAATCGTCCTTTGCTTTGCTGCCTGTTTTGGATTCCGCACTGCAGAAAGATTACTTAAAAGGGCAAAGCTTCCTCTTCGACTTGCCGCCCGTTCCCTTTCCCGGAACCGAGCGGGTGCCGTCACCGGTTTTCTTGCTATCGGGATGGGGGTGTCATTACTCACATTGATTCCTCAAACCCACCATGGGTTAAGTAAGGAAATTGGAATCGGGGGACCACAAAGCTCCCTTCCCAGCCTTTTTCTTTTTGATCTTCAGGAAGATCAAATTCCTGATGTTCAAACTTTTCTGGCCCGGGAAAAGGTTAGCCTCGATAACCTTACCCCATGGGTACGGGGGCGTATCAAAAGTATCCATGGTGTGCCCTACGAAAAATCGGTCGACCAAGAGGAGGATTTGAACAACCCTGATGATCAAAGACGGAACGCCTTTCGCAATCGTAGTTTCAACCTGAGCTACCGGCTCCATCTTCTTGAAAGCGAAGAGTTGCTGGAAGGTCGTCCGTTCTCCGGAGTTTACATTCCAGACACAGGTAAGCCTGCAGAGATTTCTGTGGAACAAAAATACGCTAAAGCTCTAGGCTTAAGGGTGGGCGACCCGATGACAATCGAAGTGGCAGGTATTGAAATCAAAACCATTGTGGTAAATCTAAGGAGAGTAAGATGGACCAGTTTTCAGCCAAACTTTTTCGTTCAAATGCAGGCTGGGGTACTGGAAAAGGCACCGAAAACTTTTCTCGGCACTCTGCATCAATTAAACCAAAAGAAAAAAGAATATTTGCAGGATCTGCTGGTTCGTAAATTCCCCACTGTGTCCATCCTCGATGTGGAGCGCACGGGCAAAAAGATTTTGGATATTGTTTCCCAGATGACCTGGTCTTTGCAGATAATGGCCATTCTGTCGATTCTTGCAGGTCTGGTGATTTTTTACAGCGTGGTACGGGAAAAGTCACGAAGTCAAAGTTGGGAAATGAATCTCCAAAGAATCCTAGGAAGCAAACTTTGGGATTTACGCAAACAGGTGTGGATCGAATTTGCTCTACTGGGAGGTTCTGCCTCCATCATTGGAACCCTACTGAGTTTACTCATCAGTTATGTTCTCTCGGTTGAGGTATTCGACCGGGTATGGAATTTCCGTTGGGATTTGCCTTTAGGGATGGTTTTACTGGTTACGATCCTCTGCGTAACGACTGCTGATTTTGCCACCCGTAAGGCATTACACACAAAGCCTGTCAGACTACTTCGAGAAGCCTAGACAGTTTAGCTTTGCTCCTTGTAGCTGAAGAAATGGATGGTTATGATTCAGGAACTCCAATGAGTTTTGTTAAATCGCGATGAAGGAAGAAATCCAACAGCAGCAGAAAAAGAAGTTTTACTCTCTGAGCGACCCCATGCGAGAATACCTCAAACACTACAAACGACAGCTTGATCTTCCTGTACACTACGAAAACCTCCTCCAATCCGATGACTGCTACCCGGTCATGAATGCAAAAAATCAGGATACCCTCTGGCAAACCATGGTCTATGACCAAAATTACGGTCGGGAGATTTTTGAAGGATTAAAAAAAATCTATGTATTGCTAAGATCTGGGGGAGATGAGCGAATTCTGCCCAACCTCTATGTTGACCGGGTGGACTATTGCACCTTCGGGAACACGAAGCCTTTTCGTATACGCATTGTTAATCAGTATAACGATAACCACGATTATTTTTATGTTAAAAAAGCTGACGCCTCCAGGTTGTATGGATTGGAACTCGAACAATTACTCTCGCCCAATGAAATCAATTTTCAGGTGGATCGAGACACCTTGGTAGAGGAACATATTATTGGTGTACCGGGGGATGACTTCATTCGGGATTATTTAAACCGTGAGGAATTAAATGAAGTACGTCTTGCCAAAGAATTTATTAAATTTAATGAGCGTTGTTTTGTTCGCCTCTTGGGGGACATGCGTGCCTACAACTATGTGGTGGAAATGACCCCAGACCTTGAGCACACTCAGTATCGTGTGCGGGCCATCGATTTTGACCAACAATCTTATGAAGGAAGACGCAGCTTTTATCTTCCCCAGTTTTTCAAAAATAATCTGCCTGTTGTGAACCTTTGCACACGGTTAATTAACCGAGACACCAGCTTGCAGTATCAACGGGAAGAACGTACCCTAATTCAAAGAAGGTTTAACTTTTCTCAAACACGAATCAAAAGACTCCGAACCTGCATGTGCGAGGATCACATATCCAGTGATGAAAAAGTCCGTCGCTTACGGGAGGAGCTTTCACGGATGCATAAAGATAATCGATTTGAAATGTGCAGGACCATGGGAGAAATTACCTTCCTCAATATTGCGAACATTCTAAATCTAGAGGATGAAGCACCCGCTCGCTTTCTCAATTAAGAAAAAGAACAGACTTATCCGGTTGTACGCAAACCACTGGCAATCGCATTGACCACCAACAACATCTGTTCCACCCTAACGGACTCGTCTCCTCCATCTGACCGGAAATCTTTAAGTAAACGAATTTGCTGATCATGGAGTAGGCCTAGGGCATCCTCTCGAACCTTAAGCGTTTTCCAAAAGCGTGGCCTTCTGTCCTGTAATGTTCCATCAAAAAGATTTACGAAATGTTCCTCAGCTAACTTTCTCTCATCCAGAATTTTTTTGAGCATTAAATCCCTCAAATCTTTGTCTTCAACCAATTGAGCATAAGCCCCCATCCATTCGGGGTCCGAACTGGCCAGACTGCTCTCCGCATTGTAGAAGACATAGCGAAGAAATGAGCTTTGCCTAACCAAGGATGGAAGTTGATCAAAGAATTGAGGATGCTCAGTTTTTAAGGCCTCCAGTCCTGCACCCACGCCATACCAACCGGGAAGGTAAAAGCGGGACTGATTCCAGCTAAACACCCAAGGGATCGCTCGAAGATCCTCCAAGGTGGCTTGTCCCGTTCTTCGGCTTGGACGCGACCCGATCCGGCTACGCTCGATCGCATCAATAGGCGTAGCCTGCCGATAAAACTGAACAAAGCCATCGGTTTCCAACAGCTCCCGGTAAGCCAAACGGGATGACTGGGCCAAGCAATCCATAACCTCAGCAGTCTTTCCTGACTCTCCTCTTTCCGAGGGGAACATTCTGGCTCCAAGACATCCAGCAAGCAAAGTTTCCAGGTTCGATGAAGCCGTGGTAGCAGTATTGAACTTTTGCCCGATGACCTCTCCCTGCTCAGTAATTCTTAATCCACCCGCCAAGGCCCCGTCTGGAAGGGCCTCGAGAAAGCGGTGCGTCGGTCCCGCACCCCGACCAACTGTACCTCCTCTACCATGAAAAAATGTCAAAGAAACTCCATGATCTTCACCCACTTTCAACAACCGATTTTGAGCCCTCTGCAAGGCCCACTGACTAGCGATAATTCCCGTATCCTTGTTGCTATCACTATACCCAAGCATAATAACCTGAGACCTTAATCCACACACTTTTTGTAAGCTTGCCTGAGCTGATGGATAAGCCAAGAAATCGTCCATGATAGCGGGAGCCGCTTCCAAGTCTTCAAAAGTTTCAAACAGGGGAACAACCGGCAAAGCACAGGTCATCTGTCCTTTTTTCATTTGGGTAAGCCCAACTTCTTTGCCCAAAACATAAACCACCAAGAGGTCGGCCACCGATCGCGTCATACTCACCACCAGACAGCCAAGACCTTCAGGTCCTTGAGAATCGAGGTATTTCATCAATTCAGAAAAGGTAGCTCGTACTTCCTCCGCTTCAGCAGGGAGTTCCATGGAGGCATGCGTCATTGGTCTGGGGTGGCTTAATTCTTCCTTTAAAAACTTCAACTTCTTATCCATTGACCAATCGGAAAACTGCAAGCCATCCTCAATTCCCGCAGCTTCCATCATCTGTCCGAGAGCCAAGTCATAAGCCGCACTATTTTGCCTCACATCCAAGCGGGCAAGGTGAAGTCCAAAGCTATTGATCAAGCGTAAGACTGGGCGGACATATAAATTCGCTGTTCGTAAAGCACCTACACCTTCCAGACTGGCAATTAATAGTTCGAGGTTTTTTCGCAAGGGAATGACGCCTTCATTGAGTCGTTTGGCTAATTCTTGAACAAATAATTTCCAGGGCTCACTTAACTCTTTACCCAATCCCCAGACTTTCAATTGTTCCATCAATCCCGAAGGTGGCTCGAGTCCCGCCCGACTAAAAGCTAATTTCTGTCCTAGTTCATGTAAACGGCCACGAAGAACTTCTTTCGCTCCTTCATTTAAGGTGATCAGAGTGTTTCTAGTCACCTCCGATGTTACCTTAGGGTGACCATCCCGATCCCCCCCTACCCATGAACCAAAAAAGAGTGTGGGCAATTCTTCATCCCTCAGAGGTTTTGAATCTGGCCAAACGGATGACCATGCATGTCGCAAACGATCATCCAAGTGATTAAAAACTACAGGAAATATTTGTTTTAAGTAATAACTTAAATTTTCCAGTTCGTTTTCTACTTCAGGTTTACGGGAAAAAATTTCTCCTGTTAGCCAAAGTCGCTCTAAAACTGCCTGAAGCGATCGATCGCAAAAATTCTGCTCAAAGGAAGTCTCTACCCCATCGTGTTTTCGCATGAGACGTACAATTTCACGGTGCAAACCAAGAACCGCCCAGCGTTTTGCCTCAGTGGGATGTTTGGTGAATACGGGCTCAACCCTTACCTGGGGAAGCTTTTGCCTGATCTCTTCTTCCGTAAATCCTGATTCTTTTAATTTTTTGAGGTAATGCCCCCAGCGTCCAGGTTCTGCATCTTCACCAAGTTCTTTTTCCCGCAATCGCGAACTTCTTCCTGCACCATGTTCCTCTACTAAGTTTAATAATTGAAAGTAGAAGGATATGGCCTGTATGGTTTGAGCATCCAGCAAATCCTCAGACTTCGAAAAAAGATTACCCCGTAAAAGTTGAGCAGCATTGGAAAAACCCAAAGATTGCAAGACGCGGGAAAATGAATCCACCAGGAATTTATGATCGATGGAGACCTGTTCCAAACCAGATTCAATCGATCGGCCAAACGCCAACAGCTTAGTATCTTTTAATTGAGACATTGAGGCCTCTTACATTAAACAAAGGACTTCTCCCGACAAGCGACTTCGTTCCATTTTTCATTAAATCGGTATATGCCCAACAATTTTCAATCCTTGCCTACACCCAAAAAAGAAATAAACATTATTCATGTATGGTGGGATAATTAACTGGGAGTTTTGTTATGAATAAAAATTTAAAATCCGTTGCTGAATGGAAAAAGTTAGTTGAGGAATTTCAAAAACCTCACCTTGGTCGTGCCCTTTGGCAATGCACCAATACCCTTGGTCCGATTTTGGGTATTTGGACCGCCTTGTACTTTCTGTATCCAATTTCTATATGGGCATCCGTTCTACTTGCGGCTATTGCCGGTTTATTCCTGGTTCGTGCGTTCATTATATTTCACGACTGCGGCCATGGTTCTTTTTTCAAAAATAAAAAGGCAAACGACGCTCTCGGTTTTCTTACAGGAATGCTCACTTTTACCCCGTATCATCATTGGAAATGGGAACACGCAGTACACCATGCCACTAATGGTGATCTCGATAAACGTGGGATCGGGGATGTTTGGACAATGACGGTGGAAGAATACCTCACCTCTTCCCGTAAAGTTAAAATCAGCTATCGCCTACTTCGTAACCCCTTCATCTTGTTTGGACTTGCCCCACTTTTTCTTTTCCTCGTTCTCGAGCGTTTTCCCTCTTCCAAGTGCAAACCAAGGGAGCGCCGATCGGTCTATTTGATGAATCTTACCTTACTGCTTTATGGAACTGCAATGAGTCTAGTCTTTGGGATTATTCCTTTTCTCATTCTTCAAACCGTGATGATGGGGGTAGCTGGCGGATGCGGAATCTGGCTGTTCTATGTCCAGCACCAGTTTGAAGACACCTACTGGGCTCAAGGCAAGGATTGGGACTTCACTGCCGCTGCCATGGAGGGAAGCAGTTACTACAAATTGCCCAAAATCATGCAGTGGTTCTCCGGGAATATCGGATTCCATCATATCCACCACCTCAATCCGATGGTGCCCAATTACAACTTGGAACGTTGCCATCACTCCGATCCTTTCTTCCAAGTTGCTCCGGAATTAAATCTTTGGAGCAGCTTAGAAACGATCAAGTTTCGTTTGTGGGATGAGGCAAATGGCAAAATGATCAGCTTTCGTGAGCTTAAAAACCAGTTGGCCAACGAGCCATTAAGAGTCGCCTAATCCCCGGACACTTGGCGATAATTTATATTTAATCATAGGGGGATTCGAGGATCGCCTCTTCGAAAATCGCCTCTCGCTTGGTCTGCATCTGGCTGACCCGTATGGGATACCTTTGGGCAAGGTTCTGCTTTTCCTGAGGATCTTCCTTCAAGTTGTAGAGTTCATCCTTAACCAATTTCCACGAGCCTACGCGGAGGGCACCTTGGCTATTTTTCCCCCAGAATACTGCTCTTTCGGGCAAAGACTGGGAATCGAAAAGGGCCCGTCCGACATCGATCCCGTCCAACTTGATTGCCGGAAGAGGTTTGATTTTGGCCATTGCTAGGGTTGTGGGCATGATATCCATCCCCATAATAAACTCAGAACAAGAGCCTGACCTTATCCTGCCGGGAGCCCAGACAATTCCCGGCACCCGATGCCCCCCTTCGTACAAAGAAGCTTTGCCTCCACGAGTTTGGGGACTTATAGAGTGGTTTCCCTTGGTTCCACCATTGTCCGAAATAAACCAAATTACCGTATTTTCAGCCAACCCAAACTGCTCGATTTCCCGCCTAATCCGCCCCACCCCCTCATCGAGAGGCAACATAAAATGTTTGATCAACCAGTTCTCATCTTTTGGGTTATTGGTATATCTTATCCTAGGTTCGGCCGATTCAGGAAATTTTCCTTTCCCGGGCCCTCGCTCTACTTTCGATCCCCTTGCCTGATGAGGATCGTGCGGAGTCCCATGGGCAGCGTAAATAAAAAAGGGCCTATCCTTGTTTTTACGAATAAATCTCAGGGAATGTTCAGTAATCAGGTCGGTATGATACCCAGCCTCATCCTTGATCTGATTATTTTGCCACCAGTCCTTGACCAGCACACGGTCATAGTGGGAATGGGCATCAATATTTCCGCTTATAAAACCATTAAATTGATCAAATCCATGCCTAATAGGATTAAATTCTGGTTTGTACCCGAGGTGCCACTTCCCAAAGATGGCGGTGGTGTAACCTCCATCCTTTAGAGCCTCGGCCAGGGTCCACTCATTATCGGGTATGCCACGGTCATGATCCTTATGCGAACGGTCTGCATTGATCACTACATGACAACCTAAACGATGTTGGTAACGCCCAGTCATCAGGGCGGCACGGGTGGGTGAGCATACCGTCCCATTGGAATGAAAATCTCTCAGCAATAAGCCTTCCGCTGCTAGCCGATCAATTTCGGGCGTCTTGAAGTACGGATTATCATAACAACTCAGTCCGCCGTAACCCATGTCATCCGCGAGGATGATAATGACATTTGGTTTCCCCTGGGGCACGCTTTTCTGGGCCAGACATGCAGGGAGCACCCCTGTAAGACAAGCTATCCAAATCAAATAGATCCATCCAGATTTCACCTGAGCGGGTTCGAAGCAATTTAATGACAAATTCTCGGGCACACACATAATTACTTCGGGAGTAGAAAAAAGAGCTAATTAGAAACTACTTGGGACCATGCACGATTGCATAGTAGCAACCAAGTTCCCCCTCGGGTATGGAAAAGTAGGGAGACAATTGATGTTTACCCGGGGCGAGTTCCACATAAAAAGAAACACTTTCGAGATGGTCGTGCACCGGCTTGGTTTCAAAGTCCTTATCGTTCAATCGCATGGTTGCAGCAGTTGCACCGATTCCCAAACCTGGGCGACTACGAAATGCTTGGTCTGCCCCGGGTACCTGTTCGCCCGCAGGTAACTCCTCATTGATCTTTTTGCCCGACTCCTTAGGCCAGCGTCTTACCTCCACTTCATAGGTTCCCCCACGCAGGACTTTGACCGCCCAGTGGCCCTCGTGCTTGAGATCTCTCTTCCGGGGGTGAACCGGTTGCTTGTTGCGATTCTGGGCCTGGTTCCAGGGAGGGTAGGCTTCCTGAATCCAGTCATGGCTGGTCAGGGTGACCAACGGGTGGTCCTTGTGACCTAAGTGAAGTTCAGTGGTCCGGGCAAAAGTGGGCTCCAGTTCCGCCCACCAAGCCTCATAAAACGCCCGCATCTTTGCCACCCGACTGGGGTATTTTCCGGACAGGTCCTTTTCCTGGGCGGGATCCTCATCGATATGGTAAAGTTCTTTTCCGTTCACCAGGCGCCAACCCTGGCTCATCACCGCCGACTGCTTCCACTTGATCGGGTCCCTTACCCGCTGAGAATCGGTCACCAGCATCCGATCTGGCCAATCCTTATTCTTCATTCCCTGAAGGACCGACTTAATCGAAATTCCGTCAAATTCATAGTCCGTGGGCCTTTCCGCTCCAACCAAGTCAAGCAAAGTAGGAGCGATATCCACGGCATGGCAGAGAGTATTGACTACTCGCTCCTCTGCCATTTCCCCAGCAGGCCAATGTAAAATAAAAGGTACACGGTGCCCCCCATCATACTCGCTCCCTTTTTGGCCACGCATGCCGGCATTGTAAATTTCCCGCCCCCGGGCGGTTCCGTTATCCGTGGTAAAAATAAAGATGGTGTTTTCATGGATACCGAGGTCTGTGAGTAGTTTTCTCGTCCGACCCACATTTTCATCAATATTAGTGATCATCCCATAAAATGCCTGGATGGTCGGACTTTGGTCTTGGTAAAGGTCCATGTATTTTTGGGGACAGTGAAACGGACCGTGAGGAGCATTGGTAGAAATGTAGGCCAAAAAGGGTTTCCCACTCCTCGCGGACTCGGTAATAAAGTGGTTTGCCTGATCGAAAAATACATCTGTGCAAAACCCCTTGGCTCCAACGATCTTACCATTATGGAAATACCCGCCGTCAAAATAGGAGTTATCCCACACATCCGGAGTCTGCCCGACCCCTCCCCCACCATGCCGGTAAACCTCGTCAAACCCACGGTCCTCTGGACGGTAGGGAAAGTTGTCTCCAAGGTGCCACTTTCCAAACATGCCTGTCTGGTACCCCGCATTCTTGAAGAATTCCCCAAGGGTGCCCTCGTCCTCGCGTAGCATTGACCTCCCCATAATGGTGTGCCAGGCACCCGTCCGATTCGTCCAATGCCCGGACATCAGAGCTGCCCGGGTCGGCGAGCAGGTGGGGGCAACATGATAGTCCTGCAACCAGACAGACTCTTTGGCCAACCTGTCAATCTCAGGGGTTTGAATAATCGGATTGCCCGTGCACCCAAGATCTCCATAGCCCTGATCATCGGTGATAACGATGATCACATTGGGTTGCTTGCCCATAAGAAATAAGGGCACTCCTGCTAGGATGAGCAATAAAACGGGAAAGAACTTAAAAAAAGGGTACTTCATTGTGGTAGATTCTTAGGAAAGAATTCCTCTTTGACCATCAGTAAAGTAGGTAGAAACGATAATTTTTTGGGTGACCGCGGGCTTGCACTTGCTCCCCATGCCTAGCTCTTCTAATATGTCATGGTATGCGAATTTTATTTTTTCTAATTCCCATGGTCTTTCTTACCATCAGTGGATGCGACAACGACCGGCACCATTATTCCAGTGGAAGTACCCATGTTCACCAACCACTCAAGGGAGGAAAGCTTTTTGAACTGGGCCCCCATGGCTCTGGTCACAACCTTGAGCTTCTCATCAACGAAAAAGGTTTACTCGAACTTTATATTTTGGATGCCCATGCAGACCATTATGTACGTATCAAGCAAGCGGCTATCGAGCTTACCCTTAACGACACAAACCGGTCCTTACCCCGCTCTTTGTTACTTCATGCGGTGGGAGACTCTGCCACTGGAGAGACGGTGGGCAATACCGCCCTTTTTCGCTCCACGCACAGCGTGACCGAAGAACTCCCGATTACTGCGACCATCACATCTCTGGCAATCGGCAGTAAAACTTACACCGAACAGGAAATCCAATTTATGGGAAACTCCACCAAATAACCAAGATGAGTATTGAGCAAAAGCGCGATCTTTTAATCGAAGAACTCATGCCTTTCGAAGATCATATCGAACGATTCGCCTACATCATTGACCGGGCAAAAGATTCTCCTGGACTGGACGAATCCTACAAGATTGAGACCTTTTTGATCAAGGGCTGTATTTCCCAACTCTGGGTATTTCCGAGGTTTGAGAACGGAAAATGTTTTTTTCAGGCGGATTCCGATGCATCCATCACCAAGGGCACCGCCACCCTACTCTGCGAGCTTTACAGTGGAGAAACCCCCGAGGAGGTCATCCGGGTGGAACCGGACTTTTTATCCGAGGTAGGTGTCACCCAGCATCTTTCCCCAAACCGTAGAAACGGTCTCACCGGAGTGAGGGAAAAGATTAAGGCCTACGCCCAGCACTGCTTAGATAGTACATCCCTATAAATCAGGGCCATTTTAGATTCGCCGGCCTGGGAAATAACTCGGCCGGTAATGCCTCGAATTGAGCAAGTACTTCATTTCCTTGATTTTTAAGCTTAATTTTATTCAGAAAATTAAGAGGTATCATGGGCGGAGACTGGGGATTTTTCATCTGTTGCCTCATCGCACTCAGTTGGGCCATGCCCAGTGATGCCTGGGCTACGCTCCAAATTGCCTGGGCAGACTCAGTATCCGCACAACTTACCGTAAGATTAACATGAGCTTTCCCACTCGCTATTTTTGATCGGCCCGAAATATTCCTTATTTTGTACATTGCATCCCCAAGAATAGTCGCCAGAGGACCAAGCGGGCCATTGGGTTCTGTCATCGGACTGGCTTCTAATTTTTTGAGAATTTCTCCGTCTATTGGAATGGAGAAGGAAGCAAAACCATCGCCTTCTGAAGCGGGAGAAGAGGGAACTCTTTTGTTTTCATGGGCAAAAAAAGCCAGAACCTCTTCTTTGGATCCCCATGCGAAAGTGGTCGCACCTTTTACTGCCTGCATACCCATAGAAATTTTCAGTTTATTGAGGTCTTCTTTTGCAGAACTTTGGTTGAGTGCACCCGCTGGAATCTCAAAGAGAGTCGTTTTGCCGAACTTTTCCGACTTTTCCATCCCAAGGTACAACTCCGACTTCAGTCGGCGGGCTTTGCTCATCTCCTCTATTTTTTCAGGATCAATTCGGGTATCTCTACGAAACCGTTCGATATCGTTGGGATGAAAAGCAGGCCCGGATGCCCAGCGGTCAAATTTCTCGAAAAAAGTATCCGGCGGCACTTCACCTATGGTTTGTAAAATAATCACTGGCGAAGAACGACCAAAGGCATAGTAGTTGCCCGAGGTGGAAACCGGCATATTGACCATGGTCTCCAGAAAATTGCCCATCATAAAAGAAATCTCGCTGGTATCCTCTATTTGAATACCTATCTCGTTTTGTAGAGCCACCACAT
>Ga0181593_10001668_pt1 | contig 20255 bp, 13 predicted proteins | sample 071ome_19_FD_133756 | JGI IMG/M metagenome (GOLD analysis project Ga0181593, IMG submission 133756) | Coastal salt marsh microbial communities from the Groves Creek Marsh, Skidaway Island, Georgia - 071413AT metaG (megahit assembly) | ecosystem: Environmental > Aquatic > Marine > Intertidal...
CTCCCCCGCCGTCACCCTACCAACGATCTCCTCCTGATCCCCCCGGAAGGAGGAGTGCCCGAAGACCTCCCGAAGCAGCCGATGCGCCTCGTCATTGCGCACGAACGGCTCCCGAACCTCGAGAGTGGACGCATCATCATCGAAGAGCGGCTGAAGCATGAGGGCCTATCTACGACTGGGGCGGAGCGAAGAAGCAACGGGACGGGCGGGAGCCCGCGCCGTCGGGGGATCATCGGAGAAGGGGGGATCGGGGGCAAGGGGAGGTCCGGAAACGGGCCGAGGCCATCTCTTCAAGGAGTTGCCTCGGAGAGACCGGGGCGCGAGCGCCCGCCTGGCCTCCCCTCACTCCACCCCCCGCACCCCCTCCAGGAACTCCCCGTACTCGCACCCCTCCCCATGCTCGGGGCAGCGCTCCTCCTCGAGGCAGCGCTTCACCTCGAAGAGGGCGGACTCCACCCAGCCGTCGTCTCCGTGGTAGGGGAGGATGGCGGCCTGGAACTCCATTACCGCGCGGGATGGGTCGGCAGGGTCGATCATGCCGTCGATGCCGATGTGCTGGCCGTCGACGTAGACGAAGTAGCCGGTGTCGCTCACCGCGAAGCCCTTGCGGCGCATCACCCACTGGTACATGTCCATCTGGCGGCGATAGCCCGCCTTCCAGTCCGGCTTGTCCGGGTCCTTCGGCGGGGCGATGAAGCGCTCGTCGAGGCGCCAGGGGTTCCGGCCGAGCTGGGCGGTGCTCTTGTAGTCGACGATGTGCAGCTCTCCCGTGGCGGGGTTCTCCCAGACATCGTCGAGGCCGCCGCCGAAGAGGATGTTCGTCGGGGCGTGCACGGTGTTGAAGTGCTCCGGGGTGCGGCCGAAGTGGAGGGAGTCCGCCCACTTCCCGACATCCTCGTGCTCGAAGGGGCGGAGATGCCCCAGACCGTGGCGCTCCATCAGAGGGTGGGGACCCCGGCCACGGCAGGCGTCGAAGTCACGCTTCAGGAGGGTGTCGGTGTTCGTGTTCAGGTTGAAGCCGGGGAGGCCGGGGAACTTCACCCCCGCCGCGCGGTCGAGCCAGAAGCAGGCCGGGCAGCGGATGAACGACTCCACCCGGGAGCGGGAGAGCTCGTAGGGCCGGGGATTCGACGCGTCGTAGCGACCGCGGTGTCTCGGCATGGTGGGATCTCCTCCATTTCGATCGATTCGGCCTCGGGAGCCGCCGCCGATCACGCCATCGATCGATCCGGGTGTCCAGTCGGCCCCGTTCGGAAGGGGCGGGTTCTCCTCCCCCCGGGCCCGGACCTTGCCCACCTCTCGCCGGCGCCTTTCGCGGTTGCGCGATCGCGGAGCCCCATCCTACGCTTCATCGGCGCGCGACCTTCCCGCCAGGGGTCGTGACGGGGAGCCGGTCTCCCCCCGAGATGCGCTCGCTCTCGGCGCTCTCCTGCACCTTCAACCGACATGCCTCATGTCGTGAATCTGGCGGTCTCCTTGTCTCGCAACCTCCGACCGATCATCGGGCTCCTCCTGATCCTCGGGGCGACGCACCTCTTCGCGCGGGCCTACAACGCCGCGGAGAAGCAGCGTCACGAGTCGGAGGTCGAGCTCGCCCAGGACAGGGTCCTCGGGTACATCTCCCGGGACCTCGCGACCCTGACCGAGGTTGTGCGCTCGATCCGCGCCTTCTACGACGGATCCGAGTTCGTGAGCCGGGAGGAGTTCGCGCTCTTCACCCAGCCTTTGCTCGACGCCAACCCCCACATCGGGGGACTGGAGTGGGTCCCGGTCGTTCCGCACTCGGAGCGTCGGAAGTACGAGCGCGAGGCCCGCAGGGATGGGCTCCTCGACTTCACCTTCACGGAGAAGCTGGAGGACGGTCGGCTCGTCGAGGCCACGGAGCGCGAGCTCTACATGCCCGTCTTCTACGCACACCCGTACGAATCGAACCAGAAGGCCGTCGGGTATGATCTCGCCTCCTGCCCGATCCGGCGGCACGCGATCGAGGAGGCCGCCTCCACCGGCAAGGCCACCCTCAGCGCACCCATCTCCCTCGTGCAGGACTCCAACCCGACCCTCGCGGCGCTCCTCTTCATCCCGATCTACCACGCCGCGGACCGGGAGCAGGAAACCCCGCGCGGTTTCGCCCTGGGATTGATTCGACTCTCGGACATCTTTGCGGCCGGGATCACCCAGGCCGAGCTCCCTTGCGAGCTGCAGGCGACGGACCTCGGCGTCGACGAGGAGGCCCTCCTCTTCCGGAGTGGAGCTGCATCCGTCGATGTCCCCCCTCTGGTCAAGCCGACCCGCAGGATCGTGATCGACCTCGCCGGGCGCAGCTGGGAGTTCACCTTCGGAGCCTCGCGCGACACGATCAGTCACGGCCGCCTGCTCTTCATCTGGATCCTCGGGGCTCTGCTGAGCGTGCTCGTGTACGAGTATCTCCGGGTGCGCGAGGAGGCTGTCATCCGAAACCACGCGCTCCAGTCCGCGCACGATGCGCTGTGCGAGCGCAGTCGGGAGATCACGCGCTTCTACCACATGGCCTCCCACGAGCTGAAGACGCCGCTCACCTCCGCCCGCGAGTTCACCGCCCTTCTCCTCGACGAGGTCCCCGGAGAGGTGAACGACGAGCAGCGTCAGTTCCTCCGCTACATTCGGGAGAGCTGTGACCTCCTCACGCGCTACATCAACGACATGCTCGATGTGACCCGCCTCGACACCGGCAAGCTCAGCCTGAGGCCCAAGCTCTGTGATCCCGCCATCCTCCTCGAGGACATGATCGCGGTGATGCGGAAGAGCTGCACCGCTCGAGACCTCGAGCTCGTGAGCGCCATCCCCCAGACGAGCGCGATGGTCTACGCCGACCCCCAGCGCCTGAAGCAGGTCGTCTCGAACCTGCTCGGCAACGCGATCAAGTTCACACCGGATGGCGGCCGCATCACGCTCCGCGTGGAGCCACCCCATCCGCGGGGGAACCACGTGACGATCTCGGTCGAGGACACCGGGGTCGGCATCTCGGCGAGCTGCCGCGAGAAGGTCTTCAAGCGTCTCTACCAGGTGCATGCTCCGGACGACGACAACGCGGGATGCTGCAGCGAGGGGCTGGGGCTCGGGCTGTCGATCTGCAAGGAGATCGTCCTGCTGCACGGAGGCGACATTTCGGTAGAGAGCGAGCTGGGGCGCGGCTCCACCTTCAAGTTCACGATTCCCGTGGCCGCCGGTGCCCGGCGGCCCATTCCCTCAATGGAGGAAGTTACATGAGCAGGATACTCATCGTCGAGGACGATCAGAAGATCGCGATCTCCCTGGCCGCCCGTCTCCGCTCCGTCGGTCATGAGACCTGCGTCGCCTACGACGGCGTCGGAGGGGTCATGGCCGCCGCGAAGGAGAAGCCGGACCTCATCATCATGGACATCAACATGCCGGCAGGGAACGGGATCACCGCTGCAGAGCGGATCCGCTCTCTCGGTTCGAACGCCGGCGTCCCGATCATCTTCATCACCGCCAGCAGCGACCCCGAGCATCGCCAATTGGCGGAGGCGGCCGGAGCGAGCGCCTTCATCGCGAAGCCGTTCCAGTCGGAGGAGGTCGTGCGCACCGTCGAGGTGCTCCTCCAGAGCACCCCCACGATGTGAGCAGGAAGAGGGGCGGTCGACGCTCGCCGCCCCTCTCCCCCGCCTTCCTCTCCCCGGCTCCGCGGACTCCAGTCCGCGTCGCGGAGGGAGAACCCATGGTCGGAACGATGGCAGCGAGTGCCTTTACCTCGCTCCTCTCTCGTTGGCGAAAGCGGTCCGCATCCTTCGGGGTCTGCTGCAGGGGATCTCGCCCCTGGTCGGGAAGCGATGCTCGAGCGTGTCGCCCCTCTAACCACGCCTCCTCCTTGTCCCGCCATCTCCTCATCCCGCCATCCGGCCGCCTCGCATTGACCGGGCGTTCCTCGTCGTCGAGACTCCGTGGCGCTGGTGCACACCGCATCGGCGCCCCCCGGGGCCCAACGGTCCCGGTTTCTCCCTCGGAGCGGAGTGCCGACCGATGCCCACGCCGGACCATCTCGATCTGCGACTCTGCCTCCCCGGACTCCCCGAGCTGGAGCCGCTCGCCCGTGACTTCGCCCGACATGCCCTGTGCCTGGCGGACTTCGAGGGGGAGGTCCTCGAGGCGCTGCTCGCCTCCTTCCTCGCCTCTCTCGCCGGACTGGAGGAGCGGCTGCAGCGGGAAGGGGATCCGATCGTCGACCTCGAGATCTCCGCTCGCATCGATGCGATCGCGCTCGAGTTCTCGATCCTCGAGCACGGCATGCCCCTCGGAGAGGAGCCCGCCGGAGTCTCGGGAGGAGCGCGCGCGACTCCGGTCTTCGAGCGGGTCTGGTGGGTTCAGAAGGGGACCTCCGGCTCGGAGCTGCACCTGAAGGTCCACCGCCCCCATCCGTCGATCGACCTCCTGGAGGCGGTCCGGAGTCGCCTCGACGGCGAGCCGTCCGGTCCCGACGACCTCGAGCCCTCCTCCCGGACCGGGGAGTACCGGATTCGGCCCTACGCGGCGACCGACGGGCTGGCGATCGCCCGGCGGATCTACGAGGCGTACGGTCGGTCCTACATCAATCCGGACCTCTACGTCCCGGAGCGGATCGAGCGCCTCAATGGAGATGGCCGCCTCCACTCCATCGTCTGCGAGTCCGCGGACGGGGAGATCGTGGGGCACTACGCGCTCGAGCGCCCCGACCTCGGCCCGACGGGAGAGGCCGGGCAGGCGGTCATCGACCATCGGCACCGGGGACACGGTCTGATGAGGCCGATGCGCCGGGCGGTCGAGGCGGCCGGAGCGGAGCTCGAGCTGCTGGGGATCTGGAGTCAGCCCACCGCGATGCACCCGATCAGCCAGATCATGAACCAGCGGCTCGGCTCGGTCCCGACCGCGGTGCACCTCGGCCTCCTGCCGGGGGGGGTCACGCTCCGGGGAGGCGTCACCGGTGAGGCGACCCGGCACGCCGAGAACGGGCGACGCTCCACCTTCCTCTACTGGCATCCGCTGGGGGAGGAGCCGCCGCTGACTGCCCATGCCCCCGAGCCGCTCCACTCCCTGCTCGCCGATCTCTACGCCGCGCGCGGCCGATCCGTCACCCTCGAAGGGGATGCCCGCCCCGCCTCCGGAAGCTCCGGCAATGCCGTGCACTGTCGCCTCTCCGCGAACCTGGGTTGCGCTGCGATCACCGTCGATCGGATCGACGAGAGCACGCACGCCGCGATCCAGGCGGCGGTGGAGGCGATGACGATGGGCTCCAACGCAGGGGTCGTCCATGTCGACCTCCCCCTCGACGACGCGGGCACGCCGATGGTGGCTGCGGCGCTGCTGGAGGAGGGGTTCGCGTTCGCCGGCGTCGCCCCCCGCTCGATTCCCCGAGCGGGAGCCCTGCGAGCGGAGGATGCCCTCCGCCTCGCTCTGCACCCCGCTCCGATCGATCTCCCGGGACTGGTGGCGGAGGGGGATCTGGGGCGCCGACTCGCTCTCTCCGCGAGTCGCGGCGAGTGGTCCCCGAACTGAGGGGGCTCGCCGCGGGACGAAGCACGCCGCCCCCTCGAGCCTCGTCGGCGCGAGGTCGCGGCTCGCCTTGATCACCGCGTCGGTCGAGCGGAGAATCGTCCCCTCGGGCGCAGGTCGAAGAGCCGCGCGCCCCTCATCCCCGTCCGGGTGCGCCTGAGCGGCGAGACGCTTCCCCGAACCGGCCCTGCAAGGAGCCCCCATGTCCGATCTCCGCGACCGCTTCGTGGCCTGCCTCCTCGGAGGCGCGGTCGGGGACGCCCTCGGCGCCCCCGTCGAGTTCCTCTCCCGGGATGAGATCCTCGAGGAGTTCGGCCCCGATGGCATCACCGACTACGCTCCGGCCTACGGCGGCCTCGGGAAGATCACCGACGACACCCAGATGACCCTCTTCACCGCGGAGGGGCTGATCCGTGCCCATGTCCGTGGGCTGAACAAGGGGATCACCACCTACTCCGGCGTGACCGCCCACGCCTACGAGCGCTGGCTGCGGACCCAGGGGGAGCCGGCACCGGCGTCGAGCCGGTTCGCCGAAGAGGAGACCGGCTGGCTCTTCGAGCAGAAGGAGCTGCACGCCCGGCGGGCCCCGGGGAACACCTGCCTCTCCGCCCTGCGGGCCATGGAGTCCTACGGGGAGCCCGCGCGGAACGACAGCAAGGGATGCGGGGGCGTGATGCGGGTCGCGCCGGTGGGACTGTTCGGTGCAGGGGAGCATGCCTGGAACCCCCACATCGCCTTCGAGACCGCAAACAAGATCTGCGCCCTGACCCATGGTCACCCGACCGGCTCCCTCACGGGAGGCGCCCTCGCGGTCATCATCCAGGACATGGCCGCAGGAGACCCTCTCCCCCCCGCCGTGAATCTCGCGAAGCGGGTCCTCCGCGAGCAGGACCGACATGAAGAGACGCTGGACGCGATCGAGGCCGCCGAGGCCCTGGCTGCGGATGCGGAGATCCCCCCCGAGCGCGCCATCGAGAAGCTCGGCGCGGGATGGATCGCGGAGGAGGCCCTCGCGATCTCCATCTACTGCTCCCTCGTCGCCCGCGACTTCCGCCATGGGGTGCTCCTCGCCGTGAATCACGGAGGGGACTCCGACTCGACCGGCGCGATCACCGGGAACATCCTCGGCGTGCAGCTCGGGCTCGAGGCGATCCCGAAGGAGTGGCTCGAGCCGCTCGAGCTGCGCGAGGTGATCCGTCAGCTCGCCGAGGACCTGCACGACTGCCGCAGCTGGACCACCAACGAGACCACCTTCGAGCGCGATGCCTCGGGGACCCTGGTGATTCGCGAAGTGCCCAGCCCCGACAGCGCGGAGATCCGGGCGCGCTATCCCGGCTTCTGACCCTCGACCGGAGGCTCCCCGATGCGATCGCTGACGCTCGCGCTGCTCCTCGCCCTCTCCGCCTTCGGATGCCAGGGTCTCCAGCCCCGGGCTGGGGGGGGAGAGACCGCGACCGTCCAGGAGGGCTGGCTCAGCGCTCTCCTCTCCACGGATCCGACCCTCGCTCCCCTGCACGATCAGGCGGGAGCGCTGCGGCTCCAGCTCCTCGTCTCGGAGGTGATCGAGTCGGCGGAGGGCGGTGCTCCCACCCTCGCCCGCGACAGCTTCCGCCTGGATGCCGAGTACTTCTATCCCGCGAGCACGGTGAAGCTCTTCGCCGCCCTCGGCGCTCTCGAGTGGCTCGGCGAGGTCTCCAGAGGTCCCGAGTCCTCCCCCACCACCGACTCCCCCCTGCGGATCCACCCCTGCTTCGAGGATGAGGAGCTCGCCACGGAGGACCCGTCCAACCTCGATGGCGGGACGATCACCATCGGCCATGAGGTGCGGAAGCTCTGCATCGTCTCCGACAACCGCGCCCACAACCGCCTCCTCGGGCTCATCGGCCACGAGGGGATCCACCGTCGCGCCTGGCGGGCGGGCTTCCCCACCGTCCGCTGCCTCCATCGCCTCTCGGAGCTCCGCACTCCGACCGAGAACCTCCGTACGCCGCGCATCGAGATCGGCGCCGACGAGGGCGACTGGATCGAGGTCCCGGAGCGGACAAGCCCGCTCCGCCTCGACAGCGCGGCGTGGTCCGGCCTGCAGATCGGCCGCGGCGTGAAGCGGGGGGAGGCGGTCACCGAGGGGCCGATGGACTTCACCGGGAAGAATTCGGTCTCCCTCCTCGACCTGCAGAACGCGATGATCTCGACGGTGCGCCCCGACATCGATCTGGGGATCCCCGGCTACCGCCTGCGCGACGACCATCGCGCCTTCATCGTCGAGGCGCTCCGGCAGCTCCCCCGGGAGTCGGAGAACCCTCTCTACGACCCGGAGAAGTACACCGACGACTGGGTGAAGTTCCTGCTCCCCGGTCTCCGCGAGGTCACCCCCGCGGCCGCGCTCGATGTCCACGACAAGGTCGGCCTCGCCTACGGCTTCACCATCGAGAACGCCCATGTCGTCGATCGGGAGAGCGGGCGGAGCTTCTTCATCACCGGGTGCCTCCACACCAACCCGAACGGGATCCTGAACGACGGCGTCTACGGCTACGACGCCGTCGCGTTCCCTTTCTGGAAGGACCTGGGCCGGGCGCTGGCGAGAGAGCTCCTCCGCCCGGAGACGCGGCTGGAACCATCCGCGGATCCGGAGCGTCCCTAGAGGACGAGGGTCGGGGACTCATCGAGAAGGGGCCCCACGCGGTCGCGCATCCCGAGGAGCCGGGAGTGGCTCCCCCGCGCGCCCGGGTCGCCGACCAACGACTCGAAGGGCTCGCGCAGGGCTCCCGGAGACGGCGCGGCGTTTCGGGGTCTAGCCGCGGGACCCCTCCGCCTCCCGCAGGAAGCCGAGCGGCTGGCGGGCCGGGCGGTCGAAGCCGGGGAAGAAGTCGTCCGACTTCCAGTCGAAGCGGTAGAGGCCGGCGAGGGTCTCCGCGAAGACGTCTCTGAAGTCGGTGTGCACCGGCATGTCGCGGCGCATGTTCAGCTTCGACGGGTGGAGGCCGGTCCACTTGCCGTGGATCCGCCCTCCCGCGACCCGACCGCCGACCGCGAGCATGAAGCCGCCGTGTCCGTGGTCCGAGCCCGCGTTGCCGTTCTCCGCCGCGGTGCGGCCGAACTCGGTCATGGTGAGGACGAGCACGTTCTTCATCCGGGCGGGGCCGAGGTCCTTCACGAACGCGGCGATGCCGTCGGAGAGGGTCTTCAGCATGCGCGCCTGGGTGCCGGCGCTCCCGCCCTGGTAGGAGTGATGATCCCACCCGCCGTAATCGACCGCGGCGACCTCGATCGGCTGACCCGCCTTGATCACCGCCGCGATGTCCGCGAGCTGGCTCCCGAGACCGCCACGGGGGTAGCGCTTCTTCGCGGCCTCGTTGCCGCGCAGGATGCCGTTGAGATGGCGGAGCTTCGTCACCGTGTTCGCACCGGCGTCGATGAGGCGCCCGGTCAGGTCCTCCTCGGTGACGGGCGGTCGCTCGGGGATCTCCTCCTTCTTCCCGCGTCGACCGCGGGCGGCGGTCTGCGGCTCCTCCGTGGTGGCCGGGTCGACCGTGGTCCCCCCGCGCTTCCCCTCGCACTCGTAGAGCTCGGCGAAGGTGTCGATGGCGACCTCCGAGCCGGGGCCGGGGGCGGCGAGCACGGCGTAGTCGCCGCGCAGGGCCCGCGGGAGGAGCGGCTGCGGACTGAAGCCGCGCAGGAAGTGATCGTTCGGGGTCGAGGTCCGCTGGAGATAGCGGTTCAGCCACCCCTCCTGGATCGACTTGATCCCCGGCGCGGCCCACTCCATGAAGTCCTGGGCGTCGAAGTGGCTGCGCGTCGGATGGGTGGAGCCGACATTGATGATCGGCGCGAAGAGCTTCTGCTCCCAGAGCGGCATCAGCGACTGCATCGCCGGATGGAGCCCGAAGCCGCGGGTGAGGGGGAGGGCCGCGCGCTCCCCCTCGGGGAGGTCGGTCGTCCCCGGAGCAGCGATGCCGATCGTCGGGCGGATCGCGTAGTAGTTCTCGTCATGGTAGGGGACGACGACATTGAGGGAGTCGCAGCCACCCCGCAGGTAGATGACGACGAGGGTCCGCGTGTCCGCCGCGTCCGCGCTCTTGCTCAGGGCGTGGACGAAGGGGGAGGGAAACGCGGAGGCCCCAAGGACGCCGACCGCGGAGGTCTTCAGGAAGTCGCGTCGATTGGGAGTCATCGCTCCACCTTCCGCCCCGCGTGGGGCCCCATGCCTACTGCTTCTGGAACTCCGGCGTGCCGAGGATCAGGCCGACGAGCTCGCGCGGGGTCTTCGCCCGGGCGAGGAGAGCGGCGGTCCGCTCCGGCATCGTCCCGGGGACGATGGACCCGATGATCGCGCTGCGGTTCTCCTCGATGGGGCCCTTCGCCCAGCGGTCGAAGACCTTCGCATCGATGCGGACCCCATCCACCTCGCCGAGGGTCAGCTGCAGCGCGAAGTCCCACCGATGGACGAGCACCCCCGGGTCGAGCCACGCCTCGGTCTGGTCGAAGTAGCCGGTCGGGTCCTCGCACTGGTAGAGGGGCTGTCCCATGCGGGCGAGGCGGCGACCGATGTCATCGACCTTGGCGAACCGCGCGCCGGTCGCGCGCAGCGCTCCCACCACGAACTCGAAGGGGGATCGGTACTTCGCCCGATAGGCGGTGCGATCGATGAACTCGGGGGACAGCACGATCGCGCGGTACACCGTCGGCAGATGCCCCTTGCTCTCACGGAACGCCTCCGCCCCCCTCTCGACGAGGGAGCGTCGCGGCTCGTCGTTCACGAGGTAACGGCAGAGCTTCCAGGAGATGAACTCGGCTGTCCCCGGGTGACTCGCGAGGCGGCGGATCGCGAGGACCCCCTCCTCCTCCGTGCTCCCCTTGTACCGCTTGCCGAGCACCGTCTTCCGGTCGGCATCGTGCACCTCGGGATAGAAGCGGAAGCCGTACTCGCTCTCGTACGCATCCCCCAGCCAGCCGTGAGACCAGCCGGTGAGGATGCGCGCGAGCTCTCGGACATCGTTCTGCTCGTAGAAGTTGTCGACCCCGAGGGTGTGCAGCTCCATCAGCTCCCGGGCGTAGTTCTCGTTCAGACCGCGATGGCGGTCGATCCGCTGGGCGACCATGCCGAGCATCGCGTTCGGATCGCGCATCCGTTTCTCGCGGATCTGGTCGAGGACCGCGAGCTCCTCCTTGGTGAGGGGCTTCTGGGAGATCTCGTTGTCGAGGTAGATCGACATCGCCGGGTGGCGGGCGGAGGCGAGGAGCATCTCCTCGAAGCGGCCGAAGGCGTGGGCGCGGATCACCGACGATTCGTAGTGGTTCGCCAGCAGCCGGCAGAACCCCTTCTTCTGGTCGATGTTGAAGTGGTTCCGCCAGAAGTCGACCATCACCTCCTGGAACTGCCGCTCCGAGGTCGCCGCGCGCAGGAGGACCGAGGTGTGGAGCTCCTGCTGCACCTTCGCGTACTGCCGGTTGCGGTTCTGCTGCAGACGGTCGCGCTGCTCCTCGGGGAGCTCGGCGAACCCTTCGGGGTACCGGGGGTAGTAGGTCTTCCAGAGCTGGGCGAGGTCCATCGAGAGGCTGGGGAAGCGGGCGGCGAGCAGGGTGTCGATCGCCGGATCCTCGATGGAGGAGGGGTCGAGCTGCTCCTCGAACCAGGTCCGCCACCCCATCGCAGCGACCCGCTCCACATCCCCGGGGCGGGGGCCGAAGGCGAGACGATTCAGGGCGTGCCAGGTCTGCTCGAGGTCGTCGAGGGGCGCCGCATCCCTCCCTCCGGGAGCGGGAGGCTCCTGGGCCGGCGCGCGCTCGATGAGGCCGCTGGGGAGGAACGCGAAGGAGAGGAGGGCGATCAGCAGCAGGGAGGCCGGGCGCATCGCTTCACTCCGTTCCCTCCGGGGGACGTGCGTCCCGTGGAGCGGACGCCCCGGAGTCCGCCCATCCTAGGTGCTTCGGGGGCGAGGCTCCAGCCCCCGTCGGGCGAGGCGGGGTCCGATCCGGTATCCTCACCCCCAAAACCGACCCCGCCCCGCGTCGACCGAGGAGATCCGATGCCACCGCTCCCGCTCCGCTGCCACCCTCACTGCAACCCTCACCGCCGTCCTCGCCGCCTCGCTCGGCGCACCGCGCTCGTCCCCGCCCTGCTCCCGCTCCTGCTCCCCACGCTCCTCTCCGCCCAGGGCACCGCAGAGGACTACCGCCGCGCCCGGGAGCTGCCGGGTCGCTACCGGGCCGCCGTCCGCGGCGCGACCCTCGAGCACACCTGGGTCTCCGCGACCGAGCTCATCTTCCGGCGCCACACCGCAGCGGAGAGCTGGGAGTACCTCGTGATCGATGCGTCCACCGGCGCGCTCGCCCCCGCCTTCGATGCGGCGGCTCTCCGCGCCCTCCTCGGAGAGGATGCGCCGCCGCCCGATCGCCTCCCGGTCGAGGGGTTCGTCGGCACACCGGGAGGGTGGGCGCTGTCGATCGCCGGACGCACCTTCACCGTCGAGCGGGAGGGGGGCACCCTCGCCCCAATGGAGGCGACGGCGGAGGCGACCGCGGAGGCGCCATGGCGGCTGCCGCGCGCGCGCCCCGGGGCGCGCTCCCGCGACCTCGGCGGGGAGACCCACCTCATCGTGGAGAACCGGCGGGCGACCCCCATCGGTCTGCGGTGGGTCGAGCGGGATGGCGCCCTCCGAGACTACGGGGAGATCGCCCCCGGGGAGCAGACGCGCCAGCACACCTATGTCGGGCATGTCTTCGAGATCACCGCCGGGGGAGAGCCGATCGGGCGCTACCGCGCCGAGCGGAGCCGCTGGATCGTGCGGATCGACGAAGGGGCGGGAGGGGAGCCACCCCCGCGCCGCGGACCTCGGCCCGGCCCGCCGGAGCGCGCGCGATCCCCCCTCGAGGTGCGGGATCACGACCTCTACTGGGTCGACCGCGAGAGCGGGGAGCGCACCCTCCTCGACGGGAGCGGCGCGCCGGGGGATCACTACACCGACCGGATCTTCCCCTCCCCCACCGGGGCGCACGCCATCGTGCTGCGACGCGTGCCCGGCACCGAGCGCGAGGTGACGATCGTCGAGTCCTCCCCTCGCGACCAGCTCCAGCCGCGGGCGAGCCGCTTCTCCTACCGGAAGCCGGGAGATGATGTCGATCAGCTCCGGCCGGTGTGGGTGGACCTGAGCACCCGCGAGGTCCGCGCCATCGAGTGCGGCCCGATCGAGAACGCCTGGTCGATCGGCCGCTTCCACTGGACCGCGGACGGCGCCGAGTTCCGCTTCCTCTTCAACGAGCGCGGGCACCGCCGCCTCCGGGTGATCGGGATCGCGGCGCCCACGGGGACGATGCGGGTCATCCACGAGGAGCGGTCGGAGACCTTCATCGACTACTCGCAGAAGACCCTCCTGCGCTGGTGGCCCGACGACTCGGCCTTCCTGTGGATGTCGGAGCGGAGCGGTCACAACCACCTCTACCGGGTGGAGGTCGGGGACGGGACGATGACCCCGATCACGGCGGGAGAGTGGGTGGTGCGCGCGGTCGAGGCGATCGACTTCGACGCGGGGACGGTGGAGCTGCGCGGCCTCGGGGTGCATCCGGGTCAGGACCCCTATCATGTGCACCACGGGCGCGCCCGCCTCGACGGGAGCGGCGTCACCTGGTGGACCGAGGGGGACGGGACCCACGAGATCTCCTTCTCTCCCGATCGCCGCTACATCGTCGACACCTGGTCGCGAGTCGACCTGCCTCCGGTGCACGAGCTGCGCCGCACGCTCGATGGCGAACGCGTCGCCGAGCTCGCCCGCGCCGACATCTCCGCGCTGGAGGCCCTCGGCTGGCGCGCGCCGGAGCGCTTCGTCGCCCCGGGGCGCGACGGCGAGACGGAGATCTGGGGCTTCCTCCTCCTCCCCTCCAACTTCGACCCGACCCGGCGCTACCCGGTGGTCGAGCAGATCTACGCCGGTCCGCACGGGCACCATGTCCCGAAGGAGTTCCGCCCCTGGCACGGAGCGCGGGCCACGGCGGAGCTCGGGTTCATCGTCGGGCAGGTCGATGGCATGGGGACGAACTGGCGGTCGAAGGCGTTCCACGACCACTGCTGGCAGGACATCGGGGACGCCGGCTTCCCCGACCGGGTCGCGTGGTGGCGCGCGGCGGCGCGCACCCGCCCGCACCTCGACCTCTCCCGGGTCGGGATCTACGGCGGCTCCGCCGGAGGGCAGAACGCGATGCGCGCCCTCATCGCCCACTCCGACTTCTATCGCGTCGCGGTCGCGGACTGCGGCTGCCACGACAACCGGATGGACAAGATCTGGTGGAACGAGGCGTGGATGGGGTGGCCGATCGGCCCGCACTACGAGGCGAGCTCGAACGTCACCCAGGCCCATCGGATGGAAGGCTCGCTGATGCTCATCGTCGGCGAGCTCGACCGCAACGTGGACCCCGCCTCGACGATGCAGGTGGTCGATGCCCTGATCCGCGCGGACAAGGACTTCGATCTCGTCGTCATCCCCGGAGCCGGCCACGGCGCGGCGGGGACCCCCTACGGCCGGCGGCGGCAGGCGGACTTCCTCGTCCGGGAGCTGTGGGGGGTCGAGCCCCGGCGGGAGTGAGGGGGTGCCCCGGGGATCATGCGGGGTGAGGCAGGGGAAGCGCGGCGCGTGCTCCCCACCCCGGTCCTCGTGTGGGGGAACCGCCCCTCAGGGGCAGATCGGCTCGACCGCGCAGTCGAGCGCATCCGCGGTGGGGTCGCTGCCGCAGCCCGGCCCGCTCCCCGGCGCGGGCACCGGGCTCGAGCCCTGGAAGAGCACCCCCAGCAGGAGGATCGGATCGGCGATGTCCACGCTGCCGTCGTCATTGCCGTCGCAGGCATCCGCGCACTCGAAGGGATCGCCCCCGGCGAACAGGGTGTCGAGGACGGTCACGGCGTCGGCGATGTCGAAGCCGCCATCCTGGTTGCAGTCTCCTCGACGGAAGACCGGATCGGGGGTCCCCACGACGAAGGTGAACACGGTCGACTCCGCCGCGTTCCCCGCGCGATCGGTCGCGCGGATCGAGTAGTTCACATTGCCGCCGGCGATGCCCGGGATCTCTCCGCGGTACATGTCGTTCCCCACCCAGATGAGCGGCGCGGTGGAGACCGGCCCTCCGTCGACCCACCACCGCAGGGCGGTCTGGTCGTAGAACGCCCCGGTGTCACTCGTCATCTGGTCGCGGATCACCGCGCGCACGACATAGGGGCCGCTGGTGTCGAGGGTGTCGGGGAGCTGGAGGGTCTGAGGGAAGCTCGGCGGCGTCAGGTCGGGCGCCGTGCCGGTGTTGATATAGAGGCGGTTCCGGAACCCCCCGGACTCGCCCTGGGCGGTGACGACGTCGAGGTCCCCATCGCCGTCGAAGTCCCCGAGCTCGACATCGAGGCTCGAGTCCCCCACCGAGCTGATGAGGCCGGACATGAGCTGATAGCTCGCCCCGTTGTTCCGGAGGATCCGCTCCGGCCCGCCCCCGAGCGCCGCGATGATCACATCGAGGTCGCCGTCGCCGTCGTAGTCGAAGAACTTGCTGTCGTTGTCGTCGTTCGGCTGGTTGTTCGTGCCGGGGATCCAGACCGCGGTCTGATCGGTGAAGCCCCCGCTCCCGTCGTTGATGAAGATCGCCTCCCGCGAGGAGCTCGCCTGGGAGTTCGCGCCGAAGATGTCGAGGTCGCCATCGGCATCGAGGTCGCCGAGGTCGAAGCTGTAGGTCGCGGAGTTCGGCGGGAGGATCGTCGTCGTCTGGAAGTTTCCCGCGCCATCGTTGAAGTAGACCCGCGAGGTGTTCGCGCTGCGGTTCCCCGCGACGATGTCGAGGTCGAAGTCTCCATCGAGGTCACCGAAGGTGCAGTCCATCGGCTCGGAGAGGAGCGCGGGGTGGACCCGCGCCGCGGACTCGTTGGTGAAGAACCCGCTCCCGTCGTTGATGAGGAGCTGCGGCTGGCCGGACCCGAAGCGGGAGGAGCCGCCGCGCGTGAACCAGAGGTCGAGGTCGCCGTCATCATCGACATCCCCGAAGGAGCAGTGCGAGCTGGAGATCGAGAAGACCCCGAGGCGCGCCACCGACTCGTCCGCGAAGTTCCCGGCGCCGTCGTTGATGAGGAGGCGCTGCTGGGTGTTGAAGTCGTTCGCGACCGCGAGGTCGAGGTCCCCATCCCCATCCACATCGCCGAACTCCACATCCCGGCCGTACCCGAGGAGGGAGCCGAGGCGCGCGATCGACTCGTCGGCGAAGAAGCCGCTGCCGTCATTGATCATCAGCCGGACCCGCTCCTGGAGCTGGGCGCTCGAGAAGCCGCGGCCGTTGGCGAAGGCGATGTCGAGGTCTCCGTCTCCATCCACATCCGCGACGGAGCACTGGGAGGAGTACTCGTTCGAGTCCGGCAGCCGGGCGACGCTCTGGTCGCTGAAGAGCTGGGCCGGGAGCGGAGAGGCGAGCAGCAGGAGCAGGAGCGGGACGATGGCGCTCTCTCGTCGAAGCGGCATGGGCGGACCTCCGCGGTCACGATGGAAGAGGTGATCGGATCGATACGGGGGAGCCTTGGGCGGGAGGAGCCCGCCGCTCGGCGGTCCGGACGACGCGCCGAGTCTTCAATGATACCCGCTGGAGCCCCTCGATGATCCTCCCGAGTCGCCGAAGGAAGAGACCCTCCGCGCTTCGCCAACGCCTGACGCGGGACGGAGGCGCGGCTAAGATCCGACCCACGCGAGGAGGGACCCGCGGCGGGGAGGGGGCGCAGTGTCGGAGACCACCGAAGATCGGCGCTCGTCCGCGAGGGAGGGGAGGCGCCCCCTCATCGGGCTCCTGATCCTGCCCGGCCTCGGCTTCCTCCTCCTCATCATCCTGGGGATCTCCGTCGCACGGAACTCGACCGACGCCCCGGCCTTCCCCGACGCCGATCTGACCGCGCCGACCACCCCGGCCCTCCCCCGCGGCGAGAACGCCGCGCCCCTCCTCGAGGCCGCGCTCCGTCTCCTCTCCGGTCGAGAGCTCACCGAGACCCGGGTCGAGGGAGGAGTCCCCCTCGTCCTCGCGCTGCAGGAGTCCGGCTTCGAGAGCTTCGCGACGGAGGGACGCACCGCGGACGGGCGCCGCCCGGAGCGACTCCCCCACGAGTCCACCCTGCGGGAGCTGATGGCGGAGAGCGGCCCCTTCTTCCACGCGCTCGATGCAGCGGTGGAGCGAAACGGCTGTCGCGGGCGGCGAAAGGGGGCGATCGGCTCCCACTCCACTCAGGTCGCGCATCAGCTCCTCTCCCTCCGCGCCGATGTCTCCTTCGTCGATCGCGATGCCCCGGCGCTGCGGGCGGCGGACCGCGCGCTCCTCCTCCACGCGGGGCACGAGGTCGATGGCGCGCGCACCATCGCGGGGACCCTGGCGGGGCTCACCCTCCTCGACGGGGCGCTGGCGGCGATCGAGCACCATGTCCTCGCCGGAGACTACGCGGGAGCGGAGGAGGGACTCATCGCCCTCCTCGATCGCGTCGCGCCGGTCGCCTCCGCGCGGGAGGGAGCGGAGGCGATCCGCGGAGAGTACGCGGCGCTGCGCGAGCATGTGCTCGCCTTCGATGAGACCGAGACCGGCGGCTCCTACCGCCGCTACCTCTGGCAGCCGAACGAGACCCTCGCCGCGATGGGGAGCTTCTATCGCGCCGCCATCGAGGAGGGGGAGCGCACCGGGAGGGTCGTGGAGGCGACGCCGCCCCCCCGCCGCGGGGTCGTCGGGCGGATCCTCCATGGCAACGCCGCGGGGGAGGCGATCCTCGCGATCACCCCGGTCGCCGTGGACGGGCTCTACGCCGAGCTCGGGCGCGTGGACGCCGCGATCGCCGCCCTCCGCGCCCGCCTGATCGGCCGCCAGCCGTGACGAATCCGGGCGGGATGCGCCCCCCCGGGGCGCGGACGCCCCACACCCGGCGCCGTCGCAGGATGGCGATCGCGGCGGGGGCCCTCCTCGTCCTCCTCGGTGTCTGGGCCTTCGTGTTCTTCCGGGATGCGCCCCCGCCGGAGTACTCCGACCTCCGCCTCCCCCCTCCCGCGACCGTCCTGCCCGGGGAGAACGCCTCGCTCGCCTGGGATCGGGCTCCGCGCCTTGGAGATCCCCCCGGGCGACCCGCCGGGCTCTGGCAGTGGGCGGTCGCGGGAGGGCTCCCCACCGACGGCGGTCCCGACACCCCCCTGCGACGGCAGGGGCGCGCCTGGCTCGAGGAGAACCGGGAGGCGATCGAGGGGAAGGTCGCCACGATGGACCTCCCCGGCTTCTCCGGGGCCCACCGCAAGGGGGCGGTCCCGCCCGACCTGATCCGGGCGATCCATGTCCTCGAGACCGCGGCGGGAGTCGAGTGGGCGGAGGGGAGCCCGGCCACCGCCTGGCGCTGGCTCGAGGCGGCGAGCCGCTGGCACCGGGAGAACTTCGCGGCGCGGACCCTCACCCTGCCGCAGCTCCTCAGCCATCGGACCCACCCGCTCTCTCTGGTGCGGCTCCACTGGGCCCTCGCCGCCCCCGATGACCTCTCCCTCCTCCAGACCGCGCTGGAGGAGAGCGCCCGCTCCGAGCTGCCGGAGGAGTGGCGGAGACACCTGCTCCTCCTTCAGTTCGAGCAGCAGATCGAGGCGGTGGGTCGACCCCGGGATCTCCAGCGAAGAATGAAGGGCGCGAAGCTGCCGGGTTGGGTCGCCGCGCTCCACCGACCGCGCCGCTCCCAGCAGCTCCTCGTGGAGGGGACGCGACGCCTGATCGACGCCGCGGCGAACGGGGAGACGCGGCCGGAGGGCTACGCGGCGCGGGTCGATGCCTTCCTCCCCATCCGGTCCACCGGCGCCCGGCTGATGCACGCCATCACCGGGAACCTCGCGGGGGTGATCCTCGTCCGAGGCGGCCTGACCCCGCCGAGCGAGCTCGGCCACCCCAGGCGGCTCGCGGAGGCGGAGTTCTGCAGCGCCGCGCTGCGCACCGTCCTCGCGCTGCGGGTCCACCGCCTCCAGCATGGGACGTGGCCCGCGGACCTCGACGCGCTCGTCCCGCAGCTCCTCCCGGAACTGCCCCTCGACCCGGAGTCTCCGGAGCGGGCGCCGCTCCTCTACGACCGCGATCGAGGGCTCATCTTCGGAGTGGGAGAGAACGGTCGGGCCGATGGCGGAGCTCCCCCTCCGGGAACGACCAACCCCGTGGTGCTCGCGGGAGACGACCGGACGGTGCGCCTCCCCGGCTTCCTCCGGGACTGAGCCCCTCCCCGAGCCGACATCGCAGAAGCCCCTCGCCCCCCTCCGAGCCGGAGAGGAGCGAGGGGCTCCGAAGGTTCCGAACGGGGGGGGCTCAGCAGCCCGGGTAGCTCCCGCAGTCGAGGGCGTCGGTGTCGGTCCCGTCGAGCCCGCAGCCCGGGTAGGGAGCCGGCGGGGGGCTTCCCCCGGTGAAGAGGACGGCGAGCATGAAGACCGCGTCGGAGATGTCCATCCCGCCGTCGTCGTTGCCGTCGCAGGCGTCGAGACAGAGCGGGGTCGCCCCGCCGCTGAAGAGGACGCTGAGCAGGTAGACCGGATCACTGATGTCGGTGCCGGAGTCGCCGTTGCAGTCGGTCCGGCGGAACTCGGTGCCCGGGGAGCAGACGATCTCGCAGCACACCTCACCGGGGATCGGATCGCCGCACTCGTCGGTCGCGGTGATGCAGATCTGCTGGGGATCGATCGCCGCGGGGACGGAGAGCGAAGTGGCGGTGTCGGTGCCGATCAGGGTCTGGACCACGGCACCGTCGAGGGAGACCTGGAGCACCGAGTAGGTGCCGGACGGGGTCCAGCTCAGGTCGATCGTGCAGCCGAGGACCGGGTCGGAGACCGCCACGACGCAGTCGAGCGCGGTCGGCAGGCCGGCCGGGACGATCGCCGGGCAGTCCGCCGTGCAGCCGGAGTCGGTCGAGGCCTCGGTCCCGACGATCCCACGCACCTCGATGAGGGAGAGCGAGCCGGGGGTCGGGAGGGAGACGGAGGCGGAGGTCGCCGCGCCGGAGAGGGTCTGGGAGAGGACGCCGTCGATCCGCAGCTCGATCGCGGTGTAGATCGTCGGGTTCGTCCACGCGATCGCGAAGTCGCAGGTGCAGTTGTCGAGGAGGGTGCAGGTGACCCCGGTCGGCGGCGGGACGAGGAAGGTCACGGAGCCGTTGTCGACATCGGGGACGATGGTCACCCCGGTGCTGAAGGCGATCGCCACCGCCGGGCTGCCGAGGTCCGCCGCGAGGTTGAGGGGCGTCGTCGTCGCCGGGCTCGCCGCGGGGTCACTGGCGTAATCGAGGAGCACGGCCTCGAGGCCGGTGCCGATCGGCAGCGGCGAGTTGAAGGCGGCGAACTGGAAGACCGACGCCACGAAGAGGCCCGGGCCGTTCGCCGCGGCGAGGTCGGCGAAGAAGTAATCCGGGCCGGCCCCGCTGTTCACGAGCTGGAGATCCGCGCCGGGGTTCGCGGCGAGGGGGGTCAGGAGGCTCGCGACATGGCGCACCCCGAAGGTGAACCCGTAGATCTCCTGGGCGGTGTCGAAGGTCGCGGCGACGGTGAGCGAGTCTCCCGCGATCACCGCCTCATCCGAGAGGTGGATCGTGTTCTGGGCCTCGAGAGAGCCGCAGGCGCCGAGGGCGAGCGCGAGCAAGAGCGCCGGGATCGGCCCGGGGGCCTTCGGCATCGATCCTGAGTGGCGAAGAATCGAGCGCATGAGTCATCCTCCTCAAGGCTGGCGGTCCGCCCGATGCGGGA
>Ga0181593_10001670_pt1 | contig 20252 bp, 17 predicted proteins | sample 071ome_19_FD_133756 | JGI IMG/M metagenome (GOLD analysis project Ga0181593, IMG submission 133756) | Coastal salt marsh microbial communities from the Groves Creek Marsh, Skidaway Island, Georgia - 071413AT metaG (megahit assembly) | ecosystem: Environmental > Aquatic > Marine > Intertidal...
GCGGCATTACAGAAGATGAATTTGTTGCGATGCGGGTAGCTCGAGACGCGACGCTACATGCCGTCCCTTATCTTGCCCTCGCTGCAGGTGAATATGCGCGCAGGGTATCTGCCGCCGTTGGATGAGCAGGGTCGCCTTTTTCTCAAGGTACCCCTCAATGCTTTTGGCGGCGCGGGCCTGACGTCATTGGCAGCAAAGGAATCCTGAAGATTCATGCCGGGGATACGCCTCCCAAGTCTATTTTTTTGCTCGCTGAAGCTACCGCGCCCGACGCAGTTCTGGTTACGAAGGCTTTAATGCGGTGAAACCGTCCAGTAGGTTATTCCCCGCGAGCACATGGCTTGCCGATTACACCCGAGACCAATTTATCAACGACTCGCTGGCGGCGCTGATCGTCACGATCATGCTTATCCCGCAATCTCTGGCCTATGCCCTCTTGGCCGGCCTGCCTGCAGAGATGGGGCTGTATGCCTCAATCTTACCGCTTATCGCCTATGCAGCATTTGGCAGTAGCCGAACCTTGTCGGTTGGACCTGTTGCCGTCGCCTCCCTGATGACTGCGTCTGCGGTCGGTTCTGTGACCGCGCAGGGAGCTGTGGATTACGCCACAGCGGCGACAACACTGGCGCTATTGGGTGGCCTGATGCTGGTGCTCTTGGGCCTGTTCAAATTTGGCTTTATCGCCAATTTCCTCTCTCATCCCGTGGTGTCGGGATTCATTACTGCATCGGGCATCGTGATTGCGGTGGGCCAACTGGGCTCTTTAACCGGCATCAGCCTGCAGGGTGACACTCTACCCCGCCTGCTAAGCGGTCTGCTCGGGCAGCGAGAGCTTATTCATGAGCTGACCGCCCTGGTCGGCATAGGGTCGATCGGCTTTCTGATGTTCGCGCGTTATCGACTGGCTGCGCTACTGCATGCAGCCGGCTTACCCAATCGTGCCGCCAATCTGATGGTGCGAGCCGCGCCTGTCATGATTATGTTGGTCATCATTCCTCTCTCGGCGTCGCTGGACTTTTCGGCCAAGGGCGTCCCCGTAGTGGGCAAGGTGCCGACCGGCTTGCCTGCTTTTAGCGCCCCAGTAGTCGACTGGTCTCTCATCAAAGCGTTGTTTGTCCCTGCTCTGCTGATTGCGCTAATTGGTTTCGTCGAATCTGTGTCAGTGGGGCGCACGTTGGGTGCAAAAAAACGGCAGCGTATCGATGCCAATCAAGAGTTGATCGGCTTAGGCGCTGCGAATACGGCTGCAGCGTTGTCGGGCGGCTTCCCAGTCACCGGTGGATTTTCCCGATCGGTAGTCAATTTTGACGCTGGTGCCGAAACCCAAATGGCGTCCATTCTGGCGGCCTTGGGCATCGCACTGGCGGCGCTGTTCCTCACGCCCACGCTCTATTTCCTCCCCAAAGCGGTTCTGGCTGCCACGATCATTGTGGCGGTATTGAACCTGATCGATGGGCAGGTACTTCGTGAAGCCAAACGCTTCTCTTCAGCCGACTTCTCGGCTGTCTTTCTCACTATATTGGTGACGCTGGCCGCGGGAGTCGAGCTGGGTGTCCTCACCGGCGTCGCAGTATCGATAGGACTGCATCTCTATCAAACGAGTACGCCACACTTTGCCGTCGTCGGGCAGGTGCCGGATACAGAGCACTACCGCAATATAAAACGACACGACGTCATTACCTATCCACACATCCTCTCCATCCGCGTCGATGAGTCGCTCTACTTTGCGAACGCAAGTTACCTTGAAGAGATTGTCTTTGACGAAGTCGGGGAAAAGCCTGCCACCACAGACGTGATTCTAATGTGTCCAGCGGTGAATCGAATTGACCTGAGTGCGTTGGAGGCACTTCAGGAAATTAATGCCCGACTGTCTGATCGCGGCATCGCTTTACATCTCTCGGAAGTCAAAGGTCCCGTCATGGACGCGCTGAACCGCAGTGACTTTATCTCGCAACTTACGGGCGAAGTTTTCCTGTCCCAGCATGAGGCAGAACGGCGATTGGCCGCCGACAACACTCCGCGCTAGAGAAATCGTTGGTCTTGCTCTGATTGCAGTAGCCGCCTAAAGCCTCGCTCCACGGCAGCCTCGGCGCCCAGCCCCAGACGTTCCTGCCAGCCTCGCTTGAAGCGATAGCGCACCTCGATGAGATCACAAGTATCCAGCCGCTCTAATAAAAAGCTGTCAGAGGTGCAAAGCCGATCAGTGAGATTTTTTTCGAGGGCGCGCTGCCCAAACCAGTACTCGCCGGTAGCCACCTCATCTATAGCCAAAGCGGGTCGATTAGTGGCAACGAAGTCCTTGAATAGCAAATGGATGTCGTCGATGTCTGATTGAAATTTCTCCCGGGCCTTGTCGGTATTTTCCCCAAAGAGCGTCAGGGTTCGCTTGAACTCTCCTGCTGTGTGCATCTCAAAATCGATGTCGTTTTTCTTTAGTAAACGATGAAAGTTGGGTAACTGCGCCACTACCCCAATTGAGCCGAGAATCGCAAAGGGTGCGGCAATAATCTCGTCGGCGACGCAGGCCATCATGTAGCCGCCACTGGCGGCAACTTTATCTACTGCAACCGTGAGCTTGACGCCTGCATCTTTGAGTCGGACCAGTTGACTCGCCGCGAGGCCATAGCCATGCACCGCCCCGCCGCCGCTTTCAAGACGCAACAACACCTCATCGGAGGCTCTGACGACGGGTAGAATGGCTGAAATCTCTTCCCGCAGCTGATCGACTTGACTGGCCTGAATGTCGCCATCGAAATCCAGCACAAAGACCCTCGGCCGACCCGGGCCGCCACTCTCCTCGGTTTTGTTCTTGAGCGCTTGTTTTGCCGCCTTGTCCTTCTGTTTTTTCTGCTTTTTGAGTTCTTTTTCTCGGGCTTTGTTTGCTGCAGGCTCCTCAACCACTGAGCGAATCACATCTTGCTGCGCCTCAAGACGCTCGTTGAGCGATCGCGCTTCAACACTTCCTTCTTCTCCTGCACCCCGCCTTCGCTGGCTGATTGCAACAACACCCGCAAAGGCCACCAAAAACACACCCAATAAGATGACCGCTTGCAGTAAAAACTCAGCAATATCCAGAAGAAATTCCATAACGATTACCGTCTCTCTATGAAGTCGGAGATGAGTTGGCCAGAAATTGAGGCGTTGGGCGGGGTCGGTGGCATAGCGTCGACTTCAAACCAGTCGGCGTCCTCAATCTCATCAGGGTTTGGCGTCAGCTCTCCGGATTGCCACTCAGCGAAGAACCCGAGCATGACCTGACTGGGAAATGGCCATGGCTGGGAAGCGAAGTAGCGTACGTTTCCGACTTCAATACCCACCTCTTCTCTGACCTCTCGGATGACAGCAGCTTCGCAAGTCTCACCTGGCTCCATAAACCCCGCCAGTGTGCTGTAGAAGCGTTTCTGAAACCCGGCCGCGGCGGCCAGCAACATTTTATCGCCCTTGCTCACCAGAACGATGACGCAGGGTGATACTCGCGGATAAACACGCAACCCGCATCCGCCGCACAGCACCGCGCGTCCATCTTCCACCAAATCAGTGGCGCTGCCGCAACGACCGCAGTACCGGTGGGTGTCTCGCCAATGAAGTAACTGATACGCGCGGCCATGAGCATGAAAAATAGCGTCGTCTACACGCCCAAGCAGGCTATAGAGATTGCCTGAGAGCTGCTCGGTCGCACTGATGCTGTCCTCCGGGACCGAGACTGCCCACGCGCCTTTACCTTGCCAATGCCCTATCGGGATCGCTGTAGTCAGATGTGTCTCCCAGCGCACGTCTATTTCACTCACGCGCCAAGGCAGTCCAGGTGCCCCTCGCAGAGAGGTGATGGTATTGCGGCCTTGGAAAACAAACGCCCAGTCGTCAGCCTGGGGCTTAAGGGGTAGCTCAGAGATATCGAGCACAGCATGCTGACCTATAAAGCGGAGCGCATAGTCTAGGAACACCCCAGCACCAACACAAGAACCCCGTAAAGCGGTGTATTTGTCCCAAACCGAGCGCCGCCAACTGCCGTATACCCAGCACCACAGCATCCGGTGTACTCTTAAGGGCAGTCGCAAGGGGTCTTGAAGCGGCTCCGGATGTTTCGACGCCGTGCGTCTTAGCGCCGGGGACTGGTCTCCGAATGCGGTACCGAGAGATAACAAAGAGACAGGCTATCCATCATGAGTGAATCTTCTATGAACGCCTTCTGGAGTAACTTCCTGGGCGAATCCCCGACTTGGTATAAGCAAACCATCATCGGCTTTATCGTAATCAACCCCATTTTGCTGATGGTGGCGGGCCCGGTCGTTACTGGCTGGGCGCTGATCGCAGAATTCATTTTTACTTTGGCGCTGGCGCTGCGATGCTATCCCCTGCAGCCCGGAGGGCTACTGGCGATCGAGGGCATTCTACTCGGGCTCGCAGATCCTCATAGCGTGTTCCATGAAGCAGAGGCCAACTTCGAGGTGATTCTGCTGCTCATGTTCATGGTTGCGGGCATTTACTTCATGAAAGACCTGCTGCTCTTCGTTTTCACGAAAATCCTGCTCAACGTGCGCTCTAAAAAGATGCTGGCGTTTCTGTTCTCGATTGTCTCGGCCGTACTGTCGGCATTTCTTGATGCGCTCACGGTCACCGCAGTATTGATCAGTGTGGGCGTTGGTTTTTATGCAGTGTTTCACCGCGTCGCCGCTGGTATGGAGGTCGGCGACACGAGCCATGACCATACACAGGATGCCTCAGTCAAGGCTGACTCGGCAGCCGACCTCGAAGCCTTCAGGGCATTTCTGAGAAGCCTGCTCATGCATGGGGCTGTCGGTACCGCCCTAGGTGGTGTATGCACGCTCGTGGGTGAGCCGCAAAACCTGCTGATTGCAACAGTTGCAGGGTGGGACTTCCAGACCTTCTTCCTTAACATGGCGCCAATTACCATGCCGGTGCTGGTGTCTGGCCTGATCACTTGCGTGCTACTCGAAATGACCGGCTGGTTTGGTTACGGTGCCCTACTGCCTGAAAACGTCCGGCAGGTACTCACCCGTTTCGACGAGGGCCAACAGGCCGCTGCTACGGCTCGCTCCAAAGCCAAGCTGAAAGTTCAGGCCGTAACGGCAGTCATACTTGTGTTTGCGCTTGCCTTTCACCTGGCGGCGGTGGGCTTGATTGGCTTGCTGGTTATTGTGCTACTGACAGCATTTAACGGCATCACAGATGAGCACGATATCGGGCATGCGTTCCAGGAAGCACTGCCCTTCACCGCGCTATTGGTAGTTTTCTTCGCGATTGTCGCCGTTATCCATGAACAACATCTGTTTACGCCGGTCATCGAATCAGTGCTGGCCATGTCCAGTGACGTGAGGCCGGCCATGTTCTTTTTGGCCAACGGCATATTGTCGGCCATTTCGGACAACGTATTTGTGGCGACTGTTTACATCTCTGAGATCGACGCAGCTTTGAAGGCAGGAGAAATTGATCGCGCGGAGTTTGATCGTCTTGCGATCGCGATTAATACCGGCACCAACCTGCCGTCTGTTGCCACACCGAATGGTCAGGCAGCATTCCTGTTCTTGTTAACTTCTGCGCTGGCCCCGCTTATCAGACTGTCCTACGGCACAATGGTCCTGATGGCGCTCCCCTACACCATTGTCCTCACTTTGGTTGGTCTGGTTTTTGTAGTTATCACCCTTTGAGTCAATGGCGGAGTGTTCTCCGCCAGACCGCCTCTCCTGCACTTTGGTCAAGCTCTCTGAGTTTGGCTTCATGGCGCTCGACTTCCTCGGCTGTAGCTCGCAGGACGGGCAAGGGCTGGCGGCTCGCTGGTAGACGTCGTATGCCCCCACTCATGGCTGCGTTACCTCCTTCGGCACCGCCTGCCTCTGCGCCCAATCCCAGCGAGGCCTGTCCGCCGGTCATCGCCAAATAGACCTCTGCAAGAATTTCGGCGTCTAACAATGCGCCGTGTAACGACCGGCTCGAATTGTCGATTTCATATCGTTGACAGAGCGCATCAAGGTTATTGCGTTGGCCGGGATGCTTGTGACGCGCCATCTGCAAGGTATCGATGACGCTGCATAGTGCCGCAACGTCCTGCCCGTGAGGCTCTAGGCGGTCCAGTTCCGCGTCAATGAACCCGACATCAAATGGCGCGTTGTGAATAATGAGCTCGGCGCCCTTCACAAATTCAACGAACTCTGTGGCGACTTCCGCAAACTTGGGTTTACCCGCAAGAAAGTCCAGGGTGATGCCGTGCACCTCCATGGCGCCGGCGTCAATTTCCCGCTCCGGATGAATGTATTGGTGATAGTGCCGTCCCGTGATGCGTCGATTGATGAGCTCCACACAGCCAATCTCGATAATGCGGTGCCCCTGATTAACCTCGAGTCCCGTGGTTTCGGTATCCAATACAATCTGCCGTCTATCCATTGGCTGATCCTTTCACCTTATCCATGCCCTGATTAGCCAGCGCATCGGCTCGCTCATTCTCAGGGTGTCCACTGTGCCCTTTAACCCACTGCCACTGCACTGCGTGCCGAGACGTTTGCTGGTCAAGTTCCTGCCACAAATCCTGATTTTTGACGGCTTTTTTGGCCGCGGTTTTCCAGCCATTCTTCTTCCAGTTTGCCAGCCAACGAGTGATACCGTCTTTGACGTATGTGGAATCGGTAGTCAGCACGACCTCGCAGGGCTCGTTCAGCGCGCGCAACCCCTCTATTGCCGCTGTCAGTTCCATGCGGTTATTGGTGGTGTTGTCGGCGCCGCCGCAAAGCTCTCGCTCTTTGTCCCCAAAACGCAGAACGACACCCCAGCCACCGGGGCCAGGATTTCCGCTACAGGCACCATCTGTAAAAACCTGTACCTGTTTCACTAGGGGTTTTCTGCCCCATCCGGATGACCACGCGTCACCTGCCGAGGCACGGGAATGCCCTCCTGTGATTTACCCAAAGGGATCGAAATCAGCTTGGGTCTCTCTGATATCGGTGCGGCGTGATTGAGATGCCCGGCGACGCGCTTGCGGGCATGGAGCAAATACACCGTACCAGTGGGCATGTTGTGCCTCACCAGCCACTTGTCGACCCGATCCATAATCCGCCCAGTTCGGCCCTGACCGAGTGGAGTGAGATTGGCGAGGTATTGGGGCTCTGAGTAAGAAAATCCGAGTAGCGATAGCCAGTCACCCAACCTCCGGCTAGTCACTGTCACAAGGCGACGGCCGCGCCGCGTCAACAGTCTGCGCATCCAATGCCCTATTCCCCACAGGCTGGAGGGGTTGAAATTAATCACAAACAGGTGCCCATTTGGCACCAGCACCCGCTGACACTCCCGCAATACCTGGTGAGGAATCGGAGACGTGTCCAACGTGTGGCACAGCACTAAGGCATCTAGAGAGTCACTGTCAAACGGTAGTTCGCAACTCTGACCGATAACCGACGGAGAGGCCTGATCCGCGTCGCGTCGGCTCAGCAGTCTAAATAAGCGTTGCGTTTTGCCAATTCGGCTGAACTCAAGCCCAATATCAGCGCCCGTGACCAGCATGTGATAGCCAAAGACCTGCTCCAACTCCTTGTTCAGAACCTCGGTCAGCTGTTCGGTCAGTCGTTGACCCAAGCGTTTTTGGTGATACCAATGCCGCAGGCCTGAGTGCTGGTGGGCCTCGGCGGTCGGAGGGGTAGTCACATTCACTGGCAAAGGGTAGCCTCGTATCGATCAGCACAACAGGATGGCTTATGAACTCTCTGACTATATCGCCGATCCGCGCCTTCAGCGATAACTACATTTGGCTAATTGCCAAGGGCGATCTTGCCTATGTGGTTGATCCGGGTGATCCCGAGCCTGTGACGGTGGCGCTCGAAGCGGCGCAGCTAAGATTAGCAGGCATTTTAGTGACGCATCATCATTACGATCACACCGGTGCTGTTGAGGCGTTAAAGCAACAAACCGAATGTGACGTTTGGGGCCCTCCAGACAGCCCGGCGGGGCCATACCAACACACCGTGGTCGAGGGCGACACGATCAGCGTACTTGGCATAGATTTCGAGGTTATTGCTGTGCCGGGGCACACTCTCGATCATATTGCCTATTACAGCTCGGCTCAGAAGGCGTTGTTTTGTGGAGATACCCTTTTTGTTGGAGGGTGTGGTCGGGTATTCGAAGGTACGCCATCACAAATGCGTGCGTCTCTTCAAAAACTCAGTCAGTTACCACCTGACACCCGTATTTTTTGCGCTCATGAGTACACGCTGGCGAATCTTCACTTTGCGACCCTCGTCGAACCCGAGAATCGTGACCTACAAGATTTTCTCAAGTGGTGCGAGGAGAGACGGCGGGTGGACCAACCCACGGTACCGTCGCTGATTGGCGACGAATTGGCGCATAATCCCTTCTTACGCTGGGACAGCCCGGAAATCCATCAGACCCTCGTTGCATCAGGCCGCCTGATCGATGACACCCCTGACGGAGTATTCACAGCTGTTCGCGAATGGAAAAACAACGCTTAAGGTACGCTGGATAAAACGTCACTTTCTGAACTTTTAGCCAGCCACACTTTGCGGTATCTTGCTCGGCCTGAAACGTTCGCGGTGCGGCCAACGCGCACCTCTTTGATCGCGCACCTCTTTGATAAGGAACTTGTTATGAAACTGTTTACAAAAACGCTGCTTTCGCTGGTCGCTTCGCTTGCCCTGATTCCCGGCGTAGCCTCCGCCGCCCACCATGAGGGCGAGGATCACTCAGTACATGCTGAGATGACTGGCGACGATGTCGTATGGGCGTCTGGCGGCAGAGCCATCGTGGCCGAGGTAGAGGGTGAAGTGATTGCGGTCGATCTCGAAACCCGTGAGGTAGTAGTCCGTGGACCTGCTGGTAACTTTGTCACGCTCACGGCACGGGAGGATGGCGTCGATCTAAGCAAAATCGTACCTGGCGATACCATCATTGCAGATTACGTCGCTTCGATCGAGGCGGAAGTTCGTGCACCGACCGCCGAGGAAGAGGCCAATCCCTGGGTGGTGCTGGGTGAAATGGGCCGCACTGCCGACGAGGCTGATATGACCGCTGCGGGAGCCGCGCGTCTGGTCAGAGCGGTTTGTACGATCGAAGCCATGGACCGAAACGGTAACGTCATGATTAAAGACGCGCGTGGACGTATGCATACTGTGGGCGGTGTTGAGATGTCCAAGCTGGACGATGTTCGTCTTGGCGACACGGTGGTCGTTGTCTTCACCGAGGCGCTGGTCCTGTCTCTCAAGGAGATCTAGTCGAAAACAGAATAATCAATGTTCATAAAAAACCCGGCGTCAGCCGGGTTTTTTTATGAACACTCGACCAGACGCTGAGTCGCAGGAAAATACAGAGCCGTCTTGATGGGTGCTTCACTGCTTGCGAAATAGCGCTCCAACAGATGCGCGTACTGGTGTAACTGACCCTGATACAACTCGGTTTGTCGCGCCTCAAAAGCCGATAGGTCCTCACCGGCAGCCGGCTCGCCCGTTTTATAGTCGATCACCCAGCGGATGCCGTCACTGACATTCAGAAACGTCCTGTCGATAACGTAGCGTTTAACCTCACTTTCCTCGATACAGCTCAGGGACATCTCAACACCAGAGTCAGGATGTGAAGACAGGATCCATTGCCCGATGTCACAACTCAGTGTCTGAGCGACCAGCCATTGGACACGTTGACAGATGATCTGCGTCCGATCAGGCCTTAACACCAGGCGTTGAGTATTGCGCTCAATCCACACCGCAATCTGCGGGTCATCGGGCATCGGCAGTGTCTCGGCGCTTGCCAGGAGCTCTAGAACTCGATGGGTAATCGTGCCGATCAGCCGCTCGGTTCGGTGTTCATCGGCGTGCAATGGCTCAGCGAGCTGCCGACCAGTCGACAGTTCTGGGGCATACTCGCCACTTCTCAGGCGCGCCTGTGCGAGCCTTCCTCTCCCCTCGGCGCCGGCCATGGTATCGCTCAATAAGGGCGTCTCTACGGGAATAAGGTCAGCGTTGGTAATGACTTTCGTCTTGTTCACGCCTGCACCCTCCAGCAAAACCTCCAGCAGAGAGCCTGCAGGAGGTTTTGGGGGGGGATTGTCCCCCTCCCACTCCAGCGTACCGCTCAGGATGCACTGACATTTGGCTCGAGTAATACCCACATACAACAGACGCTTAAGCTCTTCTCTATCCTTCTTTTTCTGAAGGAAACTCAAGTAGTTATATAAGGAATCTGAGGTTTTAATTTCATCGTTGGCGGCGATCAGAAGCCCTGGTGGCTGGGTTTTATGATGCCAGTGCCAACGAATCAGATCTCCTTGTAGCCCGCGGGTTCGCTTGTGCAGGTAAGGCATCAACACGGTATCAAATTCGAGTCCCTTGGCTTTGTGCAAGGTCATGATTCGGACCGCGTCTACATCTCCAGGCGATTCCATTGCCATGCCGCCGAGTTCGCGCTCTAGCCACCCAATGTCGAGGCCTGCACCGATCTGCTCGGCGCGTCTCAGCGCGCTGAGAAGGGCCTCAACACAGCGCATGTCTCTTGTACGCGCTGTGTATGCGCCGCCCAAACGCAGCCATATCTGCTCGATCCAGACAGGCAGCGATAAACGGTCGCGCTTGGTTTCCGCCCAACTCAGCGCCTCTCGCAGATGATGGAGGCGAGCAAGATCCTCTGTATTGATATTGGCAGGTGGCTTTTCCAGCGCGGACAACAGCTCCAGCGGCCGCTCATCATGTTCTGCGAGCAATAAGGAAATTGATGACAGTGCGATCCCGCACCAAGGCCCTGTAAGCAGAGCGAGTGCGGCTACCATGTCGGCAGGGTTGGCGAGCCAACGACAGACACTCATTAAGTCTGTGACTACGGGTTCATGTAGCAGCGATTGAATCGCATCACTGGTGTACGGGATGTTACGTTCTGTCAGTGCGTCACCAATGAAGCTCGCATGGGTTTTTGCCCGCACCAATACCGCAACCGTTTGTGAGGGATAACGCCGGCGCAATAAAGCAATTTCCTGAGCAATGTAATGTGCTTCCACCTCGTCACTCTCTGCCTGAATGATCGCTAAGCGAACTCCTGCATCCTCACTCTCCGACTCCACTGGTATCGCGTCCGCTTGAACATGCTTCACACGCCCGAAGCCAGGATCGTCCTCGCTCGCAAACAGAGATGAAAATCTGTCGTTTACCCAGCCCACTACTTCAGGGCGTGAGCGGAAGTTTTGCGTTAGCGTCAGTGGCTCAAGAGACACTCCGGCTAGCTGTCCTCGCATCGCATTTAAAAAAAGCGATACGTCGGCATAGCGGAAACCGTAAATTGATTGCATCGCATCGCCCACCACAAACACCGTCCGCGGTGCGGCACCGGTCGCATTGTGCTCTTCCCAGCCACGCATCAAGCGCCGGAGCAATTCGGCTTGCGAAGCGGAGGTGTCCTGAAACTCGTCAACCAGGATGTGCTCTAGTTGGTAATCTAGGCGCTGCGCCAGCTGCGTGGGGAACTCATCTGAGCCCAAAGCCTGTATGGCGGCCAGCGCAATGTGGGTATGGTCTACCGCCCCGCTACGCTGAAAAACCAGGAGTAAATGTGCCTGCAGCACTGGCAACAACGAAGCAACCAGCACCACCCGTTCCCATGCGCCGATATCACCATGCAGCTGCGGCAGATGCACCAACTCAATCAATGCCTCTCGCAACGCTTCATTTCCGCTGATCGATTCCAACACCGAGACAAACGCCGCCTTGTGCGGGCTTTTCGGCGGAAACCCCAGCTTCGCATTGACGCCGCCCGGCTTGCGCCATTCGAATTGAGATGTCAGCAACCAGCGCACCATCGCCTGCCAGTCTGCTAACGACTCCACATCGGCGGTAAGCGTCAACGGCGGCTCCTCGAGGTGCTCGCGGGCTTGATTGACTGCATCGAGCAAGGCGTCGAGATCGGCGCTGAGATGGTGAGCTATGTTGGCGATGCGATGACCACTGAGATCTCGCATCGTGGCTGAGATCGTGGCCTCTGCAGCAGAAGGATCTTGCCCCTTCTGTATCAGCTGGCCCCAATCTCCGCGGCGACCCAACATTGCAACCAGCAGCTCACTGACTTTCGACCAGCGGTTATCAAAATGAGCGAGCAGCTGAATAATTCGACGCCCGACATCCCCTTCACCCGCCTGCGAGAGAAATTCACGCACTGCCTCCTCGTAGAGAGGCTGCGCATTATCAACAGCTTCCACCAAGCCCCCCAAACCACTGAGGATCGGCATTTGCCGGGTTAATTCATGGCACAGACTGTCTATGGTGCGGATGTTCAGCGTGGTCTGATCCAACCGCCATTGTCTTTGCTCAGCGTGAGCTAAAAGGGCCTTGGCGAGCTGCCGGGTGTGTCGCTCATGTTCCGCAGTGACCGTCGCACCCATGCGCGCCTGCTCAAGCTTTTCAAGTAATCGCATCGACATTTCACTCGCGGCCTTGCGAGTAAAAGTAATCGCCAGCACTTGTTCGGGTCGCTCCACCCGCGCTAAGAGGGCGAGCAGACGTTGAGTCAGGAGCTCGGTCTTACCCGATCCCGCCGGCGCGCTGACGCAAAAGCTCTTGGTCGGATCAATCGCGGTGTCGCGCGCCGACTGATCGACTGCTCTCACAGGCCGCTCACCTCACCCGTAGAGAGCAGATTGTCGCGTTGCTGATTGACTCGGCAGACCGCTTCCAGATCGCAGTACTGGCAAGCGGATTTGGTAGGGGTTACGGTAGCGTTGCCCGACAAAAAATCCGCGGCCAGTTGATGCAGCGCACTGTGCCAGTGTCTCACCATCTCTCGCCAGTCCGTGGCCAGCCCGCCGGTTTGCTGCTCCATCGATTTTTCATTGCGAGTACCCAGTCCAAGCTCGGTCCCCATGGCCACAAATGTGGCCGGCTCTGACAGGGTCAACGCACCGAAAGCGATACCCTCGATAGCCTGGTCTAGCAGGGCGTAAAGGGGTAGCTGGGGCTCCTCGGGTTGCGTTCCAAGCCATTTGCTTCTGGCTGGTGCTCGTGTCTTATAGTCAATGACCACACGTCGACCATCGGCGAGATGGTCAATACGGTCGGGTCTTAAAGTCAGCGAGAGGCCCTCGAGTTCGAGGGCATGGTCAGCCTCCATTTCCAGCACCTGAAATGAGAGATCACGTTGCTGCTCCAATTGCAGCCACTCGCTGACCAGCCTCCGGCAAACCTGCGCTTCGAGTTGCCAACATGCGGCCCCAACTCGCTCCTTTAAGCTGTAACCGCGAGCCTCGCATCCTGTATCAAGGCGTTGCATGGCAGCCTGAACAGCGGTCTCCGCAACCTCGGAGATGTCTGTGTCATTCAGTGCTTCCAGGGCGTCAGAAGAGCCAATGTTGTGCCAAGCTATGAACAACGCCTCATGAATCAAGCCTCCGCGCTCGGCCGGAGACAGACCGATAACGGGCTCTGACAATGAAGAGGCCTTCAGGCGATGTTTTACAAATGACCGAAAAGGACAGGCCGCTTGATCCTTGATCAAACTGGCCCCGCCCTGCCATGACGACGACGAGCACGGAACGCGATCCTCGGCAGGAAATGGCTCTAGCGCCGCGCCCAATTGCCACGCATTCGGCGGAAACCACTGCGGTTCGACCGCCACAAAATCTTTAGGTAGCAAAGGGCTCGGTAAGCTTGGCAACCCTTGATCCGTTTGATGAAAGCTGACCACCGTATTGGGGCTTTGCGCGTTCCACACTGCCAAGAGTGAGCGTGCTTCTTCAGCGAGCATCTGATGATCCAAGTCTTGAAAGGCCAATTTTTTCTGCAGGGTCACCGGTAAAAACGGATCGATGTGAGCGCGACGTGGTAAGACACTTTGTTGTGCGCCACATACCCACAGGGCGTCAAAACGACCGCCCAATGCTTCGAGTGGCCCTAGGACCTGAATGCTGTCGTGGGGCGTTTTAGGTTGGAATGTCGTTTTGTCGAGACTGCCCCGCCAAAGCGTCAAAGCAGATTCATAGGATTGATGCGGCAGGACTGCCGATAACTCAGCCAATGCCTCTAAACTCATTTCGAATCTCTGGTACTGCTGATACTCAATCGAATCAAGGGGTGCTCGGGCAGGCCAGCCCCACAAAGCCAACCGCTCATGAATGACCTCAGACCAATCAATAAGACTTTTAACGCCTTTGATTTTTCGGTCCGAGCGCAAGGTCCGCAGCTTGCCCAGAAGATCCGACTCCGGCGCCTGCCGTGCCGCGACATGCATGACCTGACTGATCGATAGCTCTCGATAACCGCTGCTAAATAGGGCTTCAATGATTTGCAGGCGCGCTTTATGCCCGAGTCCAAAATCGAGGTAGGGGGAACGCAATATGGCCAGCCACTCCGATCTGGATGCAGGCCGCCCCTCCCATTCGAGAACAGCGATCGCGTCTCGATACATGGGCGTGGTCAACAGCGGCATACCAGTAGAAAAATTGACCGGCAGGTCGTTATATCTCGCATCCAGACAATCAAATTCCTGCCTAAGAAAATACTCGAGACGTTGTCTGTCCGTGGTCATGTCGAGCAGAACAATACCGATACAATCTTCGGTTTCTCGACTTCTTACGCAAGCCCATTGTGCGATGGCCGCTAGCTCGTCGTCTCTCGCTGCAAACGCCTGCACGTCCGTGACGCCATCGTCACGGGGCGGCAGGATCAGCTCGACCTCAGCAAGATGGTTCAGCGTTCTCCGAGTCAGTGGCGGAAGGTCGGGCAGGGAAAATAGCGCAACCGCCTGCTTTTTGACCAACGGATCCACTTGCAATTGACACAACTGGCGGTAGCCCTCGCACCGATCGACCGCCTCAAGGTCCTGGCACCTGCGACGGTATTGGTCGACCCACTTAGCGAAACGCTGGCTGTCATCGTCGAATTGAAAATAGGACCAGAGCTCATCGAGCGCTTCGCCGTCTTGCATCGCTAAACGGTGCCAAGCAGACTGTGCACGGCGTGCCGCAGCACCGGGATGTGTCAGTGAGAACTCACTGTTGTTAGCCAGGTCGGCACTCACAATGCTCTGCCAGAGAGCGGCCTCCTGATGCGATGTCAGCCAGCGCTGCGATGGCAGCGCCCCCTCTTCTACGGCCTCACGCCAGCGTCGTTCAAGCCAGCCGTCTACCGGTTCAATGGGTGGCGTTAGGATTACGGTAGCAGACTGAGCGCAGTGAGCTGTCCAGCTTTGGGCTATTTCGCGCGCCAATCGTTTGCCCGGAGTCAAAATCTGATGTCCAGCCTGCAAAAATGGCATAAACAGGGCTAGATCGACGCTCACTCGCATCGGCGCAGTATCCCACGACCTGCGGGGCACATAAATCCCGGTCACCACATTAAGCGCAAAACCGCCGTCAAAACACCCTTCGCGTCCGGTTCACCGCTTCATAGCTGAATTCACAACGCGGTGACGCTACACTGCCGACTGCCCGGATAAGCAGGGCACCGCCGCCAGCGGCCCACCCTGCTCTCCAAGCGATTACCTCACGGCGAGAGTACTCATGGTGTCAAATCCCCGCATACACAATGTCAATGTCGCTGATCAACGGGTGCTGCTTTCACCGCAGCAGCTCCGCGACGCGGTCCCCGTCTCGCCCTCTCTGCACGATTTTGTGGCCGACTCACGCGAGACGATTGAGCGCATTATTGATGGGCAGGATGCCCGCCTCATTGTTGTGGTCGGGCCTTGTTCTATTCACGACCCGAAGGCGGCGTTGGACTATGCGCGGCGTTTAAAAGCGCTGGCGAACGAGGTCGAGGACAGTTTATATCTAGTGATGCGCGTCTACTTTGAGAAACCGCGCACCACCGTCGGCTGGAAGGGCTTGATCAATGACCCAATGCTCGATGACTCGTTCGAGATTGAGCAGGGATTGAAGATTGGGCGCTCCCTGCTCAGGGACATACTAGAGATAGGCCTGCCGACCGCGACAGAAGCGCTGGACCCGATCACGCCACAATATCTTCAAGACCTGATTAGCTGGTCAGCCATTGGCGCTCGTACAACGGAGTCACAAACCCATCGCGAAATGGCCAGCGGACTGTCGTCTGCAGTGGGCTTCAAAAATGGCACGGATGGGGGTCTCGACGTCGCAATTAACGCACTGCAATCCGTCGCCAATGCTCATCGCTTTCTGGGCATCAACTCAGAAGGCAAAGTCTCAGTATTCGAAACTCGGGGCAATCGCTATGGGCATGTCGTCCTCAGGGGCGGATCCGATGGCCCAAACTACAGCGCCGAACATATCCATCGCTGCGAACTGGCGCTTGCAAGCGCGGGTTTGCGGGCCAATATCATGGTGGACTGTAGCCATGCCAACTCAGAAAAGGATGCCGCCAGGCAGCCCGCCGTGGCGCATAACGTGGCGCAACAAATCGCTGGCGGCAATACGTCAATTATTGGATTGATGTTGGAGAGCCATCTTGAGGCGGGTAACCAGAAGATTCCCTCTGACCTCTCCCAGCTTCAGTACGGCCAATCCGTTACTGACGCCTGCATAGATTGGCCCACAACCGAGCGTTTGCTCTGCGAACTGGCCGACTTGGTGGCACCCGCCCTCGTCGCACGAGCCTAATAGTAGGCCTGACTCCGGTCGCTATGATCGGTATTGTCGCGAACGCCAGCCAATTGCGGAATTTGCTCGAGCAAGGTCTTCTCAACACCGCCTTTCAACGTCATGTCTACTGCGCTACAGCCCTGGCATCCACCACCGAAACGCAGCACTGCAAACTGGTCCTCGGTCACCTCGATCAATGACACCTCACCACCGTGGGCAGCGAGCGACGGATTGATCTCGTTATACAGCAGGTAGTTGATGCGATCTTCGATTGGGCTGTCATCGGACACACGTGGCATTTTGGCGTTTGGCGCCTTAATGGTGAGCTGTCCCCCCATGCGGTCGGAAGAATAGTCAACCAAAGCGTCCTCAAGGAACGGTATGCTCCTGCCCTGAAACCAGGCAGTAAAACTGTCGAAAGCCTGCTCCACATCCCCTTCCTCAATATCGCCTTCACGACAGTAGGCAATACAGGTCTCAGCGCGGGGCGTTCCGGGGTCGTTAATGAATACCCTGACGCCCAACGCATCCTCTTGCTTTGCGAGTAGTTCTGCCAAGTACTCCTGCGCCGACTCTGTAATGGTGATCATGTTAATCCAGTCCAATGAATAACCCAGTGCGTTAGTAGGATAATAACCTGATCTCGTGACGCACGCCACGGAGTCCCAATGCGGAAAGCGCGCCTCAAGAACCCTCACACCACGCTTTGCGGACCGATGCTCAGCGCCTACACTTCGGCGGGTATGTTTACGGCTCACTAGCGTGAAAACAGATCCTCAGCTCAATGACGCAACAGCTGCCGCGCACGGTGAGTCCTCGCCAAGAGACCTGTCATGGCTCACAGTATGGCGCTCGGCGGCTTCAGCAGCATTTGGCGTGCAATCAGAAGAAAACCAAACACGTGATTTCCAGCAAGCATCTGCGGGGCGCTTCATACTCGCGGGCATCGGCATCTCGGCAATATTTGTGTTGGGGTTGATGATAATCGTCACGTTGGTTGTGTCCTGATGGATGTCGCGCGGCTGGCAAGTCTCGCCTCCGAGATTGACACCGCCGCAGGGCGCATCGCGGCATTCTCGTCCGAGACACCACTGCTACGTATCCCCATGTTGGACCGCCTTACTCAGGGAGAGGTCTATCTCAAAGCAGAATGTCTACAGGCGACGGGGTCTTTCAAGATCCGGGGGGCACTCAATGTCATGTCGGCGTTGCGGGACACCCAAGCTGTTGACCGGGTGATCGCATTTTCATCGGGCAACCATGGTATTGGCGTTGCCTACGCTGGCAGATGCTTGAATATGACGTCGGTGATTGTCGTGCCGCAAGATGCGCCGGCGACCAAAGTTGACCGTATTCGCAAGTTGGGGGCCGAGATCGTTTTTTACGATCGAAACACCGAGGATCGTGAGGAGATTGCGGCTCGCTTGGTTGAGCAACAGCCCGCCCCCTTGGTTAAGCCCTACGATGACTGGGATACCATCGCGGGTCAGGGGACCTGTGGCTTGGAGGCCCTGCGTCAGAGTTTTACAACTTTCGATAGCGCGATTGTTTGCACCGGGGGCGGCGGTTTAGCCGCGGGCATTGGCACGTACCTCAGGCGTCACAATCCAGACGTTTCTATTTTTACCGCAGAACCTGCAGGATGGGACGATCACCGGCAATCTTTCACCTCAGGGTCGCGGACTTACGCGACGGGCACTGGATCGCAATGGTGTGATGGATTGCTCGCACCTGTACCAGGTGAGCTGACTTTTAAGATCAACCAAGCAAATCAAGCAACTGGGTTGACGGCCTCCGACAGCAGCATCGTCCGAGCCATGCTTTTCGCTTGGCGGGCCCTGGGACTGCGCCTCGAGCCGAGTGGCGCTGTGGCGCTGGCTTGCGTGTTGGAAAATCCTGAAAGCTTTAAGAAGCAGCGCTTGCTGCTGACCCTGACAGGCGGAAATGTTGATGATGTGCGCTTCAGCGAGGCGCTGGCGTTAGCTGGGGAGGCTGCTTAGCCAAATAATCAGGGTTGTCAGACCAATGCTGATCAACGCGGTCGCGGCGATGGCATCAGCAACACCGTCTTCCAAATTGCTCTTTGACATAACGTTCCTTCCGATCAGGGTATGCGTAATGCGTAGCCACGGCATCGTGTCAGGGATAGTCCGCAACCAAGGCGGCGCGATTGTAACCGGTTGTCGCATCTGGCTACCACCCACTTCGTCGTATTCACAGCCCCTCTCTGCCACAGATAGCAGGTGTGCGAGAATACCCGCCCTTGCCTTGGTGAAGCGCTGTACCCCCTCACCAACAGCCATGGGCGGTGAAGTTATTTCTCAACGGTAATCACGATGGAAACCGGCATCACATTTACTTTCGCGGCTATATTTTTGGGCGCGGCAATTTTGTCCTCTGTCGCGCTGTATGCGCGCCAGCCCATCATCATCGCGTATATCGCGCTAGGCATTGCACTGGGTCCATTTGGGCTGGGTATCGTCTCCGATATGGCACTGGTGTCAGGCGCGGGCCACGTCGGCATTATTTTGCTGCTCTTTCTGCTTGGCTTGGATATGAAGCCGATGGCGCTCTGGAACAGTTTGCGGCAGTCGACGCTGGTAGCGGTACTCAGCGCAATCATCTTTGCGGGTACGGGCTACGGATTGAGCCTTCTATTCGGTTTTTCGGGGATGGATGCGTTGCTTATTGGCGCCGCATTGGTGTTTTCCTCAACGATTATCGGCATCAAATTGCTACCCACCACCGTTTTACACCATCGCCACTTGGGCGAACTGATGATCGCTCTGCTCTTGTTTCAGGATTTACTCGCCATCATTGTCTTGGTGTTAATGGAGAGTGCCGGCGCAGGTGAATTGACATGGACCAACCTGCTTAAACCTTTGCTGATGCTACCTGTGCTCGGGTTAGTGAGCTGGCTCAGCGTCAAAACGCTGCTGCTCACTTTGATAGAGCGATTTGATCGCTATCACGAGTACATCTTCCTGCTGTCAATCGGTTGGTGCTTGGGCATGGCCGAGCTGGCAATCTGGATGGGGCTATCTGCAGAGATCGGCGCGTTCATTGCCGGCATTAGCATCGCCAGTAGCCCCATTGCGCAGTACATCGCCATCAGTCTAAAACCGTTGCGCGACTTCTTTTTGGTGGTGTTTTTTTTCTCGGTGGGCAGCGGCCTCGATATGCAGTTGTTACCCGAGATAGCGCTACCCGCTCTGGTGATTGCGACGGTGTTGCTGGCGCTAAAGCCGGCGATATTCCATGTGTTGGTCAGGGGCGTGTTCGATGAGCCAAAACTGGCGTGGAATCTAGGTTTAAGGCTGGGTCAATGCAGCGAATTTGCGCTATTGATTGCATTCCTTGGGCTATCAAACGGCATCCTGAGCGCACCGGCCGCGACGTTGATACAGACGACGACGGTCGTGACTTTGCTGGTGTCTTCTTATCTCGTGGTGTTAACGCTACCCAACCCTATCGCCATCAGGGAGCGCCTCCGACGAGACTGAGGGGCAAAAAGGGGCAAGCTCGTCGATCGCACAGCGGCGACGTGCTCACAACCTCATATAGCCGCTTCGAGCTCCGGCAGTGCTTCGAACAGGTCGGCGACCAGGCCGTAGTCCGCCACCTGAAAGATCGGCGCATCCTCGTCCTTGTTGATCGCGACAATGACCTTGCTATCCTTCATGCCCGCGAGGTGCTGAATCGCCCCGGA
>Ga0181593_10001672_pt1 | contig 20246 bp, 16 predicted proteins | sample 071ome_19_FD_133756 | JGI IMG/M metagenome (GOLD analysis project Ga0181593, IMG submission 133756) | Coastal salt marsh microbial communities from the Groves Creek Marsh, Skidaway Island, Georgia - 071413AT metaG (megahit assembly) | ecosystem: Environmental > Aquatic > Marine > Intertidal...
GACCAACGCTGGAGGCGGTAAACAGTATACGCCCGGATGGGGAACGACCAAGCGCTGGCAGCAGAGCTCGCGTCAGCAGGAATGCGGCGCTCACATTGACCTGAACAAGTTGCTGCCAATTTTTGTAAGGGTAGTGTTCAATGGGGCTGCGTGGCCCTAATTGCGCGGCGTTGTGGATAAGACCATCCAGGCAGGGAAATTGCTCGTCTACAGATTCGGACAGAAGTTTGAATGCATCCTCGTCTCCGGTCATGAGATCTAGGGGATGTATGATGGCGGAACCCGGACTGTTTGCTTCGATTTCATCATATACTGCTTCGAGTTTGGAAAGCGTCTTGCCTGTGAGAATTACTGTGGCCCCATGGCGCGCGAAGCCAATCGCGACCGCCCGGCCGATGCCGTCGCCAGCTCCCGTAATCAGTATGGTTTTTTGTGCAAGCAGGTTGTCCGCGGGGGAGTATTCAAACACTTAACTTCTCTACGAAAATTTAAGAATGGTTAGCAGATTTTCCAGTTCGTTTACCGAGCTGATCGCAAAATCAGCTGGCCATTCCGCAACTGTTGAATTGGGATTCAGGTAGCCGTAAGTCGCCGCGATAGCGATGATATCGGCATTCTTTGCTGCCTGCATGTCTCGAATGTGATCACCAACATACACCGTACGTTCCGGCGCTCGATCAAGTTGCTGGCAGGCGAGGAGCAGAGACTCCGGATCTGGTTTACGCAAGGTGACATGCTCTGGACAGACCAGGCTGCGACAGCGGTCCAGCAACTTTAAATTCTCCAGCAGCCGAAGGCTGTACTTTTCAGGTTTGTTGGTAACGATCCCCCAGGGGATTGTGGAATTTTCCAGCTTGTTCAGTAGTGATAAAACTCCTGGATACGGCCTTGCAGCAGTTCGATCCAGCTGCAGGTAGTAAAGATCCAGCAATTGCTCAAGTCTGAGTTCAAATTGGGAATCTGTCTTCTCCAGGTTAAAGGCCAGCGTAACGAGGGCGCGGGCGCCGTCGGAAACTGTTTGATGAATTCGTTCGCTCGCAATTTTGGGCAGGTTTTGCTGCTCCAGCATCGTGTCCAATACCTGTTTGAAGTCCGCAGCGGTGTCGATCAAGGTGCCGTCCAGGTCGAATAGAACACATTCGATTCCTGTGTCAATCAGAGTAGGGGCAATCATTGATTTTGCCTATGCGGATCGGTCTTGCGATAGTAAGCGAGGTAATTTACGTCAAGGTTTTTCTGCAGGAAATAATTCCGCGTGAGGGGATTGTATCCCATGCCTACCTGGTCATGGAGGTCAAGTCCCGCGTCACGACACCAAAGGGCAAGTTCTGACGGCTTGATAAATTTCTTGTACTCGTGAGTCCCCCTCGGTAATAGATTCAGCACGTATTCCGCGCCGACGATTGCAAACAGGTAGGATTTTGGGTTGCGATTGATTGTAGAAAAGAAAACCAGGCCACCGGGTTTAAGTAATTGCTCACAGGCTCGTACTATAGCCGCTGGCGATGGGACGTGCTCCAGCATTTCCAGACAGGTTATTACGTCGAACGATTCTGGAGTTTCAGCCGCAAAGTCCTCCGTCGGGATTTTGCGGTAATCGATTTCGAGGCCGCTCTCAAGTTGGTGTAGCTTGGCTACTGCAAGGGGTGCATCAGCCATGTCGATGGCAGTAACGTGGGCACCGTGATGAGCCATCGACTCAGACAAGAGACCGCCTCCGCAGCCAACATCCAACACTTTCTTGCCGGCCAGGTTGGTAAGCTGGCTAATGTAATTCATGCGTAGAGGATTTATGTCATGCAGAGGCTTAAATTCGCTGTTGGGGTCCCACCAGCGAGACGCAAGAGCCTCGAATTTTCTAATTTCCAAATCGTCAATGTTATTCATTGTCTGCGCCACCAATTCTCTGTTGCCATAAAGCCGCGGTGTCCTGCAGTGCCCGGTATTCCATAGTAGTCAATTGTCCTTGCTTCAGAACGGATTTTCCGCCAATCCAGACATCCGAAACCTGCGATGCCTGAGTATTGTAAACGAGGTGCGAAACCGGATTGTATTGGGGGAAAGAATGTAGCGCGTCAAGCCTGACCGCGGTCAGATCAGCGAATTTACCCGGCTCGATGCTGCCTATACTATCCTCCAGCCCAAGTGCCCGCGCGCCGTTAATGGTTGCCAGTTCGAGGGCCTGGTGCGCCGGCAGAGTGCTGGCATCTTCGGATACGCCCTTGGCCAGCAGCGCTGCAGTTTTCATTTCTGAAATCATGTCCAGGTCATTGTTGCTGGCGCAGCCGTCCGTCCCCAGCGCCACGTTGATCCCGGATTGCAGAAGCCTGCCTACTGGGCAGAAACCGCTTGCGAGCTTGAGATTAGACTCCGGACAATGTACTACGTGCGCGCCCATTTTGCGGATCAGGTCCAGTTCCTCTGCCAGCAGCTGGGTGGCGTGGACGCACACCATTCGAGGGCTCAGCAAGCCAAGATCGGCCAGTCTTTGTAATGGCCGCTTGCCGGTTTTTTGCAACGCTTCTTCAACTTCTGCAAGAGTTTCATGGACGTGCATGTGAATCGGGATATCCAGTTCGTCTGCCAGAGTCAATATCTTTCTCAGTGGAGCATCCGAAATCGTATAAGGAGCGTGAGGACCGAAAGCAGTATAGACAAGTTCGCTATTTCGGTAGGTGTCATGCAGTTCAGTTGCTTTGAAAATATATTCATCAGGGTTTTGTGCCCAGACGGTTGGAAAGTCCAGCACCGGACTGCTTAGCTGAACGCGCATATTTGCACTGGTGGCAACTCGGGCAACAGCATCTGGAAAGAAATACATGTCGGCAAAACAGGTGGTGCCTCCGCGAAGCATTTCTGCGACTGCCAGTTCCGCACCCTGATAGACGAACTCTTCACTGACAAACCTGCTTTCCAAAGGCCAGATATGCTCTTCAAGCCAGTTTTGCAGCGGCATGTCATCAGCTATACCCCGAAATAGACTCATTGCCGCATGGCCGTGAGAATTGATCAGGCCTGGTATGAGCACGTGGTGCGAAAGATCCACCCTGTTGGCTTCGGGGAAGCGCCGCTGGGCTTCGTCTGTGGGCATGATTGCCTGAATCCGCTTGTTGCCAACAAGCACCGTATGATCGGCCAGCGTGACACCTTCCGGTACCACCGGTATCACCCAGCGGGCACTTATCAGCAACTCTATTTCGGGCTCTAAAACAGGATTCATTTTTAGTGACTCAGACCGGACTCTGAGGAGGACACGATTATACCTTCTGACGGTAAAAATAGCTTGGTCAAATTGCGCTCCTTCCGATTCCAAAAACTAATTGATTAGAATAGAAAATTTCCTTGGTGATTGATGCTATTTTGGCTGTAAAACAAGGCCTATTTGTGTTACCATTTCGACCTTGTTTAAGGGCGGAATAATATCTTGCTGACACCACGATTTTGTAGCTCATCCAAACCCGTATCGACGTCCAAAAAACACTACGCTACAGCCCAAAATCAATTAACTCGCTGCTACCTTAACACATGAGGATGACGGAGGTTTATGTCTGAATTTGCCAAACAGGTTTCTCCAGTAGCACTGGAAAGCGAGATGCGGGAGTCGTACCTTGCGTACGCTATGAGCGTTATCGTCGGTCGCGCACTGCCCGACGTGCGAGACGGATTAAAACCTGTACATCGGCGAGTGCTGTTCGCAATGAACGTACTTTCCAATGACTACAACAAGCCCTATAAAAAGTCAGCTCGAGTCGTTGGCGATGTGATCGGTAAGTACCATCCACACGGCGACAACGCTGCCTATGACACCATCGTTCGAATGGCCCAGAATTTTTCCCTGCGCTATCCGCTAATTGACGGGCAGGGCAACTTCGGTTCGGTAGATGGTGATGCGGCAGCCGCCATGCGATACACGGAAATACGCATGGCCAAGATCGCCCACGATCTCTTGGCGGATCTGGACAAGGAAACGGTCGACTTCTCCGATAACTACGATGGTACCGAGCAGATCCCTGACGTCCTGCCCACGCAAATTCCCAATCTGCTAGTAAACGGGTCGTCTGGTATCGCTGTGGGCATGGCTACTAATGTGCCACCCCATAACCTGACCGAGGTGGTAAATGCCTGTATTGCCTTGCTCGACGATCCTGAAATCGAGCTCGAGGCCATCATGGAACATATCCAGGGGCCAGATTTTCCTACCGGCGCCATTATTAATGGCCGTGCCGGGATCGTGCAGGCCTATCGTACCGGACGCGGGCGCATATACGTTCGTGCCAAAGCGCAGATCATTGAAGATGAGAAGACCGGTAAGGCCTCGATAATTGTGACTGAAATTCCGTACCAGCTGAATAAAGCCAGGTTAATCGAGCGAATAGCAGAACTGGTTAAAGAGAAAAAACTGGAGGGAATTACTGAGCTGCGAGATGAATCCGACAAGGATGGCATGCGCATTGTTATCGAGCTGCGTAAGGGGGAGGTGCCAGACGTCATTCTCAACAACCTGTACGCTCATACTCAGATGCAGTCGGTATTCGGTATCAACATGGTGGCACTGGTAGATGGCCAGCCGCGCGTATTAAACCTCAAGGAAAGTCTGGATGCTTTCGTTCGCCACCGCCGGGAGGTGGTCACCCGTCGAACCCGTTACCTGCTGCGTAAGGCGCGTGAGCGAGGCCATGTCCTGGAAGGGCTCGCCGTGGCGCTGGCCAACATTGATGCAGTGATCGAGTTGATTAAAAGCTCTCCCAGTTCGGCCGAGGCGAAACAAAAACTATTGCAACGGGCCTGGCATTCGGAAAGCGTACTTAAAATGCTTGGCGAAGCTGGTGCCGACGCGTGTCGACCAGAAGAATTGGATCCGCAGTATGGCATTCGCGATGACGAGTACTACCTGTCTCCCGAACAGGCCCAGGCAATACTGGAATTGAGGCTGCATCGTCTCACCGGTCTGGAGCATGAAAAGCTTATTAACGACTACCAGGAGTTGCTGGTACAAATTGCGGACTACATCGATATTCTCGCTAATGAGCCGCGTCTGCTGGCAGTGGTAAGAGCAGAACTGGAAGACGTTCGTCAGAGTTATGGTGATGAGCGACGCACAGAAATCGTCGAATCCCAGCAAGACCTGACAGTAGAAGACCTGATAACAGAAGAAGATCGTGTTGTAACCATTTCACAGACCGGATACGCAAAATCACAGCCGCTGACGGACTATCGTGCTCAGCGCCGCGGTGGAATGGGTAAGGCGGCGGCCTCGGTAAAGGAAGAAGATTTCGTCGAGCAATTACTGGTCGCGAATACCCATGACACACTGCTGTGCTTCAGCAGTGCCGGCAAGGTCTACTGGCTGAAAGTGTTTCAGATTCCGCTGGCGTCACGGACTTCGCGGGGCAAGCCGATAATCAATATATTGCCTCTCGATGAGGGCGAGCAGATTACCAGCCTGCTGCCAATCAAAGAATTTTCTGAAGATTGTTTCGTGTTCATGGCAACGGCCAGTGGCACTGTCAAGAAAACCGAACTGATAAATTTTTCAAGACCTCGCAGTGTTGGCTTAAAAGCGCTCGAGCTGGAAGAGGGCGACGTTCTTGTTGGCACTGCTATTACTGATGGCGAACAGGACGTCATGTTGGTGAGCAGTAGCGGCAAGACCATTCGTTTTAACGAAGGTGATGTTCGACCTATGGGCCGCACTGCACGCGGTGTACGAGGTATCCGCTTGACAGCGGAACATCGAATGATTTCGCTCATCATCCCCGAAGCTGATAAACAGATTTTGTTGGTCAGTGAAAATGGGTATGGGAAACGTACCCGAGTAGAAGAATTTCCTGTGTACGGTCGTGGTGGGCAGGGAGTGATCGGTATTCAGGCAAGTACTCGTAATGGGGCTGTCGTGGGCGCGTCCCAGGTTTCCGATAGTGATGAAATCATGTTGATCTCGGATAAAGGCACACTGGTAAGAACCCGTGTCGACGAGGTGTCTGTTCAGGGGCGCAACACTCAGGGCGTACGATTGATCAAATTGAAAACCGAGGAACGTCTGGTAGGACTGGAACGGGTCGATGAACCGACAGATTCGGACCACGACAACGAAATTGCCGAGAGCAATGGCGACTGAGCTGACAGTCAATGATGGTGCGATAGCCTTCCTCGGGCCAGCTGGCACATTTTCCCATGCTGCAGTGCTCGCCGTATTTGGGTCAGACGTTGAACTACTCGACTGCACCACCATTGACGACGTGTTCGGCGCAGTGCAGGAAGACCGCGCTCGCTACGGCGTAGTCCCGGTAGAGAATTCCACTGAGGGTGCCGTCAACAATACCCTCGATTGCCTGGTAGAAACAGCGCTCAAAATAGTCGCCGAAGTAGTGGTGCCTATCGAGCATCATTTCATGGTCAGGTCAGGCACGGACTGTGCCAACCTGCAAAAAGTGGTTTCACACAAACAGTCGTTGGCACAATGCCGTAAATGGCTGATGGCTAACTGGCCGCAACTGCGACAGGAAGAAGCAAGCAGCAACGCCGAGGCTGCCAGAATAGTTTCTCAACAGGACGGAGTTGCGGCAATCGCCGGCAGAATGGCGGCAGATACCTACGGGTTGGAAATCGTGTCCTCTGCCATTCAGGATCAATGCAATAACAGCACACGATTTCTCGTAATGGGAAAACATGGCCGACTCCCCAGCGGTCGAGACAAGACCAGTACGCTGATCTATACGGAGAACAGGCCCGGAGCCCTGTTTCGAGTGCTCGAACCATTCGAAAAGCATCAGGTAAGCCTGACGCGCATTGAAACGAGACCCTCCCGGAAAGAAATATGGGATTACGTGTTTTTTGTTGATTTCGAGGGGCATGAGAGCGATGCCGCAGTGCAACAGGTGTTATCGCAGTTAGGCGGGCGCACGGTCGAAGTCAAATTATTGGGATCCTACCCGGTGGCTGAAGCGTCGACAGCAAGACAAGCTTGATGACGCAGTCCCGGTAGTACGCGGAGTGAACAGATTGGCTCGATTGGAACACAAAACCATTCTTATTATTGGCCTTGGATTGATCGGAGGATCACTGGCCCGTGGGCTTCGTAAAAGGCTCGCAAATATACGTCTGCTGGCGCTTGATCGAGATCAGTCACAGCTTGAGCTGGCGTGCACCGAGGGGGTTATTGAGCAAGGTAGCTGCGACGCTGCAGATGTAGTGCCCCAGGCTGATCTGATTGTAATCGCAGTTCCTCCACTGTCTATGGAGGCAGTATTCAAGCAGATTTTTATGCATCTTAGACCAGATGCGATCCTGACGGATGTGGCAAGCGTTAAGGGTACGGTCATCGGTGCTGCATTAGAAAATCTGGGACATCTGGCACGACAATTTGTACCTGGACATCCAATAGCGGGTTCGGAGAAAAGCGGATTTGCTGCTGCAGATGGCGATCTGTTCGAGAACCGCAAGATTATACTGACGCCAGTGACTGATACCGATCCAGGGGCAATTAACCTTGTGCACAACCTGTGGCGTGCAGTCGGGGGTAATGTGTTGGGTATGTCAGTTGAACGCCACGATCAGGTGTTGGCTGCGACGAGCCATCTTCCGCATCTGCTTTCCTATGCGCTGGTTGATGTACTGATCAAAAGTCAGCAAAGCGAAGACATATTTCGATATGCCGCCGGCGGGTTTGCCGATTTTAGTAGATTGGCTTCAAGTGATCCCACGATGTGGTCGGATATATTCACCGCTAACTCCAGCGCAACAATAGCTGTTTTAGATGAGTATATTGTGCATTTGAATTGGATGAGGGACGCACTGGCTCGTCATGATCGCGAGTTATTGCGGGAATCGTTTGCTACGGCCAAATCTATCCGCGACAAATTTATAAGGGAATTAACCAGTAATATGCAGTCAGAAACGAGTAACGACAAGCAACAGGTCGATTATCATGTCGATCCTGGCGGGCGACTCGATGGGCAGTTTCGCGTGCCCGGTGATAAATCCATTTCCCATCGCGCGATTATATTCGGTTCGCTGGCCGATGGGGTGACTGAGGTGACCGGGTTTCTGGAGGGTGAGGATGCTCTCAACACCCTGGCAGCTTTTCGTGAGATGGGCGTGACGGCTATCGGGCCAGAGCAGGGAAATCTCAGAATTTATGGGGTGGGAATGCACGGCTTGCAGGCCCCTCGCGATGCGCTTTACATGGGTAATTCTGGGACCGCCATGCGCTTGCTCACTGGCTTGCTGGCAGCTCAGTCATTCAGGAGTAAACTCACTGGCGACGAGTCACTGTCTGCAAGGCCGATGAAGCGGATTGCAGATCCACTGGCACTTATGGGAGCCATCATCACAACATCGGAGGGCGATACCCCACCAATTCAAATCGAGGGAGCGTCGCTGACCGGGATCGATTATCAGCTTCCCATGGCAAGCGCTCAGGTCAAGTCCTGCTTATTGCTTGCCGCTATGTGGGCAGAAGGTGAAACTGTTATCCGACAGCCGGCAATTTGTCGTGATCATACAGAACGCATGATGCAGGGTTTTGGTTATCCGATTACAGAGGACCAGCAATCCGGTGAAATCAGGATAACAGGCGGCTCAAAATTGAATGCGACCGCCATAGATATTCCTGGAGATATCTCATCTGCCGCCTTCTTTCTGGTGGGAGCTACCATAGCGCCAGGTTCGCAAATTCGCCTTGAACATGTCGGCATCAATCCAACTCGAACCGGAATTATCGAGCTGCTGCGTCTCATGGGAGCCGACATTCAATTACATAATGTTAGAGATTCCGGGGGGGAGCCCGTCGCTGACTTGCTCGTAAGCTACGCCCGGCTGCGGGGGATTGATATACCCGAACATTTGATACCTCTCGCAATTGACGAATTTCCTGCCCTTTTTATTGCTGCTGCCTGCGCAGACGGTGTGACCCGACTCCGTGGTGCTGAGGAGCTTCGGGTCAAGGAAAGCGATCGGCTGCAAGCGATGGCAGAGGGACTCCAGACTCTTGGCGTGCAAGTCAAGCTTTACCCGGATGGAATCGACATCACTGGCGGGCCTTTGCGAGGCGGTGAAATTAACAGCCAGGGAGACCATCGCGTTGCCATGTCTTTTGCCATGGCTGGATTGCGCAGCGATGGACCAATCATAATTCATGATTGCGCCAATGTGGCCACTTCATTCCCGGGTTTTGTGGAATTGGCGCGAAGTGCCGGGTTGGCACTTGCGAGCAAACTGAGTTCCGCCGACGTGGGTCCATGAAGATAGTTCCCGTTATCACCATAGACGGGCCCAGCGGTTCCGGGAAGGGGACGATTTCCCAGCGGGTCGCAGAACAGCTTGGCTATCACTTGCTGGATAGTGGATCACTCTATCGAGTGCTGGGTTGTGTAGCGCTGGAGCGCAATCTGGACCTTTCTGACCATGAATTGCTGGCTCGTACAGTCCGGAGCTTGGATATCCGGTTTGGTGACCGAGAACCTGGCTCCGTTTGTGTGGACGGCGAGGACTATTCTCAGCTTATCCGGCGGGAAATAGCCGGCAAGATGGCATCTCGAGTAGGTGCAATGCCAGAGGTAAGAGAAGCGCTTATGGACCGCCAGCTGGCATTTCGACAGCCACCCGGACTGGTGGCAGACGGTCGGGATATGGGTACTGTGGTATTCCCTGACGCAAACGTCAAAATCTATTTAACCGCCAGCATCGAAGAGCGCGCTGAAAGGCGATATAACCAGTTGATTGGTAAGGGTATTAATGCTATTCTGCGCGACCTTTTGCGGGAGCTACAAGAACGGGATGCTCGCGATAGTGAGCGTGAGGTGTCGCCGCTTAAACCTGCCGAAGATGCGTATACACTGGACACTACGGCATTGACTATCGATGAAGTAGTGGAAAAAGTGATGAGGCTGATCGCGGAATCTACTCTGTGAATACCCGATCCTGAGCGTCACAGTAGCGCCGTTTTCTTGCTGTGTGACCAGCATAGACAGTTTGAAAACATTTATTAACTGACCCGTGCCTGCTGGGGTGCGGCGAGGCCATGTGGTCTGTTTACAAAGCCCCATAGCCTCTGGTGATTTAGGAAATATATGAGCGAGAATTTTGCAGAATTATTCGAAGAAAGCCTGAACGAAATCAACATGACCCCCGGTGCCATTGTGTCAGGCACTATTGTCGACATAGACACAGATTGGGTCACTGTCAATGCCGGGCTAAAGTCCGAAGGTGTCATCCCGCGTTCCCAATTTTTGAACGAATTGGGCGAGTTTAATCTGGTCATAGGTGATCAGGTTAAAGTCGCGCTGGAAACCGTTGAGGATGGATTCGGGGAAACCCGACTGTCTCGAGAAAAAGCAAAGCGCGCCGAGTCCTGGCTGCAGCTGGAAGATGCCTTTGACCGTAACGATGTGGTCAAGGGCGTAATTAACGGTAAGGTTAAAGGCGGGTTCACAGTAGATTTAAATAATATTCGGGCATTTCTTCCAGGCTCGCTGGTCGACGTCAGGCCGATGCGCGACACTGCGCACCTGGAAGGTCAGGAGCTGGAGTTCAAACTGATCAAACTGGATCAGAAACGGAACAACGTAGTCGTATCGCGTCGCGCGGTGCTGGAATCGGTCAGTACTGAAGAGCGTGATGCACTGCTGGAACAACTTCAGGAAGGTATGTCTGTTAAGGGCATTGTAAAGAATCTTACTGACTACGGCGCCTTTGTTGACCTCGGCGGCGTTGACGGCTTATTACACATTACTGACATGTCCTGGAAACGGATCAAGCATCCCAGTGAAATCGTCAATGTCGGTGACGAGATAGATGTCAAGGTGCTCAAATACGATCGTGAACGCAACCGTGTGTCCCTGGGACTCAAGCAACTCGGCGAGGATCCCTGGGTGTCTATCAAGGCTCGCTACCCCGAAAATACCATCGTCAAGGCAGTGGTTACCAACTTGACCGACTACGGTTGTTTTGCGGAGCTGGAAGAAGGGGTTGAGGGACTCGTGCATGTGTCTGAAATGGACTGGACCAACAAGAACATTCATCCTTCGAAGATTGTTCAGCTGGGGGATGAGGTGGACGTAATGGTGCTCGATATCGACGAAGAGCGCCGTCGTATTTCACTGGGCATCAAACAGTGTTTTCAGAATCCCTGGGATCACTTCGCAGATTCCTTTAGTAAGGGAGATCACATTAAGGGAACGATCAAGTCCATCACTGATTTCGGTATATTTATCGGTCTCGACGGGAATATCGACGGATTGGTTCATTTGTCAGATATTTCCTGGGACGAATCTGGTGAGGAAGCGGTCAGGGGTTACTCGAAAGGCGATGAAATTGAAACAGTCATTTTGTCCATTGACCCTGAGCGTGAACGAATTTCGCTCGGAATCAAACAGCTGGAAGACGACCCGTTTATGAACTACGTCGGTGACTTCGAAAAAGGCAGTATCGTAAAAGGTAGCGTTACCGCGGTTGATGCAAAAGCCGCGACGATTAGCCTGGCGGAAGGCGTGGAAGGAGTTCTGCGTGCTTCTGAAATCAGTCGCGACAAAGTGGAAGATGCCCGCAATGTGCTAAACGAAGGTGACGAGGTTGAGGTTAAAGTCGTTAGCGTTGATCGTAAAAATCGCGTACTCAGCCTGTCCATTAAGGCGATTGAGATCGACGATGAGAAGACTGCAATCCAGGAACACAAGAACCAGGAGCCGGGCGACGCAGCTCCCGCTACAATCGGGGATCTGATAAAGGCTCAAATGGACAAGTCGTAATCCGTGGACTTTCAGTTTAAACTGCTAGTGCAAGCGAAGAGGTAACGCCATGACCAAATCGGAACTGATCGATCGTATCGCACAGAAGCAATCGCAGCTGTCTGCGAAGGATGTGGAGCTGGCCGTCAAGGCGATTCTTGAGTATATGTCGCAAACGCTGGAAAGTGGCGGCAGAATTGAAATCAGGGGTTTTGGCAGTTTTTCATTGCACTATCGCGTACCACGTATTGGGCGTAATCCTAAAACAGGTACGCCGGTTGCTCTGGCCGGCAAGCATGTGCCTCATTTCAAGCCTGGCAAGGAGCTTAGAGATCGGGTCAATCAAAGCATGCTAGAGGAACAGGTTACTGTCGGCTACTGATTTCATTCGCACATTTGCAGAAAAGGCGATCCGGTTCTTTGCCGGATCGCCTTTTTAATTTACGCATGCATCATGCCGCGAAACTGACTGTTATAATAATTCAGTTATCGCTATGAAGGAGCCTTTAGCTGGTTATGTATAACCTAATTCGGCTTGTAGTATGGGTTTTTCTGCTACTGGTATTTGTTGCCAGCATCGGATTTTCTTTTCTTAATCCAACGCCCGTGTCCCTGTCGTTTGGCGTTTTGACTTTATCTCCACAACCTGTGGCATTATGGGTAGTGTCTGCCTTCTCAATCGGTGGACTGTTAGGCCTGATGATTGGGGCAGGACTGGGTGGATCATCGAAAAGCAAAAATCAAAATCGGCGATTGCGCGAGCAACTTGATAGGGTTAATAGGCAGTTGATGGAAAACTCCAGGCAGGTTTCCGGGGATTTAGAATAACCGTGTCCGGAATTGCATTGTATATATTGCTTTTGATTGCCGTAATCATCGGCTGGTTGATCGCGAGAGTGTCCAGTACAAGGGGGAAAGGCACGCGGCGGTCAACCAGCGATATTTATCACGACTATTTCGTAGGCCTGAACTACTTGTTACGTGATGAACCGGATGAAGCGATCGATACCTTCATCAATGGACTTGAAATCAATGGTGAAACCATAGAAACGCATCTCGCTCTCGGCACATTGCTGCGACGTCGCGGAAAAGTCGACAGGGCGATAAAAGTACATCAGGAATTGATGGAACGCTCGGGATTAAGTAGCGAGTATGCTGACTCGGTTCGACTTGAACTTTCAAACGACTATATTGCCGCGGGCTTGCTGGATAGAGCAGAGAGACTGCTCAAAGAAATGTTGAGTGATGGCAATCCAATGAGGTGGGAGGCGCTAGCGCAGCTTGTGCAAGTTTATCAGATAGAGCGCGAATGGGATCAGGCCATCGACATAGTTCATCAGCTGTTCAAAAATCCCCGATACCGAAAAGATCAGGCGCTAAGGAGCATCGCCGCACATTATTGCTGTGAACTGGCGGAACTGGCATTACAGGCGCAAGAGCTTCCCGATGCGAGAGAGCATATACGCAAGGCTTTTCATTTTAATCGAGCCAGCGGAAGAGCGGGATTGTTGCTGGCAATCATTGAACAGAAATCGGGTAATCTGGAAAAGTCGGTAAAGGAATTAGTGCGGGTTGCGACCAATAATCCGCTGCTTATCAGTGAGGTACTTTCTCCTCTGGCTGAATGCTTTAAGCCAGAAGGCGACGTCGAAGTCGCCGGCAATCTGAAAACTTTGTTATTCGGGTTATTGGAGAAGAATCCTCGCGCAAGTGTCCTGCTTGAGGCGGTCAAGCTGGTCCGGAAGGAAGAAGGCGATGAGGCAGCGATTCAAGCTTTGGCAGAGGGGGTCAGTAAAAACCCTTCTCTGAAAGCAAGTCAGGCATTGTTGGAGAGTCTGTTGCAGGATTTCCAGGAAGACTCACGGGATTATCTTCAACTAGCTGTTAAAACGCTGCAGTGCCATTTGGACACAAAGCCGGCCTATCGCTGTGATCACTGCGGGTTCGAAACGCGAAAATTATATTGGCAATGTCCCAGTTGTCAGAACTGGGATCAGTTACAACCGATTCTTGGCACCGAGGGTGATTGATCTCGTCGGGAAGCGGCGTACCGGATTGGTATGTAGTGCGCGTTCAGGAAGTGATAGAGAGAATTGAGCAGAGAGGAATTGATGACTGACGGTAAGAGAATTATTGTCGCGCTTGATGTATCAACTGCGGATCAAGCCTATCAACTGCTTGACCAACTTGATAGCGACCTGTGTAGGGTGAAGGTTGGTAAACAGCTTTTTACCAGCTGTGGTCCCGAGCTTGTCAGAAAAATCGTGGAACTCGGATTCGACGTATTTCTTGATCTTAAATACCACGATATTCCTAATACGGTCGCCGGTGCTGCGAAGGCGGCAGCCGATCTGGGAGTGTGGATGCTTAACGTGCATGCGTCTGGCGGGCGAGCGATGATAGAAGCTGCAGCTAATGCCTTGTCAGAGCGCGGCGGTCAGCGTCCTCTATTGATTGGCGTAACGGTTTTAACCAGTATGGCCGGAGAAGACCTCGCTGAGATCGGAATAAACGCAACGCCCGAGCAACAAGTCAAGCGTTTAGCTCTATTGAGTGCTGATTGTGGTCTTGACGGGGTGGTATGTTCGGCGGCGGAGACTCCAATGCTGGCAAGTCTTCTTGATACTAATTTCTGCCTGGTTACACCAGGGATACGTCGAGCAGAGGACGCGGTTGGGGACCAGAAGCGCGTTGTTGGTCCTGCTCAGGCGATAGCAAACGGAAGCACGTATCTGGTGGTAGGACGACCTATCAATAAAGCCGCATCGCCCTTGCAAAGTCTTAAAATTTTCAACGCCGAGATTTCTACGGCACTTTCTGGTGTTCTGTAAGTGCTTTGCTAGACTTTGGTTAGCAGCAGTTTAGCTGCCTGCCCGGATGGCATCAGTTTTACAACCTGTCCGGATAGCAAACATCCGAAGTTCGATTTTTTAGCAATGTGAGGGAACACTATGAAACTGACAAAGATCACGCTAGATATGTTGCAGACCCTGCTGTTTTGTACCATGGTCGCCTGCGCGCCAATTGTTACTGCAGCTGACAATCCGACGGGGAACGGCGTCGAACATCAACTTGTCGATATTAATTCGGCTGATGCATCAACTCTTGCTGAGGTCATGGACGGAGTGGGTGTCGTCAAGGCCGAGGCGATTGTGGCGCACCGGGAACTGGTGGGAAAATTCCAGTCCCTGGATCAGCTTCTGGAAGTCAGCGGGATAGGTCCTGCGATATTGGAAATGAATCTCCACAAACTCACTGTTGTTTCTGAGTGATGTGAGGGAAAACGAATCTCCTTGACGGAATACCGGCCGGGCGGTTGGTGAATTCACGCCCGGTCACTCTGCATCCACTGCGAAGCTTGCGGCTTGAGGTGGATTTAATCAAAGTGTTCCAATCAGTTGATATTGAAGCTGTTATTGGCGCTACCTGCGTCTTAGAATAAGAGTTTTATGCTGCGAGATCGTTATCGATGTTCGATTGGGCATTGCAAACAGTAGCACTCCTGAGCTCCGCCATACTAACCTTTGGAGTTCTCCGTTTATTTCAGATCAAGCACTGGCTGGACGAGCCTGATGCGCGCAGTGCGCACAAACGACCTATGCCTACGTCTGGCGGTATCGCAATGGCCATGGTATTTGCAGTTGGCGTAATTTATTACTTCTTCAGCGGGCAATTCACGTCTCTGGAAAGTATGATCTTTCTCGGTTGCGTGCCAATAGTAATTGTTGGCTTTATTGATGATCTTCGTAATCTCGATTTTCGCTGGAGGCTTTTCTTTCAATTTGCCAGCGCGATCTTGGTGGTTATTTGCGCCGGGCCTATGCCAACGATATTAATTGGTCCATTCAGTCTGGAATCGTCGGTAATTGTTCAGATTTTGGCTGTACTGGCATTTGTATGGTTACTAAATCTCTTCAATTTTATGGATGGTATAGATGGTCTGGCCGCTTGCGAGGCAATATTTGTCACACTAGTGACATCTTTTTTCCTTATAAACGCAGAAGACGTTGCTAGCGTCGCGGTGTCTCTGCTGATCGCCAGTGTCGCGCTGGGTTTTCTGATTTGGAACTGGCCGCCGGCGAAAATATTTATGGGTGATGTCGGCAGCAATTTTCTTGCCTACACTCTCGGCGCTTTGGCGCTCATAAGTATCGCGAATGGGAGTATGAATCCATGGTCATGGCTATTATTACTGGGTGTTTTTGTAGTCGATGCAACTTATACTCTCTGTTATCGGATTTTACACGGCCAGCAGTGGCACCAGGCTCACAATGATCACGCCTACCAGCACTGGGCGCGGCAACTTGGCAGTCATAGCCGTGTGACTCTGGCGATACTGTTGCTTAACTGCACTTGGCTGGCCCCTCTCGCGTGGTTGGCAGATCAAAACCCTTATCAGGGGTTTTACCTCACTGTCGTGGGCTATCTGCCATTAATGCTGATTGCCTGGAAGTTGCGGGCAGGACAGTCGGTAAAAAGTGCAGCTGAATAATCTAATGTGCGCCCTAATATGTCGAGCGCGCTACCGATAAATAGATTAGTAGAGATATAGAAAGTTAATAATTACGTTCGCTCAGGCAAAATAGTCCTATAACGAGGCAGGAGCCGCCAAATGAACCCTTATTCGATACCTATCTCCAGGTCGGTGAAACAGATCTTGCTAATGATCTCGGACAGCGTCCTTCTGGTGGTCACACTGGGGCTTTCAATGGCGCTGATTGGTCAGGACTTTTTTGCCCATAATCAGTCGTTTTATTTCTATCTTGTTCTGGCAATAATCAGCAGCATACTGCTGTTCGGAAAATTGGGGTTGTATCGGGCCCTGCTGCTCTACATGGGCCTGCAGGCGGTGCTGATTTTGCTGAAGGGTGTGTCGCTGGCAGTGGCTTTGGTGGCAGGCGCGCTGATTATTAGCGGCAATCAACCGGACTCATCGTATTCCCTGTTCGGCATTTACTGGATGATGGCCTTGTTGTGCATAGGCGGCAGCAGGTTCGCTGCCAAGATTGCCCTGCAGGCATTGATTCAGAACTTCAGGCCTAAAGAGCCAGTGATAATTTACGGAGCAGGCAGTTCAGGAATGCAACTGGTTGCAGCACTGTTAAGCGGTGATCAGTATCTGCCAGTAGCGTTCGTCGACGACGGTCCGGAAATAATCGGAAGTACGGTGCACGGTATTCGGGTATATAGCCCTAACTCGCTGTATGAGTTGATAGATTCGTTTGGTGTTAGGAAAATACTTCTGGCTATCCCATCGGCTACCCATGCTGAACGTAAAGAGATTCTGAATCGGCTGGAGCATCTTCCGGTGCACGTCAAGACAGTGCCGGATTTATTCGATATGGTGGCGGGCAAGGTTGGGGTTGATCAAATCCGTGACGTCGACATTGAAGATCTTCTGGGGCGAGATACAGTGCCGCCTAATCCAAAACTGCTAGGTGCCTGCATCACCGGACAATCGGTTATGGTCACTGGTGCGGCGGGTTCAATTGGCGCGGAATTATGCCGTCAGATTATTCGCATGCGCCCATCGCGTCTGGTGTTACTGGATAATTTCGAGTACGGACTATACGAAATAGAGCGCGAACTGCAGGATAGTCAGATAGATCTCGAGCAGGCTTCAAAGGTGGAGTTGATTGCATTGCTTGGCTCGGTGTGCAACAAGCAGCTATTGGGAAATGCGATGGCTAGCTTCCGAGTAGACACGGTTTATCACGCTGCGGCTTATAAACAGGTACCAATGGTAGAGAAGAATATCGTCGAGGGAGTTCAGAACAACATTTTTGGAACCCTGGTCTCCGCGCGTGCTGCGGTCGGGCATAACGTTAAGAATTTTGTCTTCATTTCTACCGACAAGGCAGTTAGACCTACTAACGTAATGGGCGCGACCAAGCGCTTCGCGGAGCAAGTCTTGCAGGCAATGGCGCAGCGAGGCGGGGACACCAAGTTCAGTATGGTCAGATTTGGCAATGTACTGGGGTCTTCCGGCTCAGTGGTTCCCTTATTTCGTGGGCAGATTACGCAGGGAGGACCAGTTACCGTAACTCATCCCGAGGTGACTCGCTATTTCATGACGGTCCAGGAAGCTGCGCAGTTAGTGATCCAGGCTGGCTCCATGGCCCGTGGGGGGGACGTGTTTGTTCTTGATATGCATGAACCGATCAAGATCGTGGATCTGGCCAAGAAAATGATTCACCTGATGGGCTACGATGTTAAGGATGAGAACTCCTACCGCGGTGATATTGCTATCGAATACACTGGCCTGCGACCCGGCGAAAAACTTTATGAAGAATTATTGATAGGCGAGTCGGTTACTGGAACCGATCATCCCAAGATATTGCGTGCTGAGGAAGAATTCCTACCCTGGGAAAGTCTTCAGAGTTTTATCGAGCGGATGCAGAACGCCAGTCAGGAGTTGGATCTGAAAGCGGTACGCGATATTCTGATCGAAGCGGTAAATGGATTTGAGCCCGGAGAGCAGGTCAGTGACCCGCTATGGGAAATGGCTGAACAAACCTTAGATCAAACAACAGCGCCCGCGCCTGGCAAGGTAACAAAACTTTTTAAAGAGTAGTTTTGCTACCTTAAAACAACCTTTGCAGGGGTAAGACCTCGGAAAGTCGCCGTGATTATTGCTGGCGTCTTATCGAGTTAATCACGACCGCTTCATTAGGAACGTCTGCGTATCCCCTCACTGTACCGGTCGCAACTTTTGCTATGGCGTCGACTACATCCATACCCTCAATCACCCGACCGAATACCGCATAGCCGAACCCTCGGGGTGTCTCGTCGACGTGATTCAGAAAATCATTATCTACCAGATTGATAAAGAACTGGGAGGTAGCGCTATCCACCACGCTGGTTCGGGCCATGGCAAGGGTGCCCCGATCATTGACCAGATCCGAGCTTGCCTCGTTCTTGATAGCATCGTAGGTTGACTTTTGAACCATGCCCTGATCGAAGCCACCGCCCTGTATCATAAATCCATCGATTACCCGATGAAATATCAACCCGTCATAGTAGCTATTGTCCGTATAGCGGAGAAAATTCTCTACTGTGATGGGAGCCTGATCTGCGAACAGTTCGATAGTGACCTGGCCCTTGTTGGTATCCATGACTACCACCGGATTGTCCTGGGCGAGTGTCGATTCAGCGAATAACAGGGCTAGTGAAAGTATTAGTGCGCGCATCTTCAGTGAATTCTCCTTGCAACGTGTCCGGGCTACTAAACCCGATCTTTTCATTGGGTAACGGAGTCTAACTATACCTCAATTAATTCAGGCATAACTACCCATGGATGTTTCTATGTTCGTCGCTTGCCGCTTATCTGATGACCAGACGGATCAAATACTCCCCATCCGTCTTTGACAAGTCCGTAATGCTGGCTAAAGCGAAAGTAGTGGCTGTTTTATCCTTGAGAATGCTGTGACTGAAGAAATCTGTTAAGACCGAAAAACGCTAGGCCGCTGCCAATGAGTGCCAGGCTTAGCAGCCCCTCGATTGGTCGGTTTAAAAGGGTGAATACCAAGGTCCATCCTATAAGCAGCAGGTAGACCAACATTGGAATCGGGTAAAAAGTGATTTTAAACGGGCGATCCAGTTCCGGTTCGCGATATCTGAGAATAAACACACCCAGAACGGTGACAAACGTGTTCAGTGCCAGGGTAAAACCTGAGAAGACCAGAACAGATTCAAACGTGGAAGAAAAAATGAATACCAGAGCGACAGCAGACTGGGCGAAGATAGCTCTGGCGGGAACATCATTGGAGTTGGTTCTGCCAAATGCTCGAAAAACGGGAAAGTCTTCGCCGATAACCTGTATTACCCGCGGGCCGGCTATAGTCATGGCGCTGACTGTGGAAATCAGCAACAGAGCGAGGATAATCCCGGTAAATCGCCCAGCCACTGCGCCAAATGCCTCCTGTGCCGCAATGGCGCCTACCTCTATCTGGCCTGCCATGCTCTCTATGGGTGCGGCATAGAGAAACGAGAAATTCAATCCCAGGTAGAGGACGGTTACGACGCAGGTGCCGACTACCAGGATCCAGGGCAACGTGCGTTGTGGATCTTCCAGTTCGCCACTCAGATAGGTCGCCGCGTTCCAGCCGCTGAATGCGAAACTGACGTAGATCAGTGACACGGCAAAGGTCGCACTGAGCATCAGTTCACCGTCACCAGCGATGGGTAGAAAATTCACCGGTTGGGGAGCATCCACTACCAGCAGGGTAGCGAAAATGAACAGCAGTATGATGACGACTTTCAAGGCGGTAAAGAGCATCTGGGTGTTGCCGCTGGTTCGGTGACTGGTGCTATGAACAACCGTGAGGCCGATCAGCAGGGTCGCGGCCAGCAGTTTTTCCTCCCACGGGCCGATTCCGCCGGGGAAGATTGATCCGGCGTAAGCTGCGAAAGTCATGGAAGCCAGCGCCATCGGACCGGCGAATCCAACTGTGCAGGAAACCCAGCCCGATACGAAGCCCGCGCAGGGGTGAATTATCCGGCTCAGAAAATTGTACTCTC
>Ga0181593_10001673_pt1 | contig 20242 bp, 34 predicted proteins | sample 071ome_19_FD_133756 | JGI IMG/M metagenome (GOLD analysis project Ga0181593, IMG submission 133756) | Coastal salt marsh microbial communities from the Groves Creek Marsh, Skidaway Island, Georgia - 071413AT metaG (megahit assembly) | ecosystem: Environmental > Aquatic > Marine > Intertidal...
AAGGGTGACAACAAGTCACAGGCAGTGTTGTATGATATTGCCGATGATTGCTCTAGAAACTCTCAACATAATCATACTCTGAGACATCTGTTTCACCGAATGGCGATCTATGATTCCGAAGAGTTTGACTATGAATTAACCAAGATAAAGTTTAACGACCTTCGATGATTAACTACATCCAACACGAGCAAGAGTTTTATGGGGTCATTAAGTTGACCTCAGGTGATGAAATCATGGGTCCGATGCTCGCTACTGAGGAAGAGGGTCAGTCGGTTATTTTTGTCTCTCACCCAGCAAAACCACACATCACCACAGTCAGCGCTACCGAAACCAAGCAAGGTATTTCTATTGGTCTGGCAAAGTGGATGATGTTTTCTGAAGAAGAATTCTACATTGTTAATGAGTGTGATGTCATTTGCATTGCTCCTATGAGTGATGAAGCAGTGCAAATGTATAAAATGTGGTTACGACGTGAGTATGGCAGCGATGCAGATGATGATTACTTCCACGCAGCAATCAATGAGGACATGGGTCTTATTGGCAAGGTTGATGATTTTAGAAACCAATTAGAGAAACAGTGGAAGAATAGTGTTGACTAATACTTATATTTAAGTTATATTAGTCACATGAATTGTTATATCAATACATGCAGACTTTATACATGCCTAAACAAAGGAAGCAGCACTATGTAGATAACAAAAGATTTCTTGACGAGCTTGTTGTTTATCGTCAAGCTGTCAAACTTGCTGCGTCCAAAGGCAAACCCAAACCTAGAATCAATGATTATATTGGTGAGTGCTTCTTAAAGATTGCCACTCACCTTTCCTATCGTCCTAACTTTATCAACTACATGTATAAAGAGGACATGATCTGCGATGGTATTGAAAACTGTGTCCAATACATTGACAACTTCGATCCTGCAAAGTCCACCAATCCATTCGCATACTTTACTCAGATTGTTTACTATGCATTCCTGAGACGCATCGCAAAAGAGAAGCGTCAGATGGATATCAAAGATAAACTTATCGAAAAGAATGGTCACGATGAGGTTTTCTCAGTTGACGGTAGCGATGACTACGCTACAATGAATTCGATTAAATCTCGTATCGAGACCACGATGAGGAGTTGACTGAATGCCTGAAGTGAAAATCCACCAATATGACAAGTGGGTCACCGATTGGTCTGTCTATGTTGGTGACGAGGATCTGGGCAAGGTCCGAATTGTGAAAACACGATTTGGGATGCACAAGAGTTACCATGAAGACGGTAGAGAGTTAATCCTTGCAATGGAAAAGGATCACTGCATTAGTGCTACATACTGGCACCTGAAGTGGAAGCGTGATGGTTATGTCCCACCAGTGGGAATGGACGACGTTAAAACTTACGACAGTTATGTTGGCGGTAAACTATGATGATAGACTATGACAAAGAATGGCAGGAGCAGATCTTTGCTTCTGCCGATGAGTTAGCGTCACTGGTAAATGGTGACTGGCACACCACATCTGTGCTAAACTCACGAGGTAAGAAATTGAAACGCATCGTTATTGAGTATGAAGATCCTGCTGATTACTGACCAACACTTTGGAGTGAGGAATGATAACCTCGTATTCATTGTAAAGTATAGGCAGTTTTATAGCAAGGTCGTCTTGCCAACAATCGATAAGTTTGGTATCACTGAGGTCGTTGCCCTTGGTGATACCTTTGATCGTAGGAAGGGTATCAACTTCAATTCGTTGGATGCTGCAAAGGAGATGTGGTTTACACCTCTCGCTGAGCGTGGTGTCCACCTCACCATGCTAGTAGGTAATCATGATATCTACTATAAAAATACTTTACGCATCAATGCCCCCGATCTCCTTCTCGGAGAATACAGCAATATTGATGTCGTGGATCAACCTGGGCAGCGTAGAATTGGTGACGTTGATATACTTCTTCTGCCTTGGATTTGTGATGACAATCGAGAGCGATCTAGAGTGGAAACGGAGCGCAGTAGTGCTCCTATCTGCATGGGCCATCTTGAGCTTAATGGTTTTGAAGCTCTTCCTGGACATCGTATGGAGCACGGTGACGATCCCAGTGTATACTCAAAATTTGATCTGGTCTGCTCTGGACATTTTCACATGAAGTCTCGTAAGGGACACATCAACTATCTGGGCAATCCTTATCAACTGTATTGGAATGACTTCGGTCAGTCTCGTGGATTTCATATTCTAAATACTGATACGAAGAAGTTGACATTCTATCGTAATCCATATGATATCTTCCAAAAGATCTACTATCACGATGACTGCTTAGATGAAGTCAAAGAGATGGATCTGAAGGGGTCTTATGTGAAACTTGTTGTTGAAGATAAAACTGATCAAGTCAAATTTGACCAGACCATTCGTTATCTCCAGCACTGTGAAGCAGCAGATCTTAAGATTATTGAAGATACAACATATGAATTGGGTGAAGATGTTGACGACGTAGAAGTTGAAGATACTTTGACGATTCTTGAAAGGTGTGTTGCTGACATGCCAAACAAAGATTCTATCTTCAGTATCTTGAAGTCACTCTATGTTGAGTCGCTGGAGGTCTAATGGGCAAGGAATCTGAAAAAATGTATGTCCTCGTAGAGGAAGACAGTGGTGGTGTCTATGCCGTGTGGGACAATGCCTCACAAGAAAGGATCGTCCAGATGTTCCTTGCCAAAGATGATGCTATAAGGTATCATGGTTTACTGGAAGCCAGCAACTTCCCTAGAGTATTGGAGATTGCAGAAGTTGATAAAGATGATGTCTTAGAAAACTGCAGGATCCATGGTTACAGATACACCTTGATATCTGAAAATGACATTGTAGTGCCACCGTCCTCCGTAACATGATCGTATTTGAAAAAGTTAGATGGAAAAATTTTCTGTCTACTGGCAATGGTTTTACTGAAGTCAATCTAAACACACATAGGTCCACCCTTATTATTGGATCAAACGGCGCAGGCAAGTCCACAATGATGGACGCTCTGTGCTTTGCTTTGTTTAACAAACCTTTTCGCAAGATCAACAAACCACAACTGGTTAACAGCATCAACGAAAGGGAATGTGTGGTTGAAGTTGAGTTTTCTATCGGATCTACACAATACAAAGTAGTTAGGGGAATTAAACCTAATGTATTTGAAATCCACAGAAACGGAAACCTCATCGATCAAGATGCGGCAAACCGAGACTACCAGAAATATCTTGAGCAGAGCATACTTAAATTTAACTTCAAGTCTTTCACTCAGGTTGTTATTCTTGGTAGTAGCACTTTTGTCCCTTTCATGCAGCTTCCTGCTGCTCATAGACGAGAAGTTATCGAAGATCTACTGGATATTCAAGTCTTTTCACGAATGAATATGCTGTTGAAAGACAGAGTTAAAGAGATCAAGAGTGAAATTACTGAGTGTGAGCATTCTGTTGCCCTTGCACAGAATCGATATGACATGCAAAGCAAAAATGTGCATCGTTTAAGTGACTTACACAGTAAAAATGAAGAGGATATTCTGTCTCGAAAGAGTCAGTGGGTGGATACCATCACTAAAACTGAAAAGGATATCGAAAAAACTCAACTACAGATCGAATCTGTCTCAGATTTGTTGGCAAAATCTGCTTCAAACAAGGATTCCTATCACAGAATGCGTGATCTGGTGTCCTCAGTCAAGCAGAAGATCCAAGATAATCTATCAACAATCCAATTCTTCACTGACAATGACACTTGTCCGACCTGCACACAAGAGATTGGAGCAGAATGGAAAGATTCTCACATCAAAATCCTTAAAGATAAGGATGATAACTTCTATAAGAAGTTAGATGAGATGAAACCAGCACTCACTAAGATTGAGGAGAGGGTAAATGTTGACATTGAGAATGCAAAACGATACGAATCTCTGAAAACTGAGTTAAAAAACCTCAAGACTTACAAAGCATCTGCTGAAGCACGTCTAAAAGACATTCGACCAACTCAGGATGACTCTTCTCTGAAGTGTGAGCAGAAAACTCTTGCTCAATATAAGGAAGATTTGGACTCTAAACTGGAAGAGTGTGCAAAGGTCAATGCAAACCATGCAAACTATTCAATCGTATCTAAACTTTTGAAGGATGGTGGCATCAAAACCAGGATCATTCAAAAGTTTATCCCCATCATCAACCAAAGGATCAACAAATACCTGCAGGAGATGGATTTCTTCGTCAACTTCACCCTTGATGAGGAGTTTAATGAGGTGATTAAGAGTCGCTATCGTGACGAGTTTTCTTATGCCTCCTTCTCTGAGGGAGAAAAGCAAAAGATTGACCTGGCATTGCTGTTTACTTGGCGTGATGTTGCTCGGTTGAAGAATTCAACCTCCACAAACCTTCTAATTCTTGATGAGGTATTCGATTCTAGTCTTGATAGCACTGCTACTGAAGAGTTGCTGAAGATTCTGAAGGGTCTTGGGACCAATACTAATCTTTACATCATTTCCCACAAGGGGGAGTTGCTTTTAGACAAGTTTGAGACTACAATACAATTCGTTAAAGAAAACGATTTCTCTTCTCTGCGTGTGGATGAATAAAACATGAAGCATATTTTGTTTACCCTTAAGGGTTGCAACGCTAGTCTTCTCAACGATGAAAATTTTGTGAGAGATACGGTATATCAGGCATCGATCAAGTGTAAGTCCACGTTGTTGGCACTTAACTCTCACAAGTTTGATCCCCAGGGAGTTACTTGTATCGCTATGCTTGCTGAGTCTCATATCAGCATCCACACTTGGCCAGAGAAAGGGATGGCAGTATGTGATGTATTCACCTGTGGTGACCACACCAAACCCAAAAAGGCAGTTGAATACATGAAACTAATGTTTGATGCTCAGGGGATTGTCAGTAAACAATTTGTCAGACCATTGGAATGAAGAATAAATATGAAGTGACATATCACCTCCCCACAACTGGGACAAAACGTCACAAGACCCAGGTAGAAGCGGTCCATCAATTAGAAGCAAAGAAACTGTTTGAGGCGTCGATGCCCTCAGCAAAGTTTCTCACTGCTCGCCAGTTGCCAAACTGGCACTCTTGACCTCCCTCCTCCTGGTGGGGGGTCTTATACTATGTGGGTAACCGAGACAGAGACAGATGACCCTTCACACCATCAAAGGCAACCTCGCCCGACTGCTCGCCACCGAAAACCTGACGGTGGAGCACAAACAGTGTGATACGGCATCCTTCGATGTCGATGCTCGCGTCCTCTCTCTGCCCCTCTGGGTCGTCTCTAACACCGTTTACGACCTTCTTCTGGGTCATGAGGTGGGTCACGCTCTATTTACGCTAAAAGAAGAATGGGATGACATCGCCAACACCATTCCAAAGTCATACCTCAACATTGTAGAAGACGCTCGCATCGAGAAACTGATGAAGCGTAAGTTTCCTGGTCTTCGTAAGGACTTTTACAATGGTTATCGTGAGTTGCATGATCAAGACTTCTTTGGTGTCGCTGATCGCAACATCAACAAACTGAAGTTGATCGATCGCATCAACCTACACTTCAAGATTGGTATCGTTAATGCTACCGATCCTATCGAATTCTCTCCCGAGGAGCAGGAATACGTTGACATGGTTGCATCAGCAGAGACTTTCGCTGATGCTGTTGTCGCTGCTCGTGAGATCTTTAACTATCAGCAGGAAGTTGATACCGCTCCCAACCCAGAGACTCCTGATGACGGTCAGGGTAGTGGTGTTGACTCGTCTGTGACCAACCAAGAGTCCTCTGAGGAGAATATTCCTAGTGAGGATGAGGGTGACGCTGATCAAAATGCTCCTGCAGGATCTTCCGATGCTCCTGCCGAAGGTTTTGAGCAAGATGACTTCGACTTTGGTGGTCAAGATGCAGGCATCACTGATGAGAATTTCAATGATGCATTGAAGCAGAATCTGGATAAGACTTCTTGGAATTCTCCTTCTTACTTTGATGTCCCTAAGATCAATAGTGAGTCTGTTGTTGTCCCTTGGACTAAGGTTTGGGAGACTGCAGAAGCATTCTGGGGTCGTCCTCAATACACTGATCCAAGTCATGAGGCATTCTGCGGGATCAACTTCACCGAAGCAGACAATGCATACTCTGCCTTCCGTAAATCTATTGCTTCTGAAGTCAATTATCTTGTGAAAGAGTTTGAGTGCAAGAAGTCTGCTGCTGCATACGCTCGCGCCTCTACTTCCAAGACTGGTGTGCTCGACACCCTCAAACTCCACAATTACAAATTCAGTGATGACATCTTCAAGCGTGTCACTATCACCCCTGATGGTAAGAATCATGGTCTGATCTTTCTTCTTGACTGGTCTGGGTCCATGGGCAATGTTATCTTTGACACTGTGAAGCAACTTCTCACCCTTTGCCTCTTCTGTAAGAAGGTCAACATTCCTTTCAGTGTCTATGCATTTGGTAATTTCTTCTGGGAGCGTAATGAGACTGACTGGAAGGAGCATCCCCACCATAAAAATCCTCAATCAGGTCAGTTTGATATTCCTCCCAACTTCAAACTCGCTGAGTTTCTGAGTGGTGACTGCAACAAGAATCAGTTTGAGCGTCAATGCCGTAACCTTTACCGAATTGCCTCTCACTATGAGTGCGGACGGAATTACTACCGCTATATCATCCCCATCCCCCATGACTTCCAACTGGGTGGCACTCCTCTGAATGAAGGTCTCATCTGCCTTCGCACCATCCTTGGTGAGTTTAAGGAAAAGTATGGTCTCCAGAAGGTCCACTCTGTCGTCCTGACTGATGGTGAGTCCTGCTGCGTGGGTAAACTCCAACACTCCAAGTATTCTAAGGATGGTGTGTCTGACACCACTCTCTATCGGACTGCTGGTGGTGCCAACCCTACTGTCCGAGACAAATCTATTGGATACGTTGGCACTCCTGTGGAAAACACTGCCTATGCCCTGACTCCTGCCCTTCTGGATTACCTGCAGTGTGCATATCCCGAGGTCAACTTCATTGGTATTCGTCTTGCTTCTAGTCGTGACGCTGCCCAGCACATTCGCTATCGCTTGAGTTACAGTCAAGATGAGATCAGTAACAAAATTGCTGAGTTTCGTAAAAACAAGTCTCTTCGTGTCGTTGCCCATGGGTATACTGAGTTGTATCTGATGCAGGCAGACACCCTGAATCAAGATACAGACTTTGAGGTTGATGAAGATGCAACCAATGCTCAGATTCGTAATGCATTCCGAAAGTCTCTCAAGGGTAAAGCAAACAACAAGAAGATTCTCTCCTCATTCATCTCTCACATCGCATGAATATCTTTGCCGTCCATGAAGATCCATATCTGGCAGCAACAATGTTGCCAGATAAGCATATCGTCAAGATGCCACTAGAGTGTTGTCAGATGCTTAGCATCGTATATTCTAAGTGGTATCTTAATTTGGGTGCAGTATTCAAGGCAGATGGCACCCCATATGCTACCGAGAAAGGTGCATTCAGGAATCATCCATGCACTCAATGGGTTGCTAAAGATCGACATAACATCCACTGGTTATTGCAACATGGCATAGGTTTGTGTGAAGAATATACATATAGATACGGCAAGACTCACTCCTGTGAGAAGTCTATTCGTGTTGCAGCACTCCTAGCACCCTACGGGTGCCCTGAGAAGCACACTCCTTTTGCTCGTGCCATGCCAGACGAGTGGAAGCAAGACGCATTCATTGACACTATCACTGCATACCGTCGCTACGTTTCCAGCAAACCTTGGGTATTTGACAATTATCTAAGGAAACCAGAGCGCCGACCAGATTGGATACTGTCCACCACCGCCGTCGATCCCCTCGATATCCTGGTATGATTACAAGGTAATCGAGAGAAACACCTCAATGCCTCGCACCGCTGACGTGACCACCAACGATATCATTGACTTCCTGACCCGTAATTTCGGTGCTGACGTGCAGACTGCACACCTCCTTCGTGCTGCAGACCACTTTGACGTGTCCTATCCCACCATCACCAAGCGTCTTGATTCTTACAAGGCAGGTCGTGGTAAGTGGTGCCTCACAGTCGAAGAAGTGCGTGAGCAACTTGAGAAGCAAATCATTCCCGCTCAGGAAAATATTAACTTGATCCCGCAGAAAGATAACAATTTTGTCCCGTTCGGTAACTTCCGAGACCTGAAAAAGATTGTCGGTAGCAAGATCTACTACCCCATCTTCATCACTGGTCTGTCTGGTAACGGTAAGACCTTTGGTGTTGAGCAAGCATGTGCTCAACTAAATAGGGAGCTGATTCGCGTCAACATCACTATTGAAACCGACGAGGATGATCTTATTGGTGGCTTCCGTCTTGTTGATGGCAACACTGTTTGGCATAACGGACCAGTCGTCGATGCTCTGGAGAAAGGAGCTGTGCTGCTTCTAGACGAGATTGACCTGGCATCTAACAAGATCCTGTGTCTTCAGTCTGTGCTGGAGGGTAAAGGTGTCTTCCTGAAGAAGGTCGGACGCTATGTCAAACCTGCTCCTGGTTTCACTGTGGTTGCTACTGCCAACACCAAAGGTAAGGGTAGTGACGACGGTCGTTTCATCGGCACCAACGTGCTCAATGAGGCATTCCTTGAGCGCTTCCCTCTGACCTTCGAGCAAGAGTATCCCACTCCTGCAATCGAGACCAAGATGCTCAACAACTATTGCAAAGATCTTGACGCCTGTGATGACAAGTTTATTGCTAATCTTGTCCTGTGGGCAGACATGATTCGCAAGACCTTCAAAGAAGGTGGTGTTGATGAGATCATCTCCACTCGTCGCCTGGTCCACATCATTCAGGCATACGCTATCTTCGGTGACCGTGCCAAAGCAATCAGTGTCTGTCTGAATCGTTTCGATGACGAAACCAAGCAGTCATTCTCCGATTTGTATGATAAGATTGATGGTGAAGTTTCCATGGCAGACGTTGACAACCTTCTCGCTTCTTGATAATTATGGCATATAAGTATGACGAAGATCGCATCCTTAATGAGTTGCGTGACTACATCACCAGCACCTACCACCAACATTACTCTGCTGGTGATGATGGAATCCAGACACTCGATTTGATCGAAGCGTGTGGAGATGGTGAAGCATTTTGTAGGAGTAACATCCTCAAGTATGCTTCACGATATGATAAGAAAGGCACAGCTAGACGTGACATCATGAAGGTGCTACACTATGCAGTGCTGTTGATGCACTTCAACGATAAAAACGCTACACCACGAGAAACCTACAACCAGTAAATTATGTCTGAGCCGATCAAACTTTCCAAGAAAACTATCAGTGTCCTGAAGAGTTTCTCTGAGATCAATCGATCTATTTTTATCGAGAAAGCTGAGAAGACTCTTGCCACGATGTCTCTCAACAAAAACATCCTTGCATTCTCTTCCTGTGGGGAAGAGTTTCCTGAAGACCTTCCCATTTATGACCTGGGTCTTTTCGTGAAGACTTGCATGATGTTTGATGCACCTCATCTGGTGTTTGCTGGCAACAACAAGGTCCACATCATCGATCAAACCACCAAGGGCAAAGCAACCTATGTGCTGAGCGATCCTGAGATCATCAGTGGTCGTCCTCCCTCTCAGTATGATCCTAACCTTCCAGATAAGGTAATCAACTTTGAGTTGAAAGCACAGCACCTCAAGCAACTTCGTGAAGCAGCATCCAACTTCAGTGTTACTGACTTCTGTGTGTATGCTTATGAGGGTAACGTCAGTGTCTGTGTCCGAGATAAAAAGACTGACAGCAGTCACGTCTTCTCTGTCCCCATCGACAAAGTGATGTGGGAGAAAGAATTCTGGCAATCCAAACCTCTGCATGAGCGTAACTTCTGCTACTGCTTGAAGATGGAAAACCTCAAGATCCTTGACGGCACTTATCACATCTGCATTTCCGATAGCGGTGTGATCAACTTTGTTTCCCTTGTGGAATCTTCTCTCAACTATTTCATTGCACTGGAGCCTAATAACGACTGATGCCTAAAAAACTGTTTCTCTGGGTTGAAAAGTTTCGTCCGAGGACAGTTGACGATTGCATACTCTCAGACGTGACTAAGGCAGTCTTCAGGGGGTATGTAGAGCAAGGAGAAATCCCCAATCTACTGCTCCCTGGGTCTGCTGGTATTGGCAAAACTACTGTTGCCAAAGCATTATGTGAAGAGATCGGTCTGGACTATATCTTGGTGAATGGATCTGACGAAGGTCGTCACCTCGATACCGTCCGCACCAAGATCAAGTCGTTTGCATCTTCTCAATCCCTTGTTGGTGGTAACCACAAGGTCATTATCATTGATGAGGCAGACAATACCACCCCAGATGTCCAACTCATCTTGCGGGCAGTTATCGAAGAGTTTCAAAACAACTGTCGATTCATCTTCACTTGCAACTACCTCAACAAAATCATCGATCCCCTCAGGTCTCGGTGCTCTATTGTTGATTTGTCTGTCAAGGGTAAGGAGCGTCAAGTCCTTGCTACTAAGTTTCTCAACCGTGTCTGTGACATTCTCGATGGTGAGAGTGTCGAATATGAAAAGAAGATTGTTGCTGAAGTTGTTGGTAAGTATTTTCCAGACTTCCGACGCACTCTTAACGAGTTACAAGCATATGCATCCACTGGTCAGATTGACGTGGGCATCCTGGGTAAGGGTAACTCACAAAGTCTGGATGCTTTGGTCTCATATCTTAAGGATCGTGAGTTTACCAAGATGCGTAAGTGGGTTGTTGCCAACTTAGATAATGATTACAAGGTAGTCTTCCGTCAACTCTATGATAAACTGTATGACTATCTGCAACCAGCATCTATTCCTGAGGCAGTATTGATTATTGGTGAGTATCAATACAAAGCAGCATTTGTTGCTGACCTTGAGATCAATACGGTTGCATTTCTCACCGAGATTATGATGAGGTGCGAATTCAAATGAAATACACAGAGAAACTGTGGTTTCCCGTCCGAGTTTGGGAGTTTAGGAGCGATCCTTCTCTCCTAAATCGGGCGCTTCTTGATATGGAGACCACTGTATTCAGGTCATATAACCCTGATGGTGGAGTGGGGACAAGTTTTCCTCACCTAGAGACATATCCACAGTGGCAACCCCTTACAAAATGGTTTGAGAAGTGTGCTAATGAGTTGCTCCATCGAAATGGATGGATAGCTAGCGAGCTTCGTGTCACATCTATGTGGGCAAATAGAAGTGATGCTCGCTCAGGGCACCACCACACCCCACACAGGCATCCCATGTCCTATCTGAGTGGCATCTACTACGTCCAAGGAAGCGCTCCTACGATGTTTGTAGACCCTTTAGCGCAGCGAGAATGGGCACAGTTGCACCTAGATGGTGGTCCCCTTGAAGAGACCCGTATAACCTACTCTCCTGCCCCTGGGACGCTTCTAATCTTCCCTTCCTACCTTGTGCATGGGTCTGTGCCTAATGATAGAAACGAGGATAGATATACTGTGGCAGTGAATTTTTTCCCACATGGTGATATCAATATGGGAGCATGGGATCAACCTATGATGCATATACAATGAAAGTCAACCAACTATTCCCCGTAATCGTACCCGAGTTTCAATATGAAGGAGATCTTGAGAAAGTCATTTCATATCTTGACTCTGTGGAGCAAGCACAGTTTAATTTCCCAGAAGGCGTCTACACTACGAAAGGGGATCTTCACAAGCATGATGCCCTCTCAGAAATAACTGCATGGTTTTATGAATGCTTGAATGAATATAAGCAAGAGTTTGCACTGCAGTGTGATAGACTTGACATCAGTTTGATGTGGGCAAATCATGCACCCTCAGGATCTGGCGTGGGTCACCCCCGCCACCGTCATAACATGTCTCTTGTTTCTGCTGTGTTTTATCTTACTAAGGGAGTAGCAACGGTCTTTCACGATCCTGTCTATCCCAGGACCATGGATTGCATGGAGGTTATGTCTGATAATCTTTATGCTCGTGGTGGTCCTATTGAGAAGATCTCAGCAGACCCTGGGAAACTAATCTTGTTTCCCTCATGGTTGGTCCATGAATCTGATCGCCATTTCTTTGACTATGATAGGTGGACTATTAGTTTTAATGCTCTACCTGCAGGGAATATCAACCCTGGACCCTTTGATTATCCTATGGCAAACCTGAAAGTGTTATGAGATACATTAAGACCCCGCTTCGTTATCCTGGAGGTAAGTCCAGAGCAGCAGAGAAACTCATGCAGAGTATGCCTAATCGCATCTCTGAGTTTCGTGAGCCTTTTATTGGTGGAGGATCTGTTGCACTTCGCTTCAGTCAACAGTATCCAGACACTCCAGTCTGGATAAATGACAAGTATCTTTATCTGTATAACTTCTGGACCCAACTTAGGGACCATGGTTATGATCTTTCTGAAGCACTGATTGAGGAGAAAAATGCTGCAACTGATGAGTCAAAGTCTAGAGATCTCTTTAATGGAGCAAAGGAAGAAATATCCACCGCTAGTCCTTTTCGTCAAGCTGTGCTTTTTTGGATTCTTAATAAGTGTAGTTATAGCGGACTGACTGAAAACTCTGCCTTCTCAAAGACTGCATCGATCCAAAACTTTACTGTCAGGGGAGCACAAAACCTGAAGCAGGTGTCTGCTGTCATTAAGAATTGGACTATCACATGTAAGGACTATACTGAGGTGCTCACTCCTCCTGGTGAGGATGTGTTTATCTTCCTAGATCCTCCCTACAAGATCAAGAGTTATCTTTATGGCACTAACGCTGAGTTGCACAAGGGATTTGATCACAAAGCATTCGCTGAAGCATGTGATGCTTGCACACATAACTGGATGGTGACGTATAATATTGATGATGAAATCTCTCAGTGGTTTGAAGAGTATCACCAAGAGAATTTCCAACTCACTTATGGTATGCAGCACCGAGGATCCAAGAATAGGACCCAGCAAGAGTTGCTGATCACCAACTTTGAAAACAAAACCACATCACCTTTGGAGGTCCTCTTTGTCTGAGCAATATAATCCCTTCGACTATGTTAACTCTATCAATCTAAAGACAGTTAACTACACAGGTGACGAGGGTTATATGCGTCACTACCCTCCCTTCATGGTGAATCGTGCTATGTCTTATCATCTAGACACAGTGATACATTCAAATGAGATGAATCGTATGCACACTCTCGATAAGGACATGCAATATCACTTTTACCTATATAGTGTTAGAAAATCGAAAAGGTTTTCCTCCTGGGGTAAAAAGGATACACCAAAGGATCTTGATGTGATCAAGGAATATTATGGGTATTCAACCGAGAAAGCGAAAGACGCTCTCCGTCTACTTTCTAAGGAGCAAATTAAAGTAATTAAAGCCAAGTTGGATACTGGAGGATTGAAATGAGTGAAGAGATCACATGGTCTCCTAGCATGATGGTTGAAGTTATTCTAAAAGAGCCAGATGACTTCCTCAAAGTGAGAGAGACGCTGACCCGTATCGGTGTTGCATCCCGTAAAGAAAAGAAACTGTATCAATCTTGCCACATTCTCCACAAGAAAGGTAAGTATTACATTGTGCATTTCAAAGAGTTGTTTGCATTGGATGGTAAACCTTCCAATTTGACAGATAATGATCTTCAACGTCGTAATAGGATTGCTAAACTCCTGTCGGACTGGGGTTTAATTGAAGTTGTCACAGTTGTTGAAGAAGACCAACTCGCTCCTCTCAATCAAATCAAAGTATTGTCATTCAAAGATAAAGGTGATTGGACACTGGAGTCCAAATACAACATCGGAAAGAAGAAACAACCCACAGAAGTATAAATAAAGCTACCTTACTCCTATACTAATGCTTGGAAAAAAATCCAATGCTGAAGTAGAAGAGAAAGACCAACATGAAGATAAAAGTGAAGTCCTTGGTAATTTGGTGAAAGTCGTCGTACTTATATGGTCCGCTTCCCTTCTCACGTTTAGCTACGTTAGACTACCAAACGGTCAAAAGATCTTAGACTTTGACCCTACGTTCATCGCTTCAGTTTTCTCTGGATCGCTAGCTGCCTTCGGACTGTCTCCTGCTAAAGCAGGTGGTGGAAATGGAAATGGCAAAGCAGTAGCGAAAAAAGAACCTGAAGTTGTTTCTGCTGTGGAGCCAAGAAAAGATGCAAAAACTGATTAACGTCATCGCCCTCCTGTCGGGTCTTACCAGTGCTGCCCTCATCGGTGGTGCTGGTTATGTCCTTATGAATAAGGATGCTCTGATCGATCAGGCAAAGACTGCTGCCACCAAGGCAGCAACAGAAGCAGTCGCTGGTGCCCTCCCAGGGATGCTGGAATCTGCTATGCCCAAGATGCCTGAGGTCACTGGAGGTGCTCTTCCTGCCGCTCCTGGAGTCGGTGGAGGTGCCCCTGCTGTAACTGGTCCTGCTCTTCCATTTTAATTAAACTTAATTAAAATTTAATGAGTTTTGTTAAATAAGGTATATCGTCATTAAAAGATATGGCACAAACTGCATATAAGAAACAGGTGAAGAAAGAAGCAACTGAAACTTTTTTCCTGTATGTTTTCTTCCATTCTATTTGGACTGGTATTTTCAAATTCTTTGAAGACTAATGGGGATTCCTTACATTACTTCTCCCGACATCAATATTAGGGAGATTGACATACCAGATACACTTAACACTACTTCACCTGCCATTCCTGTAGCACCTCCAGTTGTGGTAAATATTGGTGTGCCTGTAGTGGACATCCCTGGGTGTGTAGAAGCTCATGAGACGAATTCAAAGTCCAAGACCATTGGCGGGGATGACCCGAAAGGATTGGTTACGTACTGTGATAGTGGTGTCCCTAACTTTAATCCTATTGAGTATTCTCCAGAGGACATGACAATCACGACTTCGGCACCTCTACCGAAAGTCAAACCTCCAAAATCACCAGAGGTGCCTCAGGCACCTGAAATCCCTGCAACTCCCCCTGCTACTGCCAAGATAGATTGTCCTACAGCAGCACAGCAGGCAAAGGAACCTGTCGGCACATATGTAGAAGGTTTCAGAAAGAAAGTTACTGAATATAAACTGATTGGCAACGAGTGTGTCCAGATAACGGAAGCAGTCGGACTACCTCAACAAATCGTTGCTGGACTTCCTAGTGGTGGTCAAGTTGTACAGGTGGGTGGTGTTGCTGTTATTGCAACCACTTCAGCACTACTAGCAAAACCGCTGGCAGATATCCTACTAAAGGTTATTAAACCAACGGTCAAGAAAGTAATGAAAAAGATTGCTGCTATCAGGGGGAAGTCGGTTCCTGTACTGTCCACTGCCGAGCGTCGAAACGAGCAACGGGACCGAAACCGTGCTATAATGGCAGTGCGACAAACGCTCAAGCCCAAATGACCTACGAAGCTGAAGTACAGTTTAAGTTTGATGCTACCTATACTCACAATGCATTCAACTCCAGTTTTTATTCAGAAGACCTCATCCCTGAAGAGCATTACCTGATCACGGCACCTGCTGCTGATCTCAATGCCAAACAGTATTTCAAATTGTTTGAGAAGTTCCTGCTTTGTGTAGGCATGGCACCTGAATCTATTCGCTCTGGTGCTATGTCTCTAGTGTTTAACGAGTGGACACGAGAAGATGAGCAGCGTAAGATCTGTAAAGAGTATGAATTGACGATGGATGAAGACCTTGATGCAAAATTCAAAGACTGGGTGATCCGTGATGCTGAGATTGCTCGTCTTCAGACGCAACAAGAAGAAGATCTGATTGGGTTGGACTGATGGGAAGTAAGCACTGGGATGTAATGAATAAGTTGGAGGACTCCTTCAACAATGTCACCACAATTAGTTTCATGTTAGAAGAACTAACTGAAGCAATGGATAACAACCGAATGGATGCTGCCCATGATATTGCACATGCACTGAATGCTTTTATGCCAGTGTATATGGACAACTGGGATCGTAACTTTAAGAAAGCATGGAATGAAGTAGTTAAGGAGGACAACAAATGACTAACTGGCCCTACAATCATAGACACACAACTGAACTCTGGGATATTGCTGCTGAGATCCTCTCAGAACTGTCCCGTAGAGATGAGGTAACGTATCAAGTAAGAGCAACCCCTGAATCTGTCAAAGCAAAGATCGAATCACTATGAGTATCCCACATTTCAAATCTCAACACGACTGGGAAGCATTTACCCAAATCTTTGATAGTCAGTGGCATTGTAAGAAAGCACTGCTGGATCGTGTCAAAGATGATATGTTCCCCAATACATCCTGGAACGGACTTACCTCAAAGTCCATTGAAGTTATTAATGACATCGTACAAAATCTCCTGTATGATGTTGATCGCAAGTTCAAAGAAACACACCAGGACTATAAGACTGAGGATGATGAACTCTTCATTCCTTATCGTTCTTTCAAAGAGAATGTACTTGAAGCATTGAATGAAGCACTCACACCGTATGATCTGGTACAGAAAGAATGTCCTCCTTGCGATACACTTGCTTGTGCCGACCACCTGACTGATGAATGATGACTAAGTTAATTCCCCCAACTGATCCACAATATTTTTGCCAAACTAGTGATGGGGATTATGATAGACATCGATATAAATTATGTTATAATAGTGGGAAGACTGAAATTTACGACAGTTGGGAAGTTGTTCAAAATGTGTGGTTTCAATCACCATCAGGTTGGCTGAGTCACATAGAAGTACTAGATAAAAAACAAGATAAAAAAACTAAAGGATTTTCATGATTAAAGAAGTAATTAAATCAATCAAACAAGTATTCATTCCTAAAAGTGAATTTGTTGAGGAAAAGATTGATTACAAAAAAGATTCTATGCCTCCATGGGGACATAGTGACATGGAATACCTAGTTAATAATACTAGTTCTTATACTGGTGTACCTGCTCCTGCGTATCTTCCCGAAGATCCTTGGTTTCCCACTCCCATTCTGTCTGAAAAACAGATGACTATCAAGGAAGCCCACGAACAGGCAGTTGCAGACCAACAAATTATTGATGAGAGTAAAGAGTCGGAAGACATTCATCAGAAATTGTATGAGGTTGCCACTAAAAACTGGAACACTGTAGCGGAGACTCAGTGGACTGCACAGGGTGGTTCAGAAAACTTCCAAGAAGGTCCTGGTGGTTGGAACTCTGGTACTGGTATGGGACAATTTAATCGATGAATAAGTACGTCCCCCAAGAATACTTTTCTGTTATCTACAAGGCAACAGGAAAGAAGAAGTGTGATTGTGGTTGGGAAATGGATGCGATCAATATGGTTGCTAAGAATCCAAAAGAACTAACTTACATTCGAAACACCAATCACCTCATGGGTCAAGTGATTGATGTCACACCTCCTCCCGCACTTCCTACCAATGCTGTAGAAAAGTACGAACATATTAATGATGATCCCCATGACGGCTGGTGGTTGAAACCCGAATGGAGTGATCTTGATGAGGGATTTGCAGAAGATGTTCAGAAATCCTTACCTGAAAGTGATCTTCAACCAGTAGACTTTTCGTGAATTATAATTAGTAAAGCATTCTCTATTCCAAAATGAAAGCAGTAGTTTATACAAAAGAAGATTGTCAATTCTGTGAAAGAGTTAAACATCTTCTTGGTAAATTAGAAATCGAATATCTAGAGTACAAATATAAGTCTGATTTCACTAAGACTGAGTTCTACTCAGAGTTTGGTGAGGGTGCTACTTTTCCTCAGGTTTCTATTGATGCCAAACATATTGGTGGATGTAAAGAAACCCTAAATTACTTTAAGACTCTCAATCTATTCTGACATGGAAGAAAAATTAGATCTTATTCTCATCAAACTTAAGAAGTTAGAAGATGCGATTAATGAAGTAAAGTTTGCTATTGAGGCACACAGAACAGAACACGCCTTAAATAAGGGTCCTGGAATGGGACAAGCTCCCCCAGGAATGCCACCCTCTGGAAGTAGTCCTGCTGGATACCAACCTGGAGGAATCCCCTTTGGTCCACCCAACATGGGTGGAGGTATGGGTGGTGCTCCTTGGGGTCCTCCTGGTATGTGAAAATCAGCTTTTGATTTCAAAAAAGCTGGAAAAAAAATTCTGGCAAAAAAATGACGTGTAGGGTCGATGAAATTATTAGCCATTAGATCATGTGCTCATGACTCAAATGTAACTTATTTTGATGGTGAGACAATTAAATATAAGTCTTTCGAGAGAGACCTTCAGATCAAACACTTTGGATTTGAAGGTCTCTTTGGTTGGCATAGGATACTATCGGAATGGAATATAGTTCCTTCGGATGTTGATGCTATTGGTCTAGTTGCAGATAAGTTTTATGTGGAACCTTTTAGGGACATGGGATTTACCTGCCCTATTCATAGGGTAGAACATCATCTGGCACACACATTAAGTTTCTGGCCTCTAGGGGTAGAACCAAATATCCACTTTGTTTTTGATGGTTTTGGTGATGATTACGTCTATAGGTCAGTCTTCAGGGATGGTAAACTGATTGAAAATGCACATGATAATAGTAAATCTTCTAGTCTAGGATTTATCATGTCCCGTATGGGTGCCTACCTTGAATTGGGTGGACACTACTTGGACCAAGCGGGTAAGGTCATGGCCCTTAAGGGATTTGGCAAACATCATTCGGATGTTGTTCCTGTTAATGATATTGATGACCTGGGTGATGTTTGGAACTTTGGACATCTAGATTCTGTAAGAAGTAAGATTGGACAAGAATATATTTTCGATTGGATTCACACAGCACACAAATATACCGAGGATGTTTTTCTAAAACACTTTAGATCTCATATACGAGAGGGTGATGTTGTTGGATATTCTGGTGGTGTCGCACAGAATACTATTATTAATAAGGTATTGCGGGATAACTTCCCAAACATTGTCATACCACCTCATGCTAATGATCAGGGTCTGTCTCTGGGTGTGATTGAATACCTGCGCCGAGAGTACTCTCTATCCCCCTTCAGTACCGATGGGTTTCCCTTCTGGCAAGACGATGAGAGTGTCCCTAGACCCTCCTCAGAGACGATCAGAGAGACCGCAGAGAGACTTGCCAATGGAGAGATAGTTGGGTGGTATCAGGGACATGGAGAGATTGGTCCTAGGGCTCTGGGCAATAGAAGTGTTTTGATGAGTCCACTGTCTACGGACGGCAAGGATATCATTAACTCAAAGGTAAAACACCGAGAATGGTTTAGACCTTTTGGTGCATCTATTATTGAAGAGGATGTATCGAAGTATTTCTATTGGAACGGTCCATCCGAATACATGCTTTATGTTGCAGATGTATTGGAACCAGACAGATTCCCTGCCATTACTCACGTTGATGACACATGTAGGATGCAGACTGTACCAAAATGTCATGAAGATTATTACCAACTTCTTAAGGAATTCGGTAAAATTACTGGAGTTCCAATGTTGTTGAATACATCATTGAATGCTGGCGGAAAACCAATTGCAGGAAGGACTTCGGATGCTTTAGAACTCTACCACAAGTCGGATTTGGATACTCTTGTACTAGGAAATAAAGTACTATCAAAATCTAAATAGCTGTGACTCTACGCAGTAATGCATGGAAGTTTTTAGCTCGCCAGAAGATTATCTTTTTAATCTTCACACTTGTTCCCCAGGAGAAGCTAGACGCATATGGAAGGACTCCATTAAACAATCATTCGACTATAAGTGTGCTTATTGTGGGTCGAGAGAACATTTAACTCTCGATCACGTTGTTCCCCGTTTTGCTGGGGGAACTGATGAAACAAAGAACCTAGTCTGTGCATGTAACGAGTGCAACAAATCCAAATCGCATGAGAATTGGCGCTCGTGGTACTCTAGACAAACATTCTACGACCCATTCAAAGAGCAACGTATTGTCGATTGGCAAAAACAGAATATTGCAAACCTCAGCAACTATGTTGAGACGGAGCGGGCAGGAATGGTCTTGACCCGCAATAATTTTGTCTATAGAAAACTAAAGAAATAATAAAATGGTATCTTTATGATACTATTTTTGTATCGGTTGTTACATGTCACTTGCATAAATATTGGCAGTGGTATATAATGACCATACGTTCATCCCATTCGCTATTCGCAAATGGCGAATGAGACGCAAGTAAGTCGCGGAACGGAGCGTTCATCCTATGTTATCACTCGCTTTGATTTTCTTTAGTCATGTCCCAGTGGAGAATTATCTTCGCTGTGAAGACTATGAATGGTTGAAGCAAGGATTGGAAGAGACAACTCTTTTCACTCCCTTTG